>Ga0163217_1088215_pt1 | contig 12572 bp, 16 predicted proteins | sample SynspAceP_FD_185933 | JGI IMG/M metagenome (GOLD analysis project Ga0163217, IMG submission 185933) | Saline lake microbial communities from Ace Lake in Antarctica - Synechococcus sp. Ace-P (PacBio error correction) | ecosystem: Environmental > Aquatic > Non-marine Saline and Alkaline > Saline ... | reverse complement strand
TCCGAGCACTTGGCCCAAGAAACGGTCCAGCCGCTCGGGCGACAGCTCGTCATTGCCGATCTGTGGCGGCCGAATTCTGGATTGCCTGAAAGCAGCTCGTTGCGTCGGCGTTTTCGAGTTCCTTGAGCGCCATTGCAAGTGTTCTGCAGGCGCACGGTGCGATGCCGAGGCAGGCGGTCGCGGCGCTTCGGAGACGGCGCGTGGCGATTGTTGTCGTTGACCTTCTGGGCGGTCTCCGTTGACCCAGCGCGTCGGGCGCGTCATAGTGCATTCTGCGGCGGCTGGAGCGAGATCGCCCATCACCGTCGACGCAAATCTTGGTCCATTGTCTTCAGCCGCTTGGTCACGCCGACCAGCTCCTCGTGGGACGTTCCGCGTTTCTGTTTTGTTGAAGCTCGCGGGTTCAGGGGGCTCGCATACTTGACCGCCGTCGGAAGCGACATGGGCCGACATGCTTGCGGGACTTCCTCATCCCACCACTTCGGTCATGATGTTGGCCGTGGATTCGAGGGGGACGAGGGTGTCGGGGCGCTTGAATGTTCGGGGAATGTTCACGGCCTGCGCTGGGGCCATAGGGCGGATGTTGTCGGACGTTACCGGGCATGGACGCTTTCCTCGTTTTCACGGTTGAGGATTAATACTTTCAGAGAAGGAGGGGGGATTCGGGGATTGTCCCAGGACCCGGGCGGCCTTCGGTCCAAGCCAAACCTGAAAAATTCGGTCGCTTTTGGCGTCAAGGCTGCGGTGCGCATTCCGCGCATGGGCCGCGCAGGTTCGATGAATGGTCCTTGTTCGAAGCTGGAAACTTCTACGCGCCCGGGGCCCAGTTGCCCACGGGTGACGATTCTCATCGGCGAATTTCCCATCGGACCCTGCCGGCAATTCCTCGCAGGATGGCAAAGGCAATCGGCGCCGGTGGGGTGCGTCGCCCTCGGATTGTCGCAGGCGACAAAAGGCGTTCAGGCTTTTCCAGCCGGTGGGACGAGGCCCATTTCTCGACCAGCTTTGTCGCAGCGCGGCGATAGACCTGCAGCGTGGGGCCGCGGAAGCCGTCTTTCGCGAAGTTCGCGCAGGATCGTATAGGCGCTCAAACGGGCCGTCGGCGATTCTGCAGGGTTCAAAACACATAGGCCTGGATTGCGGGGAGGCCGGCGATGTCGGGCATGGGCGTTTGATCGGGACGGGGTGGGTATCGCTCATGCGTGCGCCTATCATCTTCGGCGTTGCGGCGGGTCAGCAGGGCGTGACCCGGCAGCAGGGCGAGCAGGAACAGCCCCCAGCGCGGCCACCACGATGGACGGGCCGAGGGCGTAATCCCATCAGCGATCCGAACAGGCCGGCGATGACGGCGACCACCCCGATGAGGCGGCGAGCAACGGGCCATGGCTTCTGGGGCCGCGGGCAAACCGGCGTGCGTCGCAGCCGGGATGATCAGCAGGGCTGTGATCAACAGCACGCCGACGATCTTCATGGAAATCGCGATCACAGCCCATCAGCAGCATGAAGACGATGTTGGGCGCGCTGGCGGGCGGAGGCCTTCGGCTTCGGCAGATCGACATTCACCGTGGCCAGCAAACAGCGCGCCGACTAGCATTTCAAGCACGCGTGATCACCCACAATCCCGCGCCATAGATGACGCCGATATCGGGCGGGGAGACCGCCAGAATGTCCGGCCGAACAGGAAGCCATCCAGATCGACCCGGACCCAGGTCATGAAAGGCGAGCACACCAGCCCCCAGCCGCCAGCGAGGAGGGGCGAGCAGGCAAAGCAGGGAACGACGACAATGTTCGCGCGGCGCTGCAGACAGCAAACAGGGTCAGCGCGACCGGCGCGGGAACACCCGAACACAGCCAAGCGTATATTGACCTCGAAAACAGGAGGCGCGAGGCGCCACCCCGAGCAGCGCGGAGTTGGACAGGGTGTCCCGAAATATGGCCAGCCGGCGCCAGACGATTGGAAGCAGCCCAGCGGTCCGGCGATCAGGCGCGACGCCGATTCCGGCGAGCAGCGCGCGGGTGAAGAAATCATCCAGCATGACGGGCCTCCCGGGCCTTGCGCGGTGCATCATCATTCGTTGGGAGCATCCGGCATGATGCCCGTCATCGGAGAGCAGGTGGCAGTGTTTCGGGTCTACCACCGAGCCATCGGCTTTGGCGCACGCTGCCATCGGGCAGGTTGGGTGTGGTCCGTGGGCGTGTTCGTAGACGCGCAGCGTAGCGGCCGGGGCGCCCGCCGAACAAGTCGCGGGTATTCCGCTTTCCGGCCACATCCATCGGGTGGCCCCTGACAGCAGATTATGGCCGTTTCAGGCAAGGACCAACATTGCGGTGCCGGCCATCACGACATGCAGGTCATGGGAGATTCATTCAGGATGCCGCAGACCATGGGGTTCGACCGGCATCTTCCGAGAATCAGATCGTTAAAGCGGCGGATCTCGCCGCGAAAAATCAACGCCCTGCAACCGGCTCGTTCAAGCCACCAGAATGGTCGGGCTTGCGGGCGATCGCGCGGGCCAGCAGGCGCGCTTGGAACTCGCTCCGCCCGACAGTGACGCACTCGGCGTTGGCGAGGATGCCGGATCCCGACCTTGATCGAGCGCGGCGCCGGATTTTCATCACTGCAGCTTTTTCCGGTGAGCGACATGAAGCGCGAGACGGTGAGCGGGCAGGGTCAGTCGATGGAGAGTTTCTGGGCAATAGCCGAATCTTCAGGGCCCTGCTGTCGCTGGGCGTGGCCTTCATTTCGGTGGGGATCAGGGCGAGCGCGGATCTTTGCGAGTGGTCGATTTGCCTTGATACCGTTTTTGGGCCAATCAAACGTCACCACCTCGCACGGCGACGGACAGATCGATTCCCTGCGCACAAGCCAGCGGGCCCGCTGCGGTAGAGGCCGGCCAATTGATTGAGCGTGATGAGAGGCTGGAGACTATCCCATCTCGGAAAATTTACGGGGTGTTTTTTCATAATTCTTCTTGCAAGGGGTTGTGTGTTTGTTACGTTATACCATACAAGTCTAGACGTAACGTAATACATTAAACAATTGCCTGTCCGGAGTTACCCTGTCCAGTATTCCTTCCGTATCGCTCTGATAAGTTGCCCTGATCGCAGTGGCACCAGTCGGCCACGGCGCAAAGGCGATATCCCGGGTGTTGCGTCGATCAAACCGATTCATTCCTTGTGTCGCGTGATTGGCTTTGGTGGTTCGGCGTGCCCTCCTGATGTTCGCAGGGGAGCCGAGCGTCCCCCGCACAACATACAGCCTCAAGCCCTCGCAGCACGGGAAATGGAAAGCGCGGATATGATTTTTCTGGGTTGCCATAACTGGAGCCGTTCCTGGAGAAAACGCTCGAATCCCTCGGCGCGAGGCGGTTGTTGGTCGAACTCATGGAGACCGACGGGGTTGTCACAAGGCTGGCGATCGCGCAAGCGGGGTGCGTTCGAAGGTCAAGATCACGACCATGGCCATTCGGAGAAAAGCACCGGACACCACGGTCATGAGGATGCCAAAGAAGCATTGCAGAACATGATGAGGACGATTCATTTAAAGCCACGCCGCCATGCCGAAGAGGCAAGCGGAACGAGGGCGGACGGCGCACCACATGACCATGGACGCTCCGACGAAGGACGTGGCATATCTGGCTCGGACCCCGATGAACGCGAAATCATTGGTTCAGGAAATCGCCCGGAATCTGGCGCAGGGGCCGATCGGCAAAGCGGTCGCCTACACAACCAATGCAAAAAAGCGAGATGCGTCGGCGCGGATGATGCCGCGTCCGACGATATTCTCGAAAAATCTCGCGCGTGTTAGAGAAGCGGCCGTTTGTTGCTGTTCCTATGATTGCCTATCATCACTTCGAAACCCGGTTCGGATCTGAATGCGGTCGGTTGTCCATCACCGTCAGCCCGAAGTGGTTCCCGGTGCGGCGCGGTGGCAGGAAATCCGGAAACAGGACGGGAACTGGGGGCTGGATGTGTTGTGTTCTCCGAACCGCAATTCACGCCCAAGCTTGGTTTCCCGTGCGTGGACGAAGGCACGCGCGCACGTCAGGGGTGTCCTCGATCCGCTCGGTGCCGGCTTGACCCCGGGGCCGGACCTGTATGTCGCCCTGATCGAGAAATTTTTTTTTTCTGGGGCTTGGGGGGGGACCAAAAAGCATGGCCAAACTGCCTTAGCGCCGCGAGTTGAATCCCGCAAGCAAAAACGTCCGTTGGTCTGGACGTTGTCCACGGGTTTCGTCGCCAAAAACACGGCCTGACAGTATTCCCGCGCCGACAGTCGAGTGCGGCAATCCAGTTGGAACGTGCCTCCGGGTCAGTTTTCGTCGGGCACTTCCTCTTCGAAAACCAAACAGAAGGGCATTGGAGGCCTGATTTGATGAACATTGAAAAACTTTCTGGCTGAGGCACGAGTGCGCTCGCGACAGCGGTTGTGATTTCGGCCACGCAGCGCAGGCTGCTCGGTCGGTTCCAAGGACGCGATGAGCGTCAAGTCTGGGCGGCGAGTTTCCGTTTCTTATGCCGGATCGCCGATTCAGGACGTGTCCGCCGGGTCGTTGGCCGCGGTTACAGCCTTTTTGAACGGGATGAGGGCCGAGGTTCATATTGAAGCTCGAACACGGTCCGATAACGGCATTCTGTTGGCGTGGAAGCACGAGCTCAATGCGATGGTTGCTGCAAACACCGCTGCGGCCGATTGAAGCCTTATGCCTTATTCGGACGCGATGTCTGGGGCCGCTTGGACTCGGCGGACAAGACGACGCCAGTGATCGCATGTATGTCGAAGCGATGACGCGCTTTGTCGGCCGTCTGGCGCCCTGACGGCGATTGCTTCGCCGACTTCTTTCCAACTTCGCGGGAGCCATTGCGGCCACCGGCAAACTCGCGGTACCGGGGGATGCCACCAAGGCGATTTACTTCACGCGTTTCGGTGGTTTTCGCTGCGGGCCTCACTGACCCCGGATTTCGGGTGTCAACTCGGGACGGGGCGACTCTCAATGCCGACAACAAACGGTGGATTCGAGAACGTCTATGCCATCGGTGCCAACTGGGAAGGGGCCAAAGTTCCCAGTTCGGTTGTGGTGCTGGAGCGCTAACAGGCAGGAAGTTCGGTGATGCCGAAACGGCGGACAGGCGCTTGAAAGCGGTGATGTTTGAAACATTTCTCCGGTCTCGGCGGCAGGCGACTTTCGCAGCTTCGCACTCGGTGCGGGTTACGTTTTGACTTTTGCCGAGCAGGCTGACCGCAGTTCATGACGGCAGCTGGTTGGCAGATGCCGGTTTCGTACTGGACCGTTGGTGGCTCCTTTTACAGCACTGGCCCCTTGGGGCGTCAGCGTTGCCTGGTTCGACAGCTCGCGCAGGCAAATTGCCGGAGCATCGGCCGGACACCCGAAGTCAACATTGTGTCCTTCGATGCCTCCTACAGCGTCGCACCGGGTTTGGGATCTGGCCGCAAGCACTGCACCTTGATCGAAGCGACAAACACTCAAACCGTGCCACGGCTGTTCCCGTGAACAACGAGGCACCGTTTTCCTTGATCGCAACCAGTTCACATTCTGATTTTCCTCCCTCCCATCAGAAGTGACCAAACCGGGCGCTCGCCTCCATCGAGGGCGGGCGCCGTTCTTTTTTCAGAGGACAGGATCAGTCGGCGGCGTCTGTGCGGGGCGTGACGGTGACCGCTGTTTCGGCGGTCGCAGCGGTATCAGGCTTCGCGTTCCTGCTCGGCCCAGGATGCGTTTCATAGATCTTCGCGGCGGTAAACGAGACATCTTCGGGAAGCGTAGGCCAAGCTTGGATCGACTGCGCTGGACACGAACCACGGTCAACTTTCTTAGTTCGTCATGAGGTTGACGATGGATTTCACGATCTCGCGTCGATAAAGCATTGTTCGAACAGGCGCTCTCATGCGAAGCGCCGCAACCCCTCCCGTTGCTTGCCGCAACTTCATACCGCTTTACCCTTTGTTAAACAGGGTGCGCGGTATACTGGCGCGGTAGATTTAAAGTTTTCGGCAATTTGGCCGTTGATTTTGCGCCGGTCCCCGTCGGGGCTGCGTTTGCCAACCGCGCACGGTTTGGAATGGAATTCACAGTCTTCCTCTTTATTGGAAATGGATGGACCAAAGAAGATGTCCTTGGTTTGTCACCGCCGCAGGAAGTGATTTCGCAGGAACGTGCACACATGCCGATACGCCCCGGATTCCAGGGCGCGTGACCTCAAGAAGGTCAGCTTTCAGGGAAGATTGGTGGCGCAAGGAAACCCAGGCCCGTGGCATGACGCGCCAAACCGCACCAGTGCCAACCATCTTGTCGGCCTTGACACCCAACATGCGTTCAAGGGCCTAAGCTGCTCCGATGGCCTTTCCGAGACCTCCATCGACGACCAATGATGTGAGCATCGAACAGCAGCTGACCAAGCTGGGCGAAACCCCAAGATGTACCTACCAGAATGACCTGAACCTCTATCGCAAGCACTGGAAATGGATCCGCACATTCCCTCCACACGCCCGGCGATTAGGTCGCGCTCAAGGAGAAATCGTTAAATGTCAAGACTTCAACAAGGCCATGCACATTCGCGCTCGGGCATTGCTCGCCAGAATGTGCCGCGTGCGGGTGATTTCGCAAATATGCGGATGCCGAACCAGTCTGGCCACGGGCCGGCGAACAAACTATCGTCGCCAAGACCGTCAGTTTTCGCCAGCGCACTGAACCGCGCGCTGGGGAAACCTCGAGACGGTCAAGGTGCACGATCGGGGTCACAAATTCGAGTTCGGCAGCCGGCCTCGATCCGGACATCCCGCAGGCCGGATGAAAAAAACGGTTTATGTTCCGCCTTCCCAATGTGAAGCGCATGATCGAAAATGGTCGATCTGCGCGCCGCCCCAACCGCAGCTATAGGCAATCTTGTGTTGTCGACATCCGCCCGACCATGTCTCGCGGCCCCTTGAGCTTGCGGAAAGTAACGCCTGAATTTCCCTTTCACCCGCGAACTCTTTGCCACGGGAGACAAATCGCCATTGACGGTCCCAATTTCCAGCGCCATCGGCGTTATCGTCAACCGCCGCCAAGTCGGCCCCGGGCTTGAGGCCCATGGGCCAATCTGCCGGTTGCGCAATTTTTCGCCCGATCTTGTTGGAAGGGGCGCCGGAAGCGCGCTCCAGTCCGCGGAAGAATGCCGAAGCGATGACCTTCAGGCCGTCGACGGTAGGCGAGGTTGCTGATGTGGATGACCGCGGTTGCGAGCAGAGCTTGCCCTGACAGACCGTTCCGTTGCAATCCGCGTCAGTCGTTGCCGCCTATCAGGAAATCTGCGTATTTGGCCGAATCTTGATGATCGGTCCATTTCCTCCCCGGGCGGAAAGGCTATTTGATTGGGATACCGCCGCTGTTTTCTCGATGTGTCGCGTGATGCGATCGTCGTTCCTGCCTCAAACTCTCCGACACCGCTGATATCACGGGCGCTGGTTGATCGGCCGATTCGTGTCCCTGTTTCAGGTGCTGACGCAGATTCAGGGAAATGGACACTGGCCTTCGTGGCGAAGATTCTGCGCGTCTTTGGTCGCGTATGCTGTGTTCCTGCCGTTTTTCATGATTTCGACGCTGCATCACCCTTCACCGAGGCCTGAACCGAACGCATCATCGGCATCGGGTAACGCCCCGCGATGCTCGGGACGCTCTGCTTCTGTCTCCGAGTCTATCTGTTCATAGATGATTCTTCGCGCGCCTTGGCAGCGCGTTGATTTCCTGCTGCCCGGGTTTGGAAGGTTGAACGTCCCGATCCGGGTGACGTTGACATCGCGCTGGCTTCAGTTTCGTGGTGTTCCCCGGTCGTCTCGGCGCGTTGCCCAACCTGCCGGCCAATTCTGGCGAGCTGTTTTTGCTTGCTGGGTGGCGAAATTCCTGGATCGGTGATCGCATCCGGCGCGATCACCCGCTGCTTGATTTTCAATGCTGCAGGTTTTGCCGGTACGATCATCGCCTTCAATGCCGGTCTATGCCAGTGCCCAGATTGTTTTGATCCGTCTTGCAGGGGCAGTCGGGTGCGATCCCGGCGCGTTTCTCGCGACCATCGGGATCACCGCTGACTGTTCGTCCACCAATATGCACCACGTATGCTGATGGCGATGCGTCGACAGCTATGTCCTGTTCGTACCCGGGCAGGGATTCCGATCGGGGATTTCTCCGAGGCGCCACACGGGTGGTGGCCGACAGCTTCGGCTGGGTTTTCAGATTGCACTTCCCGGTGCTGGTGATCGGGCGTGCTGATCATGTCGCCATGGGTCTTGGATTGGCGCGCGACTGGATTGGCCCCAAGATGTACAGGTCTTCTTTCATTCCGCACTTGCCGCTGCAGATTCTTGTGGGTTTTGCTGTTCTCGCCGTTGACGATTAGTGTCAGCATTGATCGTGTTCATTCGACCATTTTGAAACGTCGTGGGCGGTTTCCTGCGCACGCCCTAGGGACCGATTATGGCCAGGTGACGACCAGGAACAAGCAAAAAACGAAGAGCCGACCCAGAAAGGGAAGATCGATTGACTCCAAGAAGAAGGGGCGGATGTCCATCGATTCCCGGCGAAGGTCAGCCAAACTGGGTGTCCTGCTCTCGGGGTGTGCTGGCGATTCGGGTTGTCCTGCCGTCGGCTTTGCCGGGATGATTGGTGCGTGATCTGCGCCGGGTTTATCGAACGCCCCCATGACATCGCCTTTCGGCAGGAATCTTGGGTCTGCTCCCGACGGAAGTCTTTCGGTGGGATCGGGCTGAGCCGATTGCGCTCCCGATGCTGCTGTTCGTTGCGGCTTGCGATTGCCGCCCCGTTGGTGCAGCACGGCCTGAATCTTTCACCACACGAGAGGATGAACCTCGCTGGACAAGATTTCACCGCTGGCGGCGCTCTAGAAGATGTTTCTCGCTGCGCTCCATCACGGAGGCTGACAAGGGGTGCTGAAGCATCACGATCTGGTTACGCGGTTGTTGCCTGGTCGTTGATCAGTCGGCGATTGAAGATCTGAAACCATATCCCGACCATGGAAACTGCAGACCGTTCTCGACCTGCCTCTTTCCTGCTCGCCCAGTAAGAAGATTTTTGGCGGCGTCGTGATCATCCCTGGACCGCAGCTCGACGATCTTCGGACTACATGTATCAGAACCTCGAGCACCGACAAGAAACTGCGCATGACGCGGCAGGAAGTTGCGTGACGACACAAAGCAGCTCCGAAGGCGGACCCGGCAGTGAAGCCCGTCTGCTGCTTCAAATCCGCCATGGAGCGATCCGCCCAGCGCATGATTTGCAGGGCGGTTCCCACGTGCCGATGTGGTCATCACCAACCCGACCCATTTTCGCGGATTGCGTTGGCCTATTGATCAGGACATGATGGCGGCACCCAAGGTGGTTGCAAAGGGCGTTGATTGCGGTTTTCGTTCCGCATTCGTGAAACGGCCGAAGCGCACAATATTTTCCCCGATCTTTCGCAGACCCGCCGCTCGCCCGCGGCATTTCTATGCCACGTCCGAATCGACGAGTTCATTCCGCCCGAGCATTTTCCAAGGGCGGTCGCCGAGATCATTGCCTTTCGTGCATGGGCCATTTCCGAAAAAACCCGGCCCGCGGCCGTGCGGGGGACATCCCAAGAGGCACCAGAGCCGATTGATGGATGATTGCGGGCATGCTTGGCGCCACGCGGGTGCAAGCCGGTATGCAGTCTGGGTGGCATGACGTTGCGCGTCGGAATAATCGCGCGGCAGCTTCGGGGAAGAATTATGACAGGCAGGACCGGCATCACAGGTGGCATACCAGGCGGCGGGCGAAGACCCTGCTCGTCGGCTGTGTGCCGCGCTGGTGGCCGTTGCTGTCCGCGTCTTCGGCTTGTTGGCCTGTGCGCGGGTTACGGTCACCAGCTTGTCGTTTGTCGCGGGTGGGCTCACCCTGCTTGTCGGAAAATCGGGTTTGCGGGATTTGGGCGGATGCGCCCGGCGGCAGAGCGCGCTCGTCAAACAGGCCGGTCTTCTGGCGCGTTGTTTGGTGATGTTTCTGCCGTTCCCGGCCTGTGTGGTGGACCGCAATGGTTTCGCGCGCTGTTTAGCCAATGCGACTTTGCCTCGAAATGCTTCCCCATTCCCAACCACAGCGCCGCTGGCACGACTGGGCCGCGCGGGATCGGGGCGGGTCCGGAACATCCGAAGGGATCGGCCGGATCACATCCGCCGTGGCGAGACGGTCTGTGCCCATGACCGATGAAATACCCCTTGGCGTGATCGGGGCGATGGCCGTGGACTGGCTTTGGTGTGTCGGCCTATCCGCTGCGGACCGCGGCGCCGTTTTTACGCGCTCTGGGCGGATAGGAGGACATCACCATGCGCCGCCGCATGGAAAGACGATTTCCATGAGGAACAGGCCAAAGCTTACGTCGACTTCTCGAGAATGCATCCGATCGGCGTTCTATTCCGTGACGAAAACGGGGCAGATGACCGGTCGCGCGTTTTCACTTCATGTCTACAGACGGGACTCACAGTAAATGTTGATACATGATCGCTTATAGACGCTGCTAAGTCTCCTTGCACACTTACAACGGCCAGTATCGGTCGAAGACCGGTTCGTGTCATCAAGTTTAACTGTCGTTGCTCATCACGTCAACCGGCGTTTGCAAGCTGGCTCGGGTTATACCCCGAAAGAAATGCTCGCCAACGAGATGTGTCTGCAACGACATTTCTGGCGAGCCGGCCGCGGCCCGGGCGTGGCGCGGTTCCGCCGGCGGGGATACGACACCGATGATGGTGGTCATGAAGTCCTGTTTGCAGGCGCGTGATGGCAGCCCGGTGCAAGTCTAATCGGCCAGAACCGAAGGTCGGGAGGGTGAGAAACGGGCGGATACGAACCCGGTCCTGTATCTTACTGTCATCGGCCCGTGACCTCATACACCGTAGCGCGTGTAGTCGAGACTCACGCGCGGCTGTAGTGGGAACAGGCTCGTGCGGCGATGCGAACAAAGCTGTTCGCGCGGATTCTTCGAGGATGCACCGGTCGGGATTGTCTGCTGGATGCCGAGGGCGGGTGACCGAGTCAACCGGGCCATTGGGCGCCCGTGTCGTGGCGCGGTGGGACCCAGAAACTGGTCGGCCGCCGGGTCACGATTTGTTTGCGACGAAGATGACGGCAAGGTGACAACCTGGCTGAAGGCGCGTCGTGGCGGTCTCGCTGCACTCTTGGCGCGGCCGACCGATGTCCGCCTGCGGATCCACAAGATGTGCCGGTGCCATTTCAAACGGCATCGCGGCCATGTATGTCAGTCGCGAATGGATTGGACGGGCAGGGTGGTGTCTCACGGGCTCATCGTGCCACTCTTCTGGAAACCACCCGAACACGGCGCATCTCGCTGTCGAGGTTCAGTTCGCCCAGGTGCAGAAGGATGCAAGGCGGCTGCCTGGCCAGTCTGATGATACGGTGTATGCCGACATGACTTTCAACAACCTGCTCACGGCGGCATGGATCGGGTTCGTGTGTGACCTGCTTCTGCGGCGCCACAAAGCCGCGGTTGACAGGTCCTTCGGCGACATATGCAGATTGTCGCAAGCAGAATGCCAATCGGGCGGCGCGGTCTGGTCGTTCCAGACTGCTTCTGGCGCTGTTTTCGCGCCAGCAGACCTTGCAGCCGTCCTGTGTCTTGTCCATGACCGATTGTGCTGTAGTGGGTATTCTTACTCGCTCTTGCTCGCCTCGATATAGATACGCGAGCGAATCGACAAACAACCTGAGTATATGGTCCATGACGTGATCTCGGGCTGGTGCGGGGCCGATCGGGGGCAGGGCTCGAGCAGGTGTTCATTCAATTCTTGGCCGTCAATGCCGCGACGCGATGGCCGAGGGTTTGGCGGAACTGAAACATCGAAACCAGCAATGAAACCTGCTGGCCAGCCGCCGTCACGGCGGGGAACCGGTCCCTGCCGGGTGACTATTAAATCGTTCAGTCAAAAAGGTGTCGGATAGCGGGATGCGGATTCCGAAAAGAAAAATCTCGAAGCCACATCTTCTTCGAGCCGTTTCTTCACCACAAAAGAGGGTGGGCGCGGGAACGGGCCTCGGGCCTGGGGTTCCACGGTCTACGGCATTCGTGAAGCAGACGGCGGCTATGTGGCGAGTCGAATTCGATCCCGGGGCAGGGCACTGCGTTCCACGATCATTGCTGCCGATATCACGGCCGGCGTCGACGCAGGCGCGATAAGCCGGTGGAGGACGGACTGATGTGCCGGGGGGCTGCCGAAAGACAAACGGGGCCGGGGAACGGTGGCTGGGTCGTGGGAGGATGAGGATTGCGGGTGCGGGCCTTGTTCTTCGGCCCCGGGTGCCGTTTTGGCCGCGCAAAAGGGCTTGTAACAGGGTTCCCTTGAGGCGCGCACGTTGAAAGCGGCGATGGAAGTTGATGGGGGTGGATTCGAGGGAAAGGCCCATCGAATCTTTTGCTTTTTGATCAACGGATTTGCCCGTCCCATTTTTTTTTTTGCCCCGAAATGGGATTTTGGACCGGGGAAACCCTCCCTTTGATTTTCAAAAATTTTTTTTCTTTCTCCTTTCTTT
>Ga0163217_1113338_pt1 | contig 12573 bp, 10 predicted proteins | sample SynspAceP_FD_185933 | JGI IMG/M metagenome (GOLD analysis project Ga0163217, IMG submission 185933) | Saline lake microbial communities from Ace Lake in Antarctica - Synechococcus sp. Ace-P (PacBio error correction) | ecosystem: Environmental > Aquatic > Non-marine Saline and Alkaline > Saline ... | reverse complement strand
AACGCGATCCAAGGTTGTAAAGTCCAATAAATATGAAAGTAAAGATGTTTCAGGTGATCCAAAGTGCTTTGGGTCGATATTCCTTTGGCTGGACATAGAAAGGAGCGATACAAACTTTTTGCCGAGGCAATGAAAGGCGCTAGGAGTAGTTGTGGGTAAGTATCTGTCGGTGGAAAAATATAATGACAATCGCGGACTCTTGGTGGGGAATGCCCAGTGGTTCGGCCGTTATCTTTTTTATCTGATCAGAGGATTATCCGCTTGTTTTTTCTTCTGATGGTGAGCCACCGCTTTGGACCCCGTTAATAGCCCGATTTTTTCCGTACTTCGAGGTCGAGGTTGATTTACCTAGATCAGGCCAGCTGTTTTTCAAGGAAAGAAATTTAAAAATCGCGGATTCCATTGTTACTTCCAAACGCTCTGCAGATGGGCTTCCATTCTCAGCTTCAGAAGCGAAAAGGCTTTTAGGAGCAGAATCTTTTCTAAACTTATCCCCTGAGGATTTAATCTATGATGGTTTCATCAAACTTCCTGAGAGGTTAGAAATCCTTAAAAAGCAAGCGCCAGTTGCCGGTTTTCAATTTTGAGGCTTTACCAAAATGATCGTGCTGGCAAATACGATGCGAAGTAGCTAATTTTTGAAAGCTAAAATGGTTGATATGCGTCACTGTGACTTGGATCTGATCCCAATAATCCAAATGTCCATTCGGATTTGTCGTGGACTTCGCATGCTATTGATAAGTAATCAGGAGGGGATGTGATTCAGATTGATTTTTGGAGTGAAACCTATTTGTATCTGGGTGCAGTGATATTCAGCGATTTGCTATGTGTAAAGATGAGGCTGACGCTTCAGAGGCAATTAAGTACTGGAAAATGGAAAGCAGGAAGCGAGCTGCCTTGCCCATGACCAGACGTAAAAGGGTCGAAGTTGATATCGTGGCTCGGCGTATTATGGATGCGGCGGAGGTTCTTGATTGTCATGTGGAGAACCGGTCATCCGGTATCGATTGTGGCTCACGATGTGGGACCATCTAGGAGGTTTCTCCAAGCACAGTCCGTCAAGCAGCGGAGCCAGAAGCGTCCAAGCAGGAATGACCTTTGTTTTGTGGATTTCCATAGCTGGACACTACTGATGGAAATACTAAAAACATCTCGGTAGAGGATGGCAGTTGGTGGGACTGCGATGGTGCTCATTATTTGATCGGCTCAGAAGATTTATCTTGTTGGCGAGAAAAAAATAAACTTTGGTTATCGTATGATTACCGTCACTATTTTCTTTTGCTAACTGGCGGGAAGGCCGCAGGCGAGGAGCCCGCCAAGGCGGAGAAGGCCACCAAGGCAAGGCGGCGAAGGACAAGTGTTACCAGGGTAATGATAGTGGTCCTATCTTAAGTCCTTTTTGCCTTTACTGTTTGCAATTGTGGATTCATAAACTATTAGAAATTCAACCAGTTTGAATTTTCACTATATGAATGGAGAAATGGGTCTAGTTTTTGGGGAAGGTGGAACTTGAACTAAACGGGGAATTCACTAAGATTTTTCCCTTTTTTAGTTTTACCTTTGATGATGCTTGGTAATCTGTCATGAATATCGTTCGGATATTTTCATTTAAAGAGTTTGTATTAGTTGCATAGGATAAACTCGATTCGAGAGGACCAATAGATCACCTCATTTTCTGGATCTGGCCCAGACGGCAAGTGCAGTAAATCCGTGTGTCCGAAGTGCTTTTTGGGAGCTATCTCCAGCAGAACCGCGATGCCATTTCGGGTTATGGCTTATCCAGCCCTCCTCTGCGGCTTTGGTTGGATTGCTTTGTGTCGTGGATGCACTTACTGTGCTGGTTTTTAATAAGACTACATCTCCATATATCCTTTTGTTTAGCATCAGTTGTCATCCCGTAGGTTTTTGCAGTACCAAATAATCCGCAATTGACCCAGCAACTCCACATACTTGCTGCCGATATGGACGTAGCCTGCATTGTCGTTTTTAAAGGCTACATTATTTCTGTCGGAAGAGACAGTGGAGCAGGGGGGGGAGGAAGGGGATGGTATCGAGTGGAGAGGGGGCATTTTATCCCAAAGCCATTTGTAAAAAGGATTGAAGTCATGGTTATACAATCTATGGGGCATACATTTTGCTCACCAAAAACATTCCATTGGGTTGGTTGCGAGGGATTCTACGGGACTGCCTGGCATGAAATACATCGTGAGGTTGGTAGAACGTAGCCGTTATTTTCCCTCCAAGCCGGTTTGGTGAGCTTAGAGTCATTGTCCATTGCAGATTTTTTCATTGTAGTCATTGCTGGACTACATGTCATTGGGGGAATGGGCCTTTGAAAAACCCGGGCTTTGAGTGGGTTGTGGTAAAAACTCAAGGTTTCCCAGCGCATTTCGTCGTTTTTTACATATGAGGATGTAGGCGACCAACCTGCTCATGTGCCAATCCGTCTTTCAGCAACCAGCTTTTCTTTGTTTGTACTTTAGCTCTGGCAGATAATTTCTCCAATGTATGATTTATCAGTTCCCCTACTTTCAGAACATTAACTGCCTGGATTTAGTCAGCAACACTTTAGTGCTCGAGGCAAGATCTATACGTTTCAGAATTAACCTTGGGCTCTTTTGTATTCCATTGCCATAGAACGCTCAAGACTATTTTGCATTTTTTGCACTAGTACCATTAGCATCGGGAGGTCGCTTGAATAGAATCGCGCGCTCTGCTACTTCTCTTTGTCCGAGAATATCCGTGTACAACCCGAATTTCTTGGAGTTCCTGGAGCCGCTCCAGTCTGGTATAACAAGCCTCCACTCCGTAAGAAATGGGCTACTATCGAAACTGGCAAAATGCCAGTGCCTTCGAGCTCCAAATAAATTTGGGGACTTCGCTTTGATGTATTTCGTTATTTTATTATGGCTAAAACACATTGCCCAAACCTTCGAGACTTTGAAGCGGCGTTAGGGCATTTCCAAAGAGCACTGTAACTACTTTTTGGGCTGGCAAGATCTCTTCAATTGGCTGTTCTGAGGGGGAGTTCCAAATTTCCTGCTTGGGCTATTCGTTGACGCCATTTCAAACCCTATTCGACCAATTTTAATAAATCTACCAATTGACTTAATGGTGTTGTAATGGGAAGTCTCGGTTGGCAGCTTTTGGGATAGGAATGTTCGATTTGCTATGTATTTGCTGAGGTTTTCTGAAAGTTTTACCCTATCTCGATCTTGGCTGCAAATTTTTTAGCTCGGTTTGTTTGAATGGGAATTAAGATCACCTTTTTGAGGCCCAACCGTGATGGCAATTTTGCTATAATTCTTCGATTGATTCAATCTGTATCATGGCTATGTATCGAATCAGTGAGTTGGAAGGTATTGATTGAAAAACTTGTCAATCCAGGCCATACTTCGCCTTAAGATTTTGTTGGATCGTCGGTCGATTTCAGCTCAGAGATTAGCCCTCTTTACGGCCTTTTTTGATCAGATTTGGCTTTAGGTACAATCCATCGAAGTTGAGGAGCGCATTTCCTGCCAAGAGGGCTTTGACGTCCACTTCGCCAGGAAGGATTTCTTTTTGCACCCACGCATATTTAGTGCGTCAGTGAAAGGATCAACTTGGAAATCTCATCCGTTTTGTTACAGGTCTGTGACCACTTTTTTCGAGAGGGATGTGGTACTGTTTTCCTCGGATCGAGGCTTGGAGAAATTCAGGTGAGATCCATCACAGACATTCATAATCTTCTTAAATAGGCGCTCATTAAGGTACCAATCGATATCCCAGATCCGCTTTTGAATAGCTTGATAACGGAAGTGCATAATGACTATCCGTCTTCCGGTGTGCCATTGTCCAGGAATGCTTGGCATTAGCATGACTCCATGATTCCTTGAAGTCATTATGTTAGGAGACGGCTCGCTTTGCAACAATCTTTGTTTCCACCGAAGCCTGATAGCGAAACTGGGTTTTACAGAATTGCAGGAATTAACATCTACCCGGGGCAAAATTGTATGCATCCGGAGCTCTTTGAACTGACGGCCATCTCTTCACCCATTTTTGTAGACAACTTTTTATCCTGAATAGCGCCCAGAGGTCATGCTTTCGGGAATCAGGACAGAGTTCTCAGTCGCATTTACCGATGCCCACTTCGGATCCATCTGCCATTATAAGGAGTTTGGCTTGGGTTGTAGAGATTTGTTAGTCTCGCTTGCGCTGTTGGTCCCTTGGAAAAAATGATTCCACCCAGATTTTCTGTTTGATTAGATTAGAGATTTTCATTGATATTGGGGCTTGATTCTTGATTCGAATACGCAGCCACATAAATAATGCCCAAAACGTTCACTCAAAGTAGGTTTGGATACGAGTCTACAGTTTGATGAGCGATGGGATCCGAAGTTCAAAAGTTTATCCGCAGATCGCCTCATCAAGTTTGCCGATTTGAAATAATAAACCACCATCAATGGCGAATATCTCGAACGCTTGTTACTCACGTGCTTGAGTTAATTTTTATATTAAACTTTTATAAATAAATTTGTACAAATGCCACTGCTAACGAAAAGAAGCTGGACTAACACTATATTCAAGGTCACTTATAGAGGGAAGTTCGTCTTTGGATAGATGAATTACTAAAATTGAGCAATTACCGTAAAAAGGTTTAAAAACGGTCATATTAATTTGATAGCTGGTTCATTAGTTTTAGAACTTCAGTCCAATTGGGTTTTGCTCCCCCTCAGTAATTAAGTTGAATTGAAATTCCTTCCATCTCAAAGTACTTCCTCTCCGATGCGATTTGATTATCAAACAAGGTATTTATGTCCTGTAAGAGCAATCGAGCAGCGTACTTCCTAATTAAGCGTGAGTGATCTCAAGGCATTGATCAGGAGGCGATTTGAGAATTGCAGGTCCTTACGGTGGAGGACTCAGGGGGTTCTTTTTCACAACACAAGGATAAGTCGGGGAACACAATGTTTTGCGTCACCGCGGTGATCAGGAACTTTGATTTTTCTGGTTTCTGTTAGGATCGGTGTTTGTTACGAATGTACATATGGAGCCAGTCATATTTTGAATACATGCTTTATTTTACATTCTGATTGGTGCGGTTATATTTTTTCTTTTGACTCAGACAAGAGAAAAAAAATGTCTGATATCATCCACTCCTGCTTGATGCGATCGAAATAAATCGCAGCAGGAGAGTAGATTAGCGGACCAGCCTCTTAGCTCAAAGAGCTTTTAGGAATGCGGTGGATGCTGGAAGCCACAGGGTTCAAGTGGTGTTAAAGAGCGGGTAGACAATTATCCAAGTCATAGTACAACGGTAAAGGTTATGTCAGCGGATGACGCCAGAATGAGCTGGAGAGTTCATTGCCACTTCCAAAATAGAAATCACATGCGATCTTTTTTTCTATCCGGCTTTTTGGATTTCAGGGGAGAGCTTTAAGCTTCAATCGCAGCAGTAGCACAGGTCGAGCTTAAACCCGCAGGCTGAATTCAGAAGCTTGGACATTGATTCAGATCGAGGCTCTGAAATTAAAAACAAGAGCCTTTGCGGAAATGTTGGCACCTCAGTTTCTATTGAAAAAATCTCAATTTTTCAACACGTGCGGCTACGAAGGAATTTCCTTTCAGATCGAATCCAGTAGAAAATGCGGAACACATTGTGGGGAATTTCAGCGTGTGGCCTTAATCCTACTACCGAAATAGGTTTTTTCTTTTCCACAGGATCTTGAGTCTACAGTCTTACTCCTGGTAAACTCAGCAGCGAGTTGTTCAGCTTTTTTGGAAAAACTCAAGGGACAAGCTGGTTCCATGTGAAGAGTCACCCCTCATATCAATGATAAAGGATATGTCGAGCAAACTGAGCATGCCAAGACAAGAGCGAGAGCGTTTTTTTTCGTCAATAATGTAATCAGAAGTAAGCTATCTGCATCATCAGTGAGTATGCTTTTTTGAAGGGTTGCTCCAACCGATCAGATTCCATTCTATGCTGCTGTTTTTGGAAATTGATCTTCGCATATCGATATCCATGTCCATCACTACCAAAACAGAGATCGGTTTGACGTGAGCGTTACGGTCTATGCAGGTATCGGTGGCTGTGAATGAAGCAGCCCTAGGTTCTTACCATCGTAGTTCCTTCGATCGATATTCACTTTTTGACGTTGATTTGTAATGAGAAGAATGGGGATCAGCATCCAGCAAAAAGCCCAATTTTGGATCGAGATATAGCTACAAACGGTTCATACTCCTGATTTTCAAAATCGATCCTTACAGGTTGGGAGCGACTTTTATTGAGGGAAATAAGTTGCAGGGACCAAAATCGGCAGCTACAGAGTGCGGCAAGCTGAGGGAGAACTTGATGTACTCTTACTTTTTGGGAGGCTAAAGCGATTCGATCAGGGCCTCATTCACTGGTTTAGACGATAGATAGGCACGGCACGACATTTCAGGTCGAGCTCAGCTTATTGTAGACGCAGATGCATACCGGTATGCTTAGATCTTAGACAGCAGAGCACCACGAGCGACATCCTTTACGGAGCGCTATTTTACGGCAAGTTAAAACTGCCAAGGGCCTTCGCAACAATGCCTTTTCCGCCTGTATTTGATATAGGTTCCTAGATTTTGCTTTTGGTGATGGGGACTATTGATGCCAGAACCTTGCATAGCCTTGGCTTTATGGTTTTGAGTTTGGGCAATACACATTTTGGTTCACAGGTGTACCGGCGGATATTCAAATCAGAATGAAAAAGAACTCTCAGGGATTTATTAGAACAGTGTCAAGAATTTTAAAAGCGAGCTTTCACATTAACAAACGAGAAATTTTGCGCGTCGCTCGCTCGTAAATCATCTTTAAAAAAGAGGCAAAGCTAACTTTCCAAGAATGGAAAATTTAAGGGTAGGCCCTGTTGCTGTTCAATCCGAACTTTGGTTTGGGAGGGACAAATCATTCGTGAAAATGGATTTAGGCAATATTCTTTTTCTTCGGCAACAGCTATGTTTAGAAAATATTCACCCAGTAGTTAAAAATTTCTTATTGCGAAAACGCCGTCTTTTCTGTGATGCGCATTTGTTTTCCCCCAGCTGAGGGCTTGGTTTGCTTGTATTACATCACAGTTTCCTGATTCAGCCATTTTCAGTTTTTGACGTACTGTTTATGCATGCGGTTTTCTGGCATTTTTTGCAGCAACATGTTTGGCTTACTATTTCTGACCTTTTACTGGAGCGTTTCTTGGGCCAAGAAATCTTAGTTCCTTTGGAATGGTTTGTGGGAGTGGGGATTGGGTCTTTATTCATGTTACAATTCCTATCGAATGAATAGCTTCAGATCAGGTTGAGTCTTTTGAGAAATTAATCCGAACCCAGAAGATTTATTAAGCTCTCATCGCAAATCGAGGCTTTTTCAAAGTTCCGTATTTGATTGTAGATGACTACAGCAGAAACCCGATGATCCCAATACGATCGTCAAGCTAGCAGACATAAATGCAATTGTTGGGAGTTCGGGGAAATGTGCCTATGGTTGGTGATTCGGGCGAGCATTATTCGGGTTTTGATCGCATTTTGGAATGCGTATTCCAAACACAGCTCTTTTGCTGTTTTCCTCTATGCGGTTAAGGCAGTATTTTGGTCTTATTCTATGGATTATAACGGATCTTAACGTGATCTTTTCATAACCGACGGATTATGTTTGGCACGTTGCGACTTTGTGTGGATGGTCAATAGGAGCGATATTTTAGTTTATTTTTGGAAAAGACAGATCTAATTTTTATTGAGTATGTTACGGTACTTTTTGGGAGATTTTAAAAAAAACGCGTTTTATACGCGATAAACAGGCCTTTTCAATTGATCGCATCATTTGCTGGTGTTATATGGCTTTATTTGTGATCAGGTTGCTATTTTACCATAGGCGGGTAGGTGAAGGTTGACAACAAGGGTTGAATTATTTATGATGCCAGGTGCGTTTTGATCGCTGATTTACCCGCCTTGGGCAGGGTCTTGACTACTGTTTTTTGCTGAGGGTTTTTTTCCATACATATTCATTATTGCTTTTTCTCTAATTGGTTTGGGATGATTATCCACCATTCTGGGAAGTCGTAGTTGCAAATCTTTATTATTCTGGGAGGCTTGGCTGGTACGCACTGTTGTTTATGTGCTTGAATTTATTATTATTGCACATTTTTCACATGAGTTGTACTTCGCTATGTTAGGGGCTGTGCGGGTGGTGTTTTGCGATTTGTATGTGTGCGCTGCTACGTTGACGCCGATACCACTTTCATGTTGATCTTGTCGGTCCAGTTAAGATCATACATCGCGATGTTCCTATGTCGTTCTTGCTTTTGCAATTACTGTTGGGGCTAGGCAGGTGGGTGCGAATCGCGGCTTTGGGGGGCCTTAATGGGATTTTGTGTATGTCCACTACAAGCTTCGAATGGAAGAGTTTGGATTCCAGTGCCGAGTTGGTATTTGGTTGACTTTTTCTCAAAAGAAAGTACACGTTTCCTATCGAGAAACGTTACAGGCGAGTTTCGGTTGCTCTTCCGAAATCCACGAAGCTACCAATGAGGTTTCAAATTCAGGGATTGCTACGCAAGAGAAATTTGGATCGATTCTGGATAAAATCGCTGGGAAGGTTAGACGCTTGGAATGGATGGACGTAAGCTTTTCGATTTCTAAAGTAGTCGTTTATTCGTCGCCGTCATTCCTCCGAGTGGGAACGCAACCTACCGAACGCGACTTCCTGTACTGTGGTGCTTTGAATTTGACTCAGTGCTCAAGCCATCCAGTTACTAACCATGTAAGCTCTCCCGCATTTGCACCCTTAAAACTCCTTGTGTCGTATCCGGCACGTCAGGTTGTGTTGTTTTCCCAGTTTTGGCTGTTTCCCGCCATAATATAAACTGTGAAGGTCCTTCGGAAGTAAGTGGCGTAAGTTCTGCGCTTGAATTTGCTTTTGGCCGATTTCTGGAAAAAATCTGGATAGTTGCTGAAAGCAAAAGTGATCCACAAAGAAGAAAATTCGATTCACCACCATTCCAAAATCTTGCCATCGGAAGCCCATAGTTCCAAACGCTATTGAACTTCGAGCATCACCTTGATTTGGTGGGTTTGTGATGCCCGGAACAGGAGATTGAACCAGTCCAAAAAATCACCCAAAGCCTTTTTCATTCGTTATTTATTAAATTTGGAAGAAATTGGTTGGTATTGGTGAAGAAAGCAAATGCTTATCTAAAATGGCGACTAGAGAGATATTCTTCCTCAGGCAGTGATCCTTCTATGTGACATCTGTTTTTTGCGAGTCGGAATTATAGATTTCGGTTTTGCTGCCATTTTTAATTCCTGTTTACTTTAAAATTGGTTCCAATAGATCGTTGCCGCAGTCTTGCCCGATTTTCCGCGGTTTTAGCATTCGTATTTTGGAAGGTAAATTCCTTTGGAACGGAGTAGCTCTTAATTGGTCCAGCGTTCATCTTACCCGCTCGACAAATCCCGGAGGCCGTTTTGGGTATAGGACCGCATTCTCGTTGGACCCTGCGACAAAGGGCGGGTCTTCGCTGGATCTTTGAACATCTACATTGCGACATCTTCTTGGGGTTGATTGTTGAGTAAAGTTGGGCTTACCGGAGCATTGTCCAAAGTTAGGGCTGGTACCGCCCCCCAAGTGACCCGAATCCCCTCGAATAGTTCAGGATACATCCAATCGCCAGATACTTACCTGCAACCGGAACTCGCCTTGATCGTTGGAGACGTTGGTAACCTACGCAGAAGGGATTTCGAGGATCAAGTGTGCTCACGCGCGTAGATTTTTTTGATTTTTCTTTTCTCGCGTTCAATGGCGTCTTTGCTTCGGACAGTCAACTTGAGTCAATATGGTCTTGTTCAGAGTTAGTTGCTTGCTATATTTCGGCTCACGTTAGTGTGGCCACCCCGAGTTCAGCAGGCCAAATATCTCTTTGGGGTCTTACCTCCTATCATTGAATCTGTTCTGCCGATCACTTCACATTCATTAATTCTTAGCCGATATCTTCTGCCGTGATCGTGACTTTGCGATCGAGGTATTCAAATCCGGAAATAATCGGCCTTGGCAAAATTTCGGAGCTTTACGTTTTCTTTCCTTAACGACCAGGGTATTTTTCACTCCTAGCCTTTTTTCGTTTTGTTCTGATCGTGACCCGTCTTCCATATTGATTCCCTGTTCGATGAAGTGCTCACTTTTTTGAAATTCCAGCCATACGTTCTCCCTTAACCTTCTCAACATTGAGTCGATCACTAATCTAACTATCACCCAAAGTTTTGGCTTACTGTTAGGAATCTGGCGGCTGTAGATGCTGCCTTCAGATTTCGAAGTCCATAGGGTTAGAGAATAGTCTCACTCGATCATTCTTTTATCAGTTGGTCAGCATCCAAACTGCATTGATAAATTCCTTGCAGGCATTCAGACAGGTGATTTTAAGATTCATAGAGATTTTTTCTCTTGGGTCAGTTGCGGATTGGTTAAGTTCAGTTGGATTGGATTTATGGGCTGGACAAGGCAAGCGCTTCTTCGAGCAAGGCACTATGGCCTTTACTGCTCCATTACCGTATATGTATTGTTCGGGAAATCAATTTTCTTTTGGGAATACGACACCCCAACGTCGTTTGCCAAGATCTTGGATATGTAGTTGATGATTCCTCCGAGTTTGAGAATCCATTAGCTTCGGCTCATAGGTGCTTGTACATGCGGTGAATAGCTCGCTGCCGGTTATTGCTGATTGCATCACGTACCCCTCAGAATCTACTTTTGGTGGCTCAACGATCTTACTTTGTCCGTTAGAGTGTCTTTGATTTGGTGATAGTTCGCAGATAGGGTGATTTCAATTTGGCCTACCCCACAAATTGCTTTGAAAGTGATGTCAGTCGGTGACTTCCCTGCTAGGACATTTACTGATGCATTCGGGTAGTTCCCCGAATTTGCTTTGGCCTTCTTTCCTGATCCATCGACCGGCCCTCTGGCAAAATTGGATATCAGCTGGTTAGGCGGTAGGGTAGAAGCATTTGGGTTACTTCTTATTTCATTCTCAAATAGTGGAGTTTGCATCTGATGGGATTGGCTTTTTTGGGATGGAAAAGTAAAACTGGAGTTTCTCTGTGCGTTTGAGGGGAAATTTCTGATGTTACAATTGTTGTTCCCGCCTTTAGCCCTTGCTCAATTGTTTTTTCCCGTAGCTTTTCCTTCCCCGTACATACTACCGATCGCCGCTAAGCACTTTTCACCTGGGTTCGTTGCCCCCCGGTCTAGTGATTTTAGGTAGAACTGATCTCCAGCACCTGACCCACATTGATCGATCCTGTGAAGAAATATAGTTCCAATTTTCTCATTCCAAGCAGTTATAGGCCTTGATTGAATTTCAGTTTTCAAAGGGGGAAGTTCAAATTCTTTCTTACCTTTTTTCAGCGTACGACTTTTGTGTCGAGCGAGACCCCATCTCATAAAATAGTCAACAAATATGTTGCCATCCAACGGGGAGGGGTTGATTATGGCCTGCAGTGAGGTAAGCGCTAAACCAGCCTTCTTCCCACGTGTAGGTGTTTTTTATCAAGATGGAAGGTTAGGGCTTTTCTTACCGGATTGTCTTCTTGGTAGTGTCAAAGTAGTGTGGATTTTTTGGGGCAAAGCTTCCTGTCCCAATATTAGAGTTTACGGGAGCTGTTAGTGCTGTTAAGAAAAATTTTCAGCATTACAAGTCTGGTTTTTCATAAGTTATGTTGGTTTCGTTTACTACAAAACGTCCTAATAAAACTAATTAACTTATAATCAGGACAAGTGAAAAATGCTTAATCGTTGGATTTAAAGCCGGAACTTCGTTTTATTTGCCAGTGACCGCAGCTGCATCGATGTCCTGGACCTCTTGATTTTCTACTTTGGGATATCCTTGTTTGATTCCGAGGATGCGCACCAATACATATTTACGGGTTCTTGCTTTTGCTGAGATTACCTTCGTCGATGGGGGTTGTACTGGTTGAGATTTACTTTCGAAGGAACATGATTTTACAGAATTTTGGCAAGTGCTCTCGGCATGGTCGCTCACGGTCGTCGTGATTGCATTCCCAGATCACGTATTTTCATTTTAGGTGGCTTTGCGGCTTTAGTCTTTTCGTACCAATATTTAGTGAGTCACCTTAGTTCTCTCACAGGGTTGGTTTATTTTATCGGCATTAGTCGGGGGATCGGGTTCTTTCATGATGGCGAGTGAAGGAAAAACGGCAAGGTTGAATTTGAACTCCATACATCGGCGAGCTTTGGTCATTTTTTTGGGTTCCACCCAATGTGGGAGAGTGTGATCGGGAGGGGGCCGCCATTCTAGACCTTAGGCGAGGTGATCTTTATTGAAATTGCCTCCAGCAACATTGGCATAGTTGGAGGAGGGGTTCGCCATGCCTAAAAGGCGATTTGGTCAGGTTGGGACGCTTGGGAAGTAAGTTTCCGCTTTCATCGTTGATTCGGCGGGGGACTTTTTCTTGAATCGTAGATTTCCAATCCGGATTTGAAGATTTTCGCATTTGCGCCTTTTCAGGGGGAAACCCGAAGCCAGGTGGGGCAATCTTTCTTTTCTTTTTTTTTTT
>Ga0163217_1085254_pt1 | contig 12573 bp, 14 predicted proteins | sample SynspAceP_FD_185933 | JGI IMG/M metagenome (GOLD analysis project Ga0163217, IMG submission 185933) | Saline lake microbial communities from Ace Lake in Antarctica - Synechococcus sp. Ace-P (PacBio error correction) | ecosystem: Environmental > Aquatic > Non-marine Saline and Alkaline > Saline ... | reverse complement strand
TGTCGCACGTTCTCGAGGGAACTTGGAACACGCTATTTACGGCATTATTGACGTCCGAAGCACCTCCCATAATCATTGGTATCAGTGTTGGCGCCGGAACTTGACCATCTTTGATCTCAATGAATCTTTTTGCACTTCTAACGCGCTTCGGCCTTCACGCTTTTTGCGTCTCACATACTTGAATTTGCCACAAGTTCCATGGATCTTGGCACCACGGACGCGGGTTGGCCATTGGGCGGAAAATCCGACCAAATCAACAAGTCCCGAGGCCATCTCAAACACGCCATTTTCCAATTGGCGGATTTCCGCGTGTGTGTACACGCGCCCAACGTTTCTTTTCGCCATCTTCCGCGCCGTATGAGGCCGGATTTCGTTGGACGCGACATATTTTCGTTTGAATGCGCGGGCCGTATCTCTTCTGCCGGCCGGCGCGTTTATGCGGTCTGCGAGGCGACTGATGATCCGTCCTTATTGATCTGTTTATAAGTGATGTCGAGAACGGAAGCGGTAAAAACCTGCTCGGGGATGGGTCTTTCTTCAAGCCGCAAAATAGGCGGCCGTATATAACAGGTAAAAAGCTGTTTTGCTGGTTTTGATATTCACCTAAGGTGAAAAAGCGGCGTATCGCGCATTTGAACGCAAGTATCAACTGTCATGGGCATATAGTATGTGCAATGCAGGGGATTAACAAAGTTCAAAGGAACAACAGCATCATGAAAAACCTACATCTGGATTGTCAAATCCGCAGGGGTCGATCGCGCTTGGCGCGGTACTGTTTGTATTCGGGCCGTTCCGCTCCAAGAGATCGCGACGATGCGTCTGCATGCGGTCAATCGCCCGAAGCGTGGAAAGGCGCTACCGCAGGCAGTGGGCGAACCGCTTCGAGGCCAACAGGAGGGTGCCAGTGACCGACGCGGTCGAGGCCGACACGCAAGCTGCAAACACTGACAGCCGATGCGCTGGCCGAAGCTGCCGAAGACGTGGCGGAATGCTGCTGCCCAGGCAGGTGAAAGCGCCGTAGATCGACCAAGAGGCTCGCCGATGATGCAACGCAGGCTGCAAAATGACACTGCTGATTGCTAGGCGTTGAAGCGGACAGTTCGCGCCGAGGCCGAGCAATGGCAACCAGCGACAGAGGGGCGGATAAACGACGCTTGCAGCACCACCCGGTCCGACACCGCATCCGAAGGGGCCAGCGCTATTAACGCAACCAGAAAAAAGCAACCGCAGATGTTCAGGCCGATGATCATCGGCCGACGCACGACCGCCGAACACGCAAAGAGCAGCTGACCACCGTTGACGGGTTCGATCTGAAGAACGCGTTGCAGACCCTTATCGATACGTCCTAGACTGCCAAGGCGCAACAGCAGAAAAACTTCTGTTGAAAAACCGGGTCTGGCGGACTGCGGCTGAAAACCCGGAACATTGCGTGCTGGAGGCCTGCGCAACATCCGCGGCAAGGCGCTGGCGCTATAAGCACAGAGCCGCACCATGCCTGACGACAGCGCCAAGGAAAAAGCCCGCGCCCTGACAAGGGCGCGGCTTTTTCATTTTGATAGAGAGCCCCACGCGGGGGCACGCTACATCGGATCAGCCGACAAAAGCCTTTTCAAGACATAGTGTTTGAGGTTCGGGAATTCGCACCTTCCTCAAGGCACGGAAAGCCTTCCAGCACTTCTTGATATCACTTGTTGAATTTCCAGGCTGCCGTCAGACCAATTTACCGCGATCGTCTCGGCGTTGATGCCACTCAATGCCAAGGTCTTTAAACACAAGGGCATCTTGCAGGCAGGTTGGTGATGCGGCCCATCTGGGGCTCTGCTCGCGGGTGGGTTGTGGGGTAGATACACCAGTTTGTCGGCCGATTCATCTCGCCAATCAGCGGATGTACGGCAAGACCTTTTCAACCAGCGTGCGCCCATAACTCCAGCTTCGGCCACATTTCGGCGAGGTGGTGTGGTCATTAATGATCTGATCGAATTCTCGTAGGTTTTCGGGTTCGCGCAGCAGGGAATGCTAAAAGGCGCGAAAACCTGCTGCCGGTCGCAAAAAAGCCCACAGCCCGTTTGCCGTGCAGCAGTGCAATCATGGACCAGCGTGCCACGGGCTTGGGGCGCAGGATTGGATCTTCGTCGCCGGGCTGGATGTTGCCTGCCAACTTCCATGAGAGTCAGCGGACCGCCTTTGCACTTTGATCGAATAGAAACTCCAGCTCTTCGTCCCACGACGGCGAGGCGATGGAATAAGCCCGCAAGCAGGGGGCTTTTGCTTGCCCTGTCTTCGGGTGTGGCGGTCGCCCATAGGCCCAAATCCATCACGAATTCGCCTGACCGAAAGCGCAAGGACGCCGGGACGGGTCACGCGGAATGAACATAAGCCGGGTTCGTCAGTGTTTAACGGAGGTCACGGCGTGCGCGTCAGGTAGGGTCGCACGGGTTGGCGTCGTTTTGGGTCACTACTTTTTGCTCGGTCATAATCTTACATCTTTGCGGCGCAGGTCGCGTGCGCAGCCTTTCTCTAGGGAAGGAAGAGGACAGGAAAGCATCCGAAGGCAGGAAAGCCCGATCAAGCCGCGCAGTCGCGCCTGATAATTTATTGCTCCTGCCAGTTTGCGGCGGCCCCATTTTGGTCAGCGGTTGACGGGCGGCTAGCATCATCGGGGGATCTCTACCTCGTCAAAGCCGGACGGGCGGGCATAGCGTATTGGTCCGCAATCACATGCGCCATGGGCCCGCAGCGCCCATGGTATAGCGCGCAGAACGCAGCGGCGTGGCAAATTGGTGAAACCGCGGCCCGTCAGCCGAAATGGGAAATGCACGCGGGATCATCGGACACCGGGACCCGCTCAACCGGAAGATCGTTTCAGGTTGCGCGTCAGAGGGCACATCAGCGCTGTCTGAAATTCCGCATCTGCGCCACGTCTGTGCACTCGAAGGGGGCATTAGCGTCCGCGGTAAAATCATCCGACGGACGACCTTGATCCGTTGATTTCAAACTGTGTCATGCTTTGCTCCTACAGACTATCTTGCCATCGACAAATGCGAATACCCGCATTCTTCTTTTTCAATGTTTCATCCAGCGTCCGGCGCGGGGGTCTTTCGCCCCGGTTTTTCACCTTGGAAGGTTGCAGGGCGCGCAGCCGATGCTGGGCTTAGCCGTTGCGGGAGACCAGCGGGTGCCGGGGCAGGCGGTTCTCGTCGATGTAAGTCAGTTACATCGAGGGCCTGGCCAATGGGCCCAGCGGCGTTTACCCTTGATCCCGTGCGGGCGCAACTCAGCTGGCGGCGCTTCGACCTCAAAAGAACGGCCGACTGGCGCGCGTAGCCCGACTGAAAAGCGTTTGCCCCCGTAATCCAAGCCGTCAAACGCTTGCAATGCATGTTGCAGCGGACGGTTTTGCGGAAGGCGCAAGCAGGCGTCCGGGGTCGCCGCAGGTGCAACGTCCCGTCGGGGTCTTCTCTTGCCACGTCTTGCGCACGAATCGTGTTTGCACATTTGCGGCAGGCTTCAACCCGCTCGCTCAGCTCTTGCTGGATAAACCAGAGTCGGGCGAAAAGCATTTCCGTGTCGATGAAACAACACCGGCAATCGCGTATTAACCATAGGACGCAGGTGCAACAGAGGCGACAGGATTTCCGCCCCGAAGCGTGGAAACAAGCGCCAGATTGGGCCACGAATTGTTGATTTGCCAGCACGCAGCACGTCAGATGGCGCTGTGATGGCGCAGGGCATGCGTTTCAGCCGGCTCCATCTGACGGGTCAGCGCCGCGACGCGGTCCGGCCCTTTCGGGGAGGATTGTTCCCCATTTGGAAGGGTCAGTGATCACGCGGCATTGGCTTGTGCTTCCGGGTAGAGGGGCGGCCTTGAACACTTGGGGCCAAGACCAAGGCGGCGTAGGCTTGCAGAAGGTTTCGGTCGCGTCGGTGCGCAGATCCAAGGTAGGCCTATTACCAGCCGCTAATCGCGGGAGATTCTCGCTCGGCGGAAAAAGCCCGGGCCATAGGCCGTTCGCCGATGGCAGCGTTTTTCAAGTGCCGTTCACGCCCAAGGGGAACTGATTAGTTTTCCCACCCGCACAGGCTCGAGGGACCAGGGATCCCGATTGTGGCCCACCATGGTGGGGACCACCAGCTGTTATGCAGCCCGAGATCTGATCTTGAGCCCGGGCCAACAGGCGTGTTCCAGCTTCGAAGCTACGTCAAAAGCGGGTTCGCGATCTTCTTGTAGTGCGATTCGGGGATCGACCGACGGCTGTGGCCCAACGCGCCAGTTAATCCATACCGGGGCAGGCGACTGAATGTCGCTGATCAGGGCCGATACTTGCGCCGTGGGACAATGGCCGACTTGCTTTGAAGACGCGTGCAGAGCAGGCGATCGCTGCGGTGCACATGGGGCAAGAATCACGTTTTGCTCACGCTGGCTGATGCGAGTTCGGTCGTGTCCGATATTCGGCGGCCAAGTTCGCCATGCGGTTGCATCTGTCGGCCGGTGGCGTCGCCCGGTGTTTCGCATGCGGCCTTTGAGGCTGATCGACCGATGGCATTAGCCGTCTTCGCAGGTGATCGGTCAGGTTGGTGTCGGACCCAGCTTTTTGAACACGGATCGCTGTTAAGCGGCGGTAAACGTGTCGTGGGGGCGTTTTAAACGTTCGGGCTGGCGAAATCCGCCTCCGTACTGCGCGACAGCATCTGCTGGGTCCGACGCCCGTGAACTTCGGTACGGCGATCAGCTGCATAACGGGCGGTCACCCGGTTGCGCGGATGTCGTCGATCGCCGTTCTCATGCACGGTGAATCTTGATCCGCTGCATTGTATTATTTACGCGCCGGCCCACAGGTTGTTAGACCGAGAGGCGATTCGCCTCTAGTGTGAGGGCAGCAGGTTCGGAGCGACGAAATCATACAGCCCTTGCGATCATCGGGTCGGCCAAGGCCGCACACGACCGATGACCTGATAGCCGGACTCTCGCCATTCTTTCTCGACGATTTGTAGCCGATATTAATGGCGCTTTGATACCGCACGAGTCTGTGCGGCGCACCAGGAAACGACGGCGACCTTGAACTTGCGCGGCGGATACTGGAATTTCCGGAATGATTCAGGGGAACCATTGGCGGATAGTTCGGCCACGGGCGCGAGGATCAGGATTTCATCCGCTGCGGCACCGCAAAATGGATCCGGCAGGTCACGTTTTGGGATGGTGTTGCGCTGGTCTGGGATGGCGTGATGTTCACATCGGAGCAGCGCGTCCAGCAGTATCGGGACATCACGCAGTGGGGGCCAGTTGTATGGAGTGTTTCTGGCGGCGTGGTTAAAAATGGCCTAGCTTTGTCCATTCAGCGGCGATCTCCGTTAGCTTGTGCATCTGGCGGGTGCTGAGCGTGCCATTAGGGGATTGGCACCGCGCATAATAGGCGTGCAGTTGGAGGTAGAGCCCGTTTCATCAGGGTCGCGAGCGGCTTGAACTCGTCCTCGGTGAGGAGCCGTCAATGCTGCGTTCAACCTGCCGCGGAATTGCGCTTGCGTCGGCGATAAAAGCGTCAATCCGAATTCGGTTGATAGCTGTACATATTGAACCTCCTTCCATTCTTGCCATGGGTTATAGTTGCTTGGGCCCTTTTTTTGGCGCGGATGCTTTCGCGGGAAATGCGTTGGTTGGGTGCGCAGAGCTGGTGTCGAATCGGCCAGATTAAGGCCGACAGTCAGGTCGGCCTGCTGGATCGCATTCGATCAGGCGCAGGCTCCGGCGTCGGCCTCGGTCGGTCAGCACATTCGGTTCTTCAGCTGCGGGTCCAGCCGGATCGCGGTCTGGTAGATACGTCGCTCAATCAAGGCATTGGCTGTGACGACTTTGGGGGTAAAGGGCTTTGGCCATTATGCCATCTCTCTGGAAAAATTTCGGTTGTGGCACGGGCTGCAGCACGCGGGCAAGGGCGTAAAAGGTATAAGGGCGGGGCCAGCGGAGGGTCAGCCGCGGCAAGGTCAGGTGGGGGCAAGCGGTCAGCGTGGTTTCGACGATACGCTGGTTGAGCGCGGGAAGGCGTTTTTCAACAAGGTGACAGGCGTGGTTGCGGTTCCCGCGCCATGCATCAGCAGGCGGCTTGGATGAGCGCGCGGGATTTCTTGCCCATATAGATCGCGGCGGACTTCGCCTGGTGCGCGTGAGCGACGGCCCAGTCATGTCAGCAAAACCCCTTCATATGCGTGACGTCGGGACCGGACCGAAGCGTTGCGCCGCGCGTTTCGTCAAGCTTTTGCCCGATGGTGCCACGGCGGCAGAAGCAGACGTTGATTCCCGCACGATGTGCAGCGATGCCATGGGCGTCACCGCGCGATTCTCTCGTCCAGACGGCCAAAGACCGTCGCATCGCCTGACTTCAGGCTGCACAACCTGCGCGCCGGATTGGCATGTCAAACACAGGTCATTTGATTGGTTCCTGCGCGTGGAGGGCCGAAGCTTCCTGCCACGTCGATCATCAGGCTTCGCGGCGGCAGTTCAAGGATTTCGGGGAAATCAGCGGTCATAGATCACCAATCGGGCCTCATCACCGGCGGGGGCATGAGGGGTAGGCAATTCTGGGCACCGGGCCACCGCCACAAGGCAATGTGGCCGGGCGCGTCGCGGCGCGGGACTGGTGGTCGGCGCAGCAGCGCTTGCTCAGCGCGTTTTTCAACCGCCGTTCTTGCATCCGCCACGCGCGGGGGCTGCAGGCCAAAGTAAGTAATAGTTCCGCAGAAGTGCGGCGCGGACGGCCAAGGGCGGGCAATCGGCCATTCTTGCGGAAACCTTTTGCCATGCGTTGCCAGGTGCCAAGGGTCGCGGGGCAGGCGTTCTTCCAGATCAAGCTTTGATCGCCGCGGGCGAGCACTGGGGCCGCGCCTTCGGTGCGATGGCGATGGTCACGGAGGGTCACGGTCCACGATCGCAGGCGTGATAAAAGGCGCTGTCGTTGAAGATTCGTCGACGATATGACCAAAGCACCCTCGGCGCGCGCAAATGGCGGCGGTGCGGGCGTCTTCGGCGTCGTCCTTCATCGGGCGGCATAGAACAATTTCGCGCACAGGCACATCGCCATGGCGCAGGCACGGTGTGTGCAGCGTCAGGGACGGTTGCATCGGCCCAGGGGTTGATTCTCAGAGGCGCGGGGGTCGGGCGAGGACGCTGATCTTGCTTGGGTCTTTGAGCAGCAGCGCGCGTTTGGCCAGTTGCGCTTCGCCACGGCCCGAAAGAACGATGCGTGGCCCTTGGTGGAGAGAAAGATTGGGAAGTGATCCCATAGGTTCGGTCCCTTGAGCTTAGCTTGACCTCTATATAGGAAATAATTCCGAGATATGCGCGTAGGTGCTTGCGAAATTAAAGAAGTGCGTTCTATTTCTGCGCAGGGCAGACAGACAGCAGACCACAGACTGAAGGGAAACAGAATGGATGTTCGGATCGACGACGTAGACGGAAATTCTTAGGCAGTTAACGCGTGATGCGAGCAGGTCCTGGAGCGATATTTGCACGCGAGGTAGGGCAGTTCCAAGACCCTGTTGTGGAACCGATTCGCCAAACTGCGGCGAGGGCAGGGATGATCGGGAGATACGGTTGTGCTGGATGCAGGGCGCTTGGTTTCGAGGCGTGTTCTTTGTTTGTTGATTCCGCACTCGTCCACTGAGGCCGATTGGCAGGCCGCGTTTTCCTCAGCGTTGAAAAACCGCCCCGAGTGCAAGAGCGCCCGGTTGGCGGGGACATCGATATATTCAAGGTCGCGTTCAGAACGCGCGCGCCTATGATGCGTTATCAGCGCTGATTTAGAGGTGCGCGTGCACAACGTCACAGCGCTGTGTCGTTGGAAGAGAATCCAATTCTACCCACCATGTGCCGCTGTAACGCCGTGGTGCGGGCGGCCGCGAATTAGAACGTCACCATTCACCGTTCCAGCTTGTTGAAGAGTGGTGGTGTTGGCAAGCGCGGTGTTTCGGAAGTTGCAGGGTTGCGGCGCATGTTCAAAAGCGCACGCAGCGCGATCTGCATTTCCAGGCCGTTTGGCAGCGGCGCGCCGAACGCAGAATGCAAGCGCGCCAAAAGGCCGCATGTGCGTTGGCCTGAGGGGCGGGTCGACAATCGGGCTGGTTCGTTAGCGGCGGGATCGCGGCCGCGGCCCCAGCCCAGTGCGATTTTTCTTGCCTTGTTTCAAGCGTGGACATCGCCCAGTTACGCGTTCTCGTAGGCGAAACGTTCGAACACATGCAAGGCGGCGGGTCGTAGCGAGGATCTCTTTCGACCGTGGCATTGATTCGTATTCGGGTTGCAAGCGCGTGACAGGGTGTTGTGTGCAATTAGACAGGCTTCCCATTGCCAAGCCGTGCACCGTCGCCATCCGTGGCACCGCATTCGAGCAGAATGCAGTGCCGATCAGCGCATCGGTGCTCAGCTTTTCGCGATCCTCTCAGCGGCGATTAATGGTTGATCAGGCGTCACGAGGGTTTGGCGGACCGCTCGTCGACATTAGCGCCGCAGGAAAAGGGGTGAATTCGGCGGCGGCGGTATTGGAGGCTTTCGGTCGCCCGGTGCGGCCAATTGAATAGACCGCAACCATTATCGTTGGACCAGCGAGGAGGTGGCCACATCTCTTCGGGACGCCAAGCAGCCCGCGCGATGTACGCACGGGAAGCTGAGGTGCAGATGCGGGGATCGATCAACGGTCGCCTTGGGCAGATTCGTCCAGTAGCGCTAAGCGCGATCTCTTCGATTCGGGGGCGAGGCCGGCGATCGGCGCGAGGGTAAAGGCGCGCAGGCACCAGGCGCGCAAGGACGGGTGTGGGTCGGCGGCTCAGCTCGAGCATTCGACTGGTTTTTTCTTACCGCGTAAGTTCGCGCATGTGGTCAGGTGTCGGGTGGGCGCTGGTCGGCGGGGACCTCGCGGCCAAACGTCGGTCGCGCAGAGCGTTTGCACCGTGGTGCCGTCAAAGGCAGCAACATGCATAGTTCTGCCGAACAGACAGTCGTGCGCACGGGCTGCGATAGGCGGCTAGGGTTTGGACGAATCGGATCAAGCGGGGGAAGGTTACGCCGTTTTCATGGGGCTAGCATAGGCTTGCGGGCTCTGGTCTTTGCAAGCGGGTCTGTGCAAATAACGCTCATGACTCCGGATGCGCGCCGCGTCGCCACTTTTGTTTGCTGTTCTGATTCACTCGTGCTGGCGCTGTCCGGCGGGGTCTGGCGCTATGCCTATTGCATAGGCTGTGACCAGCTGCATGCACGCGGGCAGGCCGGTATTGTCACTTGGTCAGTGACCGCTGGTCGGGCGCTGCCGCTATCGTGATTGGCGGTGTTCTGGCGGTACCGGAGGGTGGCGAAGTGTGGGACGTCGGCCGTGGTCGAGGCCCAAGCGTTCCTGCAAGAGGTGGCTGACAACCACGGGTTGGATGTGGGCAGGTGTTGGACCGGTCAGGCGATATTGATTGTCCGCGCTTGGCAGACGGGCGCGGTGCGCGGGCGGATCAGGCTTTGTTCCAGCGCCATTGCGTTGGCGCGCTAGGCTGGGGCACGGCCCGCAACGCCGTTGACCGACCGGGCCTATTTCACGCGGCCCCGTTTTATTGCACCGGACGGTCAGGTTGCGCGGCGCGGTGGTGGTGTCGACCGATCTGAACGGCATCGTTATGACTGGCGCGGCAGCAATCGGCGGCGTTTTTTAACGGATACAATGGCGTTGTCAATGGCCACGATGAGCTGTATTTTTTGGGCGCGGCCCGAGGGCGCGCAAGGGCTGGTACCGGCCTGGATTGGTGGGCCAACTCGGTTTCGCCGATGTCAGAGGTCCGAACATGAATTGGCGATGGGCGGGGCGTATCTGCCGACGCCGCGCTGCACCCTGCGCGTGCATTGCGGTGGTGGGCAGACGGCGGCGAAGTCTTGCTGGACATCGAGGGCGCGCAGCGCTGGCCCTGTCACAGGCGGCAGCGTGGCAGCGCTCTGCCTGCTTTGGCGCGCTGCTGTTTTCTGGCCAACGAAAGCGGCCGCGCAACTGTCGGATGCAAATGCGGCCTTGAGCGGTCAGGTTGCCAAACGGACGCCGCACTAACGCCAGCAACACCGGATTGCGCGCTGAGGCACGAGCGCGAGAGGCACAAGCGCGCTGCGCCGTGCGCAGTGCGGATCTTGGTGCGGGCGGGCAAGCTGTCTTGCGCTTGGGCAGATGTCGGCGGGCATCGCACGAAACGAACAGCCGCTGATGGCGATTCGGTCTTTTGCGGAAACCGGTTTGCAGTTTTCTTGAGCCGTGACGCCGGACCGGACGGTGAAACCTGGGCCGTTATTCTCGAGATGGCGACCGCTATGGCGCGGAGTCATTCAGAACCTGGGGCCTTTGCCGGCAGGAGGTGTGCCGCAGACCCGTGTTGATGTGACCCGCTGGTGGCCAGCGCACTCGAGCTGACCCAACTATGTACGGGATGCGGGGGGGTGCGCCTTGACTACGGGGCCCGCAATGCGTGTTTGGGTGCGTTGGCGGCGAGGTGCGGCTGGGGCAGGTGTTTGAACTTCACCAATGCCGTCGACGCAATGGGCGGCAGGCGAAGTGCAACGGCGACCATCACCGCATTGGTGGCGCGTGGACATTTTTGCGACACCGGGTCCGGGATCGAAATTGCCGGGACAAAGGTGTTCGACCCGTTTTATACGACCAAGTCGCAGTGGGCACGATACCGAAGGCAATGGCGGCATGAGTGGGGTTGTCGATCAGCTCTGGCATCGTGCAAAGCTTTGGCGGGGAATTTCGCGGCTTCCAAAATCTTGACGCGGGGCGGTTGCCATGTTTTCTGTGACGTTAGGATTGGAAGCCCGCGATGGGTGAGGAGGGGCAGGCATGAGCAGAACCGTTCTTTTGATCGATGCGTGCTCTGTCCGGAGGCGCTGGCGCCGACGTTGAGCTTGCGGTATCGAAGTGGTCGCAAGCAGCGGTCATTCGTCGCCGCAAGGATTGTATCACAGAACGGTTTGCGGGATTCATCCTGTCAGAATGCGCATGCCCGGGCGCGACGGGGTTTCACCTGCTGTCTGAGCTGACGGACCGATCTGCCGGTGTCTTGCTGACGGGCGAGGGGCGATATCCCCTATGGCTGTAGCGCGTGGAGGCGGGGCTTTGATTTTCTGGAAAAGGCCTGTGCGCCGCCGCGCTGCTTGACGGTGATTTGGCGCGCGCTTGAGACGCGGGACTGGTGCTGGGAAATCGCCGCTTGCTGCTATTCGTGGAAACCGGTTGACCGGGCCGCACGATGATTTTCGGGTCGTTCCGATCTGTCGGACCGGCTGCGCGTTAAGGGTGCGGCGCGTTTGGCGCGGCGCATGCCGAGGTGCTGGTCACGGTCGTCGGGGTTCTGGTATTTTCAGTGGCGAAGTGATCCACCTGTACTCGCAGCGTCAACGGGGTCCCTTCGTAAAACGCGCGCGCGGGGCTGAGCCCGGATGACGGACGATGCGGCTGCATTGCCGGCGTCAGGGGGCGTCTTGTTCTCGACGAGGTTCGCGCAACTGCCGCGCAGACAGCTGTGCTGATCGAAGCATTGGATCAGGTCCCACGATGTGCGCCTGATGAGCAGTTGCGTGCGAGGTTTTGCAGCCTTGGTAGACGAGGGGAGTTCACGCGGATCTTATTTACCGGCTGAAAGTGTGACTGTTGCGATCGTCTTTGGCGAGCGGCCGAGGATATTGCCACGATGTTTCGCCGCTGGGTCGATTAGGCGCCGAGCATCCGGCGTCCAGCCCGAGGTGGACACGCAGATGATCGCGGGGGGCTTGATTGGCGCGAGCTGGCCGGGCAATGGCGCGTTGCGCTGATGTCAGAGGGTGCGCTGTCATGGGGTCTCGGACGAGGTCACGGCCGGATGGACCTTGGCCTGTCGGATTCAAATGGCCAAAGTCGCAATCGTGCTCGTGCGGTTGCGCGTGGCAGGGCCCAGGCGAGTTCGGCGGCGCGGCGCTTCAGCTGCGCGCCAAGGACTTTTCTATGACAAAGCTGGCCCGCTTACGGAGAATTCGGCCAGAGGATTTCGGGGATAGGCTGTGCGGATTTTCGCCAACCGCCGTAACGCCAGTGGCGGTTTATCCGCACAGATTCAGGTCGGTTAGAGGCGCTTTTCACCTTAATAACGGCATTTAAGGCTCTGTTTAAATATGTTTAAACGTCTTTTCTTTCAGTCTTTTCAAGGCTCTTCTTGTTGAAGGTCGGCAAAAATTAACGCTCGTAGTATTGCCACCGCATTTGGAACGACAGAGCCGGACTTGGAAAAACAGTTCTCTTGGGAGGGAGACATCACATGAAATTCCTGAAACAACCCACTTCTTGGTGGACAATGCGTGTCCGTTAAAAAGAGCGCTGGTTGCTGTTTGCTTGCGGCTGTGAATGGGATGGCGAAAGGTCGTCTCAGCTTTGAGACAACGTGGACAAAACCAGCGGACCGCCCACCAAAGGGATTATCGCCGGCATTTCCCTGGCTGGGGAACAGCGGGGCGTCATTGGGACGGGAAGGATGGAAAACCGGGCATAAGGCTTTATTTCTTTCTTTTTTTCTTTTTTTTTTTCCCCCTTT
>Ga0163217_1055341_pt1 | contig 12574 bp, 7 predicted proteins | sample SynspAceP_FD_185933 | JGI IMG/M metagenome (GOLD analysis project Ga0163217, IMG submission 185933) | Saline lake microbial communities from Ace Lake in Antarctica - Synechococcus sp. Ace-P (PacBio error correction) | ecosystem: Environmental > Aquatic > Non-marine Saline and Alkaline > Saline ... | reverse complement strand
ATGTAGAAATCTCTGGGAGACTACTGAGGGAAATCGCCGAAATCTCGCATTTATGATTCAACCAACAGAAAACCAAAACCGTACGTACCAAAAAAAAAAAATTCCTTAACTCTGGAAAGACAGCTGAATTCTTCAATGGCCTTGATGCGGTGCGAACGACTCTTGGCTTTTGGGCAAAAAAACCTAGGTATGTTGCGTCGCAGAAAAAAACTTTAATTCCGTGGTCCTAGGTGATCTTTTTCTGCAATGACGGATATTACTGCCAGCATCTAGTCTGGATCCGTGGACAAAGTGATTCTGATCCTGCCACATCTCATAGTAGCGGAGAATAATCTAAATAGTTTGGTTCTGAGTTGATCACTACTGAGTCCAAATTGCTGCTTCAGTAGGACAAAGAACCTCTTAGTAAACCTCTTATTATGAAAAGCCTTTGAAAGGCTCGACTTTCGTTTGGTGGAGTAGTGAGAAATTTTCAGCGAAGGACATGTGAGGGTGGGTGCGTTTAATAATATCCTATTCAATTTAAAAACCTTTGAAAAACACTCGATTCGGACAAGGCAAGTGCGACAACTGTGTTTTATTAATTGAAAGTGTGAGTGATTCGTTAGTTGCATATACTTCTGTTCGAACCTTGCTGAGAGAACAATTGATTTGGCAGTGATACCACCATCACATCATTCGCCATCTACATCGCTTGCCTCGCGTTATCGTGTTTTTTCCAGCTGCTGTATCGCGATAAGCCGATCTTGACTGCCAATGTACGAGACGTTACAAATGCTCATTCGATATCTTTTAGAATTGGCACGATACAATAAGCTTCAAACGCTGTATTTATTATTTTCTTAGTCAAATTCCAGGGTGTCTGTTAAGGATAAAGATCCTCAGTGATGAGCTACAGGCCGAGACTGTCGACATTGGGGCCATTTCTTCGGTTGTTTTTTGTGGGTAGAGTATCCAGATTCTATTTTGATGATAAACATCCTTGATATATGTGTACAATCAATCTTGATGCTTCAGTTAAATTAAAATGGATGAGGGCTTCTCTGTATTCCTGTAAATCGCTTCAAGGTGTCGCTGAAGAAAACCGATTTCCAGAAAACGCATCTATTCTTCCTGGTGGGACTATTGGTGTTACTTGAAGAGGAGCAGTCTGTGTAGATTATTTCGGAAGAGATAAGGCCTTGGCTGATGATAAAAAAAATTCAGTGAAGTTATCCGATACACTATGTATTGAAGCAATTATCTACACGGAAGCCTTGCTTCTTGAGCTCTTTAGTGTGAATTATGTTGGGCCAATACCCCTTATTGAAGCCATGTCTGTGCAGAGTGTGTGGTTACAATGCCATCTTTCTCTACTCTTCCTAAGGATATATGTTATGCTGTTGTGTGTGGTGTTGTATGGTGGTGTCTTAGGTTTCCCTATAATAATGTCCGGAAAGGTTTTACTCTGTGGTGCAAGCTTTTTAGGAAGGGAGGTCAGATCTGATAGAACATCCGAAAATGGCAATTCTTTGTTCCAAGCTCAAATTACTCGGGGGGTGGGGGCGGTGACGGAAAAGACTGGAGCCTATCATAGGGGCGAGTAGTGAGGAAATTGTTGTGATAGCCTTGTTATCAATAACAAGTTATTTTGAGGATAAGGCCCAAACTGGATGAAGACGGCGCAGTAAGGTCCTATAAAAAATTGAAGAGAGTCGAGGAAATCGTCTCTCTTGTTTTTATGATTGTAAAAATTAGTGGCATCCGAGAAATCCCACTGTTAATTCAGGATTCTCAGAATAGTGCAAAAATAGGAAAAGCGGAACCACCGATTTGGAAAATTCCGCTTTTTTAATGAGAAGTGTTGGGTACCACATCAACCAACAATGCAACTTACAAAAATATCTGCGACAGCCGATTTATCTGCCAAGTTGCTTTCTTTTTAACCTCGCGAGGTTGGTGAATCAGAACGGAAACTTTCAAAATCAGATGAGGTTAGGGACATACTACATTGGGGAAACCAGCTTGCTTTTGTTGATTTCCAACTAATTCACTCAATAGGTCTCTGCAGTGTTCTTTACATTCCTTATACGAACGTGCCTTACCTACTTGGGTATTCTATTAAAACTCCCGCCAGCAGCACTTGATGGCGTGGGTCTAAGCGTTATTTGGCTCAATATATATACTTGCTCTTTGCACATTGACCAAAAGGAGATTCAGAAAGGTTATTCCTATTAAGTCTAAAGCTGGTGGACTCTACCATCACAGATGTATTCAAAGGAGGGCGGACGTCTCTAATATCTATTTTATATTGCGGGCTGTATATTCATTTATCGGGGGGGCCTCCCAGAACTAGTCTGGCTAACCCCGCCGCGACGTTACCCAATGACAAAGATTTCCTCGACATCTCTATCATCTTCTTTGACAAAGGCTATGTTAAGCTTATACGGTTTATAAAAGGGACAGACCACAGGATCGTTTCCTATGTTACCCGACTCAACGGAAAACGCGAAGTATGAGTAATCGCGAGCTCCGCCAAGACATGCCCATAGTGTCCTCTACGCAGGCACAATTTTAGACCGCCTCCGTTTACCCTAAAGGCAGATTTATAATCCGTGATCGTTTAGCTTCACTTACAAAAGATCCCTTGACAGGTATAGCTACTGTCGGTTTGTGACCAATCTGTTCTGAGCTTTCAATCCCAAAACTTATGTAGTTGCTTCTACAACGAACCGCTGGGAAATTTGGAGGCCTTTTTCAAGAAAAATCAAAACAGAACTTCGTCGATTGCTAGAGGCCTTCATCTTCTCTCGCGACCATGAGTGCATCAAGATGACGCAGGTTGGATCGGTTGATCTATTTGAGATTCAGCTATCCATAAAAGTCTGCCGTTGGTTTCAGATGCGCAAAGCAAATTTAATTTCTTACATCTGTTTCTGAGACGATCCTAAAAATGAACCATCTTCAACTCGGAAGAAGAAATCTGGAAATATACCAATTGGATATTTTTCAGAAATAAGCAGGAGGGTGATTGGGAAACAATGAAAAATATCCTCTCCCTGCCAAAATTTAACTCGGCATGATACTAATTAAAATGATTGTTTACTTTCACTTGTGATCACCAGGTTTTCGAGGAAATCACATCATGCCCCTTTAGATAACTTATATTCAAGAGCCGACTAAAATCTCGGTTGGTGATCGATTGCTTAATAAGCCTGATTTTATCTAAATCGAGTTAGCCTTTCCTTCGAATCCGGTACCATTAATAAGTCAATGTGAAGCCCTGGCCGATGAAATCGCAAAAAACAGTATCGAATACGGGGAATCGAATGCGAAGATTTAGTTGGCGACAAATCTCCAACACTCACCATGAACCATCTTTATCGCGTATCCTACCAATTTGGAGTTGGATTTTACCTCTTTCCTAGGGGATTTGCCGAATAGCAAGCCTCAAGCATTTTACGGATTTCGAAAATGCCCTTTTTCCTATAAAACTAAAGGGTCTAAAAATTTTCATTTGGCATCTTCACAACAGATCGGGCTTAGGATTTAACCTGACTCCATACGATTCCATTAAATCCTTTAAACAATACATTCGGGTCCAAACTTGAATGCCTATATTCCATTTTGGTTCAGAGGCGGAATAGCCAACTTTCTGATCGTTTATTGATTATTTCTGAGTCATTTGGAATGAAACACTATTCGCAATGACCAAAACCCAAATTTCAATCTTGTTTTTAAATTATTCGATCTCCGAACACAACTCCAATTTATCCAGATCTTGACAACGATGGTTTCTGAATGTTGCGCTTTATACAGGCTCAAAAATTATGAAATCTGAGGCTGGGTTAAATACCTCTGCGGAGGCATAATTATAAAATCTCGATTGGAGTTAGGGACTAGACCTTTTCTATGCGCGGGGATGAGGCGAAAGGAAATAACGCGGGAGAACAAATTTTCCTTCTTTTGGTAGCTTCTTGAATGGAAATAACCGAAGCTAATTTATGCCAGTGGGTTTTGGGGTTTATACCTTTATCGAAATGAGCTCAATCAAGAAGTTAGCGGTTCTACTGAGGAATTGGTTCGTTAATCGAATCACAGAGCCCTTTCAGCAGGAAGTTAACAAATCAAAGGCCCACAAAGTTTGAGATTTTACGTTAGGGTATACATTCCCGGGCGGGGGTAAGGTATTCAAACGAGTAAAAAGATTCACAACTCCCATCTGATTAAAAATTTATTTTTTTTAACTCATAGCTTATTCTAGCACTTGCTCATAGATTTAGCCTTTTTATGACAAAATTTAGTAGTATAAGGCTTGTTTATGGGTCTGGATTGACTTTGATCAGCTTTGTGGATAGCTCAGTCCATGAGGGCTCAGCGGATTTATCACAAGCTCCTTCAGCTCAGGAGACTAAACCGTATCTTGTATGTAGCAGCTCATTCCGGGTGCATGAAACCATACCCGATTTGAAATCGCTCATAGGTTCAATGGCCTGCACAGTGAAGTAGCTATTTTAGAGCATTACTCGATCCACTGTGAGCTCAAAATCTGATCGGGAAAGAAGTTGGGGCATTGGATCCTGGGTCAGATTCGTACGCAGGAGAGTTATTGAAAAGCGAGAGAAACGGATGGCGGAAGACAGTTTTTACCCGTGCGATGGACTTTGGATATCCAAAGAACCCGACAGAACACTTCAAAACTGGGATAAGGAAACAACGATATTAATGACGTGTTTGGCGTATCCGATATCACCCGATTTCAACACTATCCAGGAGTCACTCATGGTCATCATTACCACTACAGCGCATATTAGCTGGAGAAGCCTTTGTGAGTCTAGTCTAAAACGTGATATGGTATACGCCTATAATTCGGTGGGGAATTCAAAACAGATTTCAATCTTGAAGTTATTGAGTATCTTCAATTGAAATCGTATAGCCAAAATAAGCAGCCAGGACAGCCGAAATATGGCATAAATCTCAAGGTTTTGGGCTACTGCTGGGATTGAATGAGGAGGATTCATATTCAATTTTTTAAAAAGGCGAGCCGTTTCAGGAATAAGCATTTGGAAGGTAGTAAAAGATCGATGGGAATCCTTTCCAAATGGAAAAGGGCAATTTCAGCAATATCGAAAAGCTAATCGGAGCTTTATTTCAAAAGATCCCAGCGCAAATGCTACGGCTCAAAAATTGAATCAATTTTCGGGAGCCCAACTTGTTTTGAGTAGAGAAATCTAAGCTAGATTTAGGCTTAGACCTTCGACGTTGGGTGAGGCGCGAGACAGAATTAGGCTATTGCGGCAAGATATCGCTGCTCAACATTGGTATTTAATAACCCGACAGCACTTCTACAGTTACAGGAGTCGTTGCGTAATATGAGAAAGATCAATAAACGGAATGAGTCCGCCAAAGGAAATGCAGCTTTTCATTTTACCTGGTAAACTTTACCAATTCTGAGGAAAGCACAAACAACCTTCACAACCTTAGGCTGGACCCGAAGAAACCAATTGATGAGAGCGCATGTATACGTTTCCAATCAAGATGAATTGGTAAATGCCAGTTAATGCATGTTTGAACTTGCCTTCTACAATCAATGATTCAGAATTTCAGCTTAAAGAGATTCCTTTGCATGTACAAATTCAACGATCAAGCGACTGGGAGTAAAGCGCAGCCCTTACAATCGTTCCTGCAGATTGATTTTGAGTATTCCAATGACGTGGTGTTTTTTGACTTCTGAGGTAAGTTCCAAACTCAAAGTGGACCTGTTCACTTCAAAAAACAGCTCTTGATGGGGGACTGACCTTCAAAGGTCTTCCTGCTATCAGTATAAAATCCTTTACAATTACGATAAACCACCTTCTAAAAAGCGGGTTTACGAGGTAGACATTTCTGAATAAGCGCCAATGTGTTCCAAAGAATATACGCCACGTTATACGACCACAGGCAGGGATCCTAAGTATCGATTCGCTACTCTCATAACTTACCCTCACACTAACACCACATCTCCTCACGCATATACATAAGCATAACATCATCATCCCCGCAATCTACTCTATTTCCACGCGTCGGAGCTCGACGCTTGATCCGAAGAGGAAACTGAAAAGTCTCCAAAGCTAAGATTGGGTACATCCCCAGGTGCGGAATGATGTCCTGCGCCACGTTTGACGGGCATTGGGCTTACCAAGTTGAATTCTCGTGCGAATGATTACTCCGTTGAGAAGCTTAGCCAATACAAAGCCGGTAAGTCGTGGGATTAGGGCTTAGTAATACGAATGAAGTTTGCAGTTCCAATCAACAAATCCTGAATGGGCTATGTCAAATTCCGTGGAAAAGTAATAGTTCATCACAATGTTTCACCGACTGTCTGATCCAATCAATTGGACCCTTATCTGCTTTTGACTTTAGTTCGGAAACTCGGGCAAATGTGTCCGTTCAGAATTCTCCTGTCAAGTAGATTGAAAATCGCTTAGTCAGTCCCTAACCCGTTGAATGAAGCCTTGATTTGATAATTGGGTGCAGAGCGAGGCTATACTTTGTTGTCATAATGACGAACGTCGAGGACTCCTATTTCAAATTTATATACCCTTGGAGAAGAATCAAGTAATGGAGCCCTGATCTATCCAATAAAATTTGGGAGTAAGGGGTTAGATTATAAGTATACCGGGATTTCCTTTTTTTCAGGCCATCTTCCTGGCGGTTACAGTCCCAGGAGCACTACACTATTTATCTATCGAAGGAGTAAGGATGGAAGAGAAAAATATTCGTTGGAGTTATTTATACATTGGTATTAATGGTGCCCTAGTGGTTCTGATAGGACTTTTCGCACTACTTAATGTATTCTTACGCACTGAGTAATTTGGAATTGTGATCGTACTCGATTTGGACACTCTTCACGATTGCAGCTTATGGAACTACAAAAACCTACGGCCCAAAGGATTTATATTCGGTTACCTCCGATGGGAAAATTCTTATGAATGCGTGGACAATTGGACTTTCCTCATGGCTACTCAAAGCCTCTTGCCATCACTTTTTTGAGCCACACTCCGGACAAGCTTTACGAAAATGTATGGGCTTATCCAGTTTATTTCGGCCTTGCCGCTGGCTATGGTAGCCTTTATTCCTAGCTTTATCTACAAGCGAAAAGTCCTAACACCGTTATGTATTTAGAAGGTCCGCTTTGATCTCAAAACTCGAACTTTAGCGGCCTTGTTGTTTACTTATTCAGCGTGGCTTAAGCTGCCGGATGCCACGATCTATGCGCCTGCGATTATCTATCACGTATTGGGTCGGAATCTCCCCTGACCATATTTGTCAATCGGTCAGGAGTGATCCTTATACGCTTGTCTGGTGGAACTGAGGCAGCTTGGCATGTTTTTGAGTTGATGATGGAGGGATGACTATTTCAGGAAATCTCGTGATTTAAAAATAGCTTCCAATACTTTCCAAGAGCAATGCAGTTGATGGCACGGGTAAAATGGAGAAAGCTCAATATGGTTGAGTTTTGGAATTCTGATCGCGCCGATCGATACAATGGTGGTCAGGAATGACGGCATGCGCGTCTTTTCTATTTCTATCCTTATTTTGGCAACGGGATCAAGCAAGTGCCCAGCGTTGTCCGGACACGACGCCTTGGCTCAAATGGCCCGGATGGGATTGATTTATGAATGGAATTTCTGAAAATACCCATGCAGTTCATCATCCTTAGTTTCCATCGCGAGCAGTGATTCGTACTTTGTGTTTTATCCAGTCTTTTTCTTCCGCCGGTGTATTAGAATAAAGTCCAAACTGACAATCTACGACAGACGTGAGTATGCGGTTGAATTGAAAAACCTACGAGAAAGGCACTATGGTGCTTAATTCGAAAAGTAAGGCTGCCATATACCGAGTATTAGCGCGTCTAATTGCAGAACTAATGGAAGCAACTGAAATCGCTCAAATCAGAGCAAAATTGAAAATCCGGACGAAGTTCGAAATTCCTTTGATAGTTCGCAAGGGACCGCACTCGCGGAGGACTCGTGATCACCCGGCAATTATGTATTCTTATTTAACCTTCCCGAGGGATAGTTCCGATTACTCCTTTCCGCAGTTGATTATCCAGCAAGAATCCCACAGCGCTGAGCTCAATGCAACTGGGCTCCGATCCCCAGCTACAGTGTTGATTTGTATAGCGATCGATCAAACAAAGATCGGTTGAATGATCATCATTACCTGCCTTTCCTCAAAAGACTTTACCTGCAATTCCTGCCCGGTTGGGTGCTCATTCTCTCTCGCAAACTTATGCATTCCTTGTTGAAAATCTAATTCAGGCGTCAACTCGGTCGATATGTTTGAGCGAACGATTTCGAGTCGTTGTTGGGTTTATATATTAGTTGTGTTTACAAGGGGAAAGCAAATATCGCTGAAGCTCTTGTATTACTGGTTCACTTTAGAAAATGAGAGTCGAATTTCGGCATCGTCTGGGATATCGGCTTCCTCTGGGCTTATAAATGCCTTGGGTTGTTTGCCTTTGAATGCTTTTCTGCTGCTATCATCCATAAGCAACAATCAGAATATAAAAAAACTCCCTCTGATAAATTCCATTCGTGGATGACTCTTAATCTATCTTTCTCGCATGAGATGAAGCTCTATTTCATCCGATCCTTGATCAATCACCGCCTCAACATTGAGCGGTCGCATGTAGTCTGGATTCTCCAAGGACTTCCTATTGGACCCAGTCCATGGATCCTATTAACGCAGAACGGCGGTAACCGCATACAGTGTCCAGCCCGATGACTCACGATCTACTCCTCCAAGCCGTGTGGATTGATCTTCGGGCTTTAGTGCTTAGGTCCACCCTTAAGATACTCTTTCAAACTTGTCCCTATCGAATGCTGCTATAAGCATAAAGCGTTTACTTCTATTGTGTGTATCGCCTTAACTTGCGCTCCGCACGTCGTAGTATATATATATATATTATAATGACGCATGCGTATGCTGTACCAGTTTATCAGGAATCCATATAGATTATAACTTATGCAATGAGCATATCATCAATGATACGTGTGCACGGTTCCCAATATATATATATCTGTCCAATAATGGCAAAAGTGATATCCCATTGGTTCTAGTATTCTTTAAACATACCTATATTAGAAATAAACATATGAACGTTGATTATAAGCACCCAAAATATATGATATATATAATTCATTATTGTGCTTATCTCTGGAATCTCCGTCTTCACCCTAATGTTCTGTCCTAGGCTAGCTGCTTTATAAATAAAATCATCATCAATGCCAGTGTCCCATTCTGATTTACCACTGTACGATAATTAGAAATACCAGTCAGTGTTAACAGCATTAATGATTAGACGCCAGCCCTGACGGGACATTTTTTCCTCTAGCCTTCCATATCACTGTCGCAGAATATTAGAGTGAAAAGTCTCAATAACACGTGGATTCGCTACCAGAACGAAGCATCAGTATACGCCATACTCCGGACGCGAAAGGGAGCTTATAAGGTCAAGCCGAAGATATGGGTGAGAGGGGTGGGGATATCTATATATCCGAAACTTATATATCGATGCGGCGGTAGGCGATAATCTATCACATGACCACGATCAGGTGTGCACAATGCGTTGGAGTTAAGTGAGTACTCTGAATAATTAAGCGATATGGAGAGGCTATGAGCATCTTTCTGATTTGCTGCGCAAGGAGGAGGGAAATTTAACTACCTATTAAGGACAAAACGAAAGAATTGATCTTGAAAATTCGATGAGTATCATAAATTAAGTGGAGTTAAATAAAAATCCGATTGGTAAACGAAGATTGTTTCATTTCGCCTGCAAATTTGAGATTTTTTGATGGCATTTTTGTATTAGTACGACTGGCATTTCACTCAAATCCGTAAAAGATTTTCTAAATATGATCTGCCATTTCACCTAGAATCGATTTTTGATTTTGATATGAAGATAGCAATAATTAGCCCGGAAAGAACCCACATGGCTTGGGATCAACATGATTAACAGAGCGGCTTGATCCAACTTGAAAATCAGGTTACAGCCTGACGTATTTCAAAACCTAAATAGAAGTGGAGAATCGAACTTTTCTATGGCACAATCTAGAGCAAGGCCTATTGGCTGAATTCCCAATTTGAAGCTTATCAGCTCCATGGGCGGGCGATAGACCCATATTTTACGATCAGTCGATCTGATTTCCAAGATTCCATATGGCGAATTGTCGATGGAAAAACTGGGACTTGTCCAGACCCAATTATGTGGGATGGTGTACTTGAATAATCATCGACAGCTTCCGCGTTATCAAAAAGATAAGCTGCGAAAAGATATGGACATGAGTAATCCCGAGTTAGGAAGTACCGTAGGAGTGATGGAGTAGGAGCTTAGGCTCTGATGTCATGGGAGAAGTTGGCTGATGGATTTTCCAGTAGTCGGGTTTGGAATTTTCAGAAAGATTCTTCAAAGTATCCGATTATTCCAAAAATGAATCTGGCCGGAACTTCCTGGAAATCCAGTGATTGTGAGTGATTTCATTTTTTATTTTTATTCCTTTTTTTTGGGGCCCCTGGGACCAATAAGCCACTGAGAATATCTTGATGAGGGGGGTTCTTTTCACGAAATCCGTTCACCTGGAACTTATTTGATCAACTAGCAAAAGGCAAGCACTCTTGGTGGAAGAAGATTACTTATTTCAAGCTTTGATCAAGGACCAGCTTTCTGGAGCCGATGTTGAGAAGTGTACAGAAACAGGCCTTCACCGAGAATCTCACCGTTCTGGGCTGATCGCGAGGATTACCATGACCCCTCACATTCGCTCAGCGTGACCAACCCGAAAGCTGCTGCCCTCAATTGATGGAAGAAAGAATATAAAAACCGGATAGAGAAGAAAAACAGGAGAGGATGTTAAACCTGCGTAGATCGATCAAAAGTTAATATAGCATGAAATGAAAACTCCATTCACATATTAGCACACCACTGATCTTTCAGAAATGTTCGATCAATGCAATTGAGTACTGCGGCAAAAACTGGGTTGGACAAAAATATACAAAGAACGATTAAATCATTAATTTTCATGTATTTGACCAAGACGAATTACCTAGCATTCTCCATTTGAAGATATACTTCTGGAGATAAAATCAAATCAACTTTAATTACTGAAAACTCACCAATCTCAAGGAGAAGGCGATTTCCCAAGAAAGTATACCGAAAGGAACTAAAATCCTGCTGAGATAGGCCTACCGAACAGTAAAAATAGTACAAGACACACATGACTATTCAAATTTAGATTAAGGCAGATTGAATTGTGGTGAGGAACCGAAGGAATCAACGATCTCTCAGAGAAAAATCATTGGATCTCCGAGCAAGTTAGGATTTGAGTCGGCAAGAATGTTGGACCGTTTCTAGTAGTATGCCTAGACCCGCGATTTTTCAAGGCTTTCCCAAAAAAAAACTGGTGTATGCTTCTGAATTATTTGGAAGAAGATTAAATTAGCGATCAGAAGATCGTCGAAATCTCCCGTTCTATATATCTATATATTTGTTCATAGTGATTCAGAGTCTATATATATATCTATATATATTATGACGATGATAGAGGAGATTCAGCCTTTTATAGCTTATAGATTAAGTGAATTTATGTATATAAATCTTATCGTGATGATTTATAGCCGCTTAGTCTAGAGAATTACCTGAATGTGTCCAAAGACGATGTCCTTTTTACACTCAAGATAAAAAACAAAGTTTCTATTGAGCAAAGATTTTTACCGAATAGTGTATCTTCAAAAAAAATGGCACTATTATTCAATAAGCCCCCTTTGGAGTAAATTAAATTCTTTATTAAGGAGGCAGCTTTTTTACCGCCAAAAAGTCTCCCCGAAGGCTTTCGAAGGGAACTTACAAAAAAATTCTTCTCAGTTTCAGGCAATTCACAAAACACTATCCAATATAACCTCAGGAAATCAAGTTACGTTAGCTCTGAAGACGCAAAAAATAAAACGAACTCATAGCAATAGCTTCAACTCAGCGGTATTATCATACCTCACTTACTTCCCCCCCGCCATCCATCTTCAAAATACTGAGAGAAAACTCAACTACGGGTTCTTGAGATGCTCTTGTAATACAAAGGTATGATATTGGAAGACTCATTCCAAAAATGACCCAAAACTCATTTCTTTTAATTAGGGATTTCTTGATTTATAGTAGTTGATGCTTCAGAAATTTATTCGCGTTGACCACAGGGTTTTCGGAACTCGGAAGCTTTGTAGTCCCGGCACATATTAGGTTTCATCTGCTTTCTTTCAAAAAACTCTTTTTTTGATTCTTGCCTGAAAACCGATTTTTCTGTCCGACCCAATCTTTTGTTATTGTACGCCCCAACCGGCCATTTCCTCGGGTCGAAGCTCGATATGTTTTTTATTCCATTAATCTTTCTATCGCACTTGCTTAGAATCCCACCCAGTTCCGGATCTTTGGGAAGTAGGGGGCTCTGGCTTGCTTGTAAAAAAGCGATTTAGGGGATTCCCCGGGGGGGGATTTCCCCCCCCAGACATTTTGCCAAAATTCCCCTTTCCTCACAACCCACACTTTTTTTTCCCTTTATTTATA
>Ga0163217_1019525_pt1 | contig 12575 bp, 8 predicted proteins | sample SynspAceP_FD_185933 | JGI IMG/M metagenome (GOLD analysis project Ga0163217, IMG submission 185933) | Saline lake microbial communities from Ace Lake in Antarctica - Synechococcus sp. Ace-P (PacBio error correction) | ecosystem: Environmental > Aquatic > Non-marine Saline and Alkaline > Saline ... | reverse complement strand
TCTTAAAAGCCGTTGCCCGCCCCGGCCCGTTTTTTTTCTTTCCCCGTAAACGGCTATTCTGTCTAGAGGATTATTTTGCCCGGTTTTGGCAGGGAAAAAGCATTTCAAAGCCGTGTTTTGCAACAAACATTAGACGACCAAGTGAGCTGCCAAAACCATTCGTTTTGGTACCGCCGGGGTATGGGCGATGGGATTTAGCGTTATTTACCAAAAAAACATCAAATCACCTCCTGCCTTATGGGCAAGGCGATGTGCGAATTTTTATGTCTCAGGAGTATTTACGTCGCTACATTTAGTGACAATTTAAAAAGAACAGTCACATATTTTAATGGGTTATTTTCAGGGGCTATACGGTTTCTAAGACAAAACAATAAACATAAAAAAAGGATAAAGAGGATGAAAATCAAACTTACTTACTACCGCATTTACGCTCATTCGTCTGGGCATATCATCCGCTTCTGTTTCTACGCTGAAAGGCTTACGTTTTGGCTATGCAAGACAATGCCAAGCCAACGTTCAAAGCAATGAAAAAATTCGCTGGAACATTGGTCGAGCAAAAAAGTAAAGGCGATGTCACCGGGTCACTTTTTTTTTTTCCTGATAGCAATTAGGGTGAGCGAGCCGTGTTGAAATGCTTGAAACTGCTGCAAGCTGGAGCTTTATAGACATGACCAAAGTCAGTGGCGGCCTGATGGAAAGGCTTTCGCGCCGTTGTAGGCGTTATTTTTCTATGCCGTATTTTATTTGACAGCCAAAGAGCACTTTTTTATAACGTCATGGACAACCTAAGATTATCAGCCAATTTATGGAATCATCTCAAGGCGAAGGTATTCTGGGGCCTAAACCACCTACTACGACAGTGGCGCACGCAGCTTTTATTAGTCTACAAAATCCATTTTGGTAATGTCCGCCGACCTAAAGGGTTTTAAATCCGCGTCATGGCAAAGCCCAACCTCTATCAAGGATGGTCAAAATGCTCGGTGGTTCACCCGAATTGCCATGGGGACAAGCTGCTGACGTGTATTTCGTCATTCAAACAAAGGTGTATTAGATGGTGCTGGAGGGAGGGAAAACAACGAAGTTTTGCTTTGACCATTGCCGTTCACGCCGAAGTGGCTTAAGCACTACTCTTACGATGTTGCATTCATCGTGTGCTGACATCGTGTTTGATCTCGAAAGCAAACCATGGGATCGATTTAAGCCCAGATCACACGTAAAGCGGTTCAAGAAGCGGCAAAAAGAATCCACTGAGTTCAAAAGAAAGCTTGGACTCAAGGCGGTTAACGGACGCAAGACCATGAGTGAAAACAATTTGGCCATGCTTCGTAACCTTCTATTTGACCAGATGTGACGGATGGTTCCAAGCAGCGGGTTTCAGCGATGTTTTACGACCGAGCGTAAAATCTGATCACCGAAAAGGTATAAGTGTATCAGGCAAATCCGCCAGCAAGCGGGTTCAAAATAATGCAAAAAAACATAAGGCCGGTTTCCTAGACATTTTTCTAGGGACAACTTGTTTTGCTCTCTTACCTCCTCAGGCATGGTTGTAATACTCAGCTGGCAGGTGATCAGCCCGCTTATTGTATTAACGGGGACTCCTTCGACCGTTTACCGAGAGAACTTGTTGCGTTTTAGGGACTGGTTCTGTGTTGTCTCTGTTAGGAGCCGGCTGTTTTCTGCTGAGCCGTGGGTTCTTTCACGATTTGGCCATCGACCTACTGCGCGGATCTTTCGCGGCCCGGGTAGGTCCGCAAATCCTTAAGCTGTTATTCCTGTCAAGTTTTATTATTTTTCAGTACTTTATGTGCTGATTTGGGTTGCGTATTGCACAGATTCAAATTGCGTTTCTAAACAACTCACTGCGGTGTTTACAAATTGCAATTCGAGCTTTTCTTATGCCGCATTTTGCCCGGTCTGTGGTGCTGTTGCTGATTCTGTACGCCATTTTAAATTTTGATTTTGATGTATTAAAAGAGCCCTACTTACAAACAATTCAGATTCGAATGTTGATCAATCACTAACATAGGGAGGAATAGGACATGGCGGGTGATTTGAATGAAGCGAGCCTTGACTCATTATTCACGTTTTCTATTACTGTCCGCTTTTAGGCTTGCCGCTTGGCGATTGCCTTTAGTGGCTTCGTTTCTTTTAGCGCCGTCCACCATGATGGTGCCATGTGGATTATGGCACTTTTCAACCTCGGCACAAAAAAATAGTCGCCAGCTTAGACAGTTTTTCATCTGTAGCGGTTGCCATATTTTTTATTCTTTTCTGCGTGATCATGACTCCGGCGGAGGGTTATTGCAATGTCGCTGGTGGAATTTCGCAACTGCTTGCTGGACGCATTCCTGGTTCCTTGGCACAAACCCAACGAATTCGCCGGTAACGTATCTGTTTGGTTTGTTATTTTCGGGATTCAGCCATTTGGCAGCGATCAACATCCATTAGTAGCGTTGATGGTACCGCATTTCAAGCCAAAGGGAAGGTTACGACCGAGCTTTTTGCCGCTTGTTGTGCGGTTAATATTGCCTCTGCGCCTCGGGCATGCTTAGTTACCACCGACTTACCGCTTTTATTTATTTACTCGTTAATATTCTGGTGGGAACCTCAGTCGGCCGCGTTTGGTTTTTAGGTGCGCGCAGTGCAGGATTTATTTGGGCATTAGGCCTGGTATTAGTCACCGTTCATTATTTGCCAAAAAAACGCAAATACCCTCTTGTCTGGACATCCAGTTTGGCTTTTTCAAAGGATTGCAGGTTAAAATCACTCTCCGGCGATGCGATTTCCTAGCTTGTTTTAAATCGTCTTTTTATTGGCGGTCCCCATTGTCAATGGGGCGTGGGTAACACCAGTAGAAGCATCGGGTATTGACGGTCTGATTTACACCATATTTTTGGCGTCTTTTTATCCTAAAACCACACCGATTTCGTGCGCTACCTAAAGTTCCTCTATTTCGAAACAATCACACATACCGGACACAAATCATGCTGCTGTTGGCGGGCGTCGGGCCACCTATGTCTTCGCCATGGCGTTTAACTGGCATTCGTCCGGGCGATATCCGCCCTTGATTTTCTAGGGATTTCTAACGGACCCGCATTATGAGTCATGTTGATCATCAATCATTTTTTATTATTGGTTGTCGGCTGTTTCATTGGACATTTGGACCGGCAAGCTTGATCTTCACACCAATTTACTGCCGATTTGCCATGAAAAGTTGGCTTACGATTCCGCGTGCACTTCGGCGTCGTATATGGTGATTTAACCTTCGCCACTGGCACCATCACAGCCACAGTCGTTACGGGGCTTATTCGTCGGAGCTACCGTTGCCAAAGTCAAAGTTGGAAAAAGTCATTTTCCATCGCCCTCTGGGCACGCCCTTCACTTCGTGCTTTTTCAGCTTTGCTTGGCACTTTATCTTCCTACGTACGCTTTGTCATCACCTTTATCTTGCAAAGTTTCTTTGGCCTATGAGGATATTGACTCCAAAACCGATTACGCACATCGTATTGAAACAAACTACGGTTGGAAAAATAAATAAGGCGCTTCATTACTGAAGCGCCTTATTATTGAAAATTGGCTAACGCCGCTTAGATTAAAGCAATGAACGTATGTCGTAAGCCTCAATCTCTGGGTTTTTGTTGTTTTTCAGAAGGCATTGTTGGAATCGACTTCCTTGCTTACCGCTGTTCGAAACAGCTCTTGATCAAGTCGCTTTTTAACCCATCCAAATAACTGGTCTTATTCATTGTCGCGGCTTTTTACTTGGTTAAAGATACCCGCATTTGTTACTTGCGGCTCTCTTCTCTCTTTTGGGTAGCTTTCACCACGAGGCCCGAGAATGGCCTTTTTCGAAAATATACACGAGCGTTTGAGTTCTGCCGCCCAACAAATCCCCTTATGCAACGCCATAGGCAATAGGCATTGCCATTTGTTTGATTTGATTTAAAAGAAACGCGTTCGGATGGCTCTAAACAATAGCACATTTAATACCACCGCCTTGGATGAGCATTTAACCGACATCATGGCGCCCTGGCCCTGTTTCCACAGCCAGGAACTACAAAGTCCACTTGAATTTTGAATTCAACAAAAGACTGGCCATAGGGATACCTAAGTGGATATAAGTCAGGTGGATTGATCGTCTCGTCATCCATTTTCGACATTGATATCATGATTTAAATGGCTTCTACGCAGCATTGAGCTGCGCCAAAATGCGATCGCATTTTTACCCGTTGGCTATTCTCCATCATTAATGCAATTTTCATCATTTTCTCCTATTTTGTCTGAATTATTCTCAGTGGATTATTGTTGTAAAAGGTTGCGGTGCTGTTGCAGTCCTGAATTTAATAAGCAAAAGGCACTCTACATACATTAAAAAATCAACTGCACTCAAGCTTTTTGGTTAGGCAACCAGCCCATAATTTATATGCTCATTTCACGCCATCCAAACTATACCATAGAAAAAACAATTTATTTCAATATTTTAACAGAAAAAGAAAATAAAAATGAAATAATGTTTTAATAAAAATTAAATTGGCTTGTTATTTATAAACTTTCTTTCTAAATAGCTCTAAAATACAAAACAACAGCCGTAATGCATCAGCTGTCAATATTTAATAAAAAAGGAAGTTACTATGTTCAATCTGACAGGTTATAAAAGTAGCATTTGTCATCTGGATGCAATACTGGTCTAGGACAAGGCATTGGGGGCGCTAGCACTGCAAATGCAGGCGCAAGACATTCGTTTGGCGTTAATTAGAAGTTGATCCGGCAGGAAACGATCGATTTTGATTCAAAAAACAGGTCGGAAATTCACAACGTGACTGCAGGGACTTTTGAGCAAGATGGAGGAGCGTTGGACATGTTTTAAAGAGGCTATTTCTACCTTTCTGGAAAAGTCGATATTCTTGTTAAATAATGTGACATATTTCGCGTGCGACGCATTAGATTTTACGAAAAAAGACTGGGATGATGTTATGGAATCTCAAATATCAAAATACTCTTCTTTATGCCAAGGGGCTTTGCTAAAACAAGTTATTGCTCAGGGGAACTCCAGGCAATATTATTAAATTGCCTCTATGTTTGTCTTATCAAGGTGGTATTCGAGTGTCCTTCATACACCGCATCGAAAAGTGGGCGTCATGGGTAACAAAAATCACTCTAACGATATGGGCAAAACACGGCATCAAATGTAAATGCCATTCGCACCAGGGCTACATGGCGACCAACAATACTGAAATATTAAGAGCCAACGAGAGTAGGTCTGAAGAAAATTTTATGCAGGAACCTGCTGCCGTGGGGAACACCAGAGGACATGTGCTGGCCCTTTATCGTCTTTTAGCATTCAGAAGCTCTCGTTATGTTCCACGGCTATACTAATTCGCCGTTTGGATGGTGGTTGGCTTGACGCTAACGTGGCATTTATTATGGGGTATGGGGTGTTGTTAAATAAAAAAAATGTCATATTATAGTTATAGATAAAATCCCAATTCAAAAAAATGAAACTTATGTAAGAAACGAAGAAAATCCCTGCAAATGTGAACCTGTTTCATCTGTGATGAAGTGTTCTCCCATTATCACTGCTTTAGCCGAACACAAGTCACTTTGCATCACCGAATTATCTCAAAATAGTCATGAGCTCAAAGAGCAACTGGTCTATTCGCTTATCTTACAAACAATGAAATTGCTAGGGTTTCGATTGTTTCCCAGAAGTGGCGATTGATGACGCTCTGGCTAACGGCTAAAAGTTTATTTGAAGATCAGTGTCAAAAGCATTGGAATACGGTTGATATCTTGGTGTCCTTGACCGAGCCTTACATGGCCTAATGGCGATCTTGTGGAGAGTGGAAGAACCAAAGGAGCACTGGCATTTAGTCTTAGGGCATTATGCGTGATGGGACCAGTATTATCATATCTACAAAGTCGCATTGGCGCAATTAACTTACGAATGCAGTCACGGCATCGGCGGGCGGTAACCCATTTATATTCACGGCAATTGGGAAAAGTTGCTTTTTACGAACAATTCAGAGAGCGCGATATTAGGCAAATCTTTGAAAAGGTAGACTTTTATTTCCTTCACTTCGAGACTCATGTTCTGGTGATTCATTATTGGAAGAGGTTTAAATTGAAGTTGAAGAATCAGGCGGGTGTATGATTGTCGGATAATGAAGAAACAAGAAGAAGGACTACCGTTGCATTGCCGCTTCCTAGACACGACCGGACTGGGTTTAATGTTATTGTGGCCTAAGCGTTTCCTTTCCGACATTGCGCACCTTACAGAAAAATTACGACCCACAGTTATGTTAGCTTGCCTACAAGATTCTTGCAAATCAGTATTTTCTCAGAAGTTAGGCTACAAAAAATAGCTCTCAACTGCTTAGGCGGATTCATCCACCTTAAGCAGTTTGCTCCTTTACAGCATACAAGACCTTAAATAACTGATTACTAATTAAAGGGACAAACGCGCTTTAAAAAAACAACAACATAATTTACTGGGCCAATGATTCAACCCTACTGTTATTCAACCAAAGTGCGACAATATCTTGCTTTTTTTGCTTTTTTCAACTTGACGGCTGGGCTATGGCGATTCATCCGCAAACTCTTGTACTCCGAACCAATTTTCATTAAATGCATTCAACGCCTTAAATACTTATTTTGTTAGTTCCTTCAATATGTGGGCTTTAAATGCATTTCATATGTTCACGACACCACCAGCACCAAGCAAAATTCACCAGATGAAGTCGCATTTACTGAAGGTTTTTCCTGACAACACAGGCTCAATGGGAAAAATTCCCCTCGTGGCAAGATTCAAATGTTTGAAGGTTTTTACCCAGCTCGCATTATATTGATAAAACCTGCCTTCAACACCGCGGCATACCGTAGTTTGTACATCGGGGCGGTAATCAGAAATACATCCGCTTTGAGCGACCCTTCTCAAAGGTAAAGATCAGACTGAAGCCAATTACTACATTGCCTGCTTTTCCGCTCTCTTTGCTGCTCTGGCATAAAACGCCGCCCGCAATCCACTTCTTGAGAAATTAAAACTCAGGAGGGATTAAGGCCAAGGGTCACGAGAAAATTACTTTTATCTTGATGATTTTTTACTATCCATGAGTCTATAAAAATAACGGCCAAATTGCTTTAGATAGTTGAATTTATAGCTTTCAGTTTGATTTGCATCCCGTTCGGACGGACACTTGGAATCGATTATGTAGGATTGTTTTCATATTTATGCCTCATTTTATAAATAACTAGAAGACATAGGTGTGTGCTCAGCCATAGTTTTTGATGCAAGGGTTCTTATGTTTGCTTATAAAGGTAGATATTTTCATCTATTAAGGGCCGTTTCATGTTTTCAGCAACGTTCCCTCTTTAAATGCTATTAAAGTATTTTTAATTCTGCTGCTCGGGTTAAACAGTTTTAAGACGCCGCCCAATGAATTTTAAATGTGATACAACCGCTATTTCACATCAAATCAGAAGGCACTTGAAGACACCGTTAAAAATCTAGGGCTATCTTGAACGAAAAACACGAGCGGTGCAACTTAAACAAAGAGGCGAATTACTCGCGGCCTTCCAGCCAAATCACGGCGTTGCAAAATTTACTCTCCCAACAGTGAATCAGCTTTAAAGGCTTCGCTCGAACCTTAACATCAGCACAACGCAGCTTCTTTTGCCGGCTTATTGTTGGGTTGGTGCCAAACCTTGCTTGATTTTTTCAGCAAAGAACACCCTAATATAAGACATTCAAAAATTAGAGCAGACAGAATCACTTCATAGACATCGAGGGCACGATAGACGTCTTGTCGGACATGAGAGGTTGATTCGCTTACGGCGAGCCCCAAAACGACTTGAAAACACACTCACTGGATTCACCAACCTTTACTTAAAGAATCCATTGGCTTCTTTGCGACAGCCAAACTATTGGAAAAAACACAGTGAAGAACCGTCAAGCTCAGTGGTCTTTTTTTCTGTACTCGGATGGCATAGAAGTCAAAATTTGCGAGCCTTAGGCATTTAGAAGAAAACTATTTAAAACGTGGTTAACAGGTATGAAACAACGAGGTATTTCGCTATTTTAATGATGAGAACCTAACGGCACAGGGCCGCGCCTTTCTGGGACAAGGGCATCGCTTTTATCAGCCAATCGCCGTCGGAAAAACTCGCAGTCCAAAATGGCTGGCTAACACAAGGAACAGGCAAAAATGGTACGTCCTTCACAGGCCTACATTACTACCTCGTCATCCCAAAAGCGGCTGCAAACAAACCAAGCTGCACACCAACTTTAAAGACTGGCTACAAGAAATGTTAGGTAAAAAAAACTAGCGGCTTGAAAAAAAGCTAATTCACTGATCTTTTTATACAAATATTTACGGCAGTTTTTTTCATCTATTCGGTTGTGATAGTAAACACTAAAAATACCAAATTGGACACGATAGAAATTACAATCCTTCCCCAAATATCGTGGTGAGTGTGGCGCGAATCAGAAGAACCAGCTAATGTGTCTTCAATCAGATGTGAAGCAGATTTGAGCAGGCATCATGGCACAAAAATATTCCCTTGGCGAATGTGGCTTCGTTCGCTTCATTTATCGCAACCCGCCACCAAAGAAAACACCTAGTGTGATACCACGATAAGCCAAATCGTGGCTTCTCGGACTGATGCCAGCATCGACAAAATGGGCTTAAGCAAAATCCCCATGAGCTTTTCGATACCCAACAGTTTTAAAATTACGCAAGAAGTATTCAGCACGGCAATCACAACAAAGACATTACCAAACTTTGAAGGCTGATCATTGCCCAGGCAAGTAGCTTGGGTCACTGGTTGGAGCATGGCGCCAAAACGATGTCGGCCGGCCGTATTTAAAACAATCCCCGCTTTGGTAAAATTTTTATGAAAAAATCCCCAGCCCTTATAAACTGACCACCAAGGACGAATAACCAGCGTCACCACGATCCCAACACCTGCTTTTTTAGCGACTGCGGTTCTAAAGGCAAACGGAATGCGCGAGCAATATAAAATCCCCAGGGAACGGGACACTTGGAGCCACGGTTAATTTCCGTGTCCTGCTCATAAACACCACCAGCCCAGCGTACCATATTGGTCACGATTGTGGTCGCCCAACTAGCCCATTTCACTGGGCAAAAACCACCAACGACATAAACAGGGCTCAACCATGGCTCAGTAACACGTGCCGCGAATTCTTCTATGATTTGATGATAATAATCACGGGTCATTGATTTTATTAAAGGCGTCCATGGACGATTAAGAATCTCTTTCACAGGACCCATTCAATAAAAGCCAACCAAACACCATTATTTGGTTTTATTGCATCGTCTTATTCCAAAGGAACGTTACCCGAACAGCTCAGAAGACACTAGGCGAGTTCTTTCCAGGGCAGCACGATTATTTCGCCGAATTCTGGTGGCTGTCGACAATCCCGACTCGGTTCAGTGGTTTTCGCGCCATTTTCTGCAGACGTGGGGTGGTCTCAATATTCTTCGAGTTTTAGCTACACAACTTAAATGGTGATCCATGCGGGTATCGTGGATTGAACTGATTTACCGTGCGCGGTTCAACCAGAAATAGGAAAACGCGGGGAAAGTCGACTTTCCGGTTCACTACCTGAATTCATTCGTATATTCGGAACAACGGTACTTCGTGTTTACACGATGTACCATCCATTTGCGTGTCTTTCTGTTCGATTCGGGTTTATTTTCAGTTTTGGCGGGCTCATGGCCTATTCTTCGATTCTTGTTCTTTTACCTTTTTAGCGGAACAGCACGGGACGACATTCAGTCGGCTGGTGATTGGCGGAACGTTGCCCTTTCACTCGGTTGCGATGTTCAATGCTGTTTGGGATTTGCCGCCGGATGTGAGCGCCCGAAATCGAACAGTGAGGCGGAAATGATTTCTTGAACGTCGATTCAAAGCTGGATTTTGGAAAATGCTAACGCGGAATTTTCCGTCGGGATGATGCGGCCGTTGTAGGCGGCGCTGGAACATCCGATTCTGAGCCTTCAGTTGCGGTGGCTGTCGACGATCTTTCTTTGCATTTATGCAAACAGATGTTGTATGGATAGCATCGATGGCCCCTTGCGAAACAAGGTGTATCACGGATCTACAGTTTTAGGCTCATTGACTCGGCTATGCACGCATAGGAGACACGCCTATCGCTAGATTGACTAGCGATTGACCCCGCGTGGGTCATTCCATTGGGAGTTTCAATATTATCAATCGCCAAACAAGGCAAAAGCGTTTTACGTGTTAAGCGTACACCAGAACCGCTTAGTCCGCTGGTTGAGACTGTTGGGTTTTCGTCACGTTTTATTCGGAGGGAACCATTTTCTCCTAAAAAGACAACGTCAGTGCACCGGTTCGGTTTACGCAAAATCGGTTTGGAGAAACCGAGCGGACAGTCAATCGCTCCGATGGTTTTCAATGACCAATACTCCCGGGGGTCCCCCCCATTTCGATCACTTCCATCGCAGGGGTATTCGGCGTTCTCGAAGCAAAACTCGTATCGATCAGGCGTTCGCGGAAACACCGCGAGTCTTCGGCGATGCTGTTGCTCACGACAGCGTGGATGTTCGAACGGCGGGACGAGCGTGTTCGGCGAGCTTTCGGCGATGAAACGTCGAGCAATTCGCAAAATACGATTTCGATCGGGACTTTCGTTGATCGTTTGCCAATGGGGCCGGTGCGGTGGGTCGGTTGAGCCGTACACGTCACGAGGCTGCCGTTCCCATTCAATCGGAGCTGAACAGTCCCCGTCGCGTTTCGTCGTTCCGCACGGGAATTGTCGATCGAGGTGAGGCCGGTTTGAAAGTCCATTGAATCGACCGTCCGGTCGGTCATCAAATAACTCGGGACGCTTCATGCGGGGCCGATCGCGGGACGGTTCACGTATTTCGGGATGGACGAAACCGAGCGACGGTGGCCAGACGTCGGGTTTCCGCAAAACTCCATTTCGTCCAGGATCGGGGATTTCGGCGCTTCGGTTGATTTTCGCGTTGATCGAGGAAACGCGGCGCCCAAGAGGGTTGATTGGTAGCCGGAAGATTTTGAAATCAGCATCGCGGGAATAGAAAGGTGATACAACCGCGGGCTCAACGGCCAAAGGTCGCCGATTCGAGCGATCTCGTTTAATCGGTGCGAACGACCAAACAAGCGTCGTTGCCGGGTCGGCAAAAAACGAGATCTTCGGCGGAGTTGGCGACCGGCGTCGTTGCATAGGGGTTAGCCGGGAAAAAACATCGGACGGCCCGAGCGATCAAAGTAATTCGGCTCGACCGAGATTGGTCGGGTTTGCGACATGGCGATGAGTGCAAAAAAGAGATGAGGATCGGCACGGCACGAGGCATGCGTGGCCCGTATCCGACTCGGCTTCGCCGTCCTGCGGGTTAGTTCCATCAGATCATTCGGTCGGGCGCACATGTGACCGGCGGAACGAGTTCCGACGGTGGTCGTCGATGCGCGGATTCGATCTTTTCGAAGCCCATCGTTCATCGCGTTTTGGCAAGCGATCGCCGGACCTGCTGTCGTCGAGGAAGTCTCGCCGGGGCCGGACGGTCAAACATTCCATGTTTGGGGTAACAGTAATGCTGCTCGCTCGACGGGGCGGGCAATTTTTACTGGACATCCAGCTTTGAACTTCCGTTGTTGTCGTAGAGTCCGAAGTTCGTCCGGGCGGTGAACGCCATCGCCTCTTGGTCTGGACGGTTCGATTTTGGCCGCGAGTCTTTCCGCCGAGGTAACTCGGTCAGGTTTGTATGACGGTGGCGCGGGATACGGATGCGGGCAATCGCGTTGCCGATGGTCCGATGACGTCGACCCGCCGCGATCCTTCGAGCGAGGACCACGGCCAGGGGCCCGCGCCCAGGGACGAACCGGCCTGTAGCGGGTGCTTCCGCAACCATTCCGACGGGCGAGGAAACGAGAGAGCCAGTTGCCGTTCGCGTTTTCATGATTTCATCCGTGGCAATAGTGTTTCTATGCGCGACAAAGTGCAGCAAACCGTTGAATTGTTTCATCGGCGTTTTCAATTCGCTCTTGCCGCCCGGCCATTTTCAAACGATTGGCAACTCGGCGGGGGGCTCTGTCGCGCTGACTTCGGCTGAGCTTCGAAACGATCGCGTGAGGTTTGTTCAGTTCAATTCGACCGCAATGCAGGCAATCGATCAGCGGACGCCATTCGGCCGTTCCGGCCGTAACAGGCGTGTTCTCGTTAAATATCGTTTCTTCGCTGTGAATGATTTCCCACCGTGGTGGAAACAATTCGCGAGAACGGATTTGGTAACTGGCGTGCCGTCATAACGAGGTGCAAAGACAGCGTGGGCCGGCTGAAACCGCAGTCGCTTTCCAGGGATCCTGCGGACTCCGAGGAAACAATCCCAGTTTTAAAATTACTTCAATGCGAAATCACGTTTGGTTGTTAAAGGACGACGACGTCGGTTGGTGTTTTGGGTGGCCAAAAAACCAGTGATGGCACGAGGGGACCATTCCATTTCAAGCGAAATCGGACTTGCAGGGTTTGCGAGAAAAAACGGACATCAATCTGTTCGGCGCGCCAATAACAA
>Ga0163217_1093042_pt1 | contig 12576 bp, 19 predicted proteins | sample SynspAceP_FD_185933 | JGI IMG/M metagenome (GOLD analysis project Ga0163217, IMG submission 185933) | Saline lake microbial communities from Ace Lake in Antarctica - Synechococcus sp. Ace-P (PacBio error correction) | ecosystem: Environmental > Aquatic > Non-marine Saline and Alkaline > Saline ... | reverse complement strand
AAAAAAGCCGCTCGCGTATAGAGCGTCAGCGTGGTCTTTTGCTTTTTGATCTTTTTGTACATCACCGGGTTGGTTGAACATGCGGCTCGTCGCCTTCGTTCAGTGACCAAAGCGGCGGTAGCAGATGATATCAGCACCACGTCTTTGTGGAACTTCTGGCGGAATTCGGTGGCCACGCGGGCGGCGTGTACCGACCGCTTCGGGATCTATCGCCGTTGACGTGGAATTCGGTGCTCGACCACCAGCGCGTTATCGGTTTGGGGTTAGGGGCTGGAGCGGGCTGAAATGCGGCGCGGTGGTAAAGCCGATTCTGGTTGTTCACCACGATATGGCATGGTTCCCGCCGGTGCGGTGACGCGCAGACCCGACAGCGCAAACATTCGGCTACAACACCCTGACCGGCACCCAAAACGCGGCATCGCCGTGCAGCAATATGGGAAGAACGGAGGTGCGTTCCTTGTTCGTTCAAACTGGTCCTGCTTTTGGCGCGGACCTTGCCCAGAACAACGCGGTTGACGGGCCTAAAGGTGCGAGGGCGTTGGCGGCACGACAGGTGACGGATGTTGCCGTCAGAATTCACGGCAGAGGAGCCGCCAAGGTGGTATTTCACATTCGCCGGAAACCATCGACATCATCGGGTTTAAAGCTGGCCACCCTGAAATTCCGTTAAAGACGCGCGCATAGGGTTTCTGCATGACGTTGCCAGCACAGACAAGGACGCCGCGGTGCGGGCATACCGATGACAACGTCCTGGACATGCCCAGCTGACCACCGCGCTTGATGATCTGTTCCATCGCGGGGAATCAGGATTCACCGCCATCAAGGCCGAAGCGCTTGGTGCCCCATGTTATTTTGACGGTCTGCAGGAATTCTCGAAGCCTTTAACGGCTTCTACCAAGCTTGTTCAGGGGATGGCCTTTGCGCGCATTACGGTCTTGTTGAACTTGGATTTCCTTGCACGTAGCCTTCGATCCGCCTTCTTTCAGCCAAAAGCCGGCCTGTTCGGGATAGAGATGTGCATGTATTGCCAGCGCGAAGGTGCCGCAGTAGGTGCTTTTGGACGATATCGCGATTGCTTCATGGTCGCGATCTGCAGGCCAAGCAACAGTTGTCGATAAAGATTCGGGCGATCCATGTCCTTTGACAAAGCCATAGGCGGCAGGGTCCAGTTCGGGGTGGTGGTCACGCTGTCCGCCGCATGCCAAGCGGGTCAAGGTCACGCCAAAGTGGCCACGGATACGGTAGGCGCGGATAAGCATCAAACGCGCGGATACTGTCGAGCACGGCACGTTGCACCTGCGCATCAGACAGTTCGATCCCCTGGAGGACGCTTTTTCAGTAATCTTCTGACGGCGGCTTTTGCTTCGGTCGGGACGTGCCATGGCCGGGCCAGCCCCGGGAGCCGCCAGTCAGGTTCGTCTTGCGGCTGGGGGGCAGGTCGCTGCGTGCCCAGGACGCAGGCCAGCGGCCTCGGCCTTTCACGTCGGCGTGCGTCGTCATCCATCGCCTTCGAAGAATCCTGCCATGCGCCATCAACCGCATTGGGGTCTTCTGCCATACGCGCGGCATACATTGCCTCTAGGTATTCGCCTGTTCTGCCCCTCAAGAAAGGAGGTATCGTGGACTGGCGTTTTTCAGGTTTGGGTCTGTCATGGCGATACCTCTGATGACGAGCCGCGACGTTTAAGTAATAGCGCGTCGGGCTGACGAATGCAGGCCCGACCATCTGGCGTAAAGCGTTGTTGATTGGCTTCCTGAACGGCTCGCCCAAAAGTTGCGGGGCTGTCCGCAACGACGATGGCCTGCTTCTTTCATGGCTGCGATCTTGGATCCCGCGTCACTTTGCCGCCTTGCGACGGATCGCACCGCAGTGCGCCCCATGGCGGCGCCGGGAGGGGCGACGGCCGCCCACGATGAAACCGCTGTTGGCTTCCAACGGCCTTTTTTCTTTTCTTTTCGTCGGCAGGAATTGTGCCGCTTCTTCTTCGGCGGACCCGGCCGATTTTCACGATCATGATGATCGACTGTGTCTCTGGATCGGCCCAGGGAACATCTCGAGGATATCGATATGCTGCGGACCCTTTGATGGTGTCGCCGCCCGATACCCAACCGCAGTGGATTGCCGGAGCAAGTCGGATGTTCGTTTCACAAGCTTCGTACGTAAAGCGTGCCCGAGCGCGAGACAACCCCGACGGTGCCGACGTTGTGGATGTGCCAGGGCATGATGCCGATTCTTGGCAGGCGTCAGCGTGATCACGCCGGGGGGCAGTTTGGCCACGATGAGGCGCGACTTGGACCCTTCGAGCGCGCGCTTGACGCGCATCCATGTCCAGAACCGGGATGCCTTCGGCTGATGCAGGATGATTCAGTTCCCATCTCGGGCGTCGATCGCCTCGAGGATCGAATCCGCTGCAAAGGGGGGCGGGCACCGTAGCATGACTGTCGCGTGGCTCCGGTGGACGTGGCGGGCTTCGTGGACAGAGTTGAACACGGCAGGCAAGGTGGGTCTGGCCGCCTTTGCCGGGGTTCACAACCGCCGCACCATTTTTGGTACCATAGGCGATGGCCTGTTCGGTGTGGGGAACGTGCCCTGCGAGGCCGGTGAGGCCCTGACAGATCACTTTGGTGTTTTTCGTTTACGAGTTACGGCCATGTTATTGTGCTTTTCTTCTCAAGTGTCAATTCAGGTTGGGGATGGCGCCGGTCTAGGCGGCGGTGAAGGGGGCCGCCGCCGCCAATTGCGCGGCAGTCGGTATGTCAGATAAATCGCAAACGGCGAACATCAGCGGGATGCCCAGTTCGCCGACTCCTTCAGATGACGAGCAGAGTCGATCTGTTCGCGGCGAGCGTGATGCAAAGGGTTCCAGCTTGCGGGCCAGCCCGTCGGTCAGCTTGTAGACGACGATGAACAGCAGCCGATCAGGACAGCCAAGGCGCGGCGCCTTTACGACCCCACGGATTGAAGCCCCGCGGTTTCCGGCCGGACGCAAACAGGATCAGACCCGCACGATGATGTCAGCAGAAATGATGCCGGCAATTTGCCCTTTCCATCAGGCTGAACGCCATTCGCTGGAAAACTGGCGCGCTTTCAGCAGACCTTCGCGGTGAACGGCTTTTATCCAAGTCCAGCTCGCGGCCAGCGAAACAGGGCATGAACACCGCCAAAGTTACCACCGACGCGCAACCGATTGCCTTGGCCACCAGCGCGACATCATCAGATGCACAGGCCATAGCCGACCACAGACAGCGTCTCGAACGGGCCGCCTTCGGCAGCAGGGAGCCCTGCATTGCAAGGGCAGGCTGCGCGAACAACCGCCATCCATGCGGAAAACCAGGAAGGGTCATCCCAAGACGATTGGTTTTAGCCACCAAGACGGTGTTTATGCGGGGCTGTAGTCATTTGGTTTTGCCTCGTTCAGCGGGATCAAGCGTTCCGACCCCGCGCAAAGGTTTCGACGCCTTTGTGCCCGTCAACGCGACCCCCGATTGCACCACAGCGATGCGGTTGGGTTCAGCATTGACGGGCAGGCGCGATGGTTGGCCCCCGTCGTGGTGGGGAACCCTGCGATGTCTACAAGATCAGTTCAGGTTTTTCCTGTGCCAATCCGGTCGTGCATTCCCTTTGGTGGCGCAGCCTGCGGTTCAGGCCCGTCAAAGGACACTTCGCAGCACGGTTCGGTGCCCGCCGTTGCAGCCGCGCCCGTCACCGGCAGACTGAGGTGCCCGAGGTAAAAGGGACGCAGGTCATTAGAAATCGACCCGCGCCCCTGTTGGTGCCAAGACTGTGCCAGCGCGTTCCGAGCCGTCGTCGCCGGGCCTGAAAACAATGGTCTGCAAAGGGCTTGCGGCGATGTCCGCCGGCGCGCGTTGTCTGTGCCATAGCGCTACTGCCGCCCGAAAGGGACCAGCCAGCAACGTGATGGAAAGAACAAAGCGAGACGTATGCATCATCCAAGCTTTCCATCCAGGTTTTAATAGCCCTTGACCGCTTTTCACGATCTGTTTGCGCGCCATCTGCAGGTTGTCCGCAGCGATGCACGTCCAGCCGAGTTGTTGAGATGGCTTTGGCCTTCTTCAAACGTTCGTGCCTTTTCCAGACGGACAACCAGCGGAAAACCTTTCAGACGACTTTCTTTTACGGCTGCAAAACCACGCCTTCGGCGATGACGTCACAGCCGCTATGGATGCCCGCGAAGATGTTCACAGGATACCTTGGACCTGCGGGTCGGATGGTGATTGATCTGAACGCTTCCGGTCACTTCTCTTTGTCGCACCGCCACCAACATCAAGGAAGTTCGCTGGGGCTCCGGCACCGTAGAGCTAATGATGTCCATTGTGGCCATCGCAAGACCGGCACCGTTCACCATTGCAGCTCGATTTCACCGTCCAGAGCGATGTAGTTCAGGGTCGTACTTGGACGCCTCGAGCTCTTTGGGGTCTTCTTCGGTGGTTGTCGCGAGGTCGGCAATATCGCCCGTGGCGATTACATTGCGTTGCCGTCAAACTGACTTTGGCGTCCAACACTTTCAGGTCGCCGCGTCGGTGACGCATCAGCGGCGTTGGATTTCCAGATCTCCATGTCTTTTTCGACGAATGCTTGACAGCTGGCCATCAGGGTATGACACCACTGTTGACCTGCTTGCTTCAAGCCCGAGGGCCGAAAGCAACCGCGACGCCGTGGGTAGGGCTGGAAGCCCGCGGCGGGCGTCTACAGGAAAAAGCTGTGATTTTTCAGGAGTGGACTCGGCCACTTCTTCGATGTTCCATGCCGCCCTCGGTGGAAAAGCAGACGAACCCGATGCGCGACGTCTGGCGACCACCAGCAACGCGAGGTACAATTCGGTTTCCGATGCCCGAAACCGGTCTTCGATGTAGATGCGGTGACCTGTTTGCCGCGGGGGCCGGTCTGGTGCGTGACCAAGGGTGTGCGGCCAAGCATTTTCTTGGCTTCTTCGGGCGGCTTCTTCACCGAATTTGGTCCAGTCGTACACCGCCTTTGTTCGCCAGCGTCGGCTTCTTTTGAAAGGGAAACCCTTGCCGCGGCCACCTGCGTGGATTCTGCGCCTTGACGCCCAAAAGGCCGTCCATTCGGCCTGCGGCTGTTTCGCACTTCGGCGTTCAGCACGACCCGGCCTTCGGATTACTGGGCGCGCGTAGCTACGCAAAAAGCGGCTTTGCCTGATATTCATGATGTCATAAAAAACGGTCCCCGTCTTGTTTCCAGTCAATCGCGGTAATACGATTGAGTCTTGATACTCGGGTAAACAGTTTTTTTTCGGAGAAATACTAGGGATTATCCAGAGAAAAAGCGGACATTTGTGATCACACGAATTTCGCGTTGTGATCCACAAATTTAGCGCTAACGGTTGTAAAAAAATCTGCGGAATGTTGCCGATGCAAACGGCTGTCGCGCTCGAATCCCCAAGTTTTAAGGGCGAACCGCGACATATAGTTGTTTGTTTTTGCGACCGATCAGGGTGCTCAAGGGGGCGTCTTACTTGGAAATCAGTGCCCAGTAATCGAGGCGAGCAGGACATCGGGCAAGATTATTGCCGTCTTCGCCCCTTCAGCTTGAAAACGCTCCCCGCCTTTGCGTCGCGACCAGGACGCAACGCGCAGCTCGCCCGACGCCACGGTTTGCGGTTCGGCTTTAGTCCAAGAACCTCGGTCCAGGGCGCGGATGGTGTCGCCGGACAGGCAAGGGTTCGGCATGGGCCCCGCCGTTCAAGCCCGACGATCATTCTGCGCATGGCCAGCCCGTTGAACGACACGCCACGGGCCAATCGAAAATTCCACGTGCCCGCCCATTAAACAGCCGCGACCCGTCAGGGCGGGCGAAGGTGTCAAAAGTGCACTTTCGGCCGTGTTCTTGCCACAGGCGGGTGGCCAGCATGTGTTCGGCTCTTTCGACAGTAACGCCGTCCACGTTGGGTCGATCATCTCGCCCACGTTATAGTCGTCCCAGCGGTGCGCTTCGCCGAGGGGTAAGTCATAATTGCTGAAATCGAGCGTTCGCGGGATCGACAGGATCGGCAACCGCCAGCGCGTGGGCAGGTCGGCACGAACCTTTCGGGGCAGGCGCATCGACATGCGTTTGCGCACCATCACCAGCGGACATATTCCAGGCACTTTTGTGTCGTTTCTTGGTTAAAGCGTGTGCGTACGTAGACGACGGCCGGTTTTTTCCGTTGGAGTTCTGCTTGAGCCCGATCACTTCGGATTTCGACGCAGCGGTATCGCCGGGCCAGACCGGTTGCCAGCCAGACGACCTGCGCAATAGCCAAGTTTGGCGACTGCCGTTTCAGCGATACATCAGCGCACGTTTTCCCGGAACCACGATGTGATGAAAGGTGATCATATCGTTTCCAGCGCGGCTAGGCGGTGCAGGCCGCAGCTTTGCGCGGAACTTGGTCGAGGAATTAAACGCATGACGCGCAGGATTTATAGTTGCGTGGTTATTAATGCCCGCTCGCCATCTTTGACGGTTGGCGCGGCACCGCGTGGTGCAGTGGTCTTCGCCGACTTTATAGTCCCGGAAGAAAGCGCCCTTTGTTGGTTTTTGCCTGTGCCATTTCAATGCGGCCCCCTAGTTTTGTATCCGGCGTGTAGGTTCCTTCGACTTCCTTGGTGACGCCTGACCGCAGCGGCCATTAAAACAAATTCGCCGCCCGCGTCCCATGTCTGTGTGGGCGTGCCGTATAAAGTTCCCACCCTTGTCAGCGCGTCGGTGACTTTGTGAAAAAGGCGGAAGTGTCTCTTCGGACAGGAAACGATAGAGTTCATGGGTGGTTCTTTTCATAACTCAGGAGAAAAGGGATGAGACGCCAAGCAGGTGTGGATCGCGGTCACAACAACCAGCATCCCAAGCGTAATCAAACCACAAGCGGAGATAGGAGCTTTGCCCGCATGGGCAGGGGGCGTTCCAGTTGGTTCGGCGCGGTTGATCAGGGATCACGGACCCGACGGCCCAAGCCAGCATAGAGCCCAAACAGGCACGATTAGACGCCAACATCGCCGTTCACCCCAGCAGAGGCGCGGACGCCCAGATTTTGGACGCCATTCAGCTGCGGTGGGCGGGCTTTCGACGCGGGCCATGCCTGGCCCTTTGGCGGCCGCTGGACCCGTAGACCAGAATGCCAGCACCATCAACAGGTTGTTAAGATGCGTCAGGAAAGGGCGGAGGCGCCAGACGGGGATAAACTCGGCCCCGCGGTAATCGATGATGATCAACACCAGCGCCACCACGCATGGCGACAGCCGCATGATTGCCTTGCCCTTTTTTACCCATGGCGGCGCGTTGGTCCGGCATGAAAGCGACGGAAATAATGGGCACCGACCCACTAAGTCAGACCAAGGATCAAAAGGCGCCATTTCATCAAAAATTCACTCCCGTTTGCAGGGCCGCCAATGCGTCCAGTTTTTTGCCAATGTTTTCGCGCCGCGGTGGCGACATGCAGGTTTTCCAACAATCCCGCCCGTCACAACCGCCACACCCTGACCCGTCGCTGCATTTCGTCAAACCTGCAAATCTGACGGGCGGGCCAGATCGGCCTCGGCTCGGAAAGGGCGGAAAAAGAACGCCTCGTTCGCGACGTCCAGGCTGAGGCGGGGTGGATCAACGTCCTTGCCTCAAAACCCCATGTCACGGCCCTGATCACATTCGACCGCGGTGACCTTCGTCGTCCTTGAACGCGTTATAGGACACCATCCACAATCCCGCGATTTGCCGTTGGGGCTTTGGCGGCCAGCACACCACAGGGCCAAGCCCCGTCATAAAGCGCAGCCGCGTCCGGGGCGCAACGCGGGTTTGCAGGTCTTTGTTCAGTCGTTTGTGCCCATTACCATGCCACTGCAATTTCGAATTGCGCGCGATCGCGGCGGCGTTCAGCATAGCGCCGGGCGTTTCCATCATCGCCCAAAGCGGATGTCAACCGGTTGATTTCGGGCCAACGCGTCCAGATCGGCAGGGGCTGCCGGACTTTGGGCAGCAAAATGGCGTCGCATTCCATGTCGACAGCGGCGCGGGGCATCGTCGGCCCCCCACTCGGTGTCCAGCCCATTGATGCGGGAATTACCTTGAACGGTCCATAGCCGCCGTCTTCAGCGCCTTGGCGAGTGTTTCACGTTGCAAGCGGTTTTCTCTTCGGGGTTTACGGCGTCTTCGAGATCAAAGATAATTTCGCATCGGCTGGCAGTCCGCGGCTGTCTAACGCACGGTCCTTGGAGCCGGGGTATATATAGAAACAGAACGCAGGGGCGGGTAATTTTTCGACATTTGCGAGTCTCAAGAAATAATGTTGCGTGCAGGTTCTGCATTTTTAGACGAAAACTTCACTCAAACACGCCGGCAGCGCAGCGTCGGATTTTTTTTGAGCCTTAACCTGGACCTTCAGCTTTCTGCGCCACAAAGACCCGCAGGATCATGAGGGGTGTCGTAGGCTGGCGAAATACGCGTTGGTGCCACGGTGGAAAGGGGCGAGAATGATTAAAGTTTTTTAATCTCATCGGCGCTGGCGACGGCCCGGCGGGCGGTGGTCGCGTTGACGCAGGATGTGTCAGCAAGCCTTGCTATGTGTACTGCGGATGCATCGAGTACGATTTTCGTTTAGAAATTCTTCTCGATGGATGATCAACAACAAAGGGGAATGAGCACATTTGATTACGTCATAGATTAATAAATTGCGGAAAAAAAGATGCGGAGCGTCGGAACGCAATGGCCTGATCTTTTTGATATCACAACGAGTGATTATCACCGGAACTTCAAAGAGTATCATCAATGAAACGTATTCTTGCACAACCGCAAAATTCATTCCTGAGCTTGGACTGGCCCCGCATTTGCAGACGCACATTCTGCTGGTTTTGGTAACCGTGAACAGCGCAAGAAACTGAACTTCTTCGCGCTCGACCTTGATCGCATGCGCATCTACCAATTCCGAGACCGAGACGTCGAACGCGAACTCCACCATCGCTGCTGACGGCGAAAAAGAATGGACGAACATTGGCGGAAATCAATTGATGTTCTTCTGGATGCCCGAAGTGCAACGTAAAAGCTGTTATTCTTGGCATTGGCGGCTTCCTCGGCATTGGCGAGCGCGACGTAAGAACGTTAACATGGACGAAATCCGCATCGTGGACCGAAGAAGGTTGACATGCGGGCCCCGAATCGTTTCCTCGTCGTCACCCACAAGCAAAGAGATGCTTGAGCAAGCCCCGCTACGTTTTCGAACGTATGGACGACGACGCGGACATGCGACAAAGAGCGAAAGTGACGCTTGACGCCGACATTGAAGGCCGATGCTGGAAGTTAAAGAAGCAATGTAGACGCCAACGCCAATGCCTGAACGTCGACACCGAGACCGAATGTTGAAGCAGATCCGAAGCACTGGCAAACGAAGCTTGAAATGGAAGCAAAAGAAGCTGCGGCTGACAACTGGAAAAGGCCGGTTGACGAAGCAACCACCGAGCTGAACGAGAAGCGAACGACCGTTGAAAAAAGCGATATGGACCGTCCCATCTGACAGCCCCAGCGGTTGAGCTGAAGCTATTGCCAACGCCACAGTTGACGACCGGAGGCGCTGACGCAGAAGATCTGGAAGCGGTCCTATGTTTACGGTGCGACGACGAAACTGTTGGTGAAATTGGTGGCCTTTGGTGAATGGGTGACAACGGCGAAGTAAGCGCATTGTTGTGATCAACGTAGTGCGTTTCCGGGCGCATTGGCGAAAAGCCAGTAGCCGTTGACATGGGACGAGCTGCAAATCATTTGAAGAACGCTGAAGGCGAACGGACCTTCCCGCATCTACATCGACAGCAGCGAAGAAGCTCTGGAATGCACAGCCCGAATTACAAAGCTAAAGCTTTCGACCAGGAAACCTCAGCAATAACTATGCCTGAAAAGCTGATCAGACGGGATCGTTTTCGCAAAGAAACGTCCCGTTTTTATGACGTTCGCGATGGTGACGTTGGACCGCAGGTTTGGGACGCGCAAACTTGCACCGGTGCGCGCATTCGGGTATCCCAGGCGAAAATGCTAACCCTGTCGAGTATACACATGGCCAACCCAAAGATCGCGCTTATCGGGCGCAGGGCAAATCGCGGGGGCACGCTTGCCACCTCGCAGCAATCAAAGAACTGGGGCGACGTTGTCCTGTTCCGATTATCGCCGAAGGCATCCCACAGGGTAAAGCCCTCGATATCGCCAGAAAATCAAGGCCCATCCGCCACAAATCGACGCGACGACCTGTGCGGCGAACGGACTATTGCCGAATCGCTGGCAGACGTCTGCATCGTCACCGCCCCGGTGTCCGGCCCGCCAAGCCCGGGGATGAGCCCGCGATGACCTGTCTGCTGATCAACCTCAAGGTTATGAATCCGGTTGGCGAAGCATCGCAGCCCACGCAGCCAGACGCATTCCGTATCTGAGCGAGCTCAGACCCACTTGCGACGCTATGGTTTGCGGCGCTGCCTGCGAATTCTCGCGTGGCCGGCCCACCCACAAAGGTATGTGGCATGGCTGGCCGTTTCTTGATTCGGCGCCGTTCCGTTTCCACTTTCCTCGCCGTCGGGAATTTCAATGTTTCCATGAAAGGGACGTAACGGGGCCTTCGTACTGGGCGGCCGCTGTCGACACCACTGGTCCCCCTGTACGCGCTATTCCCACCCGTTGCGGGCATGCCGCGGCGCTGATCGGTGAAAATGGGGCTGGACCCCACAGGACAAAACTGGTGACGCGGATCGTTCAGCGCCACCCGTGATGGCGGTGCCGAGAATTTGTTGCCTGCTGAGACACGGTTCGGCTTTCTTATGCGGTCTGCGACGTTCTGCATCGAAATGGCCGTGAAGCTACGAAAGACCAAAAGCGCTGTCCGCGCCTTGCCGCCGATTGTACGGTGCCATGTCGTACGTGCTATGTTCGGCGTGCCCACCGTGAATCGGTGCCGGCGGCGTAGAGCGTGTTGTTTCGAGATTTTCTATGAACAAAGGTAGCGAGCGAGACGTATTGTCGGGACAACCTCTGTCAGCGCCGTTAAAGGTCTGGTCGATGCGTTTCAAAGGTTGCATCGATGGTATCGCTGAAATAATGTGACGGGGGTCGAGCCCGGGCGTAATATCCTCCAGTTACCACCCGCTGCGCGCCGTTTCCGATTGACAGAGCCGCCGGGGACCACATCAGTGCCGCAATTGCTCGCCACGCGGCGTAGATACCGCTGTTACCCAACCGCATCTCACAGTTTCCGGAATCATTTTTCTGCATTTCAGCCCAAGCGTAATCACCGGGTTTTCCGGAGTTGTGATCACCACTTGTGCAGTAGAGAGTTAGTGATGCGAGCGTATTTAAGAGTGCTTGCGATATGTCCCCGGGCAGCTAAACCGAAGGGTTTCCGCAAAAACTGGGCCAATAAACCGTTGCAAAATCACGCCTACTGGACGTGACAGTGCGGAAAAATACCGTTATCTATAGACCGTAACCTGACGAGAAAAGGAATCCATTCATGGCCAGGATGGTGAAACCGGCGGCAACCGCCCCGCTGTCACCCCACCTGCACGATCTATCGCCGCAACTTGACCTCCATGGACGTCGATTCCTGACCGCGCATTCCAACCGGCAACGCCAATGCTGCATCGCTGCGCTTGCTATCGTATGGTGTTCCTGGCAGCTGCTGGGACGTCGGCGGATTATTTCGACTTTTAAACGGTTTCAATCCACCAGCTGGTCGGTGGACCTGATCCATGTTCATTGTCCGCTGTTGGGGCGTGTACACCAACGCTGGCGGCATTCCGGCCACCTGATCTGGGGGACAAAACGGCTTATTGCGCTGCGACATCCCGACGGGCTGAAAAAGCTGGCGCATTGGGGCGCGCTGATTCGGTTTTCCGTCGTTTTGACCATCATCACCGCGCTGATCATCTGAGGAATAGACCCATGGCTTATTTGACAGACCGCAAAACGCGCTATGGGCTTGCGGCCGGCCCAAATCGGGGCACCGGCCACATTTCTGGGCGATTTTGAAAGTTTCAGGCTCTGTTTTTGCGCTGGCTGATCCTGAATCCCCCTGTTCTGTTTGTCCACCTTCGGGTCCGCCCTGGGCGGCACCTTACGAAGCGATCATTCGCTTTACCTACAAGGCAAGCCCTTCCCTGCGATTGTTTCGCTGCCTGGACGGCTGAATCGTTGGGCTTCAAAACATTTTAATGACGTGTCCAAAGTGGCTTGATCGAGGGATATTACGTCCAGGGCGGTCGCAGAAAGGTTTGCCGATATTCATCCTGCCATGACCCTGCCTCCAGCTATGGTGCGGGCCGCGGTTGGCGTTTTCGCCATCGCCCCGCATCGCGCCTTTTTAAACACCACCGCCTTACCCGCTTATTAACCGGAACGGGGGGGGACCGGAAAGGGGACATGGCTTTTGCATATTTGAATATTGGAAAACGCATGAATATGATTTGTCGTGTTGTTCGTGGGGGGGACTGCGGTGCTTGGCTTGCGTGCGACACTTGGCATGGCCGAGCAGCGGGCTTGAAGACAGCCATGGCGTACAAAAGTTGTTTCCCGACCCGTTCCAAATCTCTCTCTTT
>Ga0163217_1091728_pt1 | contig 12576 bp, 18 predicted proteins | sample SynspAceP_FD_185933 | JGI IMG/M metagenome (GOLD analysis project Ga0163217, IMG submission 185933) | Saline lake microbial communities from Ace Lake in Antarctica - Synechococcus sp. Ace-P (PacBio error correction) | ecosystem: Environmental > Aquatic > Non-marine Saline and Alkaline > Saline ... | reverse complement strand
TGCCCATTCACCCGGTAAGCTCCAGGATGTCGTGGATTCGCGTGGTGCTCAACCTGCAGGCTGGCCTGATCGGCACCGAGGAAGGGCATTGGACCCGGGGGCCACGGCCGCTGGGGTATCGACGGGACGACCCGCAAGAACCTCGGGGCTGTTAGAGGTTCACGCAGACGCCGATGGATGAAGTCTTCTCACGGTTAAGCAGCACAGGTGGCTTGGCTGATTTCCGGCCGCTTCCTGAATGCTTCCCACTGGCCAGCAAGGGTCTCGAGATCATCAATCAAGCCAGGGTCTTCGCTGGATCCCCTCGGCTTCGGTACGCACCAGCAGACTGCGCCGGGAGCTTGTCAGCACACCGAGAGCACGCTAGGCCGGTTGCGTTCGTTTTTCGCCGTTAATCCGCCGGGAAATGCTCACTCCCTGGCCGTGGGGCTGGAGGACCAGGAAGCGGCCGGGACGTGAGGTTGCCGGTGAGGCGAGGCCCTTTTGGTTGCCGGTGGGGCTCCTTCATCACCTGAAACCAAGCACCTTCTGGCGAGGCTTCAAGCAACTCGGTTGATGCCGGCTGTCCTCCTCAGCGCAGGGGGCGAGGTCGGTGACAATGGATGAAAGCGTCTTTTCGCTTTCACCGATGGTTGACGAAGGCCGCATCGATACCGGGCAGACGTTTTCGACCCTGCCGAGATTAGACATCACCGATCTGGTACGGCCTGGGCGACGACAAGTTTCATTCAACACGTTCGTCGTTGAGCACTGGCAGCGATGCGCGTATGCTCCGCAATGGAACGATTTCGCTGGGCAGGAGGGATAGGGTTTGGCTGGTGGAGCCCTGCCAAGGGATGGGGATCGACCCCGCGAAGAAACCAACTGCTGCGCAGAGGCGTGGCCGCAATGCCCTCGACTGCTTGCTGGAAGCAGAAGGGGACGGCAAGGAAAAGTCTGGTGAGGGAAAGCACCCCTAGAAAGCTCATCGCCCGGATCACGTTGGTGCTGGGGAAAAACTGGGTATGGAAAGAACGACCAGTGCACGCACCGTGTCACTAGATGAGGGCCGCATTGAGGCATGCCCGCTGAGAAGCGTTTAAGCTTCAGAAACTGCAAACGGGACTGCGTTCTTCTCGGGAATTAGCACGATGGATCCCAGGCCCACCACACCGCCTTGAAGCAAGGTCCCAGCAGCAGGCCGCCAGGGGAACAATCCCCCAGACGCCTTAGGCCCCCATTCGCCCAGGTCATGTTCACGTAGGAAGATGGGCCAGCAGGGAATGCATGGGCCAGAGCGGTTGTGGTTCAGATCAATTCCAATTACCTGAAGGGCTCAAGGCGGGCTATCTCTTTCCCGAGATCGCTCGCCGGGTGAGGATTTCTCGGCCGCCAACCCCGAAAGGCTCCCTGATTCGCCTTCGCATTGGCGATGTGACCGAGCCGCTGCGGCCGCCTGCCGCGAAGCGATGAAGCAGGCCGTCGACGCGATGGGACGGTCGAGGGAAGAGCTTCCATGGCTACGGGCCTGAACAGGGGCTACCTCTGGTTGCGTGAGGGCGATTGCCTCCAACGATTTCCAGGCGCGAGGCTGTGCCATCAGTGCCGAGAGATTTTCGTCTCTGATGGCCCCAAATGCGGACGCAGCAACAATCCTCGACATCCTCGGCGAGGGCCATCGCATCGCCGTTGACCGACCGGTCTATCCGGTGTATGATCGGACAGCAATGTGATGGCAGGCCGCACTGGCGAGGGCCGACGGAGACGGGGCGTTTACGCCGGGCTCACCTATCTGCGATCACCGCCGCAACGGCTTTTCTGCGCGCCCCTGCCGAGGGGCCGGTGGATCTGATCTTATCTCTGTTTCCCCAACAATCCACCGTGCAGTGGCCAGCGCGAGCAGCTCCAACGCTGGGTCGACTACGGCCCTGGCCAACCAGGCGCTGATTTCCGTTCGATGCGCCATACGAGGCCTTCAATCCTGACCCGGAAAACTGCCCATTCGATCTACCGAGATCGAGGGAGCCAAGCGGATGTGCCATCGAAGTTCCGCTCCTTTCGAAAGAACGCCGGCTCACGGGCCACCCGCTTGCGCGCTCACGGTGTTTGCCACGGGGCTTGATGGGGGTGGGCGCCGATGGGCAGGAGGTGGAGCGTGTTGGAGCCTCTTGGAACCGCGCCAGAGCACCAAAGTCAAATGGGGTGAGCTACATCGTGCAAGCGGGGCGCTGAAGCGGCTTTGTATTCCTCTGAGGGCCAGGCCCAGGTGGAAGGAAACTGCGTCAACTTCTATATGGAGAATGCGGCGGATCCTCCCGCCGTGATCTCAGCCGCGCGGGTGCGCGTCTTCGATTGGCGAGCAGGCCCCTTACGTTCTGGATTCAGACGGCCTGAGGTGCGTGGATTCTGGAAGCTTCTTCGACCGGCTTGCTGAGCGGCAGGCCCACGTGTTGGGCACCCCGGGCAGCGGTTTCGGCGCCGCCGGCGAGGGCTACTTTCCGGGCTCTCGGCCTTCAACAGCCGCGCCCAATGTGCAGAAAAGCCATGGAAACGCATCGCCCAAAGCTCCCTGGCCGTTTTCAATTAAGTCGGCGAATCTTGAGGTGAATCGAGGGGGGGGCCCCCCTGCGCCGTGGTTCTCTGTCGTCTGCCTGCCGTGCAAACTGTTCCGTTGGAAAAACAGCTCCCCGCTCCCCCGGCGGACGGGCGGTGATCGAATCAAAGAGGTGCAGAGGAGTTGCGCAAGCCCTCGCCGCTCTATCGGTTGCTGCTGCACAACGATCCGGTGTTCAATTCGATGGAGTACGTGGTGACCAGGCCTGCGCGAGGTGGTGCCCTTCCCTCAGTGAACAGGACGCGATTGCCGTTTTTGATGCCGGAAGCCACAAGACCGGCGTCGGTCCTTGGTGATCGTGTGTGATCTCGAACCAGCGGAGTTCTACTCCGAAACGCTCAAGGGCAAGGGGCTCACCAGCACCGATCGAGCCCGAGGACTGAAGTGGCACCGGCGCTCGAGCGCGGCATCCCCAGCCGGGCTCCCCCCACGGGCTGGGCACCCTGCTGTACGTCCCGCTGCGTTCTTATGGCTGTCGCTGGCTTGATTCCCGCGCTGGCCCTCTTGAGCCCCGGAAACTGCGTTTTGCCGATCAGCTCAACTTGGTGGGCTTGGATTCTTTGCCCTTGGTGTTGCTGCTTGCTGACCCTGCCATGGCGCCTGAAGCAGGCCTGGGGAGAGTTCCAAACCCTGGCAGGCGCCTTGGGCTTGGTCATGCCGCTGCGCCAGGCCTGAAGGCCCTGCTGCGGCGGGCTGCTCAAGGCGCTGGCTGCTGGGAATTCCTGGCCATGGTTCTGATCGCCACTGGGGGCGGCGCGGGGGATCCTGGCGCCTGGATGGCGGGCAATCGCCCTCAATGGGACTGGCGCTGCTGGCCGGCGTGGGCTTCGCCGGAAGAAACTTTGCTGTTCGAGGCTGGCTCTGGGGGGAGCTTGAACTCCAACTCAAGGCGCCGCACGGCCCTGCTGCTTCAGGCGGTGAATCTTCGCCCTGATCCACCCCGGTACCGCACGGAGGGGCCTGGGCCATCGGCCAGCTGGGCGGTCGTTGATCATGCTCGGAATCGCCCTGGCCTTTGCCAACGTCCGTACTGACGCCGGCGCCCTCTGGGGAGCGATCGGGCTGCATGGGGGGTTAGTCGGGCGGCTGGTTCGTTGCTGCAGATGGGCTGATCGAGCTCTCTGGCCGGTCGCCGCCCGCCCTGGCTGAGCGGACCGGGTGCCCCCAACCCCAACCCGATCGGAGGGGCCATCTTGGCTGGCTGGGGGTCGCTGCGCTGATCTGGGTGCGGCGGCCGCACTGGGGCCGCTAACGCACTGCCGTGGCTAGGGCGCTTTGCCTTCAACAGGGAGCTCTGAGGGCTTCTTCGAGGGGAGCGAGGCCATAAGTCACGCTCCAGACAGATTCCATGACCGTGCGGCCAAATCCTTGGGGATTTTGGTTTCAAATGCTCCAGGCAGAGGCGGCCAAAGGTGCTTGCCCATTCGGTTCAGGGTTCCAGAGAACTTTCTGCGTTCCACGCATCATGCTCATCGGGTTGTAAGCCCGGTTGGAGCAGTGCCCTGCTCAAAGCCATATTGCTCCAGGTGCGTGTTGGGGCTGCAGGCCAATGAAGAAGGATGGCGGGCTCACCCTTATCCGGCCTCGAAGATGCTCTCGAGCTCTCGGTGATAGGCCACGGTCTAGCCGGATCGTTCTTCGGGCCTTTCATCAATCACATTGAACGAATAATTCACCGAGACCTGGCTCCCGGAATCCAGCTGCAGTCAAAGAATCCGGCAGTTTCCAGGAACAACGCGAAGGTTGTAGCCTGCGCATTTTCCGCACCAGCTCCTGCTGCCGGATGGCGGTGATGCCGATTTCGAAGTAGCTCATTGGCCGGTTGGCCACCATTCAAGCTCGGCTACGTTCCTGGGTCGAGGTTTCAGCGCGGATGTTAGGCCGCCCAGTGGATGTCAGCCATTCCCGCCGCCGCGATGGCCCGCATGCAACTGCTTGGCATCGGTCGATGTTAGCGGCGGGGCGGGATTGAACTGGGCATCGGTTGAACCAGAAGCCGCGCAGCCTCTGTCATAGAGCTGGCGCATCTTCAGCCCACCACCTCGTCAACAGGATTGACGCGGAACCTGCTTGCCTTTCCACCCGGTGTAGACGCAGTAGCAGCAGTTGGCGGGACCAGCCGGTTTGGGTTCTGCACGCCCACGTAGAAATCGCCGCCTTCGAAATACCAAGTCAGCTGGGGCCAGATCGAAGCGAGTGTAGGCAGTTAGTCGCAAGCCGTCGGACCAAGGCCTGCCAGGTGGTTTCGTGGAGAGGCCAGGCGAGGCGCCTCGGCCAAAACAACGAACAACGCTTCACCGGCCAGCGATTGGCCGCGGATCAATTCTCCCAACAGGGACCTCCCCTCGCCAACGGGAAGACCACGGTTGCCTTTGTGGCAAACTCTTGCCCAGCTGTTTCGTAGAACACGCTCCCGCCTCCGCCACCGAGACCACCGTGCCTCCGGGGTTTGAAACGGGGGCTGGCGAAAGACCACGGCGCACCAGGCGAAGGTTGCGCCAGAGCTCGCCATTAGAAAGCCGCCACAGCCGCAGGCCACCCAGACCGCCCACGTAGGCGGCGCAGTGGATTGGCGGCGTAGAACACCTCAAAGGGAGTTTGCAGCGGGTTGCCGCCCGCGCCCATCCACAGGCGCATAGATCTGATGTCGCGCAGGAAAAACCACCAAAAGGTGGGGCGGGAAACGCCTGACGGTGGCGAGGGCAGGGATTCGCTCCACCATCCAGGATTGGCAGGGCGGCCAGGTCAAGGATGCGCTGAGTCAAGCTGCGGGAAACACTTGTGCAGGTGATCGGCCAGGGTGAATCGGGCCGATCGGAAAAATCGGGTTGCAGGGCAGGGCGGAATCAGCAGCACCCGCCCCTCAGCCGAAAGGGGCGGCTGGGGCTGGGAAGCCCATGCCGTGGCAGCCATACGCCTTGGGTCATTCGGCCCTTGGAGAAGGGGGTTGACCGCTAACCAAGACAGCTGGGATCCATGGTGCCGCATCCGGGCCTTCGGTAAACCAGTCCGCAAGATTTCCCACACCTAGCGCAAGATTCCGTACCAGTTGCCTAAGGCAACGGCAGAGCTTCGGCTGTGCGGCAAGGCTTTCCTCTTCGGAGTTCCTTCACAGACTTCCTTAGAAGAAAACGTCCGCCTGCCATTTCGTCCTTATCCTCGCTCCTTTTTGGGGCATAACCTCCCGGTTTCCTATGACCACCACCGTTCAGCAAGCGCTCCGGCGCTTCTGCCTGGAGTCAGTATCTGTGAGTGGGCCACCTTCCACCAACAACCGGGCCCTGTAGTCGGTTGGTACGGTGTGCTGATGATCCCCACCCTTGCTGGCTGCCACATGCTTCATCGTGGCCTTTCGGGCCGCGCCCCCTGTCGACATCGGACGCATCGCGAGGTCCTGTCGCCGGGCTCCTTTATGTACGGCAACAACATCATCTCCGGTGGCTGTTGTTCCTTCAGCAAACGCCACGGCCTTGCACTTCTACAAAACCGATCTGGGAAGCCGCAGCCTCGATGAGATGGCTGCTACAACGGCGGTTCCCTATCAGCTTGGTGATCTTCCACTTCCTGATCGGCATTTCTTCTGCTACATGGGCCGCGAGTGGGAACTCTCCCTACCGCCCGGCATGCGCCCCCCGGATCTGTGTCGCCTACAGCGCCCCTGTGGCGGCTGCTCGGCGCTGTCTTTCCTTGATCTACCCCTTCGGTCAGGGTTCGTTCTCTGATGGCCATGTTGCCCCTCGGGCATCTCCGGCACCTTCAACTTCATGTTGGTTTCCAGCCGAGCACACATCCTTGATGCACCCCTTCCCACATGCTGGGTGTGGCTGGTTGTCTTCGGCGGCTCCCTGTTTCGGCATGCACGGTTCCACTCGTCACCAGCTCCTTTGGTGCGTTGAGACGACCGGAAAGCGAGAGCCAGAACTACGGTACAAGTTAGGCCAAGAGAAAGAGACCATACAACATCGTGGCGGCCCACGGCTACTTCGGTCGTCTTGATTCTTTCCAGTACGCCTCTTTCAACAACAGCCGCAGCCTGCACTTCCTGCTCGCCACCTGGCCGGTTGTGGGCATTCTGGTTTCACCGCCCTTGGCGTCGAGCACGATGGACCTTTCAACCTCAACGGTTTTCAACTTCAATTCAGTCGATCCTTCGATGCCAAGGCGCGTGATTCAACACCTGGGGCTTGACGTTGCTGACCGTTGCCGGGTCTTGGCATGGAAGTTGATTGCACGAGCCGCAAACGCTCACCAACTTCCCGCTTGGACCTGGCCTCTGCCAGAAGCCACCCCTGTGCTTTGATCACGCCTTCCATCGGCTGATCGCAGCTGAGTTCAACCCTGTTGGCTCCAAGCCATGCCTTTTCACCTTTCAAGCCCCCCCTCACTGCGGAGGGGGGGGCTTTTTTTGTAGGCTCCTGCAACGGCACTAGGCCATTGGGGAAGCAGTTATGCGCCAGCTCTTCGTGTTCAGCACCTTCGGCGAATTCCCACGGGGGTGGGCGTTGGGGTGATCGTCGGATGGTTGCCCGCCACGGCTCCAAACTGGATTCTGGCGGCCATTCGGCGGAACTGGATCGCCGCAACCGGGGCCCAAAGCTAAGATCACCACGCCCCGCAAGGAGGACGACCGGGTCGAAGACCTCAGCGGCCCTGCTCGATGGGGTGACCCTGGGAACGCTATTGCGATGCTGGTGCGCAACAGGAATCAAATCGTCCGGCGAATTACAGCGAACATGGCCGGTGGCCTTCCGCCCCTCCCATGCCGATTCCACGTACCAGACGAAGTACGGCATCCAAGGCCCGCAGGCGGCGGCGGACGGCCTCAGCGCGCGAAAAACGATCGGCCGGGTTGGCCGGCCGGGGCGATTCGCCAAGCCAACTGCTCGCCCACACCCATGGCAGCGAAGGATCGCCTGGGTAAAGCGCATCCACACGATTGAAGCGGCCATCGATCCAACCCTGGGTGACGCTCGAGCGGGGAAGCCACCATTGCTGCGCTGCCCTGATTCAGGCCGTTGCCGAGCGGTGATCGAGCGCATTGAGGCGATCGGCCGCGACGAGATTCCTGCGCGCGGCGTGATCGAATGTCTGGTGCGGCGGTCCGCCTATGGGCCTGGGCATTGCCTGTCTTCGACAAAGCTGGAGGCCTGATCTGGCCAAGGCGGTGATGTCGTTGCCGGCCACCAAAGGGATTTCGAGATCGGCTCCGGCTTCAGGTGGCACCCTGCTGAAAGGGAGCGAGCACAACGATGCCTTCCTGCCTCGGCGACGGCGAGCCTGCGCACGGCCACCACAAACTCCGGCGTGGATACAAGGGGGGATCCAGCAAATGGCGAGGAGATCGTTGCGGGTGGCCTTCAAGCCCAATCGCCACGATCCGCAAGGAACAACCAAACCATCGACGCCACTGGAGCGGCCACCACCCTTGGCTGCCAAGGGTCGTCCACGACCCCTGCGTTGCTGCCGCGAGCAGTGCCGATGGTGGAGGCCATGGTGGCTTTGGTCTTGGCCGACCAACCTGCTGCGCCAGCAGGCGTCAGTGCAGCCCTCTTGGTGAGGGAAAAGGGCTGAAGCCGAGCGTTCGGGGGAGCTGATGAGTTTAAAATTACTATCTTTAGCTCTGCACCATGCACCTCAAGGCCGCTGCTTTATCCTCACTTTGCCGCCTTGGCTGCGTTGAGGCGTGCAGCAAACAGCCTCGAGCCGCCAAGGCGATTGGCAGCCTGGTGAATGGGATTTCGAACTGCCTGACTTCACCCCAGCAGGTGACCCACCATCTTTCACGATTATGATTCAATCAAAGACGTGCCGGGGTGGGCAAACCACGGCGACGGATGGTCTGAATTGAACTCTGGGACTCTGGCTTTTTCAAGGTGTGCCAGCCTTCAGTGTGAGAGCAAATTCGCCGAAAATCAACGCCAAAACAATTTTGCGTGAACTAGTCAGGTGGCCAGTGGGGATCCCAGCGAACCGCCGTTGTTGGATTCAATTTGCCCACCGGGACGCATTGGTGATGACCCGTAAGTCTGACGATCGTCGATTCTCGGATTTGACAACATTTTAACAGCTCGGATGACACCACACTCTTCTCACAGGAATTCACAACAGCAATAGCGCCTGCGGGCTTTCTATCAAGGTGGGCGGCCTCGTGGGCCTTAGGCGAATGACATCCGGTTCGGTTGGACAGCCCGAGGTATCCTCAACGGGTCCCGCCTTCATTTGGCAAACTTCTGATGCCGCCGCTTTTGGAGGTCGCATTCCGTGCCTGCACCTCTGCCCGCTGCTGGCTCCGGGGCTGGTATGGGGACTCTGCTGCAAGGCTCGGCGCCGCTATCGAGGCCTTGGGCAAATCCTCCAAAACCTGAGCCAGACCGCCGCAGAACTCCTCTGACCCAGCCCTGGACGTCCGGCCCGAGGGCGGATGGCAATCCACTCCCGCATCCAACCACGGCCGCACATCCCGCGGGCAAGCAGGCCGCCAGCAGCGATGCAGAACGGCAGCCGTACCGCCCATGCGGCTCCCGCAACCCTGGCCCAGTAGGAGGCTCCCAACGCCGCCGCCGGAAAAACGCTTCACCAGTCGGCATCCAAGAGCCTTGGCCTTGGTTAAATCTCCGCGGGGTCATTCACTCCTGGGGAACCAGGTGATACCCAGTGCGTTCGCCTGGCGGGAGCAAGGCAGGCTCAAGAATCGGCGCCAGCGCATAACGAAAGCCGGCTTCTTTCGCAGCGAGAACCGCCTTCGCTGCTGCCGATCGAGGCGGCTCCGAACACAGCGGCGGGAAACGATGCGATGCAGCTCACGGCACTGCCCCGGACAGCCGGGATGAGGGAGCGCCAGGCGATCTCACGTGCTGCAGGCCAAGCGCTGAAGGCGCTTCCCAGCATGGGAGGGCAATCGATGGGTGCTCGGGGCCTCAGCACCAGCAGGAGTGGCCTGCTTGCGTGGCAAGGACCCGACAAAACTCCTCAGACGTACTCCGGCAACCTTCACGGCTCAGCGGCATCAGGAGCTACAGCAGCTCGATAACATCAAACAGCTTTAAAACCGTGGCGACTTTATTCAGGCACGGGGATTAACTTGTAACCCGATGAAACACCGCAACAAGCGTTCCAAGAATATGGCCCTGGAGCGCTGGCGTCAGATTCGTACTCCCGGCCATAGTGGACAAGCTCCACAGGTCCAACGATTCAGGACCCTGTCCTGGGGCCTCATTACCACCGTGCCGCCACCACCTGCTCGCGGGACTTTTTCCAGCGACTCCACCGCTGCCTAGGCAATGGGTGCGCCGGCGGGACCAGCGCAGCCGGAAAGGGCAAACGGAGCCTGAGGGCCATGCCACCGCTGATAAGGGGCAAAAGGCCCACGTTCGTTCGCAGGACCGCAGTTCGTTCGGCTTCCCTCACCTGCCAGGGTGATCGTTCTGTTAATGTCAACGACAGAGTCACCAAGACCACCCACTTCCAGGCCTTGGTGTCAGTTCTCATCAAGGGAGCCAGAACTTAACTCTGGCCTGATCGCTGTATACCTTGGATTTATCGGGGTTGTGTCTGGTGTAGCCGACGCGCCGGTAATTTCGCCATCAACCAGTTCGAGCGAGGGCCAGCGAACGTTCTAAGCCTGCAGCGATCAGTAGCCTGCAGCGATCAGCCCCAGCTTCGCCAGATTCAGATTCACCGCAGTCCTGGTTGAAGGCGCTGAACGCGGCGGCGGTAAGCGCTTCAGGCCGGCGAGGGGCAGGAGCGCAGGCTGAAAGGGCAGAGGGATCTGGCGAAGTTTGTCCTTGATGGTTGGAGTGTAAGATCCCTTGAACCGGAGAAGTCAATCGAAAAAAACAGACCCAGCGTTGTCAGATGTCGAATAGCTTCCGAGGCTGTCCCGCCCGTAGGGCAGACTGATTTGCTCACCGGCAGTTGGATTATCAAAGCTTGGCACCAGCGAACCCCTAAGGGCAGGCAGGATTAGAAGAATTACCCTTGAAACCACATCTCCTGACAATGCCCGAAAATCAGGCTATGTTAGTTTAGAATTATAATAAAGCGTTTCACCTCCATTCCGGAAGCGTGTTGTTTACGGTCCCATTTAAAACCGGTATTGGGCGTCTGTGTTAATGATAATCGGGTCGAGTTATGCGTTATAAAGTGTTATTTCGGCGTTGAGAAAAAATTCCGCCCGATTAATCGAGCCAGTTGGCATTTTCTAGTGTTAAAGGGGACTTGAAAAATCCAAAACGTCAGCCCTGCGGATGCACGCCATTCGCATGCGTTGAATAACATACTGCCAGCGCCTGAGCAGGCACCCTGAGCCCCCAGCACCACCCCTCCCGCAAGGCAGGGCCGAGGCAGCGGCCGGCTGCCCGGCGCAGCAGCCAGTTGTGTGAAGATCGACGAAGGGACCTGCAGGCTAGACAGCCTCAAAACAAGAGCATGATTATCAACTGTTTTGGTGCGAACCTGCTCCTGTTTCAAGCCGTGCTGTTAAAGGGAATTCGGTCGCCAGCCCGTTTCATATCGGCAGTCCAAGCAGTGAACAGGTGGTGAAGCCACCTCCGCTACATCCGCCAGGAAAACTGCGTTGAGATGCACCATGGCAGTGATGGAGAACGGGACTCTTGCAGAAAGCCGGCGAAGTGCGTGCGTGGGGTGTGGCGCTGCTGGAGCTGCTGAGCGGAAGGCCGGAAAGAATCGGCGGCAGATCCGTCTCTCCCCGCGCGGCATAAAAAATATCTGGCTAGGCCAGGGGCGGCAGCGGCACAAAAAAAAAAAAAAAAACTTTTTGGCGAAAAGCCCTGTCAGCACGAAACGGGGGCAGGACCGCAAGGAGCGGCAGTGCCAGAGTCCAAACAAGCAGCTCGCCTGATTCAGACGTATTCAAGCAACCCGGACATCCGCCTGCGGATCAGGAGCTCTTGCAGCTCTTTCGGCGTCCACGGTTTTCTTTCTCCACCAAGCAAGCCAGCGAGGGCTCATCGAGCACCAGCGGGTTGTGACCAAGGACCGACTTGGCGCGGACGGTAGGCCTCATCAACCAAGATTGCTGACCTCATCGTTCCAATGGCAGGGCGGTTTCTCCTCAGAGAAGTCACGCGTCGGAGGCGATGTCACGTCGAGGGAAACATGCCTCGCCTGAGAACGGCCAAGGGCAACGGGGCCAAGACGGTTCGCTCATGGCCGAAGCGGGTCAACCATCTGACGGAGCCACGCGCGGCCACCTGTTGAGGGTCGTTTGGGAAGCACCCGTTGGTGACGTTTCGGTCCTCGCCGTTAAGACAATCTTCCTCGGGCAAAACCGACCGCCAAGGGCGACGCCCCATCTGGTCTTGCAGTCGTAAGCAACGGGAATAAAGGCCTGACTCCATACCGCTCCCTCACTGGGGTGAAGGAAGGTGAGGACCGCCAGCCTGACCGCGGGGAATGATTTGCTGATTTTCTGAACCAGGGTTCGAATCGGAGCATCAGGGCCACCAACCAAGGCATGCCTTGATTCGTGGTAGGCGACAAAGAGCTTGCGCTTTTCGCTCATCACCCGGTTCCTTCTTCTCAGGGGACCAGCCATCCACCCGCCTCAATGCGTCGTTGACCTTCATTCCATCGCCACTTCGGTTGGAGCCTGCGACGGCGGGGCCGGGCCAGGAATCGCCGGCCTCGTTTCAAGCAAGTTGGCCAAGGATCAAGGCGCCGGTGTTATCCCAAGGGAGTGCGGCGGGCCGACCCGATCGGAGATTCGGACATCCTTGGGCCAGGGTCTGGCCAACGGGCATTGGGGGACCTTAAGAATTTTGCAGGCCGCCCGCTGTAAAATCGGGCCTTGGTCGGACCCACCACTTTGGCGTCCGGAAAAAACGGGCTGGGGCGGCCAAAAAAACAGGGGCCGAGGTTCCCGAGCACAATTCGGGGGGGGGCGGGGGGGACGGTTTTGTTAAGCCGGCGAACCGGGGATTGAATTTTTTTTATTTCTTTTTCTCGCCCCTTCCTTTTTTTTT
>Ga0163217_1085591_pt1 | contig 12576 bp, 16 predicted proteins | sample SynspAceP_FD_185933 | JGI IMG/M metagenome (GOLD analysis project Ga0163217, IMG submission 185933) | Saline lake microbial communities from Ace Lake in Antarctica - Synechococcus sp. Ace-P (PacBio error correction) | ecosystem: Environmental > Aquatic > Non-marine Saline and Alkaline > Saline ... | reverse complement strand
AAGCAATTCACCCCACCGCTGCCTGCGCACATTCCGCGCATGGGTGAGGGGCCTTGGTCCACGCCATCTGCGTACTGCGGTGATTCCTCGTCGGGGTCACGATTTAGCCGCGCTAAAAAATCCGGCCAATCTGAAAACAGCGCTTCGAGGCTGGCACACGGCCAGAGGAAAACTGGCACATCCGCCACGGAGTCGCTCATTTACTGCGATCAACCGAATTCCAACCTGATCAGGGCGGACAATCGACAAGATGACGACCGATAGGTGACTGGCGATTCACCGAACGCCGCCATTTTCGTTGGGGGCTGCGGGCAAAGGCGCAACGCTCTTCCTGCTCGCGGGGCAAACACGCGTGCAGTGGGGGGAACACCCAGAGTAAAACCCGAATATCATCTAACCCCGATTGAGCGGCCAGGCAGTCGACCAGCAAAGAAGAGTTCCGCGCGGCCTAGAAAAACCGCTTTGGGCTGACGGGCGCAATTGACAGCAAAAACAAAGCCCGCCAATGGGAAACAGGATTGCGGCAGCAGGCGAGACGATGAACGCCAGTGCCCAAACCCACGCGCCTTGACGATCGCGCAGCTTATTCCCACAGATCCCCGATGCCCACAGTACGGCCCCGAAAGAGTAGCACAGCAGCCCGCCAGGACCGCAAAATAGGACGGTCGGCCAGATCTGCGTTTCCCAAAGTATTTCCGAAAGCGCTGGTCCGGTGTCTTGCTCCTGCAGCTTTCTTCCCAAAAAGCGCCAAAGGCGTTTTTGCACGTTCCACCCAGTGCCGGGGCCAAATACGCCGGGTTATTGGTGACGGCGTCGCACGCAAAAAGCCGCCTTGGTCTGTCGATCACGTATTACGCTTGTCGGATTCTTCGCGGGACCAGGGACCGTCAGCCCCGCAGGAACTCTCGTTTCTTGCGAATCTGGGAACGGTTGCGAAAGGCAGCGGTGTTCAGTGTTGATTTTATATATCGGCGCCCTCGTTAGGCCCGGGCACTTCAGGCGCTTCGGGGTTCGGCATTTCTCGCCCTCGGGAGACCGGGGACCCAAAAGCGGCAAGCTGAAAATCGCGCAACGCAGCCGATTTGCGATCGGGCGTTTTCAGGTGCGCGGCCGGCCTCGAATTCAGGACCGGTACCGACGAACACGCGCGCGGCATGCTTTTCCAAGTTCGGTGGTCGGTATCGACCTCTTCTACGATTGTTCGAGCCCTTTACGCGACGCTGGTCCCACCGGCTCCGCGCGTTTCTTCGACGTCGGGTCTGTGCGCGATGGCCGCGGCCGTCAGGCAGCGCAAAAGACCCGCTGGCAGAAGCCCCCTGAGCGTGGCGTTCATTGGTCTTCGAAAAACGCCGGGAAGGATTGTGGGCCGACACGGTCCAGCCAGCCTGGCACCAAGGGCAAGGTTCTTTTCGCGAGAGGAATCAGGGGTGAACCAGTTTCACTGATAACGCGTGCCAAAGTCACAACAAGGATCGTTTCACAACTGGTATGGACCAGGCCCATATCCTTGGCCCAGAGAACGCACGGCTTCCCCGGGCCACGTTCCACCCGACGACGCGCCAAGGGCACAAAGCCCTTCGTGTTGCAGCAGGTCAAAGGGACATAAGGGCAGGCCTCGCGTCCGAGACGTATACTGAAAATCCAGGGTTTGAACCCTTCGAGGTTCTGGTGGATTGCGCACCTAAAATACACCGATGCCCTCGGCGGATCGATTCCGCCTTCGGGCACAGTTCACCCCTTTTGGGGTGTAATTTAGTTATGCAGCGCGGCCCCATCGGGTCGGCAAATTCCGCGATCTTTCACGCCCTTGGGCTGTCAACGCCATGCCGATACCGGCCAGTTGTCCCGCCCGATCCGACCGCACAGCAGAACCCATCCGACCTTGCCGCCGGTTGTGTTCCCAGATTTCGGGCCAGTGGTTTTCAATATTGCGCCTGACGTTGGCAAAACGTGTCAAAATGGTTTGGCCCAGATCCACGCCTTCGTTCTCGTACGTGCCAGGCTCGTTTCAGCAAGGCGCCAACATAAGCGGACGAAGTTGTTGCGCGGTTGCATACGGCCGGCTGGGCGACCTGCACCACTCGGTGGCACGCCCGGCCCAGGGACGGCAGGCATGTTCCTTTTTTTCTTGATTTGCACGTTTCAGGAATGGGACAATGGACGGTTTTGAATTTCCCTATTCGAACGCGCCGACCCAGGGCAAGCCCCCGCCATTGCCGCGCTTACTCCACTGTGTTGCCCGCCGGTGGCCGTGTCAACAATCGTTTGCCGGCCGGTTTTTACACGTGCGTTGGCGATGGCATCACTTGAATGATGAACAAGCGGCGGCACGGTCCTTGGACGGACTGGCCGAGGTTTGCCATGGGATACTCTGCCCTGTCCGGTGCAATATCATCGCACCAGTTCTTCCTTCGCTGCAGCCTTGCGCAGACGGATACAGAGGTGTGTCGACCTTAGGCAGGTCCTTCAGGACCTATCAGACTCAGATGCCGGACGTGCACTACCCGTCGTGGGAGCGTCTCTCACCGCGCTCTAAGATCCAAGTACGAATCTGGTGTAAGCTGGCGGGGCGCTTCCAACCTCAAGGCGTTCCCGGATGCCTTGCGCAGGGCCAGTAAAGCGGGGCGATCACCAATGGTCGCGATTGGCAGCTCAAGCTGATCAACCATTGTCATCAGCGGCGTCGAACCCGACCTAAAATGTGACCGAATATTCCTCGTTTCTCGGTCTTATCAAGCCATTACGCGGTCAATTTCTCGTCGTGGCAAATTCGGGGCAAAAGCCCCCAGATAAATATAAAAGGAACCTCGTTGAAATCCCCCGGGGGAGGCATAGACCTCGGCGATTTTTTCCAGCTTGGTTTCAGGGACCAAACCCTGCTTCTTCGTGCGCTTTCCCCGATGTGCTGCTCCTCTGGGGGCTTTGCCGGGATCAATGCGGGAACCCCCGCGAATGGGTTCAAGTTGCCACTGCCGCCCGGTCCCCCGTGCTACCAGGCCCCATTGCGAGCTGTTCGGGACCAGCATTCAACCCGATCACGCTGCGGATCATAGGGCAAGCACCAAGTCGCTGCATCCGTGCCACAAAAAACCGCGCGCCCCAACACGTTCGGTATGTTTGGCCGTCGAACACGTGTCATTGCCCAGATGATATTCGTTCAGCCGCGAAAAATTTAATTGTATAGGCGCGGTTCGGACCGGTCGATCTCCGCACCTCCGCCGTCCCAACGTCCCCGCCCGTGTTTTCGTACTGCTGCGCATTATCTGCGCCCGCGTGCCGCGATCGGGGATCATCTGGAACATCTGCGGCCACAGGGTCGGCGGAATAGGGACGCCAAGTAAATCCATTCACTCGCGGCGGCAAAGCAAGCTGAGCCGCGCCCCCATTCCGCTGCCACTGTGGACACGTGGACCAAACCGGATCGCGCGTGGTCCATTGTTCCTTGGCCGCGCAGAAATACCCCAAGGCCGCTGGCCCCGCTTTCCAGCATCAACGCCTTGCAGATCGAGGGCGAAAAAGCTTCCTGCCTAGAAATTTCCAACCGTCCATGTCAGTTTTGACCCAGCCCGCGAGAGCAGCAAACCCTCGGCGTTGACCAGACGCAGGCACGATGCAGGGAAAAAGGGCCCCTTCACACCGAACAAGGCCACGTAATCGGGCAGCAGTCCGGTTGCAATTATCCAACCGGTCGAGGGTGCGGCCCAGTACGATTTCAAGCAGGGGGCACTGGCGTAGGGATCCATTAAACGAAAAAAGGATCTGTCATTCGCTTTTCAAGGGAACCTTCCTTATCATAAGGTGTCACGATGCCGTGACCGGGCCCCGCCCAAAAGGGACCGACGCGATAATCGGCACCGTCGCCATAATGTTTCAGAAAAGTACTCTTGCGCCGATACCGATTTCTCCCCGCGTACGAGCGCATCACCGACCCGTCGAAACGATGATCCATCGGCTTTCCCGATCATCTCGCGCCCGCTTTGCACATAAACAGCCCCAAGAAACCAAAACCACCCACCTGTCACCCGCCGTTGGTATACCCTCTGATACGCCGGCCGCCGGACGGGATCCGATGGACCCGGCCACCCACGACAAGCCCGAGGGCGATATGGTGGGAATAAATAACCCGAAACTTGCGCGGGACGTGGGGCATCAATTGCGTCATGATCGATGCGCGGAAGGGGCATAGGGCCCAATCCAGTGCCAGGTATCTGATATACGGGCATCGCGTTCAGTGGGACTGGCAGGCTTCTGGGTGATGCTGTATAACGTCTTTAGGGACTTTACGAGCAATGCGCCCTTAGGTGGGGCGTTTCACCGTTGATCTGTGGGTCTACATTCGCAATGTGCCGCTTCTATAATTGATGTGTACGCAACGCATGAGGTTTTCAGATAGAAAATCCCACATAAAAAGCGTTCGTCAACCCCCATTGCGAGCATCCGCTCCATTTTTCATTGAAGGGTCCGATGCCAAACGTCGAAGTGTTACATCATAAGCTTTTCCAAACTTCAATTAGAATTTTCAATGGCTAATTGCCGGCCGTTCTTCTAACCTGTAACGTGCTTACTCACAACAACATGTGGTGGTGGGACTTGGAGGCATACCGCCGGGAAAGATTGTATTTCTGAATGAAAATTCAACGCCTCGCTGTAGGGACCCTTCCAGCCGCCACGGGCACAGGTGATGATCTGCAACGTTTGCTTTACCGACCCAGCTTTAAGACCAGGTCTCGTGCAAAGTATTGAAATAGGACGGCCCAATACTGTTCTCCGGACGGCCTCGAAATTCGATTGCTGGGCAAATTACATCGTCATAGTGCCGCGTTTCGTTCCGCGATTAATCTTGAAGCTAAACTTCAACGAGCTGATAAAATCCTTGCGTTTTCTATTACGTCTTCTGGCGTAGTTAAAAAACTGTTTCTTGCTGATTGTTTCAGGGACAGGTCACCTTTAAATCCGCCGTTTTCCTTAGCGCATAATTCCGCCCAAAACCGCGCCCAACCGCAACCCGATTCTCCAGCAACCTCGTCGATCCCCAGGCAGAACCCCCATTTCTGGTCGACCATAGAGGGGCGTTTATTTCGCTTGTCTGCGCTGCTCCAGTGAAATTTGGCTTGACCCCATCTTCGGAAAAATCGCTGGGATTTTAGTCATTCGTGTTGTAATCAAGCCATAAATTTGTAAAAATTCCATAACCCCAAATCATAGTGATAATAGACTGATGTTCTATTGCGTAGACTCCCTGCTGTTTTGCTGTGTGGTTTTGCGCTGTAATGAAGTTCCACATCAGAGTGCTTGAGACACGATGGCAGCTCTTCGAGTCACTTATGAGCTCCAGCAACCGGTGCAGGGACATTCACATTCACATTCATCGTCAGATATGCCCTCTCACTCTCAAGCCCGGGGATAAAGGAGTCGAATGTCCTCGTTCGCATGGGAGCAATCGATCCATGAATACGCACCATCGTGCTGCGAGTCATAGATCAACCACCTATGTGAGTCTTCGCCGGCGGACTCCGACCGACTTCATCAAAATAGCGTCGCGTGAAACCAAGTCCACCGCTCCCTGATTCTAAGCCGGGGCGAAAACAAGTGCCATTGTGTATTAACGATTCCGCAAACCGGCAAGGGGTTCTTACAATCCCGCGCGAAAAACACCGGCCCTCGGGCATAACAAAATCGACACTGCCCGTTTTGCTTTCTTTGCGCTCATCGCAAAAAACACGCGATGGAAATATCGGAGGCAAGGCTGGCCATGCCTCCATCGTGTGTCTTGCCACACTCAGCCCCTCTTCAGCTAATACCGTGCCCTGTATTGCGGCTTGGGGACGCGTAATCTTTACGTTCGTTCTTTTATGATCTGTGTGCTTCTCCATCATTAGATCCTCCGTCAATTAGAGCTATTTCGTTTCTATCTCTAAGTCGAGCGTGTATTCTCGATACGTACCCATCGCACTCCTAGCTTTCTGTCCCACTATAGTGGGTGTACTCTGCTCAAATACGCTCCCTGGCGGCTTCACGCCCTTTCATTCCAGCCTCCCAAATGATTCCTTTTTTTTCGGTGACTAGGTTATCTCGTGTCCGTCACACAGGGCCATAGCTCCTGCGTCGGTTGATCAGCATCTCTCGAATGAAAGGCTGTCTCCGTGTCCGTCTCTGCAGCCGGCCACCCTTCTTATGTTGATTGGCCCGCCCTTTCCGCGGCGATTTCCAAAACGTCGCTGGGGGTGCTATATAGTTATGTCTCGCTATTACTTCTATCCAAACTTTATTTTCGATGTCTTCGTGTCTCGGGCCCCCCTCCCCCTCTCGAAATCTACCGCGCAGAGTTTTAATGGCCGACGGCATCTGGCCCCGACTCCGCGGCCCACGCCACCCCCATTGCGCTTGGCTGGGTCGGCCGGATGCCCAGTCGCATTTCCAAACCCAGTGTTCCTGACTATATCCACTTTCTTTTGGCCGCATCCCGCCAATGGACATCAGAGTTTTCCGTTTCCCAGATCAGTTGGGCAACGATCTCATGCGGTCCCGGCTTTGTCGCGATCTTCGTTCCAGGTTCACGTACAGCTCGCGCCATTGCCGGCATCGACATAAGGGCTCGCCCGTGCGTCTGTTTTCCAGGCTCTGGTGCACCTCGGTTTTGCGGTCCTTTCGTCTTCGTTCACGGGGAAAAGGCCATTCCCTGCCTCGCGCCTCTCATGTTATCCGTCAGATTCCGTGGCGCTGTGATTACATCAGTGTTTGTACGCGGAACGTTCGCGCACACCAGTTCTTTCAGAAAGTCTTCTGCTCCACTGTTTTGCCTGTTATGCAAGCCTGCGCTTGTGGGTCTCGTAAACCAGTCTGTGGCCACTACACTTTCGGTTTGCGGTGCTGATCTCGCCGAGATAACAGGCTTTCTCTCACGTACATTTCGTATGCTTTGCCCATCTTGTGTTCCGGTGTCCTCCTGGTTGTATTATTATCGCGCTCCTTTCGTCTTATATCTTTGATGCCCTGCCACCCATGGGCTATAATCAAACGCCCCCTACCGTCTGCGCTAGCTCTTTTCGCCGAGGGCAGATCACAAGGGGAGGCGCACCAGGAAATGCCCACCACCGGTCCATCGCGGCCTCCAAGCCCCAGGGCCTTCTTCAGCGGATCGCTTGCCTGGTCCATTGCTTCCGGGCCTGCGCCCCAACAGATTCAGGACTCCGTGCCGCGGCCAACAGCGGTGGCTCAACATCGCGGTTTTCTGACGTTTGTTCCCAGATACTGGTCGTTGTACACTCTCCTTGCTAGCAAATCTCGCCCTTGCACTTCTCCCAGGGCTTCTTATCCGCCTCCCACGTGTTCCTCAAACTTCAATATCATTGTCCGCCAAAGGACCCCTTGGCATTTCAAACGCCTCCTTGTTCTCGCACTCCATGCTGTTTCCTTTGATTCTCTTGCTTTATTCATCCGCCGTTATAACTTCGGCCGGATCATACAGCCGCTGATCTCTTATACATAGGACCAGCACCCGTGCCCCTGTTTCCTTGTTATGTAGCGGTCTGCACACGTCCAGCGCATCGGCTCTTCGGCGCAGCAACCAAAGCTTCGCCGGATATTATTCGCCCAGATTTCGCGCCCATCAGCCCCCCGAAGGCCCCCAGGGCCCCGAAGCCGCCGCCACTTTCGGCGCCAGCTCGCCAAGGGTCGTCGACCGTTGTACATACCTTATGATAAAGACGGGAATAACTGGACGGGTCCTGGTACTTGCACAGAGAGAGAGAGCGGGAGACTGACTCCTCTGCTTCAGTCCCGTACGATGCGCCGGCGGATACCAAAAGAAGCAATGGGTCGCTGTGGTCGACGATTATCTAAACTTTACGTTAAGAGTTGGATGCCAAAACACGCTTAGCAGCCGCCCCCTCCTCGTATACGGTTCCACATGATCCATAAATCCAGTCCCTACATTTTAACGCCCTTATTACGGGCGACTCCAATCACGGGGCCGCTGCCTTCCCGGTAATCTCTCTATAATTAGGGCCTTAATGCCGTCCATCAAGCGCCTTCACTCATCCTGGACCCACCACCAGCGGCCCCCGGACTCTTCGTCTCCGTTTCAGGTATGTCGCGCCCAAAGTTTTCGGCTAAAATCGCCCTAATTGGCGGGTTTATGTCGTCCTATAGTGCATCAACACTCATATCTCTTCCAGCTGGAGAGCGGACAGGGTTCTTGTCCCAACCCTGTGCCATGCACGCAGAGCGGCTTCTACGTAGGGGCTGCGCATGATCGGACTTCTATTCAGTACTTGCCCAGCAGGCTCATCCACTGCCTCGTCGCTACGCAGCACCCATAGCCGGAGGATGGACTTAGTGGCTAGGGCCACCCCTGCCCCTCCGCCGCGCTGCTCAATGACCTGCTCCTCAACACACGACTCAGACGAGCCGAGTCGCCTCTAGCCTCTGCCGCTTGCTCTCATTCCTTGTGGCCTCATAACCCATTAGCCCCCCGTCCGCCCAGGCATCCTCGCCTCCCCCACAAAGGTGGCCCTATTCACTGAATTCACGCATGGCCCGGGGCCCACGCGTCTCTCTGTGGCTCTCCTTCGATGCGGTTGTGCGCTGGACGGTTCTCGTTTCAGCTCTTTCCGCGCGCAACAGATCTGCGCTTGTACCAGCATCGAGATCGGCATTCACGGTAATCCGCTGTGCTCCGGGCGCCCCCTGGGTTACTGCGCCAGCTCAACGTATTCTGCCTACGGTACTTACGCGCTCCTCCTCAATATCTCAATCTTCGGCCAAGATATCGCGTACTGCACCGATCCCGACACCGCTGCTGGCACTGTACCACCATCGAAAGACCGGGCCCGTTGGGTCCTTTTATCCAGACCAAGAACCCCGGGATCACCTCCTAGCGCCCCATGACCACAGTATAACATCTCCCGCGGTAAAGCCACGTGTCTGTTCCCTACAGCCACTCCGCTTTTGCCGCGATATCCACGCCCACTCGGGGTAGGGGCACCAGCCAGTCGGCTCTTGGGACCGCGCCTGTTTCGCGGAAAATAGGCCACCCAATGCGGCCCCTGCCCCACACTGATATCCAAGACCAGTGGTCACAGTACACTTGTGTCCCGCCGGGTGGTTATAAGCGGTTCCATACGTCGGACGCTTCGACCGTGCCTGGCAAAAAATCGAATACCGGGGGGATGTGCGGATACTGCGTACCAGTCGCCACCGGCGCCGAGCCACAAGCCCGTCTCGTAGTTCACGGTCGATGTTATCTCTACCGCAACTGTTCACGTTCACCCTTCGGGCAAACGGTGCTCAAGGTTCAAAGTCTGCGGTCACTCTCGGCCATGGGGTCTTGCCGGTTCCGCTTCACTTTGTTTCACCATTCAACGCATCAAACTCATTATCGTTTCCTGTCTTCGGGACCGCTTTTAAAGGGCTGCCGGCTTTTATTTTTGCCAGTAAACTCCGGGAGTCGAGGGGCTGGCCCCTCGGTCCCGAAACACTTCTGGTGTATTACGGGCGCCGGGGGTCTTTAACACGTGCTGTCCGCAATGCAGATAGAGAGATGAATATAGAAGAGAGAAGGAGAAGAGAGAGAATGATGGGGCGTATCCTTAAGCTATCTCGTCTCGACCTTTGTAGTTTCGACTAGACAATATATTTAACGAAGCTCTCATAGAGGAGGGCGCGACGAAGTGGAGAGTGTATATGCGTCAGATAAAATATGTGCGCTCAGCAGCCGTCTCTGCATCCTCCTCGCGCGCTGCATGATCTAGGCCATGCATCCCGCTCCCTCAGTGAGAATCCACACGATGTTTCGGAATCTGAGACGAGCGCTCCAGCTCACAGAGCTCTGAGTGCAGTACCACATACTATGAATCCGGTGAGCAACGGGCGCGACTTGCCTTGAGTGAAAGCCCTAGCGACCAAGAGTCGCATCGCGGTTGCGGCTCGGTCTGAGGGAAGAGCATGAAGCTCTTGCTTCGACGCCTCCCAGTTCCAATGTTTAACGGCGCGCGACAGTGACGCGAAGCGACTAAAGCGATTTGCCGCCCGCAAGGCGCGCGCGCTCGCCCCTTCCGTCCGTTCTGCAAATATGTCAGCCAGCTGCATGACACTTTTACGATAAGAGCGCAAAGCAGGCGCACGCTGTGTTTGCGTGTATTCCCCGTTGTCCCGCTCTGCCAAGCGGGCGCAAGGCAACGGCTAGGCCACGAGGGCGGTTGCCTTTCGTGAACCGCATTAAGCTTTGTGAGGCCGCGCCAAGCGCAAACTCACTCACGACCGTTCTCAGACCTCTTGGTCTTTTGTTCAACTCGAATTAACGATTGGCGTGTTGAAACACGCTTGCCGAGGCCCGCCCGTTTTGCGCGCTTGGCGACCTGGAGAGCGCCCCGCGCCACTGCCTCGCAGCACTTGACTCTATCGTGGTGACCGACTCCTCCGCCCCCGTGAAGACCAAGACATGCATCTCTCTCTCATTAAAGTGCGGCCGCACTGCAGGGATTGCGTGCGTCTCGGACCGGAACAATCAAGCAGTCCCCGGGCCGCTGATATTCTCCGTATGCTACAGGGTTCTTTGGTCGCTCGTGCTGAAATGCTTCCGCGCATTTGTTCCGACCGCCCTTGCTCAATGTTGGGCTCGGCACGTACGCGGTCGGCGGCCATGACCCGCACCGGTTAACTTGTCTTACAGCTAGGGCGCTCGCGCTGGAGGGCCGTTGGCCCGGCCGCATCTCAAGCGTGGGTGTCAAGAGCAAGCGCGCAGTATCACTTTTGTGCCTCGGAACGCTGGTCCTCTCACGCACTCCACACGGGAAGGGGTTGAGGATCGGCCCGTCTCGCTCGTGATCATGTCGCAAAATCGTCCCGCGCCGTCCACCGCGAGAAATCCGGCCACCGCAATGACGACACGCGGACGCTGCTGCCGTCGCGCCGGGACGTTCGCTGTCGCTGCTTGAACAGAGAGACCCAGGGGCCTTTGGCCCCCGTACGGTCTTGCCCGCCGCACCAAAGCAGGGCGGCCGAACGCGGGCTTCCACAGCAGCCTTGCCCGACAGAATCCTCGCATATGATCTTGAAAACAAGTAAGTCTTTGGTTAGTGCCGTCTGGCAACTCTGCGTGTACCACACTAGGTTAAAACCAACAAATGCACTCCGCGCCTCTGAGCCGAGATGTCTCGTGCTTGTCTTTTTATTTCCATATGCGCTACGACGATAGTGTGAGGAGTGAGAGGCTCCCATCGGCTCCGCCCTTGTTCTAATTGAATCTTGAGCGAGCAGGGCGCTCCATGTCCAAACCGCGGTCAACTTTGCGACTGCAGATAGGGCAAATATAAAAAACGCGCAAATGCTTAAATAAGCCGAGTTTCGGACCCGGGGGCTGGGGGTACCCCGGCGACTCCACCAATGCATCCTATTCGCATTTTGAGGGGATTTCGATGGCCGTCGAAACAGGGATCGGACGAAAAATCAGACGGTCTAAATGGATGTAGCTTTATCTCGGTGGGACGCCACCCGTTATCGGCGTCCGTAAAAATTGTTACAATTGCAAATGAAACAATCCTGCTCCAATGGCGGATGGCCGGCGATAAGCGACCGGAACTATTTGAAAAACTTAAGTTCTTGGGTTTTAGCGCCCTAAGGCGGGTTTCGCGGTAACCTGGGCAACCAGAAACCGGCAACTTACCCTCCCCGCCACTTTCTGAATTTTTTTTTAAAAAAACCTTCTCTGCGATTCGCACCGCGCGGCCCACTCCCGTGCGTATGTTTGCCGGGTTGGGACGCGCATGTTCGCGGCTGCCTTCGGCGAGGATTTTTTTGCCATTTGGAGGAAGCCGCTGGCGCGGCCTTGACCCTTCAGGCTTCGGGTCACTTGCGACCTGACGTCAAGGAAATGTGGAAGTAAAAGTATATTATGGCCGCAAAAACAATAAGGCGAGCTATGCGGCCAGTCCCACACTGAGCGTGTACCGCCGCCGTGAGGTGTCTGTGTGGCTGTCCTCTGTACGTGTGCAGCGCGTCATGTTGTCGGTGCGGATTCGGCGGCTGTCCTCCTTTGGTGCGAGGGGCCCCGCGGGCGGCCACGATCCGCCTTGAAATGCACCCGGTTAATGGAGGTTTTGTGAACCAATCGGCATTCAAGGGTGGTTGATATAGTCTGTCAAGGGACAGGTTTTGGCGCGCCCCTTTTCCCTGTGGCATGTTTGTTGCCAGGCCCCGGAACGATGCAAGGGCTTGGCGACCTTTACGGGCCGGGAATTGGCGGCTTGCGCGGGTTTTTAGCCCGGTGGCGGTTTTTGCTGGCCGGGAAAGCTTTGCTTTTCGTTGGTTGGGGGCCCGGGGTGGGCGGGGCGGTCATTTCGTGGCGTTTGGGGGCCATTTTTTCGCGGCTATTGGCGTTAATTTTCGCGGGCAAGGATTTGGGCCCTTTGGGTTCAGGGGCCCGCGGTTTTATGGGGCATTTTTTTTTTTTTCAAAGCCGGCTGGTGGGACTGCTTTATCTCGTTGGTTTTTCTTGAGAGGGCTCGGGGGCCCCATTTTTCAGATTTATATTATTCCTGTGGCCACAGGGCGTGCATCTCTCTCTCTCCCTCTCCT
>Ga0163217_1015754_pt1 | contig 12576 bp, 9 predicted proteins | sample SynspAceP_FD_185933 | JGI IMG/M metagenome (GOLD analysis project Ga0163217, IMG submission 185933) | Saline lake microbial communities from Ace Lake in Antarctica - Synechococcus sp. Ace-P (PacBio error correction) | ecosystem: Environmental > Aquatic > Non-marine Saline and Alkaline > Saline ... | reverse complement strand
TATTCGGCCGATAACAATGATTGTCAATGATTACATATTGATGGGACCAAATATAGAAAGGTTAATTCAGTTTTATAAAGAGATGGATTTTAAAAAACACATCTATAGTTAAATTAGATACAACAGGAATACGATGCTGCGAATGAAGAAAAAAGGAGAAGTCTCTTACGAATTAGTAAAACAGAGATTTTACTCCTGATTATTTACGGATAAAATGGGGCTTTACCTCGAAATGTTAACAGATAAAACACCATACTTCAGAAATTATTAAGGTTGGTTGGTGGATAAAAAACCATATTTACGTCGGAAATTCCTGAAGTAGTTTTTAAAATCAAACTATTTTCAGGATTGGCACAAAAACTCCCGCTTATTCCAAACAAGTTTTTGATGCCAAAGCGCAACTTATGTTCTCTAGAACGATATGGGATAGAATTAAAAAACATTCATATTTGATAACTTTTAGGCTTTCTTACATTTATTAACACTAAAGATAATAGTAAGGAATTTATTCAGAAGTCGCTATTAGAACATGATTATTTTAATGCTCTCACCCAGATGAAGCAATTATGGGAAAGGTGCTTAAAAATTCATATTCCCGGAAGATCAATCTGTTATGCAAGAGCATTATTGCTGTAAGCTGAGAGCGATTATCTTATTAGATGACCAATTGAACAACATTTAGGCACAAAATAATCCAAACAGAGCTTTTTTTATTGATACTGGAATTACCTTTTAGCCAATGGTTTTAGCAAAAAATGAAATAAGTGGAATTAAAAGTGAGTTTTTTTACACAGCGCTTAAGAAAAATGAAAAGTAGAATTTGCACAAAGATTATCTTGGAATTGGAAAAATTCGCGTTATAAGCTAGCTGGAGAAACGTTTAATTTGATTCACCTAAACACTGGGAGTTGTTTTTATTGAAAGAAAATGGGCTACCCAGTAATTAAAAACAAAAAACCGGTTACTCAACAGCTGTGGATGATTAGAACAATTAAGAGATCAGGCTCCAAATCGTGAGGATTATTTTAGAATATAGACAAATTGCGAAATTTACAATCTACTTATATAGAAGGATTGTTGAAAGGTTATTCACGGCAAGAACGGAAAAAATTCATACTCGATATATGCAGACTATTGCCAAACTGGGACGTTTAAGTTTCTATAGATCCTAATCTACAAAATATGTCCTGTTAGATTAGAGAAGGACGCAAGGTAAGACAAGCTTTTGCTACCTTAGTATGAAGCGTTGCGAAGATATTTGTTCGATTAACTCACAATAGAATCTGCGTGTATAGCACATATTTCAGATGATGATCATTAAAAGAAGCTTTTCATTGAAGGACAAATATCCATGCCAGTACAGCAATGAGAGTATTTGCATTGAAAAACCAGAAGATGCCTTAACACCAGAAATGCGTGCGACGAGCAAAGCCGTTAACTTGGAATTAGTTTATGGATAGCGATTATGGATTTTATCAAAAAACTTGGGATATTAGCCGTAAAGAAGCTCAAAACATTTATTGATACTTACTTTATTAAGTATCAAGGTAAAAAAAATTTATATGGGAAGACATCGTTCGTTGAAGCTAAAGAAAAAGGATATGTTGAAACATTATTCATAGAAGACGTTACTTGCCGAATAAAAATTCGCGCAATTTCAATTTACGCTCGTTTGCAGAAAGAACGGGCTATGAATTACCACCTATTCAAGGGGAAGTGCTGCTGATATTATTAAAGTAGCTTAGCTATGATTGAAATGGAAAAAAACGTCTTAAGACTGAAGGGCTAAGGCAAAACCATGATTGGGCTACAAGTTCTATGAATGAACTAATTTGAAGCGCCAGAATTTGAGATTTCCTTTTCTTGAAAAATTAGTTGCGAGGTAAGGGAAAATGCCGTTGCTTTAAATGTGCCTTTAACAAGTAGATAGCAGTAGCGGAGATAGTGGTATGAATCAAAATAAGAAATATTTACCATTTAGAAAGAAAGAGGTTGTTGAAGAGATTGCCAGAGTTACCAGAAGTAGAAACAGTTAGGAAAGCGTTTATGAAAGCTTGCTTCAAGGAAGCACAGTTACAGGGTTGTAAATTTACTGGGAACGAATTATTTCTGGAGACATTCAATAGTTGAAGAATTTTCTTCTCAATTAATAGGCAATCGTCTATTAAATATTGGATAGAAGAGGAAAATATTAATATTTACATTTGCCATGGAACATGGTTTCTCAATTTGAGAATGGAAGGTAAATATGAAGTCTCTAATACAAATGAACCACTAAAAAAACACACTCATGTCGTGTTTCATTTGTCAGATGGTTCGTGATTTGCGTTTTTAGATTGTTCGTTAAATTTGGAGGATGACTTTAGTCCCAAAAAGTGTGAAGAATTTAACGTAACAGTTTGAAAAACAATTGGGACTGAACCGATTTCCTGAAAACATTTCAATTTAACTGTTTTCAATAAAACATTGAAACAAAAAGTAGAGCAATAAAAACCTCTTTTAATAGAAACAAAAAATTGTTGCCTGGGTTTAGGAAATCTATGTAGATTGAGGCGTTATTTAAAGCTAAAATCCATCCTCTTAGACCGGCTAATTCATTGAAATCTAAAGAAGTAGAAACAAACTGCATCAAGCAATCATTGATGTTCTTAGAAAAAGCAAGTACTAGCGGGTGGGAACGGGACTATTAGGCGACCTTAACAAAAATGCTCTGGGGGAAGCAGGGAATTTTCAAGTGGAATTGTATGTTACGCAAAACAAAGTGAACCGTGTAATTGTGGTGTTGCTCCGATACAAAAAATAAAAGTAAGCTCAAAAGAGGCACTCACATTTGTGTTAAACGCCCAAAAGCTAACTAAAAAGAATAGTTTGCCTCGATCTTAAAGAAAGGGAGTCTTTTTATGACTGTTAATTCTAGGTTTAACAGGAGGGATAGCGACAGGGAAATCCACAGTAAGCAATTTATTTTAAAGGAACTGGGTATCCCTATATATAAGATGCAGACATTGGTTCCAAGATTAATAGTTTGAGCCCAGGAAAACTGATGGGGCTGAAAAAATTATTGTGACATACTTGGGGATAAGATTCTTAAGTCGATGGTACTTTGATAGAAAAAGATTAGGTGTATTGTGTTTTTAATGAACAAAGCACAATTAAGGTGAATTGAACTCTATTTTGGAAGAAAATATATACGCAGATGGATTACTGACAAATTGCTGTATTAACCTTAAACTAAAATATCTACCGTTGATTGTTTTTAGATTATTCCATTATTATATGAAAAAGATTATTTTATCAAGTTAGTTGACTTAGTAATGGTATTTTGCAACGACAAAAGAACAGTACAGTTTAAAACGATTAATGAAACGTGTAAGCTAACTGAAAAGGCAGCGAAATGAGAACTACGCAACTGCCCCATGAGATTAAAAATTAAAAGAGCAGACGTAGTCATAGATAATAAATGACCAAAAAATGAAACGCAAAAACAAGTTCGCTATTGGTTAAAAAAAATTAACCTAATCGAACAAGTATAAGAAAAGAAAGAGTGGGAACAGCGTAACTTGTCATTCTTTTTAATTTTCTTGCGAATAGATATTGAAAGAAACACTACATGGTTTCTTGTATTTGTAACCTCTTTACGAGCTGTGTTATAATAAAAACTATAATAAATCGAATAAAATTTTTTTTAAAGAAAATTATTAAAAAAAGGATGATGAATAGGTGCAATGTCCTCACTGTCAAAAATAATGGTTCCAGAGTTGTCGATAGTCGTCCTGCAATGATGGGCGGCTATTCGTAGAAGAAGAGAATGTGAAGCGTGTAGTTTTCCGGTACGACTGTCGAAAGAGTAGAACAAGCGCCATTACTCGTTACAAAAAATGGACAGAGAAGAATTTAACCGTGGAAAAATATTACGAGGTATTAATTCGTTCGTGTGAAAGCGTCCGTTCGCAATAGAAACAAAGTAGAAAAATAGTAGATGAAGTAGGAAAAATAAGTTAGGAGTTTTGGGAGAGAATGCAAATTTCTGTCAGCCATAATTGGCGAGTATTTATGGGAAAAAACTTAGTGAAATTGATGATGTAGCATTACATTTCGCTTTGCAAGTGTTTTATCGCCAATTTAAAAGGACCATGAGTGTCTTTTTAACGAGTTACAAGACTTGAAAAAAAGAAATCTTAAGAAAAAAATCTGGCGAGCATTAAAGAATTAGAAAGGTACAGGCCGAGGTCTGATTGTGAGGCATTGAACTATCCATGGGAAAAATATGAGTCAAAAAGATGGATTTCATGGTCGACAAAATTCCCAACTTTCGGATATAGACCAAAAAGTTCTTTACATTTTTAACCAACCTTTAATTGGCTCTAATGGCATTAGTCTTTATATGACATTATAGGACAGAAGTTGGAGAGGAAAAAATATTGGAGTAACGGTATTTACCACTCTGAATTATTAACATTATTAAATAATGGGAAATTCCTGAAATTATATCCAAGCAAGAATTAAAACTAGAAGCGATTGGACTATTAAAAAGTTACCTCAAGAGTTCCACAATCAAGACAAGATACATCTATTTGAGTTGCTTGCCACCTCAATCGAGTGCAACCTTCTTTAGAGATGACTTATTAGTCTCCTTCCTTTTCGAAACTGTTGCGTGAACGTAAGTTTAAAGTCTTAAGAAGTCGTTTTATAATTTCTTCATTTGACAAAGAAAAATACGAAAGAAATTTACAAAATTCATTTTTAGACGTTTTACACATTTTGATGCAATTTATTAAAGCAAGAGGAAAAATTGTTAAAAGGAATCCTGTAGATTGATAGGGGGAAAATCCGGCTAAAGTCAAACCGTTGACGCTCAAACATATTTGATTTTAGAATTTTTTTTATACAGGGCTTAACAAGCACTATGTTAAATCGGATCAGCTATTACCAAAAGAGTTGGCAATCTACCATGCTAGTTTATGCACACAATGTATGGTATTAATTGAATTGGATATGCAAACAGTAATTTTAGAAGCTAGTGAATTGATACAGGTAATATTTGATGAGCGTAATTAAAGTATCGGTCTTATCCGTCATTACCATGATGATAAGAGCAAGAATAAGGTCAAGGCTAGAAGATGTAGTTGAAAAGAATTACAGGCAATCCAAAATCAAAAACAAAAAAATCGCAAAAGGCTATTCTACGACAACCAAGGTTTAACAGATAAACGAAATAAATTTAAATATGAGGCAAGTGAAGAAATTAGTCCCTATGATTTTATGACTTCTATAAAGAACAAAGGGCGGTTTACGTAACCAAAAAATGAAGAGTGACTTTACAAGAAATACTTAGTAAAAGCTAATCTACCCCATCAGCGGTTATTAATATATTGATTCATTATATATTGGTTAATTAGAGATAATCCGGATTTTTTGAAAAAGCCTTTAGCGTATAAAATTTCAAGGATTGGGCTCAAATAAGGTTGTTATTCTTCCTGGGAAAATGGCTCTTTCAAAAAAAGGTTTTTAAAAAAACGGAAGAGCGGTATGTTATCAGGATAATGCTGGAAAAAAAAACAACAATCCACAAAAAAAAAAACAGTATTCAAATACTGCATCATCCAATTACGGAAAAACAATAAAAAATAAGAACAGGAAACACTACCATGAATGGGCTAAAAGATGGTAGTGAGCGAAGACTGAATAAAACCAATGAGTGAAACTGAAAAACAAAGCTTTTTATGGATAGATTGAAAAAAAATTCAAAAGCTGTTGAAAAAGAACAGAAGCGTGACTAATATATGGAAGATATGGTAAAAAGACTGAACAAAGATTGTTGAAGGGGATTCGAAATCTGTCTGAACAATATGAAAAAACTTATTCAAAGAAGTTTTAAATGACTCAGAATGTTCAGTATTTTATTAAACAAAATGAAGAAGTTACTTAACTCAAGAATCGATAATGAAGGAGTTATGCCAAAGCGTATGAGTTCGTAATGAAAAGAAAAAAATCAAGAAAAAAAATAGGAATGATGGCTCCCAGGGATAAACCGCAAACTGATTATTGAACTATCATTTTATAGATGTTTCATATATTCCTACAGCTGAAACTATCGCAAGCAAAAAGAACAAGCGATTAAGAGCCGTATTCAATTCATGGATATGCCTAAAGATGTTTAGAACAGCAACATTATTGAACAATTCATATACGGACATTGCCGTGCAAAAGCAAATTAATGGCTGCCTATGACTTCATTGGGATTAATTTTAGAAAAAATCCTAAAGGCTACCATCAGGACTCTACTTATATGGAGCATTTGGTTTGAAAAAATCTTTTTGTTAGGAGCAATTGCTCATGGAATGCAGAAAAAGGGTACCCGACAACCTTGATGCATTTCCCCTTCTTTGCAGTTGAAATTGAAACAAGCTATTGGACAGAAACCACTACTGGTAAAAACTGGGAAGTTGTAAAAAAAGCTTCCTGAATTCTAATGTTAGATGGACGGTTGGGGCAGATTCCAATGTCTAAGGGGGGGGGCTGGATATCGTGATGATGTTCTTAGGAGTTATTCTACAAATACCGAATGCAAGAACAACTCCCAACATTTTCTTCAAATCTTGATTGAAAACACTTAGGAGTAAGAGCACCTAAAAGAGTGACTCAAGAGGGGAAAGATGGAGCCGTTAAAAGCCACAACGTATCATTGGAACGAATAAAGATATTTGTCTAAAAGAATTAGAACATGACTGGGAAAACCGTTAGACTATCTTTGAATTTTTTTATTCTAGTTACCAGAGAAAACCAAAATATTAAACTTGATTTAATGTCGTGAAATCTGTTTAATTATAGCAATAGATTAAATCTTTGAAAAAAGAACAATAAATAGAAAAACATCCACAGAGAAGCGAAAACTGGCTGAAAGTTCCTGAATAGTCCATATTTTACCCCTTTTGAGTACCGCGTGAACCTAGTTTTTAATAGCAGAGTCATTTTAGCTAATGTTATCAGTAAGCAGTGAATTCTATGGATAATGACGAGTATTTATACCAAATTAGGATTCTTAAACTTGGGTTGGAACCACGGACTTGGTCGTCCCTTTTATGTTAAGAATTACATAAAAGGGACTTTTTTGTTTTTTATTATCTAAAAAAAACACTTTTTTTAATATAAATGAATGAAATGGCAGGGAATATGATTATGTCAGATATTAAAAATTATTTTGCCTGATGCGTGCAAGAAAAGGTAAATTGCCAGAAGGTGTGTTCAACAAAAAAAGCTGGCTGAAAAGCGCATCAGTAAAGGATTAGCGAAAAAAGCTGTTAGCAGGAACATTTAATGTGCAAAACTTTGTGGGATTACAGTCGACATTAGAAGAAACGGCAACATTAGAAATCATTACGCCAGACATGAAGATTGCTTTTACGATAATCCGTCACTCAGCGCCTCATTTAATGGCAAATGCTTTTGAGGAAGATTGTATCCTGATATTAAATTGGTGTAGGACCAGCAATCGATACAGGTTTTTTATTATGATTCAGATACTCAAACACCAATTACAGCAGGGAAGATGATTTTACCAAAAATTGAAGCAGAAATGATAGGCAATTGTTAAAGGAAAAATAAACCCAATTGTTCCAAAAGAAATAACCCGCAGAATAGCATTGGATGTGTTTTAAAGATGATTCTTATAAAGTGGAACTTGATTACACAGCCTTACCTGAAGAACGAAAAAAATTACCGTTGTATAGTCAACGGGGTGGACTTTGTTGATTTATGTCGTGGCGTCCACGTTTCCAACTACAGGTAGGAATTCAAGTTTCAAAACTGTTATCCCTTGCTGGAGCTTACTGGAGACGTAATTCAGATAATAAAATGATGCAACGTATTATGGTGACAGCCTTTTTTGCATAAAAAAAATGCTTTAAAAGAATTTTTACAAATGCGTGAGGAAGCGAATACGCGATCACCGTAAATTAGGTAAAGATTAGATTTATTTTATGATTTCACCTGAAGTAGGTTCTGGATTGCCTTTTTGGCTTCCAAAAAGGTTGCAACGATTCGACGAGTAGTTGAACGCTACATTACAGATCGTGAAATTAGTTTAGGGTATCAAAACATGTTTACACCAGTTTTAGCTGATGTAAACTTGTATTAAAACTTCTGGGTTCATGGGATCCACTACCCATTGATGATATGTTCCCACCAATGGATATGGGTGATGGCGGAGATGTTGTATCGTCCAATGAACTGTCCACATCATATGATGGTTTATAAGAACGACATTCATAGTTACCGTGAGTTTTGCAAATTAGAATTGCTGAATTAGGACAAATGCACCGTTATGAAAAAAGTGGCGCACTTTCAGGTTTACAACGCAGTGCGCGAGCATGACTTTAAATTGACGCACACGTTTGTCACGCCCTGATTCAAATTCAAGAAGGAATTCTTGCGTACGATTGGGAATTAATGTTAGCTGTGTACGAAGATTTTAATATTACGGATTACCGTTTTTCCGTTTTAAGTTATAGGGATCCTGAAACAATACAATAAATATTTTGATGATGATGCAATGTGGGAAAAAGCTCAAAAAATTGATTAAAAGATGCACTATGGATGAAAAACAACTAGATTATTTTGACTTGAGGAGAAGCAGCTTTTTATGCGTTCCAAAACTAGATGTATTGTTAAGACAAGCTAATTGGGTTGAAGAAAACACTGTCTACTATCCAGTTAGACTTCTGTTGCCTTGAAAGCATTTGATTTAACTTATGTGGAGAAGATGGCGAGAACACACCATGGTCCTGTTGTTATTCATCGCGGGATTGTTTCAACAATGAACGTTTTGTAGCTTATTTTAATTAGAAGAATATAAAGGAGCATTTACCCACATTGGCTAGCTCCTGTACAAGCAACGATTATTCCAGTTAATTTAGAACTTCACTTCATTATGGCTTATGATATAAAAAATAAAATGAATTTATTAGGTTATGCGTGTCGAGGTCGATGATCGCCCGAATGAAAAAAATGGGTTACAAAATTTCGCGCTCCGCAGAACAAAAAATCTCCTTATCAATTAGTTGTAGGGGATTGATGAGGGGTAACGAACTCAACAGTAGGCCGCTTGCGTAAATATGTGAAAAAACAAACTCACAGTAATTGATTTTAGAAGAGTATTTAGAAAAAAAACAAAAAAATAGAAATTAAAAATTTTAGTCGTTATGGTGTACAAAAAAAAAAAAATTCGTGATTAATTAGAAAGTTCGGCAGAAAATTAAAGCAGGGAGCCCTCGCTTCTCGCCTGAGTTGGACTTAAAAGGTCTCTGGGCTAGATATTAAACGATGATAGCTTACGCATGGCTAAGTTGGAAAAATTATTTATAGGCGCGAGTTCCAATTGTTGAATTCGCCTATTTTTCTGCTGTCTTTCTCTCAATACTAATGGAGGTGATGACCATAGCAAAAGATATGATGGTAAATGACGGCATTCGTGCCTTGATTGCGCGTTATTAGGTAGTAATGGTTGGGGCACCAACTTGGACTTAAAAACAAGAGTGAAGCATTGTCAATGCAGAAGCAGGAAAACTTAGAGCTTAGATTCTAGTAGCTCCAACGCAAAAACCACCCGTTAGCATATATGGGATTATGGTAAAGTTCCGTTTTGAACAACAGAAAAAAAAGAAACGTTGAAGCCCGCTAAAAACCAAAAAATAGTCGTCTTTAAAGAAGTACGTCTTAGTCCACAATTGATTTAAATGACTTTTAATAACGGAAATTACGCAATGCGCGTAAGTTCTTGAAAAAGGGGAGGACAAGAGTTAAGGCATCTATTCGCTTTAAAGGTCGTGCCAAAACTCATAAAGAGATTGGGTAAAAAAAAGTTTAGATCGATTAGCGTTAGAAACAAGCTGACATTGCTAGTATTGAATTCAGCTGCCTTTAAAATGCGACGACGCTAGTATGTTCTTGATTTTAGCACCAAAAAACTGAAAAGTAAGAGTATTTTAAGGAGGAAAAATTAATGCCAAAACAAAAAAAACACAACCGTGGATCAGCTAAACGATTCAAAAGAAACAGGTAATGTGGAATTTAAAACGTCATCACGCAAAAACAAGCCAATATGTTGCGCAAATAAATCTCAAAAACCAAAAAACTAAATTACGTGAAAGCAACATGGTTTCATCAAGCGATATGAAACGTATTTCGTCAAACAATTAGCTAAACTGGAAATATTGGAATAGTTTTTAAGAACAATTAAAATAATAAAGACAATATGTATAAGGTTTTCTAAAAAGAAAACACTTCGAGAGGAAATTAATATGCCACGCTGTTAAAGGTGGGACGGTTACTCGTAAACGTCACAAAAGAATTATTAAATTAGCAAAAGGTTATTATGTTCAAAACATACTTTATTTAAAGCTATCCTAATTCAAGCAGTTAATGAAGTCTTATCAATATGCATATAGAGATCGCCGTCAAAAGAACGTGATTTCCGGTAAATTATGGATTGCTGCGTATTAATGCAGCAGCTCGGTCTAAATAAACATGAGCTATAGGCACATTCCATGCACGGTCTTAAGTTAGCTGAATTGATATCAACCGTAAAATTCTAGCGGATATTGCTGTTACAGATGCAGCAGTTTTTACAGCCACTAACTGAACAAGCAAAAAACAGCTCTAGAAAAATAAATAAATGATAAAGTAAGAGGTTAAGACAATTAAATTGTCCTAACCTCTTTTGTTAAAGTTAGACCAGAAAAAAATGCAACTGTTTTAAATGAATTCACCCTCATTCACCATGGAGGAGGTAAGAGGTCCCACATCTTCAAGAAGATTGAAGTACTATTATTATTTTTCTCTCCGAAATAGTAGAATTCAAATATTTTTTTCAAAAACCAAATGTAATAAAAATAATGAATAAAACGTGTTGCTTTAAAATGATAAATAAGATGATAGAATATTTGAGTAAACTAATATTTATCTCATAAAGAAATTTTTATATATTTATCTAAAAAAACAGGGGGAAAACCAATAGAAAAAGAAATTAAAAAATGTTGAGTTTGCATTGGTTATTACTGCAACTTCTGCCTTGTTGTTGGCAAGCTGCGGCGGCGGAAACGGAATAGTTGAAGATACTTCTTCTTCAAAGTCAAATTAATAATGGTATGGATAGCGAAACAAGTACTTTTAATTTGATAGAAAAGTGGCCGAAATTCCACAATGGATTCTGTTCTTAAATACAGACGTAGTCGGCGCGGAATGTGATGAATAACGTTTTTGAAAGGAACTTTATCGTTCAAGGACAGATGAGTTAAGCCTTTAGGAATGCTTGAAGCAGAACCCAGAGTTAGTGAAGATTAATTGAACATATACATTTAAAATAGAGAAAGATGCAAATTGGTTCAAATGCGCGACCCCAGGTTACTGCAGGTTTGATTTTGTCTATGCCATTGGCAAAGATTTTATCTGACCCAAACGGGTTGCCGCGCTTATAATTATATGATCAGGATGTTGTGAAAATGCAAACTGAATTTATCAATGGAGAAAAAGAACAATGTGAAGCTTGGAGCTAAAGCGATTAGGATGAAAAAACACTTGAAGTTAAAATTAGTTCGGGTGCTGTTCCTTACTTTAAGGAACTTGTTGACAATTACCAATGTATTACCCACAAAATTCAAGCTTATGTGAAGAGTTAGGTGATGATTTTGCAGTTCAAGTAGTGATATTTTAATCTATATACGGTCCATTACTTTACAGAATGGGGACCAGGAAAACAGGCTTGGAGCTGGGTCTATCAAAAGAATGAAGACTACTGGGATGCAAGAAAGCGTTAAATTAGATACAATCAAATTTTGACCGTAGTAAAAAGAAACTTCAACAGCTTTGAATTTATATGATTACTGGCGGGATTGACCGGATGAAGTTGACAAGCGAGAATACGTACAGGACTCAAAAGATAATTGAAGATTTACTGGTTGAACCAACATCATCTGTTTCTTTTCAAATTTAATTCAAGGAAAGAAATGGTGAAGAAACGGAATTTAGCTAACGAAAATATCCGTAAAGGCACTGCCAATGGCTTTTGAATAAAGAGCTTATTGCTTTAAACTGTTTTAACAAAACATGGTTCTTTACCAGCTAATGGTTTAGTTCCATACAGAGCGTATATCTCAGCGCGCTCGATCCACGTACCCGTGCTGAAGTGACTTGTCCCTGTAGTGCAATCGCGGATGACTTATTAGGAATTTAATGTAGAGAAGCGCAAAAAAAATACTTTGAAAAAGGTTAGAGAAATTTGGTTAAAAAGAAAGCATTACGTTAGAAAATTTCTTGAGATGATGGAGGAAAATTGCTTAAAAAAAATTCTCTAGGGAATATATGGCAAGGTCAATTTAACTCAAAATTTAACCTAATTTAGGAAATTACATTAACGTAATGTACCTTTCAAAGGTTCGTTTTAGAAGCAGATTCAAAACAAGATTATGAATCCAAATGTCTTGGATGGGCGTGCAAGACTTTACGCGGACCCAATTAATTCTTAGAAGTGGTTATTTGCTTTCAGATAAATGGGAACCAATAATCGAGTTATGCTAATAG
>Ga0163217_1109243_pt1 | contig 12577 bp, 10 predicted proteins | sample SynspAceP_FD_185933 | JGI IMG/M metagenome (GOLD analysis project Ga0163217, IMG submission 185933) | Saline lake microbial communities from Ace Lake in Antarctica - Synechococcus sp. Ace-P (PacBio error correction) | ecosystem: Environmental > Aquatic > Non-marine Saline and Alkaline > Saline ... | reverse complement strand
CAGACCGAGCTGATCCAGGACAGGTCAGTTCCAACGTTTGCGGCAGAAGCGTACACGCCAAAGTATGTGATAAATGTGAATTCGGTCTTTGGGTGCGCTTCGTCGGAAGCTAACGGACGACATCTCAACGCATGCTCGATAAAATTCACGGGCAGCGAGAAAAAGCCTGCGTCAATCTCTTGGTCCATCTTCTTTGCGATCGTTGATCATCTGTTCGGGATACTGACTGATCTGACTTCAAATACTACGTGGGACCCACCCAAAAACCGAATCGGAAGCAGCTATGAGAAGGACCTGCATCTGCTCATGTAGGCCGATGCCTCGCAATTAGTTCGAGCAGCTCCATACTGTTTTCGGGAACGGAATCATCAATATAGATTCGGCGAATGGTCGGCAAATCGATATCACGTCGATAGCCACTTTCGATTTTTGAAGATGCTGAAATAGCTTCATCGAGTGACGGGGCGCCGAAAGAGGGTGGGCCTTTTTGCTTGGAAATGGAGATGGTTCCTCGACGCCAATGGGCACGTCGATGGCACGCAGGGTGAACCAAAAACGCCGCCGCGGTCTTTCAAAATGGCAGGTTTTTTCTGATTCTCGAACCCAAGACGTTCAACATAGCATGCCGCTGCCACCACACCCGCATTGCAGTTGAACTTTGGTGATAAATTTCAATGATCATAAGGCAGCGGCTCCTTACGCTGTTGTACAAAGTAGGATAACTGCGGACAGGGTGAGGTTACCAAGCGTGGGGTCATGGTGTATGGCGAGAGAGAGGACGAGCGCCTCGAAGCAGTCGTCATTGCCCGCGTCCCTAAAGAACTTAAAAAAGATTGTTTGTTGATTACGCTCGGCAAGTCTGGTTGCGGCAATGGCTGCTACAGCCCACAGACGGCTCTATCATTCTGGACCGGTGTCTTAAGCCAAAATAATGCGCAAATCGCTCGTCTGTTTCCGAAACCACGGCACAGTTCCACCAAGCGGCCTGATCGATGTACAAAACGGCTGCAACATTCAAGACGGTCGGCGTTCTAATTAAAGAATGTCAGTTTAAGGGATGATTCGGATAACCGGAAAATCTGACTGGATGCCTTGGCTGGAGATGTGAACCCGCCGTTTAGGGTTTGCGATTTTTCTAGTCGCTGGGCACCGCTTAAGAACGGAATATAAAAACAATTACGCCAATTAGAGGCCGCATCATGCAAATATTATCAAGGCTTGCGTTTAATACGCGTGATATTGCGCGCTGATAGCCGTTTGATCACATCGGCTAGGTGTCTAGCCCGGCATTTAGGAGGATCGGATTGGATGAACGATCTGGCTCTGAAATCCAGCATTTCTACGAGTGGGTGCGTTCAACGGGTGTGCGATATCGGCGATAGACTTCGCACTCACCGAAATTCGCCGTTTCTCAAAACGGATTTCCGGTCTCAGAAATGGAACCGGCGGATAATTGTGGATATGACGCGCGCTGTCTTTAACCCCTCTTCTACAACACGTTCATTCGACGCCGCTGTAGTCCCATTAAAGCCGCTTCCATCTGCTGCGCGATGCGCTGCGGATGACCTGCGTCTCATACCCTCTGAGGACCGGGCCGCGCTGTGTCGATCCGTGAATTTTCGAAACCATCAAGCCAGATTTTGGGGAATATATCCACGATTTTTAGCGCGGGTTCATATCTGACAAAAAAGTTCACCCTGCTTTGGGCGGATGGAAGCTTTTCGACATCGACACCCGTTACAACAGAGGATTTCATTGACGGTCAAAAGGATATGGAAGTATTCGAGACATTTATTTCCCCCGGCCTTTGGGTGATCGGTGCATCGTCCACCAAGATGTTGTGACCGCGCAAGACATTCGGAAATTGCCAAAGTGCAATCTCGTTCAAAGTATGCGCCGCAGCAAGGCACTCTAATTGTTGGGGTGATAGTTCTCGAAGGTTTTATGGCACCCCAAACACACCCTTTGGGATTTGTATTGGCGATTCTTTTCCGCGGGCAATCAGCCTTTTTCGATCGATCCACTTTAATGGCTGCGGCCCATGATCGAGCGTTTTCAACAAATCGCCAACTGCAAGTTTCCTCGAACCGATCGCATGCGTCGGGGTTTCAAGCATTTGCAACGCGCGTGAAACGGACATAGTCAGCATAGGGTAAATACGGGGCTCGCCCGCGACCTCGCGTTCGGGCTGATTGTCGGAAAGTTTATTAATCTCGTATTGCGCGCCCTTCGACCAAAGGGTATTCTGGACAACGTGTAAGGTAAAGCTTTGTTTGCCTGTTTGCCGTTAAGCAGAATGACTGAAAGTTGACGTCATCGAATCCGGGTCATAAAATGGTCCAAACCTGACGTTCCGCATTCCCGAGATGTCTTGGTATTGTCACGGTTTCCGTCGACCGTTATCGTTGCCGTCGCCGTTTCTTGGCTGCCACCAACAGGTGTCATCCGCGTTATCGTTCCATCGCCTGTTTCATTATCGGTATATGACTGCGGTACCGGTGCTCCGGTAGGGGGGGAGTAAGTGGAAAATTCCCGGCGCCGGAATTCGAAACGCTAGCGTAAGGGCTTCGAGGTAAAACATTGAGGTGTAAATCTGCCATTGCTTATACCTTAGAACGTTGGTCTTGAGGAGATTTATTGCTCTAGAAGTTTAGGTATCTTTTGAGGCAAATCGGGCGCGAATTAAGGTAATTTTGTGGCAACCTTTGGGATGGGACGCTGCGGGCCCTTAATCTTTGGTCTTTGAGTCGCAAAAAAACCGATACCCAATGGCTTTTTCAGGGGCCGTGTCTTGTTAGAGGTCCGTTGGCCTTTGGTGTCGGCGAAGATTGTTTGCCGGTCCACCGTCTGTATTGGATTTGCGCAGACTTATCGTGCGTGTCGCATTGTAAGGCACAGTTGGGCTCAGAACGGGACTTTTGCGAGTATACATCTCACGGCGTTCAGTTGAAGCCCAAAAAAAACGGCTTCAACTCTTATCCACGGCACGCAACCGGTTGCGCAAAGCGCTTCAGGATAGCGGGGACCGAAGCGGCGTGCATCGTTGTCAAAGTAGCGGCCTGTGGCATCTGCGGGAAATGCGTCAGAAAGGCGCGCGGGGTCAGGATGTCGACGCCGGGATGTCAGATCGTTCCCTGACGTTGCCAAACCCTTCGCGCACCATCTTTGTCGCCAAAAGAGAAGCGGATTGGACGCGCGATAGATGGCGGGCCCGTAGATGCTTGCCGCTAGCGAAGTGCTGTCTCCAGAGTGTGATGGCAGCTTGCCTTTGCGCATAAGGGGCGTCCATGGTCTTTGCATCGGGCGTTGCGCCAAGCTAACGCCTGCAGGTCCACCGGGGCCTGCGCGGCAAGAGGAATAGGTGGATGATGCGGCCGCCAATGGAACCGTGGGCAGCAGTTTATAAAGGTCAAAAGGGGCAGGGGCCCAAGCGTGGTTTGACGACAAACGGACGTCTAACCGTCGTCAGGTGGATGGTGTGTCTGTTTGAAAGAGCCAGCGTTGGTTGATCAGCACAATCAAATCCGGGGATGCGATGCTCGGCAATCTGCTCCGCCATTCGCGCCACTTGCGACAGTCCCGAAAGGTCGGCCAATGCCGGTCGTGATGTCGGCCCGGTTTGTGCGCAGGGGCCTCTGCGTTGGTGGCGAGTTTTGCCCGCGCTACGCATGAATTGATCAAGTCATGGCCCTGCTTGGCAAGTGCCTCGGCCGCGCGCGACCAATACGTCCTGTCGCACGGTGATAAGAATGATCTTTTTCATTGATTTTGGAGGCCTTAGCTTTGATGCGGGCGGCACGTCGCGTGCAAGCCCGGGAAAAAAGGTTGTGGTCGATACTGCCGCGCGGTTCAAGCGACATTGAGGGCACCGTGGTGTACGCGGATGTCACCGAATGCCCCCGATGGATTGGGCTGCGGGCCGCCCCTTAGGGGACAGCCCGCATGACCTTAGGCCTAAATCGTCTTGCCCCTTTGATTTCAGCACAGGTTGAAAGTGTCTGACCCGCCTGCCGCGCGTCCAGATGCGTGTGCATATCTGGGTCCTGCATGAACGCTTTGCACGGTCCTCGGAAGCCATTCGATCACGATACGCAGACGGCGGCGCCGCGCTGAGTCCCTTTCAAGCTGCTTTCGTTGGTCGGACGTGCGCGCCACGATATTTGCCCCGCGCGTGGCGTGTCAATCACCTTGTATGGTGGCTGGCACGATAGTCGGAGGATCCAATTCCGTCCTTCAGGGGCGTGATTTCAAGAATTGAATAGGCCCGTCATTGGTGTTTCTCCTTTACGCTTCGTTGGACGAGGCCGTGGGCCAAAACCTGCTTGGGCGATCAACACGCCCGTTTCCTGACGGTTTTGTGTTTGCTGCCGTGCAGGGGTCTCGACAGTCAACACATCGGCTGCGTTCGGTCGTGCGATGCCAATGTGCCGTCAATCAGCATGTCCGGCGACACGGTTCAGCAGATCGCGGCGCTGCACCGCGATGTCGGCGGTGCCGATGACATCGATCCGTACGTGAACAGGATAGAAGATCCCACGAAATTGCTTGCGCTTTGACTTGGGGCCGGTCGATGTTCAGGTTTGTCGGGGAAATCGTCGATCCAGGCGCGACATGGCGGCGCGGACGCCAATCAGGTCCACGATGGCAGCCCAGTGCTGGTCAGGTCGCCGTCAGCGGCAGCCAGCATAGGTCGGCGCAAGGCCAACGGTCGTCGGCTACACTTGCGCCAACAAGGTCACGCGGTGGTCGGGGACCCTACAATGATCGGCCGCCCATCTTGCGCACCCAATCTTGCGTCTCGGGTCGAGAGGCGGTGCGATGACAGGTCCAATTGGTCAGCTGGTTTTGCCAACTGGAATCAGGGATAAGACCCAAACACCGCCAGCGCCTGCCAAATGGACAGGCAGGCTTTTGCCTGCGCCGCCGCCTCTGGACGGTCAGGCGAGAAGCTGTCAAACCAGCATTTTCCCATGCCGTTGATCGTCGTTCCAGCGGATGCCAGCGCCTCGGTTTGAAATCGCAGCGGACGCCAGGTTGCGCCCGCAATGCGTTCATCAAGCCCGCGTTGAAATTCAGCGATTGTGCCGGCGCCGGTCACATCGCCGGCGTAAAATACCGCGTCGCCAACGGTGTAGCCCGTCACCTCTGCGCCGGTTTTCCACAACCACGCCAGCCGCAACCGTTCAAAGCCAGGATGCCCCGGCCCCCGTCCCTCTGGCGCGCGATTGGCGCACGCAGTTCACATTCGACCGGATTGAGACCGAGATGCCTTTATGACGGCAACACAAAAGGTGCGCGGTCCGCACCTCGCGGGCGGTTCCGAGATCAATCATTTGCAGTGCGCCCGCCTTGCCATCCAACGGGCCGGTCTGCGTCTCTCCCCAAATAGCTTTCATGTTCTACGATTCCTAAGGTTTGTACGTTGATGCTTGATACGCAAATACACTTTTGAAAGCAGAAGAAACGGGCGCATATCGGACTTCAGAATTCCGATTTATAGATATAAAGAGGGCCCGGATGGACACCGATAGTTGCGTCTGTTGTGGCCGCTGGCGAACGCCTGAACATCTCGGCCCGCGGGGCTAGGCCTCGGGCTTGCCCCCGCGCAATGCCCAGCGCGCGTCTCGGCAAAGTTAGAACACGAAACTGGGCGCAGAATTGCTGCACCGCACAACCCGCAAGGGTGTCGTTGTCGCAAGAGGGCGAGGCATTTCTGCCCATGCCAGAGAGATCCATTGCGCATCCGGAGGGCAGGCGCCGGCCTTGGCCTGAACGCGGGCAGAGCCGTCGGGCTCTCGCCCGGGTTCGCGGCGCACAGCAGTTTCGCCAATTGCAACAATCATGGCCGTTTGTTGCCGACCTTCATGGCGACAATACCCCAAAAATCCGCTGGATTTGCGCCTGTCCGATTACGCGTTTTGATCTTGATCGAAGGCAGTTTTCGACCTTGCGCTGCGCAGCGCGCCCTTAGAGGACAGCGCAGCCGCCCGGCCGCAAATTGGCGGCATGAATTGGCGTCTTCTTTGCGCGGCCCCAGACTACTTGGCGCGTCACGGCACCGCCCCAAAAGGCCAGAGGATTTTGCCCAGGCTACGGCATTTTTGGGCCTGGGCCAATACTGCGCCGCGCACGCTTTTCATAGCGCTGGCCAGGGCACGCGACCTTTGACCCTAACCAAATGAATGTGCCTCTATTTTGAGCATTGGCACAGCGCAGCGGGTCGTACGGTTGCCGGGGCGGGGTGTCGATACTCTCAGTGGAGCGTGACCAAGGACCTTGCGCTTGGCCGTCTGTCAATTCCCTGCCTGGACTGGCCGGTCTGATGACGCGTAGTGCTTTGGTTGAATCATTCCACGATCAACCGCTGCTAAACCGCCTAATGGTGCGGTGCTTTATGGATTTTTCTGATTTGAAACCCTAAAACCGGTTTGCAGAATGACAGACGAGAGCGCCAAATAAACCCGCCCCCAAGTGCGCATTTTGCCACCTGCCTTGTGCGGCAGCTGCTGGATATATGCAGGCCCACACCGCGTCATCGGAATTATTTTCGTCCTATTTAGCCCTATCGTTGCCTCATTTCGTTCCGTAAATGCTATCGCGTTAGGTTTTTGCAGCCAAAGCTGTTGCCGCGTTTTTTGCTGGCAATATTAGCATCATCATTTCGGTTCGGCCGTCTATGGAGTAGCAATTCCTTTTATATGTTTAGATCATTTTTTTGATTTGGGTTACTTCTGTTGCAAGTGGGCTTTGGGTTGTATTTTGTATTTGCATCTGTGTCAGTTATATTTGCCATTCTCATACAAATTTGACAGACTTCTTATTCAAAAATACCTGAGTGGAGCTGAAGTCGGAAATGTACCTTGAGCTGACTAGATGTCCGAGAGACCTTGAGAGGTTATTCCACTCTTCAAATCATTAGTTCTTCGCGAGGTTAGCGGACCATTTATTTCTGATAATTCCTAAACATTAACGCAGGAACAATTTTTTTGACATTAGAGTTCAAACAATATTGAAGTTATGACGACTCTACCCGTGAGTTATCGCCGGCCAGCACCTGGACCTTGTTATTAAGCTTCATCTACTCGTTTGACGGGAATGAAGGCGCTTTGGGGGCTGGGGACTATCGGAAACAATGATGAACATGTTTCTGATGATACAAGAAATGTTCCAGGGCACTGGTGCGAGAGGATCATTTACTACCGGTTCCGGTCAATTTGGCTCAGGCGGTTTGGGTTTATGATCCTTGCGGGCCCCGGTTTATTTGACTGAACGCGATGAAAAATGGTAATGGCGATAGTTGCCAGGGGACGTTTAAGGACGCTTTGGGGCTTCGTTATCTTGTTCTTGATTATTGATGAAATTCCTTGCCGAAGCCTGGGGTGACCTGATGCCAATTGAGGACTTACGATCTTTGCGATCGACGTTTGCAGGTAAAGAAAGGGATTGAAGGGGGTTTTTCTGTACCGGTGACCAAAGCTGTAAGAAAAGATCCTGTTATTCTTTGATTTTGACTTTCGAATTTCGAAAGATGGCAGCTGTATGCGACGACAAAAGGCGGGTGGCCAACAGCTGCAGAGGGCGGCAAATGGCAAAAACGCATTGGTTTGGTGGTTTTGTCGCGTTTAGCACTGCTTAGTCAAGATTGAAGTGCGGAACTTGCCGCCCTGTGAGGGCATAGGATGTTTGGCTATGAAAGCACTACAAACACCTGAACGCCGAGGAACGCTGGCGTGCGTAATATCTTTGGCAGAACATCAACGGGGCTTCAAGCCTGCGTGAGATTGGCCTTCTTTCTGGGGAGCATCACGCACTATCGGGCATGAATGAAGAGCGGGCTCGTGGCCTGGTGGCTACGACCCTGAGGTGCACGGCGTGCTTATCAGACTGCGCAGCGCGTTCTGGTTCGGCCGCCCGAAATTGGCCCCTGGTGCCCATTTTATGATTGGGTGCGCAGCGTTCTTATTTATTGGCGCTGGTCGGCCAGAGCAGATCGCGGCCGGACTACGGCTTATGCATTCCAGATGATCCCAGTCAGCGCCATCAGTCCACGAAGCGATCTATGCTTGCTATCTACGCTCAACACTGGCGCAGTTGAAGTGTGATGATTGAGGCGCTGCGGCAGGCCAAGCCGAAACGCGGCATGCGACGCACAGACCTTAGCGGGCTTCGCTATATTACGGAAACGTGCGGCATCATCCATCGTGCCCGAAGGACATCGAGGCACCGCCTTGGTTTCCCGGCCCATTGGGAAGGGAGATCTGATCAAGGGGCCTTTCAATCGCCTCACGCTCAGGCACGGTTGTGGAACGCAAGACGCGCTTCGTCATTTCTCAGCAGATGCAGGGCTGTACCGCCAACGCTGCTCTCGAAGGCTTTTTACGCGGCAGATTGAAACGTCTGCCCCGTAGCGTTGCGCAGTCGATTGACTTATGATGCGTGGTTCTGAGTGCAGCCACCCACAGAACTCTCTCGCCCGTCTTGAAGATCGGACCATTCTGGTTTTTGTGATCCTCCCGCACCCGGTGCAACGTGGGTCAAAACGAAAACACAAAATGGTCTGCTTTCGACAGTTCTTCGAAAGGGAACGACTTAGCTGCCTTCAGTCAAAACCGCCTGAACGACGTTGCCACGCTATGGATGAACCACCGTCCTCGTAAGGACCACTAGGGAGGAGAACTCCCGGCCGAAGCCATGCCGAGAACTTGCGGCCATTAAATCAACGTTCGCACTTCAATCTTGAATCCAAGCTGTTGGTACTGCTGCTTTATATTATTTGGCTTCAAGAGACGCTCGAAAGCGCGCAGGAGGCGCTATGCTAACGGATCGAGGGATTTGGGCCGCGGCTTTTTCATGTTTGATCGCGTGACCCGGGCTATTGTCAGCAATGCCAGATACCGCGAAAATGTATGGGTTTTTCTGAGGAAATGGTTCACTATGGCACGCCATTTTTCCGAATATGTCCAAGAGTTGGCGATTACCACCCGATGCAGCTTATGCAATGTCCGCGGACACGAAATGCGTGGATTGCAAATGTTCGAATCGCCGTCGTGAGTGGCGGGTTTCGTTAGATATTGAACAGCACCTTTAACAGATTGGATCGGTGATTAAGGTTTCTGACCGGCGTATTGCAGGATGGCTTGCTATGTTGGTCTATTATGTGATTGTTCACTGAACTAATTCATTGGCTTGAAACGGCGCGGGCCGAGGCCGCTAGCGAACGCCGAAAAAACCAATTTCACGGGGCGTGCTGAGCCTATGATCTAAGAAACGCCGCTACCGTTATATTGGGTTGTTGCACGTATCGCAAAGACATCCGCGCTTGCTCAAGTCATCAAAAGTGCTTGCTTGCAATAGAGACGGCAATACTGATCTCCGCCGAGATTAAAATTAATGATGGAAGAGATGTTCGATCAGTTTTTCAAACCTGATGGATCGGACGATCCAATCGGCGCGATCACCTTTTGTAGGTCTGATTCAAGAGATGCTTGATATAGCCAAAGATCGAATCTGGCCAGGCCTGACGGTTGGAAAAAGCGCCGCGCACGATATCGCCAACAATTGTGGATCCCGTCGTATTCAGCTTAGACACTTTCCGCCAAAAGAAGGGTCTAAGCTTCGAGGTTCATTCCGCGACACAGGGCAAGTCTTAGCGGATTAAAGTTAGGAAACGCAGCAGATTCTTTTCAATTTGGTTCGCCAATGCGATCAAAGTTTTACAGAATTCTGGTCATGTCAAATTGAAGGTAACTGCAAACCAATTGATAAACGTTTTGTTCGAGGTCAGGGATAGCGGACTGGGATAGGGCAATTCAGAGATTAAGTATCTTTTGATTGTTTTCTTTCAAGTTCCGATTCCCGCGGCCACGGAAAGGCTGGGGGTACCTGGGATGGGGCTGGCGATTCGAAGAAATCTGGCAGAGCATTCAAAGGCGGATCACTTACGGTCGAAAAGGCACGGCCGGCGGTGGGGACAGTTTCCATTGTCCCTGGCCTTCTGCGAAACCGCCGCGTGCCGTCCTAAAACGGCGGACCTGCATCTTTGCCGGTGTAACGAAGGGTCGTTTCTTGGGCCGTTGCCGTGATGCGTATTCAAGGACAAACATTGCCAGTTGCGTCATTGCTGTGGGTGCAGCGTTCCATGCGCCATCTGTCTTCTCCACCTGCGATAGCCGGTGTGTCTAAGTGCCGCTTGCGCGGACGGGAATTTCGCGTCGATGGATGGCTGTTGATCAGCGCTGGCGACCTGACGTGGAATGCCGCGACCGGGCCCATACCAAGGGTGTGGCATGGCTGTGGCCGCGTACGTGCAGGATACCGCATGATTTCACGTTCGGGCAGAACATCGTGAATCGTTCAAGGCAAGCAGCCAGGGATTTCACAGCATTCGACAGTGGCGCAGCGCCTGACACTGCGTCCGGTCCCGCAAGGGCTTCACTGGACAAATTTTGTTCGAGTGGCATGGAGAATAGACCTTCTTGTTCGCGAAAAAGTAATGGTTCCTCGTCAAACGTGGCAGACGCATCTAAAACTGGGCTGAATACACATCCAGGGATTGAGGCGCGGGCGCAGCCGGTTAATCGCAATCTGGATTTAGGTCTTTGCAGGCCTCGGCCGTTGACCGGAAAGGGCCGCCAGATGTATAGCAAACACAGCCCGCTTTGCGCGGAAATAGGCTTCGTTTCGTTCGCATTGGATGAACCGCAGAGCTGCGGTTTCTAGACGGGCTGCAACCCAGCGCACGTCGCAGGTTTGATCGCGGGCCGTGACCTTGTTCATCAAGGGCAGGACGCGGTTCGGCGCCGGCCTATATTCTGGCACGAGGCTGGGTCCCTGTTCCTACAAACTGCCTGCGCGACGGGGACGCGGCAGATTGTGGTTTACTTTCAATCCCGGCGATGTCTTGGCCTGCGGTCGGTGCTGTTTCGCACCGCTGACATTAATATTGAACGACACCACCGTTTGAGGCGTCAGAGGTTAAGGGACAAGCGAACTTGCTGACCAGCCTTATACCCAAACAACACCGCGCCTTCGCGACGGGCCGTCCATGTGGGCCCGCGTTCGCGGGCGAGGCGATGGTCGTGGAACACCTTGTTGGCATTCGGGCGGCGCAAAAACGCCGCTCTTGAACGCACGGCGCATTTTTCTGCTCGAACTGAATGCGCGCCGATGCTTGTCGTACAGGCTGACAAACTCGGCCCGGGATTTGGGACTGCCCTTGACGCAATATATCATCTGGCCGATGCGCGGGTCTGAAGCGCGGTTCACGTCCAACGTGGTGCTTGCCGTGAGCTGCTGTGAAAAAGACTGCTGGACGTTCATATAAGCGGCAGGTCGAGATCCTCGAATTTTTTAAGAGGACTGGTGGCCCTCGCGGAATTACGATTTGGGAAACCTAGACCATGAGGGGGCCATTGCTGCGTTAACGGGCGGATGCAGGGAAATACTCCGATCTTGCCGTGGCCACCCCGGCGCGGCCGCACTGACATAGATTCAGCACGTTATCCCGCGGACGGCACGGTCCAGGCACAACAGTCATAGCCGCCTGCGTGCGGTGATTAGGCGATCTGCCCGTCGGACCTGTTTGCCAGCAATCTCTCGACGGATGCGAAAGCCCAGACCATGACCCTCTTGAGGCCGCGGCGTGCTTTGGTGCAGTCGGGCCGTCTGTCTTGGGCCGCAATCTCGATCTGCCGTCGCCAATTGGCTTGCAGGACACGCTGAGGCGACAAGCCCGGCCCGGTCCCGCCCGTGCTGATTTGCGTTCGCATCAGTCATCCGGTCCACGATTTGCGTCACGGGCAACAGGTCGTCGGACGAGAACAGCGCAGCCGGATGGAAGTCGCAGGAACAATGACGACCGCGCGCCCGCAACCGCATTGCTTAATGATATCGCAGACCGACCCAAGCGCCGTGGGGAGGTCAATAGGGCGCGCGGAACCGATGCCTGTGAAGCGTTGCGGTGCAGGTCGGCGACGGCGTTCAATCTGCACATGCACGGCATTTAGCAGGCAAAAAGCGCATCCGCGCTGTCATGTTCCGCCCTTCGCTGAACCATCGCTGGCCGATTTTAGGCGCGCATCAGCCCGCCAAGCATCGCCAGATGGTTCGCAATTGCGGTGGTCAGCCTCTGTTAAGCGCATCGCAGTTCGGCATGGTTCAGATGTCGGCCGTTAATGTTGCGTCCATGTTAGGTTTCCTTCGCATTGCGGGGCTTGCCTTGCCACCCCGGATGCGCGTTCGTTCAGCCTGATATAAATGTCGTTGGCGACCGGCGTCGTGGCTGATGTGTTCACCTTTGTGCTGATTTACAAAAGTGCCGCACTGATAGCGGATCAGATTGGCGCTGAAACGGGCCGGATTTTTGATTGCGCAGGCGCTACTGTACCGTGCGCTAGCAGCGATCAGCGATCAACCAGCGCCGCAAGCTGCACAGTTGGATTGCTAGCGCGCCCCATGCGGCTGTGGCTGGGTTGGTCAAGATGATGGGCACGCTGGCCCCCATTCACAAGCCCGGGCCGCAATCAGCCCCTGCCAGATAAATCAGCTGCTTGGCCATCATGCCTGCCGGATTCTAGGT
>Ga0163217_1062209_pt1 | contig 12577 bp, 14 predicted proteins | sample SynspAceP_FD_185933 | JGI IMG/M metagenome (GOLD analysis project Ga0163217, IMG submission 185933) | Saline lake microbial communities from Ace Lake in Antarctica - Synechococcus sp. Ace-P (PacBio error correction) | ecosystem: Environmental > Aquatic > Non-marine Saline and Alkaline > Saline ... | reverse complement strand
AATTGGCTTGGCAGCCTACGGACTGCGTCCCTAAGATGCAGGCGTAGGCGCGCGGATGTGGTCGATCGCGCCGAAAGATGGTTCCCCGTGGTCCTAAAGGGGAAGGGTGTCGCCCATAACGGGGCCGGCGCGGTTTAAGTGACTCGCGACGCAGCGAGGTCAGGGCGGAGCGCAGGAATTGCGAACCTCCTTTCCTTGTCGAGAGTGATTACGGCCAGTGCGAGCTTTGATTGGGCATCGTCGCGGACCGCCAGGGTTTTGTCTTGCTTGGCGCGGGCGGTACGCTGCGGAAATTGGAGGACGTTCAATCCTTGTTGCCCACGCGGGTGCGAGATTCGCACGCTCTGGGGCAGTTAGGAATAATCCCTATTGATTCGGTTTTCGAGGTGGTGAGCGGGCACATAGATGTTCATTGTTGACGCGGGTCTAAAAGTGCAAACCTTTGTACTGGACACGCGCGAGATTGCCGAAATCGAATCAATCCACTATTCTGGTACAAAAGCGTGCGATCAATCCGCGATACGCTTTTGGGTGAAAGGCACTGACAAGTCCGTTTAAACGCGCCGCGAGGGTGCCGTACTCGGATCACTGGATCGCCAGGCCATTGCCATTTGATCTTGCAACCCAGGCGTTGTTCTGGGTGTTGCTTTGCTGCGTTCGCCATGCCCTGATGCGCGTTGCGGATTATACAGGGGGAGGTGCCGAAATTTGTCTGCGGGTTTGGGATTTGAAGCGCGTGATGGTGGGACGCGGTGTGGCGATTACTTGTGTTTGGCGGCTTTGGTTGGCCTGAGGAATTGCGCCATGGGACAAGCGGGTGATCGCTGCGGTGAACGGTATTTTTTGTTGTGGTGGCGGTGCTCGAATTAGCTCTGTCAGCTGAATTTTCTGGGGTGTCACGCAAGTTTTGCCTTTGCCCGAAATCACGTCAGACGGTGGCTGATGCTTGCATCGATCAAATGCCAAAGGATTCGTAACATCGCATGGAGCATGCTGTTACGGGGCCGGCTGGCTGGGATGCGAAGAAGTCGCTGGGGGTTTGTAAACCACTATCAGGCGGCGGATGATCTGGATGACGCAGGCGTGGGATATGGCACGATTTCTTCGGGTCGGTCCGCGTGGGTCTATGCGCGATCAAGAATCGTGGCGCGATGCCGAGGTAGCAAAAATTTAGGATGGCATGACCGGGCACAGCGCAGCTCAGACTGTGATGTCCTTTACGGTTCGAGTAACCGCGGGGGGCGCGCGCGCCTTCGCAGAAGCGGGATTCCGATTTGGAAAGGTCGCTGATTGCGGCTATGGGCGTTGGCTGACACAAAAAGGCCGGGGGGGGGGGGGGGGGGGGGGGCCGCGTTTTGAGCCGGGATCAGATTCCACTGACCTTCGGGACGAAGCTTGCGAAGGTGCGGGGGGCTATGCTCCGCGCACGTCGACGGCCCACGGACAACGGATTCGAGCTGCCTCTTTCATTCGCCCGGTTTTGCGTAAGAATAAATAGGCCGTTTCCGAATCTTTGTCGCACGGGCCACGGCGCAAAATGTGCGTCACTCACCATGCCTGAGTGATGGGACTTCCAACCAGCATTTAACCGCGGCAATCCAGCGTTGCTGCACGGCACTGATGTAATTGTCGGACACACCTTCTCCTCGGCTTGAATGTTTCCCGCGCCCTGAGGGCGTCCGACCATCCAGGTGCTGCGCGTTGAGCGCACATTCCATGAGCCACGCTTCGACGCCCACCTCTCTTCAGCGCCCGTTCAATCACATCGGCGGCCACCGGACAATTCCGTTCGTAAAAAGGCTTGATGGTTCTCGCCTCTGCCAATCCCGGTGCCGATAGCGCAGCGCGTATTCGATGCGCGGAGAGCACAGGGCGGTCCAAGGGGCGGGGCCTGAAATTGACCGTGATCGACGGATGCTTGCATGATCCGGCAGGCGGCTGAGCAGTAGGTCGCCTACCTATGTGAAAAGGCTAACGTGAGTGGCGGTCGTTGCTGCTTGTTTTTCGGCGCGGATGTCGGCGATTGGTGTCTTCGATCAAGGCCAAGCCGTTTCGGTGGCGCGGCGCGGGCTTTCGCCAGCTTCGTGGGCCGCGCAGGTTTTGTTGTGCGATCCTAGGGAGGGCCGGACGTCGTTTCCCAAACGATTGGCGGCGTGATTGCGGGGGGGGAAACATTCAAACGCGCCGCCGCCCCCTTCTTTTTTTTTTTTTTCTTTCTTCCTTTTCTTGTTTTCTTTCCCTTATTTATGCTGGAGCCAGCGGCAACCAGTTCAAGGGTTTCTAGCGAGAAAAACGAATCGTTCAGCCCTAGTTATCCTGCGTTACTTATATTCGCTTTTTGCGGCTTTTTCAAGCGATCCGGTTTGCAGGAAGGTCTATGAGAACCATGTCACCTTACTGAGGCATCACACCAGGGAACATTCAAAACCTTTACCTAAAAAACGGCATGTTTCCTTTTAAAAGGAAACGGCCTGCGTATTCGCCACTGTCAAACGCTGAGATGGCCTATTTTCAACTACTATGGCATTGCGCCGATAATCCCTTACATCCTTCAGCAGCCGCTTCACACGCGGAAGCGCACTTTTTGATATCTTCATCTGAACCTCCCGCCCGGCGGCGCGTGCGGCACAGGTCCTCGAACAGAGGAAAAAAAAAAAATTTAGGTGATTCACATGGCTGACGAAGCCCGTACGCGGCTGCCGCTGACACGGCTGGCGACATATGCGAAATGCACAGGACGCCAGATCCCGCCGAATCTGCACGCAAGCCGTGGGTGGGGTCACCTCACGGATGTGACACGTTTCCCCGCTTGATAATATGACAGATCGAACAAGCGGGACGGCAGCGTGGCTTGAGCGATGATCGTTGAGCATTTTCATGTGACCCAGATGCCCGACCACAGTTGCAGCGCTTGACGGATCTGCGAACTTGGCAGGAACTGTTGCGAACGACTTTCTTTGGGATTATTTTCAGATGTGCGCACGCATATCAATCGACCCATACCGCCTTACTGCGCGGCCTCGCAATTTTGCCACACCGATGGTTCCCTGCAGAAGAGGGCGCTCCAAGGCATTCAATATCTGCCACATGCGGCGCCAACCAGTGTAAAGGTGTTTGAACCTGTTTGGGACGGGGTTGCAGCGGCCAATGATTTTCGTAAACATTCACCGGGGGCTTCAAGCTTCTGTCGGAAATTGATGTCCCGTTTTACTGCGGGGCATTGATGACTATGAAATGCCAGTCTTCAGGCGTTATTGAAACATTGACCCAGAATGGCGCGGTCTGTCCGGGCTTGACGATCAGCCAGGCATATGCTGGTTTGATAGACCTCCGCAGGAGGTGTGGAACCTTTTAATTCCCGCTTTCTGTGGTTCGGGAAGTGTTACAGGATGATAAACTACATCATGAAATTTACGCTCAAAGCGACGGAGTGTATCGTATTGACAACACCGTATTGTGCATGGACGTGCTGCCTAGGGTCCGCGACAAGCGGTTAGAACGTTATCTACGCGGAACTTAATACGAAGGGGCAGGACAGATTGCGTCACGTACCGGTCACTGGTAGCGAAGGGCGGTTATCTGAGATGTTGCGTCCGAAATGATTACACGCGGCCCTACGTGCGACCTCGGCCGCTGCATTTCGTCTATCCACAAATGGGATGGAGCGAATCCGTCCGGCAACCATTTCAGCGCGGCTGTGTCCGATGGACGGGCGTCAATTTCTACTGAACCCATGCTGCGCATTTCGCAACGATGATCCTGGATGATCTACTGTTGCTGGATTGTGGTGATGACCAGCGATGTTGGGCGACATGCACCGGACATCCGCATGGGCGTGCACGGGGACGCTACACCGCGAGATCCCGCGCGCGCGTCATCCTGCAATTTGCCATTTGCCCTATGGGCGACGGCTTGGCCAGCCTGAAGGATCCACATTGCCTACCGATTGATAACAACACTGCGCGATTTTGGGCAGGGTCGGGTATGATCTGGAATTTTGGGCGGATATCTCTGACGCGCAAGAGGAGGAGCCCACCTAGCGCAGCGATGGGGACAACACTGTTCTGGTCTGATGCGAAATCACGGCATCACAGTGCGGCCCACAGTCGCGGAGGCGTTCGAGAACCTCTATTTTTCGAGAAAGCCGCCCAAACCAGATTACTCGCTCTGCTCACATCTGGGGAAACCTTTGGCGGTGTTGAGCGATTTACTGTCGTCAATAAGCCACTGCGCCAAGGCTGGAAAGCCTATCGTGGTTATTGGCCACGTCATTTCGGAATTATCTTATCAACGCTTTTGACATCTCTCGCCAAGGTTGCCCAAGCGATCGCGAAGACGTGCCGGACGCGACGAACCTGACGTGGTCTGTGATATCATCGCGGTCTCTCGGTTGAGGGTTGCGCATTATGCACAATGTCCGAAGCACACGTTCTTTCTGGCGTGAGAGGGCCCAATGTTAGCCCAATTGCAAGGAGGGTTAGGATTGATCGAGCAGCATCGTTTCCAGGCCGCGGGGTCTGCACAGCATTAACTCTCAGGGCCAATGGCGGTGAAATCGTCTATATGACGTTCGTTGCTGGTGGTTCTCGGCATAGCGTTTCGCAATGAGGATGATCGGGAGGCATTATCAGGGTGCCTATGAATGAGGTTGGTCTGCGCAGCAGTTGCAAAACTGCAGGGCAGCTACGATGCCGAACGCAGCTAAACACCAAAGCACCAAGCAGCGGGCTGAGAAAGTTTCCCGAATGCGGTCATGAGCCAACCGGCCAGGGATACGTCAGCAGCCAGCAGGCATGAGAAAGTGCAAAATTGCGCTCAAATCCGCGGGCCGATCTTCTGGAATGGGCGAGCGGTCAAGAGACGGCCCGATGGGCTGTCAAAACCGCAGAAATTGCCAGCCCGATGACAGCCAGATCGCCAGCAGCAGGGGCCAGGATAGTCCGAAAGCCTAGTTTGATGGCGATGCTCCAACGCGCCAGCACCATCAGCCCAAGCCCGTTTGAGCTCACGGGTTCTGTCTGGAACCGGTCAACACTCTGGGCAGGAACCAGCGCCGCGATCAATGCTGCAGCCCGAAGGCTCGAACATCGCCCAAGCGTGCCGTATTATCAAGCAGCCCCGCTGCCCCCGGCACCAGCACGACGAGTCACCAGAACCATCGCGCCGCGGACACAACCGCGAGGTTTAGCCCCAGCAGCCGCGCAAGCCGCGGCGTTGCAGGGTAAGATCCGGAGGCGCGCGTCGTGCGGCATACAACTCGCGCGGTTTTTTGTCGCTTTGGGGTTCGGCAGCGACCGTCACCACCGCTCGCTGAGGCCGCGAAAACTATAAGCCGTCCACAAGAAACAGGGTGTTGTAGCTCATCACGTCAGCAGCACAGCGGCCATGGCGCGGGCGAGATGATGTCTCAGGGATCATAGGCCAAACGGGACAGGACGCGCTCGGTTTATAAGCGCGCCTCTCCGGCAGCACGTCCCAGGGATGGTCCTGAAGGTCGGCAGTGACGCGGCAGAGGCCGATTGCAGGAAGAAGATCAGGATATAGATCTGCAAACCTCGGTCACGAAGGGGAGTGCCAAGGCCACCGCGCCCGACAAGGTCCAACGTCACCCACCAGGGGGGCCAAAGCGCGGGCCGTTGGAACGTTCTGCATAGGGCTCCGGTGCAATGGGCGCGATACAGACATATGCCCATTTGATCGTAAAGACGGTTACCAAGGCACCATTTGCCGCCCGATCCCCGGCAGATCGAGGCCATAGGCCAAAGTTGCCATTTGTCGCCAGCAGTGCCCAACAGCGCGGGAAAACTTGGGCGAGGTAGGGTTGTCTGGTAGTCGATCGATAGAACAGCCAGGCATTAATGCCCTCAGAGGTAGAGGGTGATGGTCTTGAGCTCTGCGCGGTAACTTTCGGAGCCATCGACTTCAAGACAATGTCAATGTGGTCATGGATCAACACGCGCTTGGCGTTGGTCCCGCCTTTTTCAAACGGCCTGCAGCTGCTGCCGCACGTCAACGCAGGGTTTCGCCGCTTCCAACATCGCGATCACGCACGCAGATGTCCATCGGCACGTTTCAGCCGGGCGATGAGGGCGGGATTGGATTGCCATGAGTGTGGCGTGTCTGGACATACTAGGGACCATCCCCTAGGGGGGATAGAGCAGACGGCCAAAACCGCCGCATTTTTGACGAGAGGGCGGAAGGGCTGAGATTTTTTACGGGACAATGGGCACAGCCGCGTTTGCGATGACTTCTCTGTGTGGCCGTTGCTTGTTTCTGGTCCGTTGGTGGGCCGAGTCCTCCCATGTTCTGCGGTGCTGGTGTTCTTAAGGACATGAAAGCAGTTGCATTGCGCGGACACGGGCATTCTCACGGAATGGAAGAAGACCTTGCGTGCGTGGGCATGCACGGGCACAAGCCACGACCGCGCGGACCATGATCATAGCCAAGCCGTCGTGCTTTGGCGCGCACTGGGCGCGCAACCCGTCGACGTCTTTCAGGGCTGCATGGCGGCTCAGTGCCATATGAAATCCTCAAGGGTCTACCTGATCGAACGTCGGCCGCGCGTTGTTGATTGCCGCGCCCCTACAGGCGCTCCCTTTTCATCCACCAAACCAAATAAGCGCGAGTTCAATCCATTGAACACAGGTCCCACGGGCTGGACCGTTTTGGCGCACGCCGGATCGCGATCCTGTCTCTTTGTCACAATTACCTTGCTCATCCAGAGGCGCAAGACTTATGCCTTGGCGCATAAGTCAAGCACGGGGATGGGCTTATTCCGGAGATCTGGGGTGTGAACTCATTTCCCTTTCATTGTATCTCCCCGGTGCGAAACACATGGTGACGGGCTACGACCACATCCTGTTTTGTTTCGGGCGTGCGTCTTCTTCCTCTACAAGATAAAGACGTTGGCATCTAATGTAGTATTCTTTGCGTCGCGGACATTCGACCACGGTGCTGGGCCGGTCTGGTTCGGCTCCGGGGCATCAATGGGAGGGCTATATCGTTTGATGCATCATTGGTCTGTCGGTCGTCTACAAGGCGTCGACAACCTTGGGTGCCTAATCAGCGATGGTTTGGTGTTGCAGTCCCAATACCAGATCGCGCAACGCTTGATTTTTGGCTTTCCACGGCACCGTTTTCTGGCACCAAAATATACGCTTACGAGACGCCCCGACGCCTTTTGGCCACTTTTTCTGGCGTTCAATTGGGCGTTGAGTTGGGGCCAGCGGATGGCGCTTGCCGTCATCCTTATTGTCATGGGCTTTTTTGCGAATCACCAATTCTTCGCCAAGCCGTAACACAGCAACGTCATCATGATGGCATATGGGGTTCATTCCTCATGGGCTTCAAATCACGGCTATTTCGCTTAGCGCCGGTAAGAAAATAGTAGAACCAATGTTCAACGTAGAAAAAACCAAGACCTTCAATGAATTGCCACACTACCGCGCCGCTCATTTCCGCTCCACCGCCATTGTGCTGCCAGGTGCACGCAGGTTGTCCCTCGTGACCGTTGGTGCTGCCGCGGATACGGACATCGACCCACCGGGATCGGCGGCCGTGCTCGGGCTGGCAGAAATGGGCGAGATCAAAAGCCAGCTTGGCGCTTGAGGCCGAGGCGGGGACCGTATCAAGGCATGGAAGAGCAGGGCGCGCTTGTTGACCCAAGAGCGTCCAGGACGAATGAACGACATTTTCGCGTCTTCGTCGGGGCCGCCCAGTGCCGAGAGGTGCCGTCTGAACCCGATGATGAATGGCCGCGATAGATCACATTTACAATGGCCCCGGCGAGTCTTGCAGACGTGAAGTTGGTGATGGGAAGACGGCAGACCGCGCAACTATTGCTTTATGTTGGTCGATGGGTCGGGGGCGCGTCAACTTTGATCTGCACGGCATATGAGTTCGGGCCAATCCGAAACCTATTTACAAAGGCCGTCGGCTCGACCGTGAAGAGGGCGAAAGCCACCGCCGGATTTGCGAGGGGTCAGCCACGGTTCGGTTCTGGACGTAATCGTTTACAAACTGCCGTTACGAGTGACGTGCGCGTTCCGCGTGAGTATGCCGAGTTCAAAGACGCCAGCTAAAACCTGGATTGCGCGGCAAGAGATCATGCGGACTTAGCGCAATCGTATCTAGGCCCGACGCCTTTTGCATCACGTGAGCCGGCAGCAAATAAATCATTCAACGAAGCGGACGGCATCGAAACCGTCGGCAAGCGCACCAAGCAAACGTGCAGCCTTCAACAAGATGTTGCCTCGGATCTTTACATGCTGGACTGAGGGACTGTTTCAGATACACCGTAATGGACACTCGATGGGAAAGAGCAAAATGCCCGAAGTTTGCCCATCACAGGCCCACCGATATGATGCAGTATGACCCCAACACTGACACCGGGCGTTTTCGTGATTTATACAACGGATGGACCCCGCATGCTTCATTGCCACTCTCATCCCAAGCGCTATCGACCGTCAAGGAAGCCGAAGGGATGTCGTTAGGGCTCCTGGTTTCCTCCGGGACAACGTAGCTGAAGAAGCCGAGTTTCCGATGCGGCGCACCCATGCGGTGCATAACACTTAATGCTGTATTCCTCCTCTGAAAGGGTCGGGCTATACGGCCGCCGATCAAACGCAGGTGGGGGGAGGGCCGGCGCATTCCCTGACAACATCGAATCCCGCGTCACCATCACGCACCATGTGTTCTCGTACGTCGGACAAAGGCCACTCGAAGGCGATGGACGTTTGGGCCGCGCCTCAATCTCAAGCCAAATTAAACGCCCACTGCGTTCGGACCTGCCACGGTCAGCCCGAGATCGCCACTCCGATCCTTACCCACTGTGCGTCTTTCCAGGGAATGCCAATTGCGCCGCGTGCAGAATCGCGCAGCGGATAGGTTTCGGCACCATGGGTGAGATCTCGCCCGCTCTGGCCATCTTGCGCCAGCGGGCTAGTCGACGAAGGCTCACTTCGTGCAGCGGCGAAAGCCAATAGGTGGGAGTGCCTTCGCGGCCGAGAGCGAAACCGCTTAAGAAATCGAAGTTATTCCTCCGGCGCGACGCTGCTTTAGTCCGGCACGACCCGCAAGATCGCGTCAGGCACATGAAGGGCGCCAGTTTCTAATGCGTCGGGTAAACCGACGTCGCTGAAAGCGGATGATTGAAACTCCAACGCGCTGTCAATGAAAACCGGTGAGGTGCCCTAGAGGTGTCGATGCTGCGTTTCATGTCGTCCTTCATCGCTATCGACCGCGGTCATCGCATCCGCACACCGTTCCATTCCGCAGGTCGCCCTGTTCGTTGGCGCCTTCTCGGATCAAAGATAGAACCCTATTCAACGAATGGTTTGATGTGAACATTCGCGTTGGTTGGCTCGGAGTGGCAGCCGTGGACACCCATCCTACCTTTTTGCCTGCCTCGGCAATAACGTAGGTTCACATCATCAGGCTTCGGTTGAACCACGCAGGGACGCTATTAACATGCGACTGCATTCTGGGCACCGGACGAGAAGGGTCACACGATCCGGGATTCATTTCTGCGATTCACGATGGTTTCATCGTTTGAACAAGCCATAAACATGCCCATAGTCGAAAAGGTGCGACAGCGTCCAACCAACGGCCATTGGGGCAATTAGGCAAGGACAGGCCGGACGCGGGTTCTGGTCAATGACGAGGCAGGAGGCATTCGGGAGACCAAAGCGAGGCGCCATTGGTTTCGTAAGGCCTTCGATATTGGACCCACGCCAGGTGCCCTCGGGTTCCAACAGTTGTACACGGTTCGTTTTCCGGGGTCTGCCACGCACAGCCTTGCCTTGACTGTCGAACAATAGACTATGCCGGCGTCGAGAATGCGCATGCCTACAGTCCACGGGGCGTCCAAACGGTGCTTGAGGTGGGCCAGGTCTGTATCAAAGATATGAACTGTCTGTTTCCCATATCGGTCAGCGACATAATGCGCCATAACCGGACCACGCGTGCAATCACAGGATGATTGAAAGGGCCGACCCAAGCCGGATGGCTCGCCGCAAGTCCTTTTCGGCAGTTTTCCTGCATACGCTACATCAAGGACAGCACGATCTTGTGGCCGTCCATCATCCGCTCGCAGCTAAGTGACTATCCAATCGGCCCGCAGACGTGAACGCATATCCGAAAATGGGGTAGGTCTAGCCGCTTTCGCCAAGTTAAGGTGCCGTCAACCCAGGCCATGACAGTTCCGGAGCGCTTGGCCGTCTGAGACCCACGATCCTGTCGCCTAAACGCCGCGACATTACGAAGAGCCTGACACATTGGGAACTGCTGCACATTGGGCACGCGGGTAGCGCCATGCGGACCTAAGGCACACATAGCGGAGGGCCGCTCGACGTTTCGCTCATGGGCGCAAACCCTGTTAAACGTCTCAGCCATATTGAGGCAACATAGGCATCCCGACCCGCAGCGGCGAGTTAACATTCAGGCCGTCGCACCGGGCATGGGGCTGGTGTCGGCATACTGACCAGAACCAGCCGTCGGATAACATTTCGCAAGAGGCTGGTGATTGCGGGAGCGCGAGCAGGCAGATTGAGCGTCATAGGTCCGTCTTCGCGCAGATCATTGAGCTTTGGGTGGCATGATGCGCACGCTGGCAGCGCTATGACGTGTATCACTGAAAAACAGGCGCGCGGCCCGGCGATTTCAGGGCTTCAGCGCGCGGCTATTCGTTGCGGGCGAAATCGACTAGCCGCTGGACACCATCGGCGCCGTGCCATACCGCGACGCCACTCGCGGCATCAAGCGTTTCGCGGCCGGTGTCGAAAATGGGCTCCTGCATGGGCGCGGGATCCACTGCTTTGAAAAATGCAAAACGGGCAGGGCACGATAGTCTCGAAGAAATTCCAGTGTCTGTACGACGTACGCTGACTCCGGATGCCTGAAGCGCATTCAAGAGCGCCTCAAAAGGCGTCTGCAAACCTCGGCCGTCCAAAATCGGTCCATACCGAAGTTTTCCGGCCACGATGACGGCGCGCGGCTGTGGCAAGGAAGAAAGAGGAACGGTCGCGCCAGTACGTTCAGCACCGGGACGAAGCAAGCCCCACGTCTCGCGTCAGCACGGCCTACGCTATCAGCGAAGCGATAGCGGCACAGCCCCCTCGCGGGAGATCGTCTGCGCCGTTGCTTTAAACCCGAATAGCCCGCCAAAAAGCCGGCCGGAATACGTGCGGAGCCGCCCGCTATCATGTCCCAAGCGCCCGATATCTGCCACACCCCGTTGCACGGCAAGAGGCGCACCCGACGTGTCGACCCGCCGCGGATACAGCCTTCCCGAACGGTGATGGTGCAGGGCGGTGCCGGTAGTGTGGGTTCCGACCGAGGCCCGGAGTAAGCAAAAACTCGGTCATATTGAGCGTGACCGATGAGCCCCGCCCCGGCGTTGCCGTAACCGAGAGACCGCGACGGCGGTCCTTATGGGGCGGGGCGCGATTTGCGTTACGTACAATGCATTCCTGCCATGGGCGGACCTGGCACGCACTCGAACAGGCTTTGGACCGCCAATTCAGCCTTGACAGCGGTCCTTTCGCCTTCGACCGGATCATCGAAGGTACGGGGGGAAAATCGGGCGCGGACTGCGCGGGTACGGGCTAGCGTCGAGTTAGGGATGGAAATATGTTGTCATCAAGTTGTCCCCTTTAAATCGTTGCTCTACAAGCCATGTCCGCGATGCCGGGGAATGCCGTCAAGCAGGATCACGAGGCCAAGCCACCAAGACTCATAAAATTAGGGACGATCATGGGGTAATCTCAAAGATCGGACTTGCCCGTCAGGTTCTGGATCACGAAAGATTGAATCCCAAGCGGCCGGCGTTGATCTGCGCCATCTCGACGACGATATCAGAATAGTACCAAACCAACCGGAATCGATCCCCACGGGGCTTAGCACGGCGGCTGACACACGAGGCTCCGTCAGCACCCACGCATAGAAATCCCGTCAAGGGGGAAATCAACAAGGAGAACGAAGAATTACGGTGAATCACCCGCAATCCAAACCCGGTTGCGCCAACCCGCTTGGCAGAGATAAATTTCCGCCAGTTGGCCCGGGCAGACCGGGAAAAAGCTATTCGGCCGCAAGTCAGGCAGGCTGCGCCAGCGGGATCAACCCGATGCATGGCAGAGTCCGGGGCACCAGCAGCAATGAGGATATGAAAAGGTCTCGGGCGTTCAGTGAAAACCGCCCAAAAGCCGCATTATCATGGGTGGCGCCGCGGGACGCCGGGATGGCGGCCGCTTTCGGTTGGCGGTGGGCCCACGCCAGCATAGAAATCGACCCCGATGGACCCCGGACTTAATTTAACCCCGCACCACCGGCAACAACCATCCGCAGGCGGCGCAGACGTTTAGCCAACGGGCATGCGGTGTCGGGGGGGCAAGGCGAAACGGGGCCGTCGGGGTTGCATCTTTGCCCCAGATGCGGATATAGGCCGGAAAAAACAGCGCCAATTTGGGAAGGCGCATTTGGGCCCCGGGAAAGGGGGGGGGGGGGGAACATTTTTTTTTTTATTTCCCAAGACCCCCGGGGGGCCAAATTTTTTTTCTCTTTTCCTTCTTTTTTTTTGGGG
>Ga0163217_1117784_pt1 | contig 12578 bp, 16 predicted proteins | sample SynspAceP_FD_185933 | JGI IMG/M metagenome (GOLD analysis project Ga0163217, IMG submission 185933) | Saline lake microbial communities from Ace Lake in Antarctica - Synechococcus sp. Ace-P (PacBio error correction) | ecosystem: Environmental > Aquatic > Non-marine Saline and Alkaline > Saline ... | reverse complement strand
AATTCGTCGGTTCGCACTGCCTGAGCGTATGCGGGAACATATCGGCTGAAGATTGCCAAAGCAGCACCACCGCAGCAGACTCAGAGATCATTTGCCAGGCTGGAACACAGCTTGCTTGATTCTGCCCACGCTGCCCGAACACCCTCACGTCAGCTTTGAAACGACAAGCAGCCGATGATGTTGAGCCATCGGAAGCGCGAGTGTTACTGCGCTTCCGGTGAAATGAGCCGCGCCAGCAGAACGCTCTGCTCGCCTTCTACCCGGCGAAGAGCAGCAGGCAAGCTGCTTCAAACGATTTAAAACCGTTGCTCATAAAAAACCGCTCAATGGAGCGGTTTGGGGTTCCGGCGTCACGCTATCAGCCGACAAACGCCAGCAGGATGACCCGCGGCAACGGCAGGAGCCAGATAACGCCCGCAACGTTCGTCCCATCGCTATGCATCAGCGGAATTCTGCGATTGGCTTCCAGACCCAAACCTTGTTGGACAACCCCTAGCGGCCATTGGTACCGCTGACACGCCAAGCAGGGCCAATACAGGGGGTGATCGGCTTGTTGCTGAAACATGGTTTCCATCAGCTTGCGCCAATCAACACGACCTGACGCAGGTACCGACAACCAAACGCAATCATGCCAGCACCAGAATGCCAGCGTGGTGAAGCTGCAAAAACGACTCGGCAACAGCTGGGAGCCGACCGCCAGACCTAGACCGAGCGTTCACGGATGTTGATCAGCCGCATTACGCGATGTATCGGCAAGGCGGCTCAACTACCACCACATTCGCGCATTCAGGTTACCGAACACAACATTACCACCAGCGGCGCGGCTGACGGCAGCCAAAGCCGCCACAACAGCCAAAGAGCCACGAGCGGGAGATGATCTTTTCGGTCTTGTGACCACCCGAAGCTGCGTCATCACGAATCGAACGCTCTTTCCACTCGTTAGCGCGCGCATTGATCGGCGGCTTGATCATCGGCACCAATGCCATATAGGCATAGGCCGCACGGCATTCGGCCAGCAGAATGCGGAGCCAGGTTGCCGAGTGACAAAGATCGATGTGGGCCTCGGCACCACCAATAATGGCGATGGAAGCGGCCTCTTCAGGAGTGTGAATTCGAACCCCGGGAATGCCCCCATTGCAGTTAGCGCCAGGGCGCCCATCAGGGTTACGAGAAAATGCCGAAAACTGCGCCGCCGCAACCCAGTAAACAGGCGTCCGGGGATTGGCGAGCATTGGGACCGAAATCGGTCATGTGTGTCGCCGCCAAAACCATGAAGATCAGCAGCGGGAACAACGTGGTAGGCAAACCAGCCTGATAGATGATGTAGAAGAAGATCCGCCTGGGTCCGCCATGCCTGCCACCGCAGTATTGGCGAGATACCGGCGGAAGCCGAATCGGATCAGCAGCAACGGCTCAAAACCCTTGCGAATCGCCCAGATAGTCATGCCCAGCACACAAGCGATCATGATGACTGTACCCGGCTCCATCCGGTAAAGCCCGTGGATGCCATAATTGAAAGAATATTATCACATCCAGGATTATCACCTCAACCTATGGTCAGCAAAGTGTCGCCGACGCTGACCGCATCGCCACTTTACATCGGGGACAGAACCCACGGTACCGGCCTTGAAACGCCTGCACTTCGGTTTCCATTTTCATCGCTTCGAGGATAATCACCACGTCACTCTTCCACCGTATCGCCAGGCGATACCAGCACCTTGAAAATGTTACCTGCCCAAGGGCGCTTTCTGCGGTTCCCACCATCACCCACCGGAGCGGCAGCGGCCGGCGCAGCCGCCGTCTTCGCCAGCGGCTTGATTGCCGGGTGATATCCCCGCCGTCTGCCCACTTGCACGACAAAACTCCTTGCCGTTGACGGTGACCGTATAACCTCAAGGCTCCGCCTGTACTTGGCTGCTCGGCAGCGACTTCTTGGCCGGTTAGGCACCCGGGCTCGAGGCAAATCGGATTTGCCGCGATTTTTCCAGGAACTTCAAACCGATTTGCGGGTGGAACCAGTGCATAGGTCCAGCACGTCGTCGATCTCGTCAGGCCGCCAGCTGATAAACCTTTTTCCTTGGCCAGGCGCGCAGCTCGGCGTCAGCTTGTCCATCTCCGGCTCAAGCAGATCGCAGACGGCAAAGGTAAATCGCCTCGGCGCCATCCAGAACACGCGCCTGCAGCTCCTTGTTGAAAGGCGCAGGCCCGCATGAGGCCACTACTCACCATTCAGGATGCCGGCGGTTCCTTGGTAATGGACTTGTAGCGCTCACCGTGAGCCACGTTGATCACAGCCTGTGTACCACAATTTGTCGATGCTCGGTGTACCAGCGGGATAAAGCCCAGATCTTCACTTACACCCGCGGAATCTCTGCCGCACTTCATCAAACTTGTCGCCAGCGCCTTGCTCTTTCAGTTGCCCTTCCTATGTTGGCACATACCACCTAGGAACCTGGGCAACCGAATGCGCGAAGATCAACGCCTTTGAGGCTGCCTCAAACTTGGGCGTACTCTTTCCGCACCTCGCGGAAATAAGCTGCCTAACTTCTTCCAGCAACAAGCAGGATCAGCCCGGTATCACGCGGCGTGTTCTGGAAAATCGCCACTACTGACTCGGTCGGCGAATGGCCGTAGTCATGGACAGCAGGAAATGCGGTATCGACATTGTCGATGCCGGCTCAGCTGCCTTGAGAAATCGCAGCAGTCGACAACCCGCAGTTTCGCCGTGGCACTTGCATATGCACAGGATACTTAAGCGTTACTCTTCAGACGGGTGACCAGATCGAAGGCTATATAGGGGTTGGAGAATCCGGCCATATCCTTGATTTCGATAGAGTCGGGCGCCCAGTCCTCGATCTGTTTGGCCGGTCGACCCAATCTCGATGGGTGAAACCGGGCTGGCTGGTGTAGGAGTAGTCCCTTGCGCGTTGCTTACCCTGCGCCTTGACGGCTTGAGGGCGGTTTTCCAGGTTTGCGCTGGATCGTTCATCGGCATCGAAAAACCCGGAATACATCTACCCGTTGACGGCTTGCGCGCCCAACGAAACTTTTGACTACATCGTCAGCATAATGACGATACCCAGCAGGTTCTTTGGCCGCGCAGCAACATCTGCTGACGGGGATTGGGGCATAGCCTTCTTTCAAATTCACGGGATGCGCTCAGGTCCTTCACCGAGATAACGATTAACAGGCATCAAAGTTCGCGCCGGCCCCAGGACTCAACCGCCAGGAAACCCACCTGGTCAAAGTTTGCCTGCGATCGGGCAGCATGTCATCAAGGACGCATGCGAGCGCCAGGAATGGACTTGATGGGGCGTTCGCGAAGAATGGGACATCGGTAATGCCCAAGTGCTTCTGCTTGGTTACGGTCATTGTTATGGCCTTTAGGTTTATTTAAGATAAAAATGCGCAAAGGTTGTTCAGGTTGGCGCTGCCCCGGTGCTGCTTGATAGCGCACCAATTACCGCGATTAATTCGGGATTCGACAGCCGTTGCGGTCGGCTTTGGCCGCTTGGCTGGCGCCTTGCGGCACTGGCGCCGCCTCAGGGCAGAAAGCGTGGTCAGCAAGGCGCGGACATGACAGTGGTCACAAAACCAGAAGAATGAGGGATACGAACACCCGAGCCATGCAGCAGCATCAGCTCAAAGACCTATCATGATCAAATCGGACGAATTCATTGTCTCTCCAGGCAAGATACATGGCGCGTGAATTAACGCGCCGCTCGCAGAATCAACGGGATAATGCCAGCACGAAGAAACGCATTTTTGTTACGCGCTTCGTGCTGAATTCATCCCGAAGGGTCACAAAAAACCGGCTTAATGTAGTCCTGATGTGACATTTTTGGCAAACCAGCTTAACATTCTTTTACAAACAGGAAGAGCGTCGCCAGTCGCGAGGAAAATAAAGAAGCCGCCACTATCGGTAATAGCAGTTATCAATACGCTGGAACCCAGGCGCAGGATCACGCCCAGGCGCATCCGCGCCAGTGGGAATCACCACCCCCATCAACGCTGCCAGAAGCATATTCAGCACCATGGCTGCATCAACATATGGATAGGGGAACATTGCCGTTATAGCAGATAGGCGGTTCGGCCAGCACCACGCCCCAGAAGCTGCCGTTGATCAGTGCAAACGCTGGCCTCCTTGCGTATCAACCGCTTGGCATGGCCACCTGACCTGACCTGTTGTACCGCGCACAATCATTGGTTGATGGTCTGATTGCCCGAATTGCCACCAATGCCGGCCACAATGGGCATTCAGCGCTGCCAGCGCCACAGTTGCTCAATCGAGTTCTCGAACAGACCGATGACTGGATGCGAGAGCAGCGCGGTTACACAAGTTGATTTGCCAGCCAGGCCCAACGGTTACGCACCGACTTCCAGACCGAAGCAAAAAAATGTTCCTCCTCTTCACGGAGGCCCGCTTGGAGCGTTCAACACTCAGCGTCATTTTCCTCACGAATGAATCGAGCATTTCGTCGGATGGTCAGACCGGCCCTTGAGCTGGCCGCGCTTGTCGACACCGGCGCAGGACACAGGTCATTAGCGCATCGAACGCTGCACGGCCTCCTGGGCATCATTCATCGGAGCAAGATCACAGGCTCAGTGGACATAAAACATCCAGCGACCAGCTCGTCAGGCGAGCTGACCAAGGCAATTTCTTGACCGGCAAACACACCCTTCAACAGGCCATCAGAGTCCACAACAAATAGCTTGTCGTTGTGGTCCGGCAGCACATTCGAAAACGGCGCAGGTACGCGGACTTGACCACTCCAGGGTGACATCATTCCACGGATGGTCACCATGTCGAATCCTCAAGGCGCCGACCTGATCCTCATCGTAAGACAGCGCTGACTTCACCCGTTCGCGCTGCTGGGCCATTAGCGTGTTCCATCAGTTCGCGCACCACATCACGCGGCAAATCGGGCGCCAGATCGGCCAGCTCGATCCGCGTCCAGCCCGGTGCTGCGGCGGAGGATTTCCTGATTGTTCATATCGCGATCAGGGTTTCACGGACGCGTCAGAACTTCCAGCAGGATGTCGCCATCCTCTGATCTGCCTGACCAGTTTGCCAGACCGTCAGCCGCTCCTCCAAACGGCAAGCGACTCAAGAATGAAAGCCCACATCGGCCGGATGCAGCTCCTTCAGGCTTGCGCTGCAGCTCCAGGGAGGCTCGTGCTGGACTCTCAGCTCTTCTTCGGGTGTACGGGGCTCATCCCCGAAGTGGGGCGCTGGCGCCTCGACCCAGATGATGCCGGTGCAACAGATTCAGCACTTTGATCCCAGGCGATCCTGGGAGGCTCTCGAGATTTTTGTTGGGTAAATTGGACATGGCGGCACTGAAGAGGGATATCTATTCGTGCAGAGGCATTCAGGCTGGAGTTGACTTTGCCCTTGTCGCCGCGAGAGGATAACGCTCTGGCCCAAGGGCGTAGCAGTTTTTACTTGCGCGTGCCGGCCAACCTGAATCACGCACGCAAAAAAAACCCACTGAATAATCAATTGGTTTCTTAAGTGGTGCACTCGGAGGATTCGAAACCTCCGACCGCTCGGTTCGAGCGAGTACTCTATCCAGCTTGAGCTACGAGTGCATCGTGGGGCGTATTTAGGGATTGAAACTTGGCTGTTCAAACGCTTTTTTCCTTTTGATTCAGAGCTTAACGTCGAACATAAAAGCTGCAAAAACCCTAGAACACCCAAAAGATGCGGAGAGGGCGGTTCGAACCCGCGATTACCTTTTGAAGATATACTTCCCTTACAGGGAGCGGCCTCAGCCACTGGCCACCTCTCCGTAACACGCGCAGAAATTTCCTGCGCCATTGCTCATGCAATGAAAAACTTAATGAAATTAACTATTTGTTCGTTCAATCCTTTCCTTCTTGATTTGCGCTTGGTAGATTTCTTCACGGTGACGCCCACTTCTTTGGGTTGCATTGACCCCAAATTCGTACCTGATTACCTTTTAACGCCTAGTACGTTACGGTGACTTCGTTCACCCACCAATCAGGTTTCACCACCCTTCGAGTCAAATAAGCATTCCATTTCTCCTTGCTCATGATCAGGACACAGCAGTCTGCAAAAAGCCGGCACGTTGTCTGTCAGCACGTTCGCTGCGCTATCACATGGACAAACAGGAAACAAACAACTCGTTCGTTATAACCTTGTTGCATGCTGTATTTCCAGCGCCCAGCTAGGTTCTGAAAGAAGGGCACGACAGCAGAAAATCGTGCCCAAAGGGCTCGGCTTAAACCGCCGCCCAGCCCTTAACTCTTACAGGTTGATCTTTCTGGTCGAAGAATCCGGCATCCAGCTCAAAGGCGATATGCAGCCCGCGAACTGCAAGCTCGAGAATTACTTCTCGTCAATTCACCACGGAAATTCTTGATTTCTGAGGTGGGAAATCACTGGAATATTGATGCGTCATTGGACAGCGGCTCGAACATCTTGCTCGCCACGCCCGCATGCCGAACGCATTACAACCGCCCACAATAGAGACCTTGGCAATCTTGCTGTCACCGGCAACTACGAGCCCCGATGTTTTCGGCCACTGGCGCAGGATCCTTCGGGGCTTGCGGGAAATCATTTGCGATGCACGGTTGAAAGTGAAGTCGTGGTGTTTATCGCGCGAGTCGTTCGCACGCATCCATTCCACTTCGATATTGCTGCGCTGATCGGGCCAAGATCTTGAAACCACGCGGGCGTGTTTCCGCATCACCCTCGGATAGTCAGTTTGGCTTCCATCACCGGTTGAAGGCAATGCCGGAAATAACGGGTTGTTCCATTGAAGCACCTTCCTCGAGGGTATCAGGGTCCCGGGAACCCTCCTTGAAAACTGTGCAGGAACCCGCAGCGGCACATTGTATTTGCCGGCGAATTCAACTGAACGGATCTGGCAAACCTTGCTGCCAGGCTGGCCATTTCGAGCATTTCTCGAAAAGTTTGATCTTGTCCAGCCGTCGGGCCTTCTCGACCACACGCGGGTCGGTAGTGTACACACCGTCTACATCGGTATAGATCTGGCCACTCGTCCGCCTTCAGCGCAGCAGCCAGCGCCACACCGGTGGTGTCCGAGCCGCCGCGCCGAGGTGGTTAATAATTGCCCTTGCATCATCCAACACCCTGGAAGCGCAACAATGCCACCTTGCGGCCGCCAGCTCGGCGCGAATGTTGCATCGTCGATATGCTTGGATGCGCGCCTTGTTGTGCGCGCTGTCCGTTGACAATACGCACCTGTGAGCGGTATAGCGATACCGGGCCGGCACATCAATGGCCTTGATTGCCATCGCCAACAGGCCAATTGGTCACCTCTCGCCAGTGGACGAATCACGTCACAGTCGCGCGCATCCGGCTCGGCCTGCACCTGCTTGGCCCAGCCAGTCGTCAGGGCGATTGGTTTCACCGCTCATCGCGGAGGACCACCACTACCAGATCGATTACTTTTGTGCTCGGAAGCCCCTTTGATCTTTTCCGCGACCTGGGCAAGATGCGTTCCACACTGCCCGACCGAGGACCACAAACTTCTGGACAATAAGTGCCATTCTTGTTGCACTAACCCCCATGAGAAATCGGCTTAAACGACTGATCCGGCAACCATCCCTATTGGGATTTGGCCTGCCTGTTTACTGCTGTGCAACCAAACCTAGCGCTTCGGCCAAGCCGCATCCAGGGGCCGCAGGATCGTTACCGCCGCCCTGGGGCCATATGCCGGAACGCCCACCACCCTTCCGCCCCCCGCCGCAGCAGTAGTGCGAATTCAGGTCAACCGCCTTGACCCGCGAGGTCAGTCCTTTGTGACGCCAGCGACCAATACCACCTTGCCGTCAGCTCTCGCCGAGCCAGCACGATGGCAGAGCCCAACTTGTTCTTCAAAACTTGATCCATCAATGCCAGCAGCGGCCTTTGCCACCTGCCCGTCCAGGCGCTTGACCAGCACCGGGCAGATCACCGGCCTGTTGCACTTCCGAGGCCAGATCCAGTACCGGCAGCACTGGGCGGCCTTGGCCTTCCACTGTCCAGATCCTTTTCCAAACTGGCGGGTACGCTCCAGCGTGCTTGGCGAGTTTGTCGAGCAGGCGTCTCGCGGCTGCCCTTGGAGCATCTGCGCAGCTCTGGCGCAACTGATCTTTCAGCCTCCAGCACGACATCCAGAGCCCCTGACCGGTCACCGCCTCGATACGGGGCACACCAGAGGCGATACCGCTTTTCGTGGTGATCTTGAATAGGCCGATTCACGGTGCGCGTACGTGCGTGCCGCCACAGAGATTCAACGGAAAAAAGCCGGCGCCCCATGGTCAGCACGCGCACTTCATCACCGTACTTCTCGCCGAACAGGGCCATTGCGCCCTTGCTTCTTGCGCGGTCTCGATTTCGGTCACTTCAATCGGCCGCTGGCGTGTTCATACGATATGCTCGTTGACCAGTTCTTTCCAGCGCACGGATCTGCTCCGGCTTGATCGGCTCGAAATTGGCGAAATCGAAACGCAGACGCTGACTATCCACCAGCGAGCCCTTCTGGTCACGTGTTCGCCGAGCACCTGGCGCCAGCGCCGCATGCAAACAGATGCTGTTGCCGAGTGGTTGCGCTTGGTCGCCTCGCGTCACATCACATTCAACCACGGCCTTGATGCTGGCACCCTTGTCAGACTGCCCTTAACCACCAGGCATTGATGCAGTGCGCTGCACCGGCCTTGGTGGTGTCGGCGAACATCAAAAGCGCACGCCGGGCACTTTCCCAGATAACCGTTGTCGCCGATCTGACCCCCCGATTCCGCATAGAAAGGGCGTTTGATCCAGCAACCACTACGCCAGACTCGCCTTCCTGCAGCGTGTCGGACCGACTGGCATCGCGCAGCAGGCGCGATGATTTCGGCCGGAGCCGGACAGTTTGCCTTCATAACCCTGGAAACCGCTTTGCACGTTCGATTTCCAACAGGCCGTTGTAATCCTGCCGAACTGACTGGCCGGAACGAGCCGATCACCTGGGCGTCCATCGCGCGCTCCGAAGCCCGCCTCATCAATACTCAAGTCGCGCTCACGGGCGATATCGGCCGGTTCAGATCCATCGGGAAGCCGTAGGTTCGTACAGCTTGAACACCACGTCGCCGGGTTATTTCCGTGCCCTTGAGGCTGGGCCAGATCCCCATGCTCAAGGATTTTCAGCCCCTGCTCCAGCGGTCTTGGCAAACTGCTTCTTCCTTCAGCCTTGAGCACGCGCTCGATGCGCCTGCTGGTTCTTCAGCTCGGGAAAAAGCCTCGCCATTCGGCTTACCAGAGCAGAGACGATCTTGTGGAAGAACAGCGCCCTGGAGCGCCCAGCTTTTGCCGTGGCGGGCAGGCGCGGCGAATATACGGCGCAGACACGTAACGCGCCCTCATTGGGGACGGCAGCACGCCGTCGGGCCCAAATCAGGAGCTGCACGAGCGAATATGGGTCGGCCACGACCTTCAACGAAGCGGCATTATCCTGCTCACAGCCCAATCGCCTTAGCAGAAAGCCGCCAACAGGCCTCTGGAACAGGTCGATCTTCCATAGTTCGCATGCACATAGCTGCATTGACCGCGCTGATCGTCCAGGCCATGCCGGGTAATCCACTGCTCCAGTGCTGGCAAACCGGGTGCATCACGCCATCAAGCAGTGCGGTTGAACTGCTGAAACACGTTATTCCAGGATCTCGATATAACGATCACCGGTCCTCTCCGGGCTGCCCGGTGGGGCCGCCCAGATACGGCGCCGTGATCTAGAAAATCTCGTGCAGGGCCCGCAAGGGCCGGTTATCACCCATAGCCCAGAAATTATTGATGCGTAGGCGCACCCTTGTTGTCACCGATGCGCACCAATGCGGCTCGGGGCACACCCACTTCCTTGGTCCAGATATCGTAGGCTTCGTTCGTCAGTGGCATAAACGGTGACCCAGAGCTTGTCCTTGGGCAGGTCAGCCACCGCTCGGAGGTCAGGAACTCCCAGGGCATAAAGGATCGCATCACGCTTGAAGTAATCACCAAAAGCGAAATTACCCAGCGGCATCTCGAAGAAGTATGGTGGCGTTGCGGGTATAGCCACATTCTACCAGATTCATGTATGCTTGCCCGCCGGCAGCCGCACGCATTTCTGGCTGCTTTGGTGCGCGGGTTATAGGCACGCTTCTCCAGCCCAGAAAGCAATCCTGAACTGGTTCATGCCTGCGTTGGTAACAGCAGGGTCGGGGTCGTATCTCCGGAACAGCGAAACTGGAGGCAACACGCTGGATGTTTGCCCTTTCTGTTCGAAAAAAGGTGGAGGAAGCTTTCAGGATCTCTGCGCTTTTCATAGGTCCCTTTACCAGGAATTCGGTCAGTGTGCTCGCTTAGATGAGCGCAGGCGGGAATCAGGACGCATTATATTAGCTCAGCGCTTGCACTGCATCATGCGCAAGGCTTATATCTCTCTATTTGCCCGCCATTTAGTCAGAGCGCCAGTTCGATAGCCTTGATGGAAATTCCGGATATTGCGGCGAAAACCTTGCTGGGAAAGCTGCGGACAACCTTCCATCCCCGATCCAGCAAAGATACTTGTGGAAATTCCAGCCTGGAGCTTGGCCCGATGCTCGGCAAGCTCCACGATAAGGAATGATGTGCTGGCGTCGCCCGGAGGTAAGCGCTGGGGGCTCGGTCATCGCGAAGGTCACGCCGTAGTTGACGTAACACCACGTCCCAATGGCTTCCTTGTCCTGGCGCTTCCTGACGGAAATCATTCGAGCTTGTACGCTATTCACGTCAAGACCTTGATTTCCCGGTAACGCTGAATAAACCGGGGCCTCCAGGCCTTTGAACTGCGGGGTATAACGCAGAAAAACTTGCGGTTATTGCGACGATCAGTGGCTTGCCAGCGTAGCGCGCACACAAGTTGATTGGCTGTCCTTGGGAGCGCAGCGCCTGCATGTCGTGCTTGAGGATATCGGCGCAATCGGCCAAAGCCAGCGGGCTGAGCATCAGGCACCACAGGCACAACAGGGCACACACAGCAGCTTTAACGAAACGAGGCAATCCGAGGACTGGACATGCTAATGCTCCAGAAGGCATCAGGTGACGGTCGCAAGTAATAGGGCAGCGACCGGGCAGCGAAGCGACGCGAGCTGTAACCCGGGTATGTCAGAATGCCGTAAGGATCTGGCAAGATGCGCAGCATCCGCCCCGATCAGCAGGACCGCACGCACCAAGAAGTACCAGGCACGGCAGACCTAAGCGCTCCGCGGCCTGCGGCGCCCACCCACAAAAGCGTACGGGCGGCGGCCACCCGTGCCGGGGGTACTGAGATACGGCAGTCGGGGCGGCTACGGTTTATTGCACCAGATTAAGGCTCCGCGTCATCGCCCTGGAGTGCCGATAGACAGCAATAACAGCTGGCTCTCACGCACCGCCACGAATTCTGCGCCAACGGCGCTTCCAACGTAGCGCCGCGCGTCGAAAAATCGATATAAACCCTGATAGGTCATGCCCTTCTTCCTTGAGCGATTTCCGGACCCGGCTCGGGCGTCGGGGTGTAACCTGACCTATCGCGCGCGCAGCCTGACTGGAGAAAACACGGCGTACAGCGGAAAAGCGCGGATCATCTCGGCGGGAATAAAAAGCCTTGTTTTGGCCAATGCCGTTCAGATTTAGTCTGCCTGGGCAAGGTCCATCTTGAAAAAAATGCTGTCCGGCTGTCCCAGAACGCCGATACGAACAAACAGCGTCGGATAGGCCGCGCATTTCGGACGATGACCTGATGGGAGAAGAAATGCGCGGCATATTCGGCCATTGAATAGAAAAAGACAGAAGCCGCCTTGGAGATAAGTCTGCCCTTCTCGCTCTGCCGCATGCTCGACAGCAAGTTACAGCGAGCACCAATGCGTGGCGGCGGTCAGGTCATGACCAGAAAAAAACAGCGTCGATGTTTGTGAATAAACCCCAGCTCACGGGTGGCGGTCACCGTCCACCCCATGCGGTAAGCTGTTTACCAGGGCTCACGCATTGCCTGCCGCAAGCCAAACATGCCGCTAGTGCCAATCCCTGGCCGTCCTGATCCTCAAGTACAAACAGATTAGTCTTGGCCAATCCGCCTGCTCACCTGACCAGAAAGCTGCGCTCCACCGTTGCAGGCGCGCGCCAGGCGCGTCTTTCGGGCTGGCCGGCCAAGTTTGGTTTCAGGCCAGAGCCCGCATTTAGCCCGCCCATCTGCCATGAAGTAATCTGCAGGTCTTTCTGCCGCGCGCTGGCACCAGCATGCTATTACCCCCCTACCAGGCGCAGGGGTTGGTCGCCGCTGACCACTTGGGCAGGCAAAAAAATCGGCGTCACGCGGTGACAAGCACCAGGCCGGATCATTCCCAGCCCAGGCCAGATCAGGGCAGGGCTGCCGCGGGAAAATCCGCCAATCTGTTGGTGGGCCACCAGCCAGTTGGCCGGGGTCGGCAACGCCAAGGGTCGCCAGCTCCACCTGCACCCAACTGGGGCTAATCGGCCCGCCCGCGCTGATTGCAAAGGGGGGGCTCCGGGGGCTGGTTAACGGGGGCGTGGAAACCCCCCCCCCACCAATTCCTCTCCTTTTCCCCCCTGTGGT
>Ga0163217_1000528_pt1 | contig 12579 bp, 7 predicted proteins | sample SynspAceP_FD_185933 | JGI IMG/M metagenome (GOLD analysis project Ga0163217, IMG submission 185933) | Saline lake microbial communities from Ace Lake in Antarctica - Synechococcus sp. Ace-P (PacBio error correction) | ecosystem: Environmental > Aquatic > Non-marine Saline and Alkaline > Saline ... | reverse complement strand
TAATTGCAAAAGGTTACGAGACTTTCTTTTTCCTATTAAATATTTTTTCAGCCATTAATAGTGAAATAAAGCCTATTTTTATAGCAAAGTGAATCAAGTTCGATAGGAATAATGGTGGTGGGATGAGCCTTCTTAATCTGAGACAACTTACCTTTATTGCAACACTTTTTCATTGAACTATGTTCCTCATCAAATTGAGCCACCTCACGCAGGAATTAAGCGAATTGGGCGCTCTAGGCGGTTCTACCAAAATCGCGTAGGTTTTCCCAATTAAAAATGACTTTCCACCTTAACTTTGTAGGCAGAAATAAACATTGGTTCTTGACTGGAGTAATTTAAGAATATTCTCTGCTAATTTTTGATCGACTTTTCATTCAGCATTTCTATCGTAATACCCAATCAACATGTTCGCTTTCTAAGGCGCGTTGCCTTCTGAATCCATATCCTTTGGCCAATCAGTTTGGTAATGAAAATTGTTAAATTTTGAGCAATCTCAATAGTTATTATCGTAGCTTCCTGAGTCAAAACAAGGGATGATTTCATCTGCAATTCGTTCAACTGATCTTAAGCGCGTTTCTCATTCTGTCAGCTTCATTTTTTGTTATCCACTATAACCGAAAGACTTTGTTCATAAATGTGTCTAATCCATTTATTTGTTAAGATAAAAATTCGAAGGGGGAAGCAAAACTCTCAATAAACAAACCAAACAAATAGACTCTACGAAAAAATAAACAAACTGTTTTTTACTATGCTATTGGATTTTATACTATTTAAACTTTATACGAATTATCAGGCTCGTGAATTATATATTATAGTGAGCAAAATGGGAATAAAAAACACCCCGATAAATATTTTTAGAAAAAAATTAAGATCTTGAACTTGTTTTAGATGATTACCCCAATCGTTCCTACGAACATTTATCAGCAAAGGTAGTTTTGCAGTTATCTGATCAAAAGATTCTGCTCATTTTCTCAGCCTGGGACACACTTTAAAATACCCTGACTGTCCGCAATCTTTGCTATTTGGGATCTTTCATTGAAACCGTTCTGCCAACAAGCCGCTTTTTGGCACTGATATGGACGGACACCTTCGAGCGATCATGCGGACAGTCTGAATAGAGGTATTACGATCATAAGGTTTGTGTCGTTCGGCATAAGTGCCGATTTGGAATTTTGCGGAATACTGATACTTAGATAATTAACTTTAAAAAACGACTCGGAAACTGCGTAATTTCCTTTTCGTATGGTTATCAACTATTCTATTGTAAATTACTATTTCTTAATGAGAACATTTAAAATTCTTCAGAAATGTACAACAATATTAAAAAGGAATTTTATGCGCTACTGTATCTTCATTGTCAGTTTTATTATTTTTGGATGGTGCAAGAGAGGCCTTATCAATTTATGCTAACATGACACTTATCTCTGGAGTACCAGGATTTCAGGGAAAGAGTTAAAAGTTGTTTTTGCTTATTTTGAAGCAGGGGCTGGATTTGACCTCGGAAACCATTTGATCCAATTTAGCCAAATAATCTCAAAGTTGCAGGCTATTTCGTTTACTCAGAGTAGGTCAAGGGAAAGGTCGCTCTAAAACTCAGCAGCGGAAGCTAAGCGCTAGGGAACTATGCTTGAATAGGCCAAAAAAACTTTTTAGATCATCTGCATATAAAACAACCTGTGTGATTTTTTGTTGGGCATTTCATATGGAGGGAATTAATAGCAAGATACTTGCTGACATGTATCCAGAACAAAACTAGGCGTTACTACTTATAGACCTTGGTACAAAAGTGGAAGTGAAAATAATAGCAAGGATTGATCCCAATTGCTGTTGAGAAGGAACTCAAACTGCTCAAAGGATTTTAGGAAATCGCATAGCAGAAGAGGCGCCCTTAGGTCAGCGATTTTACTGGAATGAATTGAGAGATCTCTGGCTTCAGTACCCCTTGCCAGACTTTTGCTGACATTGGTTGACATTAAAGTGACAGCAAGTAGCCAGCGTGCAAGATAGGGCGATGAGCTTAGTTTAGGCAAGGGCCTTCAGCGATTTGCCAAATAGAGCCAATATGCTTGAAGTCATGGGTAATGAATTTCACGCGCGGAAGCTTTGTCTCTAACGACCAAAAGCGGCCATTTCTTTCACGTCGAAGAGCCTGAATTAGTCATGCTGAATTTCAAAAAACGCTTATACCCTAGTAATACGTTAAGAACGACGTTTCAAATAAGATGGGTTAGTGAATCTGAATTAGATTCTAATTCAATTTTCAATTCAATATTTGAAAGTCGAAGACAGTGAACGGAATGTCTCCTTCCTGCTGTTTGATCGTTCAATAAGCCAGATGGCAATGTCTGCAAATGGCACAAAACAAGACTTATTATAGAAGCTCCTCAAGCGATGTTTTCAATATTACGTAAACTGCCGGTTAACGTGTCAGTAAATTAATGATGCTGTGATTTTAACTTGTCAACTCGTTTTATTGGCTAGCGGGCTACTTCTCATGGGCAAGCTTGCATTGCTCCAGCAATGACGACCGGATTTGCTCAATCCTCCTTAGTTGACGCATGCGATAAGCTCAAGGTACTTTTACGCCTGATATTGAAGTGCTTAGCCTGATGCCACTTTGATTAAGGCGTTGGTTTGGAGGCCACCAGCAATTTTCCATTCACCATAAACCTCAAAACTTTTACTTTAGAATTTTTGCCCACGGGGTGCTGTCGTCAATGCCGACCAAGGCACTTAATTGGCTATATTCCCCTCTGCGTAAGTACTGTTCTTAAACGCGAGGTTGGGCCAAGAGGCACCTATGCCACTGCCGGTAGATGGTATTTTTGGAAAACGAATATTTTTCACCATATAAGGTGTTGGCGTCAGCTCTGGGCTCCGCCCCAGCCAGCGTTTGTGGACGTTGTCCACCAGAACGCGTTTCCGGCTCCCCAAGGATCACCATGCGATGGATAGTTGGAATCCATTTTTCCAATGTGATTAACACCATCACCGCCACATGATGCGCCCCGGGCATTTCTGACCAAATAGCGCGCTGCTGCCCAACTCGTGTTTACCGTGGCTTTTAGATAATGGTTTGACGGGGCTTGAGTTTCGAAAGTGGTTTCGCCAGTAAAATCACAGTTCTTCACGTTGCCACAGATCACGTAAAACGATGGGAGCGTTGGATTCCATTTTAAAGTGGGCGGCGGTTTCAGCTCAACCTTAAGCGGATATAAACCCACCGATAAAAATGGGCCAACCGCTTTTTCGCCGGTATTGGCGAGCGTTTTTAAACAATAATCTGCACGATCATTCGCTATCGTAAGCCAATACCCTTGGTTACCGGCCTGAGTCCTGATTGAACGGCAATGATCTCTGCTGTCCCCATATATCTAATAATGGGAGCTGCGGAGCGTCAGTAAAATCATAACCATTAACAGCGGGCCGCTGATAAGGATTGAACCACAGGCACTGGGACTTTTGGCTTCAGTGAGGTGGTATTGATTCAAGTCCACCGTGGCCGATATTACAAACATATTCTGGTCATTCAGGTACCGGGACCGCATAGAGTTTTCCCCCCCGAGTGATGACGCTGTCTACACTGTTTATGTAACATCGGGCCCCAAAATGGCACGATGTCGCCACTGGTGCGCCCACAAATTTTACCAATATCTTTACCCCATTGACGCCACATTGGCTGCACCCAATTACAATCGAAAGAAATAAAATTCCCATCTGGATTGTTATTTATCAGCGCCTCTTGCAGATTCCTTTGATAGAGGCTTTTGACACCCTGCCACATCGGTGAGATTAATATGTCCTTGATAAATTCAGGGCTCCATTGGCGGCAAATTTTGGGACTTGCTGACATGTTCACGTTCTGGCCCGGAAAGGCGGTCGATGCCACAAGCATCGAACACTTATGTAGTCAAAACCCCCAGTCAGCAAAAAACAGTTTGATGTCTTGTCACGTTGACCATAAGTACCCCACTTTCCCTTTCAGCCCTTACCTTCTGGCCAAATTAGGACATGTAAGTCATAAGGCTTGTGAACAGGCATTACGTCCAAACATCGGTATAGATTCCCGTTTTGAGGCCATAGCATGAATGCGCTGCTACAAATGTTTGAAGCTGGTTTCATTGGCCGCTTGATGGTCCATTTGCACTGGGAAAAAGAGCGGTTCGTTCACGAGTTGCCTCTGCCCTCACGACGTTTTAACCACCAGCCATCAATCAATGTGATATATTTTGATAACCCAATTTTGCCAAACCCTGAGTTCAACAATCGCCTGGGCTGAACCAATCACCTTGGCTTCGTCAACACAGTACGAAAAGCAGTTCCAGGCGGCTATTCCCAAACCCAATGGGTGGTGTTTGCGCGCACCTGCGTAAAAGCCGGACACTTGCCTTGAGCTGCAGGGTTGTTTGATCTTAGTTACCTGAGAATGATCAGTTTGCCACAGAGGCTGAGGCAATATGCCACTCAGTAGCAGGGGGCTTATTACTATGTTGGATCGGAGACATAAGTTTACCTTTTTGACTAGAGATTGCCAATTTTTCACCGCTACTGACTATCAGATAGTTATGCGTCTTGCAAAACAACCCGGCATTTCTGTTGCGTGACTTTAAATTAAAATGCCACTTTAGTTTACCCACTGGTAAGTGGCACGGTATGGATTAAGCAACTGGTTAATTGTTGAGGCTTAAAACTTGATAGCGCGCGCCCGACATTTGATTTTACGACCCCATTCAGAGTAGAGCCCGGATATCGCTTTGCCCAACGTAAGGAGTGCCAATTCATCGTTGAGATATTTATCCCATACTGGCACAAGATATCTGGGTTTGTCTGATACAGCATAAGTAGCAGAACTGACATCCAGTTCATTCGCATTCAGCGGTTAGATTTATACTTTGCGCTCAATCAATACTCACTATGTTAAGCCGGACTCCAATGGCTCAAAATATAAACTTTCCGGTATGTGAGGCAGGGAGAAAACACTCAAACTGAGGTTTATCGGTTGTTGTACATTTAAATAAGCGAATAAGACGTATTCTGCACACCCGCTAATTTTACCCCTTGTTAAAGCCTCCCACCAATAGGACTCGTATCGATGTAGGTTAATGTTTGCGGTCATACCAAAACATTGTTCGAAGAAAATGTTGCGTAGTGAAAAACTTCATAAACCTAATATTGGCCGGTTAATCTAAGTTCTTAGGTTCAAAGACGTTAAATGCGTATCAAACATGAAGCCGTATTCTATCCCAAGGTTGTGGATTTTCAACCAGGATTAGTTAGGGCGATTTATTGAATCTTCTTCATTGGGGTTAAACGCCTCGCCAATCTGCACAAAAACCTTGAATCTTAAAGAAAAAACCAAGCCTGCAGTTAGGGCTGAGCCTGGTCTTAAAAATACCATTCTAGTGAAATGTCAGCTTTTGGGTGGCTTTGACTGGTGATAAAATTCGGGTTACCCACTTTGTTAAATGGTAAATTTCACCCAGGCTGGAACCATCGTCCAACTGGTAGACAATTCGATTTCATAGGATGCCCAGCCATTACTTCGGCATAAGAGTAAACGTAACACAGATCATCAGCAATTTCATAGCTAATTTTGAGTGATGGGTAATAGCTCTGAATTAAGAGTTTTCTACAATAAAGGCGCAGGCTCTTTGTGTTCACTATCCACACCCAGGCCTGCTGGCGCACTGACTTTAGTCAATTTCCCACACCACCATTAGACGGCCAGGTATCGGGTGGCTCACATAGCGTTTAAAACCCACATTACCCGACCATCTATCACCTGCTAAATTAGCCTTGCAAATATAAAGATACGGTGTCTTTCTACCACTTCAAAGTGGGATTCATTCGGATTAAATACAGGTTTCATCATTTATAGGAATAGCCTTACTGGGCTACATTTTCTCCGGTAAAACTCGATTAATAACATCGGGATTATTATCTGCGGCATGCATGGCTTCTTGATAAGCATCAATATCAAACCAACAAAACTCGCGGGGAATTTACGCCAACGTCAACTTAAAAAATCCTCTAGAGGGAAGCCTTTAACCATTGTCAACCCCAGTATCAGCAAAAGGTTAAACTGGTGCATTACTGTATTAAATTACGTGCTAGTGGTTTGTCGTATTTTTCTCTTAGCCTTTGGTGCGCTTGTATGACACCAGCTCCGCATATCTAAAACTTTTAAAAGCACTGGTAACTCAAAAAAATAGTTCCACCTTTTAACGAAACCTTCCCGACAACCTCATCGTCAATATTTAACCCCATCAGTACGTTGAAAAATGCGGGTCAAATTGTTCAATTGCTGTCTAAATCACCCAAAGAATTAACACCATCCAATCTGACTAAAATCCAATACCCAACTTGGGTAATCCTCCCTCAGTCGGACTGAAAGTCCGCCGTATTGGGTACCCCACCAACCCCATGAGCCACCCACAAACTTGTCTTACCACCCGCCATCTCGAGTCGATTTAGACCCACATAAGCATCACCCGTCACCACCAAACGAATCTGAAACAGTAAAAACGACCAATTTCACCCCAACTTGATAGTATCAACAACCCTATGTTCAAGTAATGGTCAACAAGCTCAGGAATAAGATTATCCATGGTGACACCAGTCACAATAGTACTTGTGGATTTTAATTTTCTGTCGGTGTACCGGTAAAAGGTTAGCGTCACGCCAAACTTTGCGCTTGGCCAAATTAAAAAAAGGATTCTGTATACCTTTTTGGATGGTATGCATCCAAGCGAGTTCCAATCATCAGCACGATTTTCTAATCATTATTGGGTTTAGTATGGGAAGGAACCTGATAGAGCCAATGCGCTTTCTGTCTTCGAGCCTAGCTTGGTAGGCAACTACGTGGGAAATTTTCAATTCATTGGAGGGAATCTTGCCAATTTTAACGCCACCAACCGGAGGTCATTGTCGTGCCCAACTCCAGTTTTCGCCATAATTTAAATTCTGAAAGAGAATCTGTTGCGGGTGGGTGTATATACTGTATAAGGGCTGAAAATAAAAAACCCATAGTATCGTTGGCAAAGGTATTACTGGCCTACAGCGAGAACTTTAAAAACCCCAGTCTCATTCAACTTGTCACCATAATGACCTTCTACCGATAAAGAGCCTTGTTTTGCCTTTATTATCCATGGTTTGGCCGTTTTTAAATTGATTTCGCGCCGCGATACTGCCCTCAAGCGTGAAGCCGTGATCCGACTTATGCTAACCCAAGCTTCTGAGAGATGACTTCCGAAGGGCAGCACATCAAAAGCAAATTCCCGCACCCCGATGATCGGTTTGCCCATGATCGTTCATTTAAAGTTAAAAACAATACTAAAATTCAGGCCCTAAACCGCGTATGTTTACTCCTTGGCCTTTCACACCACTGGGAACGGTCAATAGTCACGCCAGTAATATTGAGATAAAGAATTCCGCTAGTTGCATCAGGAAAATGCCCTAGTTCCTGGCAGTAATACCATTCGATTAGGCTGTCTGTGTCCACGCTTTAATATTAAGGGCTTGATTTAAACTCGACTGCTTTAGACGGAAACAGTTAATTCTCGTTAACCACTGCTATCTTCTCTAGTAACTCGTCATCAGCAGCTTGAACATTGATGCTCGTAACAAAACAATACATACAGCAACGGCTTAATTTGCCTCTTATTAAATAAACGTTCCATGATTTTTTGCCTGTTAGAATACAAGTGTGTTAAAAACTTAACAAAACTTATTAACGAAGCAAAATGAAAAGTTTCAACAGTATTATTTATCGTTTTAACAAATATTTGACAGAATAATGATATATCGAACATAAAGAAAACAATAAATAATAAAAAACAGATATATATTTCATTGTTCTTTCATTGTAAGGCGCTAACAAAAACTACGGATTCTCTATTAGCTGTGTTTTTAAGCTGGAATAAGAAGGGCGTAAAAATATTCATTAGGATTTCGTGTATTATATGCGCCTGAAGGCTGTTACAACTGTTGGTTTACTTGTGCAAAACTGGGGGTCCTCAGGATTGCCGTTTTTATACAGAGCAAACTCTTGTTAGATTAAAAGGGTATTTGGATGTTTAGCAAGCTGTGTGAGCTGAGCTCGTTGCGTTTTCACAAAAAATATGAAACCACACCTCCACCCCTATTCTGATGCTAAATATTCTTTGAACTTCAGTCGCCAACCCAATCCATAAAAAGGACTCGTGTTGCGACGCCGGCCCAAATTACGTCGTTTGGCATTAAAGGCAAATTCACTGGCATAGGTTCGGATAGCACATAGTTTAGTTAAAAATTTGTTGTTAAGTGTCCTTGCCGCAAAACAGTGTTCGAATACCCACTCTGGGTACCTGGCAATGCCCCAAACCAGCCAAAGCAGCTGGCATTATAGGCTTCACTGTTTGTTTACGGGTAATACTGCGTGGCATTACAACATAGGCTTAATTCACCGTCAATTAAGTACTCAAAACCTCGACTTTAGTTCCTAATGGTTTGCACATAGTCCACTTAAAGCTGATGGTGCTGTAAATCGTCGAGTGTGTGAGGATACCATATTTTTAGGAGATAGGCGGAGCTGCCGCAGTTAATCTTTCCATCTGACCAAGGATTTAGCAAATTAGATGGAATCAGTTAAATTACCGACAGCGAATAACACAGTCAAATCCTCACTTCACTATGTCTACCGTCCTGTTCTTGTACTGCTGATTTCAAGAGCTAAAGGCAGGTGGAGCACTGTTGAATTCTTGCCAAGCGTGGGGATTAATGGCATTATTGGCTAAGCGCACAGGCATAGTTCCATCGTAACCTGCCTTGTAGTTGTTTATCACCCTGTTTTGAAATAATTATTTCAAAATCATCCAGATCAGCCAATAAATCTTTGGCAGCGTTGATAATACACTTCCGCATCTTGAGTTTAAGGTCCACCACTACGAGTTAGTACGAAATAGCAATTGATGCCAAATGACTTTCAAGTTGTTGCAAGCTTTTGGACACGCTGGCTTTTTGGCCAAAACTCAAGCTTTCTGCTGTTTTAGTAAAACTACCCAATTCAGGCAATGTGGCTAAAATACGCATGCGTCGATACGATCCAAGGACATAAACATTTCATTGTTTTTCTAATTTACGGAACAAAGTAATGCAAATTTAAGCTAGTTTATCTGCTATATACAGACAATACCACTCCTGTGAACATTTCAATCAACGAGGGGTTACCCATGCCCAAAAAAAACGCTTGAATTACCGGAGGCAGTCGAGGCTTAGGTAAAAATGCTGCCATCGCCTTAGCTAAATCCAGGGGTCGACATTATTTTGACCTACCTTAACAATGACTCTTGCAGCAGACGGAGGTAAGTTTAAAAGAAATTGATGCTTGGGTCGCAAGCAGTGGCGCTGCCACTGGAAACTAGCCGAACTCCAGCACTTTTACGCCGTTTTCTGGCTTCACTTAAAACCACTCTGCATGAACATTTCAGCGAAGAAACACTTTGATTATCTCGTGAACCACGCCAGGTATGGCATGCAACTTTCTTTTGCCCAAACCACTGAGCCCCAATTTGGACGCCTTAATGGAAGGTGCATTAAAAGGGGCCCTCTTCTGAAACTCAAACTTTTGTAACCACTAATTAAAGGACGGCGGAAAAATCTTTAGAACTTTCGAGTGGGCTGACACGTTTTTTCTTTTCCCGGTGCTGCAGGCTTAACGCCATGATGAAAGGTGGGGTAGAAAGTAACATGCTCGTTATTTAGCAAAGAACTAGGGGCATCGTGGCAATCAGCTGTCAATACCCTAGCGCCCGGCGCTATAGCCAACCGCTTTAAATTTTGGTGGGGCCGTTGCGCGATGATGCTTAAATTAAACCAAGCATTAGCAACTCAAACCGCCTTAGCCGAGTGGTTTACCTGATGATATTGGTGGTGTAATCGCCAAATCTGTTACGAAGGTTGAGTTGCGTTGATAAACGGTCAGGGCGTATTGAGCCTCCCGGCGGTATGTTGCTGTAATACGTATGCAGGGAAAGACTGGGTCTTTCCCTTCATTAAGCAGCATTGACTAGTAAAAAACTTGTTCCGAAAAAACGTGCTTACATTCAGGCAATCTTCAACAAGTCAATATCCATGTCATTTTCGGCGCATCTGAAAGATCAAAAAACCACCCAATTGACCAATATGATCATTGTTATAGCGCCCCATCTTGTTCCATTGTATTGATCAGCGATTTGTTTAGCCGTCTTTCCTAAATCTCCAAACATTTTTTTATTCGCCAGGCTCTTGTCCAATCAGCAAGAAGCAATCAGACTTATAACCAGCAGTGCCGTTTATGACTGCGATTGCCATCCGCGCTATTTGTGGGTAGTCCACTATTGTGTTTTTGACATAGGCAAGTGCATCAGTCGAGGGTTACTGTCTTGATGTCCAACACTGTGCTGTACCAATATGCACTCGCTGTTTGAGTAGTGTATATTTTGGATTTTGGCGCAATAAGGCTTTAATCATTCGCGGCCGAAAAAATCGATTGGCCTGCTTCTTTGCTACCAGAGTATCACCGCCTCCTTGTTGCAAGGTCGCTGTACTAAATAAAGCACCTCAAGCAAGGGCTTGGTGTTTCTGTTCAGCGTGTGCATCTGAGTAATGATTAGCAAATGCCAGTTTAAATATACTCGGGGCTGGCAACATATTTACTCTGAATACCGTAAGCACCAGCTACGGCATGATGATTTAACCTGGGCAAAGTCAGGGCCTGCGCAGTAACATCGTGGCGACCGCGCAAAACACTATGAATGTCATCTACATTCGGTTTTTACTGATCAAATTGCACCAGTAATAAATCATGGTTGTGGTTCAAAGTTGACCAAACATTCAATGGCATATCTGGCCACTTTTGGCTGTCACAACCCGTTTGCGATAAGCAGTTACACTAGCAGGCAACGACCTTGAGTAATTGAGAGAATTGCTATTGGAACATTATTGGCTTCCTTTTTTGTTTATATTACTTAAAAATATGCAAAAATTACTCATTGCGAATACCACTAAGCTTGTGGTTTACTTTATCCGACAAATGGCATAAATTCTAACTAAGCGTCCCTACCAACAATTCACCGTAAGGGATTACATCAATGCCATGAATCGCCCTTTGTTTAAACATTTTCGCGATCACGATACGCTGTTTTAGCGAGCTTGCTATTCGTCAGGAACGGCTATGCCCCTAAGTTTGGGCTTAAACGGCCCGGCTATCATAAACCCCTAAATTTGTCCCGCTGAGGGGCAACGTTTAACCATTGAGCCAGAGCGCGCATTGTAGTGGCCTAATTTTAAAGACCTGCGCGGCGTAAAACGCCTAGCATATAGACAACATTTCCCGGTTTTCACATCGTTGCTAAAAGTTGATATTGGCTTTCGTTATCCCCCGCCGCGATAGCCGGTCTTGAAGCGCCTTTATTAAAACGTTTTCCGCTCCAGAGTTTTTCTAAGAGGGAGAAAACAGAAATATTTGCCGGCCCATCAACTTGTCATACGGTTTAAAAGCCGCGGCAACGGGGGTATGCCCCGATCAAGAAGACGAGGTGTGGGTACCCGACGATAATTTACAGCAAAGATACCGTTCGCCCTTAATTTATTGGATATCGAGGCGCGCGGAAGATCATGCCCGATGGGTGCGAGACTTCGCGGCACTCGACCCCGTGGTTGTATGCTGGATGGCGTTTAAACGATAGCGCCTTTTTGAGCTATCTATATTAACCAAGCTGGAATGGCGTGATATCGCCGTTAATGCTGGCTATCGGTAGATGGCATTACAATATTGGGGCGCGACCTTGATTTATCTTATTCGCCCCGGGTAGGTAGCTTCAATTGCCGTTTGGGAAAAAGTGCTGAGCTAGAGTGGGAAGTCATGGGTTACTACGCCCCCAGAGGGATGCATCCTGAACACGATGGATATGGCACGCTATTAACCATACTATTGATGCTATTCGGTCAGCCTCTGACTGACCTTTATAATTAATTATTCTTACTTGCTATTTAATGAGAGTAAAACCGAGCGTATTTTAAGTACAGGCGGTCAATTAGATATCCGCTAGAAGAGAATTCTTTGAATGGGAATTTTTAAACCTTGGGAAAGTTTTTGCAGACCAACCAAGCTTGCCATCGTCGTAAAAGCAACTTGATCCATCCACGGAACGTGAATCTATTAGGGTCGCCTTCAACCGTTTGTTTTAATCACGAGTCAACATATCTTGCCATCCTTGAATGAAAATTCATTGATTTGATTGGCTCCAAATAACGCTAGCCTCGCATTAATTGCATAAAAAGTGTTGTGACAAAAAAAACAAAAAACAAGCACTAAGCTGTTGGCAACATGTTGCCACGTTCCAATAAGGGAGTATTTTACATTGGAAAATTTTCAAGCTTATTTGTTTGTCTCGGCTGGATTTTTATATTTTATTCCGCCCACCAAACCACCACAAGCGCAGGGGGGGGGGGGACTGGGCCCTATTCGGCAAAAGATACACCGCAAAATTTTTCAAAACCCCATTCGTATTTGGCCATGGCTGGCGACCAACCCATAGATATTCCGTTTTACTTATCTCC
>Ga0163217_1102059_pt1 | contig 12581 bp, 14 predicted proteins | sample SynspAceP_FD_185933 | JGI IMG/M metagenome (GOLD analysis project Ga0163217, IMG submission 185933) | Saline lake microbial communities from Ace Lake in Antarctica - Synechococcus sp. Ace-P (PacBio error correction) | ecosystem: Environmental > Aquatic > Non-marine Saline and Alkaline > Saline ... | reverse complement strand
TCGCCTACTTGCACGACCGGCAGAAATGCGCCGGGATTTGATGCCGGTGAAGTTTTCATACTTTGGCTTCATGATCACCTGAGCGCCTTTATTGACATGCAACGATGGCCTAGCTGGGAGTTCCGTCCAACAAAGCTGTGTTGAAATACAATCCACTGATTGAGTTGGGCTGTGGGCTAATAACTGAATTAGTTTCGGAGGCGAAATGCATTTTCCAAGATGGCTTCAGTAGTTTCGTAAATTATTTCTAAACACACTGAGCCAAGCCCAAAGCAAATCGAGCACTTTCCACAAGTCGGCTGATGAATGACCGGGATGAATTTGATTAAAGAACTTCTTGGACTAGATCTTGATCAATTACTTCAAGCTGTTCAGCTTTCCCTGTGTCGTTAGGTATCATATTACTTCGAGGCGTGGCCTCCTTGCTCCTGGCTAAGATGCATTTTCGGTTCTCGGTTGTCGGTTGTCGGTTCTCGGTGGGTGGTCCGCCACGCCTGTGCGCTTTGGAGTAGCGGACAGGTGTCGGTTGTGGGTTTCTTCGGTTATCGGTTGTCGTTCTCGGTTCCGCCCGGCGGACAGGTGTCGGTTGTTGGTGGTTGTCTTTGTTGTGTGGTTTGGTTCGTATTAAGGGAAATTACTAGTAATGTGTTACGACTCTTTGCTGAGCAACGCGAAGCAGAAAACGCGTAGCGGAAACGCCGGCAGGGCAGGACAACCCAGAAGGCAGACAACCTGTTCCGCCGTGGCGGATACCCTGACCACCTGTCCGTTACTCAAAGGCGCACAGGGCCGTGCGGAACAAGCTTTAGCGGACAACCGCCTGCAGCAGAATCTTCGGTCTCAATGACAAAAAAATAAGGCTACTGACTCCTTACGACCACCCATTTTTCAATTGTATAATTGACCTACCTAAACCAAATTTTTTGATAATTCGACCTTTTCCATTGTAACGTTTCTGATCCAGGCTGATTGCTCTCTTGCTGGATGAAGACTTTCGCTTTTTACGGCCTTCGTTTCTCACGAGTGTAAACTCCAGATATGGGGAGAGATCTATTCCTTTAATCGTGACTGGCTTTTAATGTTATTGGGATGGAATTATGCCGTTGAGCTGATTGATTCAGGAGCTTGTCAAAAATCCGGCGATATTATGGAAAAACGGTTTTCGAAGATTCGGTCGAATGCTGTGAACTCAATGCTATGATGACGGAAAACGATTTAGAGTGGTTGACTCATCGAAAGATCGTTTCATACTCAAACCCTCATCCATCTGAAGCAGTAAGTCGGCAGTAGTATCATTTTGGGAGTGAATCGGAACCATCGATCCATGGCTCATTAGATGCCATGATCCATGGCCCCAATGAAATTTTTTGCTGATTGAGTGAGGATGGTATACCTTCGGTTTTCTCCACAGAATAGTCCGCAGGACGGACTTCCATTCCGCGCTCCGCGAGCTGTATCAAATCGCGATCTACTCCAACCTGGAGAAAAAACAGGCAGTATCATCCAAATCATCGAGTTAAATATCTCGCATCTCCGTCTGGTCGATCCGATGGTGGAGTTGATGTAGCCTTGGATGTTAGTTTTTTATTAAAGCTACGTTACCTCAGAAAGGTTTAACTTGCCCTCCAGAGATACATTTGGAAAATATCATAATGGGGAACACAATTACGATAGACTATGCTTTTGAGTTTGTTTTTGAATAATTGACTGTTGAGTTGTGTTTAATAGGTTAGTGTTCTGCCTCGCCTTGTGCGCTGTTTGGAGTCGCGACTGGTGGTGGTTCCTCCACGCCTATGGCCTTTGGAGTAGCGGGACAGGTGTGCGTTCCGCCCGGCGGACAGGTGTCGGTCTCGGTTCTCGGTTTTTCGGTTTCTCGGGTTATCGGGTTATCGGGGTTCCGCACGCGGCGGAAGGTGTTCGTTGGTTGGGTTCGTATTGAAGCAAATTACTTATTAATATGTTAACACTCGTATTTCTGCAACGCGAGCGACACCTGTTCCGCCGTGGCGGGAAACAGCGACGGACAACGCCGAAAGGCTGAACCAACGCGAAAGCGGTCAACGCCGTAGCAGACACCTGTCGCCGTGGCGGGAACAGCTTTAGCAGGAATCCTCACCTGTCCGCGCGTGGCGGGACTCCACTCCGGTTAATTCATAAACATTTGGCAATCGAAGTGCAGGCAAGGCTGTGAAAAACGATCTGGTTAGGTAAATCACGACTATATTGGGCTGGAAATGCTTTTGAGCGTTAAGCGGAGCGGTGTAGGCTTTGGGGGAGGGCCGGGGGGGGGGGCTAATGAATACGCTAAGATTCCATTGTCTTTTAATATTTGGCGTATTGCTGTTCGAACTCGCTACTCTGGGAAAGGAGGTAAAAGAGGTGGCAATTTGCATTATTTAGAATGTAAAATTGAAGAATTTAAAATGTCAGATTCGAATTCATTTTTCCATGGGTTAAACTTTAAACTTTAACATGCCTCATAATCTCCTAAAATTCTTAGATTTTGGTTCCAATAAGCGGAACTAGTCTTCCAAATGGCTTTTCTTCTTTCTTGGAATCTGGTCTAAGTTGTCCAGTTGTGCCAAAGAAATTGCAGCAGTGACTTCCGACGGGGGAGGAAAACTGGATCCGCATCTACCCAGCTGTATTTTTATCGATTGTCTCCTCTAAAGGAAAGCTGTCGTGTTGGTTCCTTTTTTCCAGATTACTTTCCGCCGTTGACCAGGTTTGGCTGGGCTTAATGATCAGCATCCCCCCTTTCTCCGCTGGATATTTTTTAGTTTCATGGAAGCTATAGGTTCAGATGCCGATTTCCTCCCAGCTTTACCCTGATCTAGAAGCTATCAATCCTTTGCGCAGCGTCTTCACTTACATAATTCCGTGTCGATTAGCGATCTCCATGATCAACTCCTCTCCAAGGGAGCACACCTCCATAGTGCACAGGGACGATTGCGCTTTGTTTTGGGGACGTCATGCTCTAGGCAGGACTTACATCATCTTATTCGGATGATCAGGCTTGCTTCGAATTAAATACGATTCTTGGACGCCGAAAGCACGAAGCATTGGCAGTGGACACAAAGTATTAGCCTCGTAAACTCACGTTCGTCGCGGGTGAATATCTAGAAATCGCGGCCATTTCCAGGCATCGGTACAGGAGTGGTCAAAGAGGCTTATGAAACCGTAGCGTTGCTATCAAAAAGAAATGTTGGCATCGTAACTGGGTAAATCACCATTACGGAGATTTTGCCCCAAGGCCACCGGCTTTTGCTGAATGTATTTCAGTTTTCCGTTGCCGCGTGAGGTTAGGGTTGGGTTGAAGGGGATGGCTTTCAGGTGTGGGTTGCAGTTTGTCGGTGTCGGTTCCGCCACGGGCGGACACCGTGTCATTTGTGGTCAGTTGTCGGAGGCGTGGCCAATTTTTAAGACCGTGCTGTAATGTGCTAGAGGTTATGGGATTAGTTTTATTGGGTTGTCTTGGGTTGTTCATTGTTTTCTGTTGTCGAGTTGTTCGGCAGTGGTTTTGTATAGAAGGAGCTTAAGATTTAGTCATGTGATAATTCCGCTTACGCTTGACAACGACGGAAGCGGAAAACGCAGCAGCGGACAACGCCGTTAGGCGCAGGACACCTGCCCGCTTGACTCCAAAAGGTGCACAGGCGTGGCGGGGAACAGGCTTTAGCGGACAACCTGACACCTAGTCCGCCGTCGGCGGAACAGGGCTTTAGCGTCTACGTAAAAAAGCATTGCTCTAAATTATATTTCAATGCTTCAATTTTTCAATTTTCAATTTCCCATTCAATAATGATACACAATAACAGTATCTACACAGCCTTAGTTCCCAGTTCTTACTATAATCCAACAGCTGGCACAATTGGCGGCTTGGGTGGGGATAGTGAGTATTTTTGATCCCAGCGTAAACCCGCTTTTTGGTCCGCGGCCTTAATTTCAACTTTGCTCCAAGCCCTTTTCCTCTGGACTCTTCGGGAAAACTGCAATAAGCCAATAAGAAGCATTTTCATTTGGGGCGCAAAGACACGCGTGGATCATGCCATGCAAATCCGATCGTCAAGATCTCATCATGCTCCTGGCCTTTTGATCAAAGTGAATACAGCTTTTCGAATTCTGATTGACAATCTATTGTCAGTTGGTTGACGGAATAAATACCACTTTGGAAGGCTAACTCTTTAAGTTGAGTTCCCAATTCCTTTTTTTCATAGTTAAAAAATAACAGGATTCGGTATTTGTAATCAAAAGCTCTTTTTGAAGATGAGTTTTTGGTCCACCAGTTGAATGCTTGGATCCAACCTTACATTTCTTTTTGAAAAAGGTAAATGAGCGAGAAGTTCTCAGCAGCTACCATAACTCATTTTCATTCCAGGAATACCTATTGGTTCACATTTTCCTTACAGCGGTAGCCAAGAGGTTATGGAGTCAAAGGCAAGTGGAGGTGATCAAAGGTTGGCTGGGGTTGTCGGTTGTCGGTTCCGCCACGGGCAGGTGTCGGTTGTCGGTTGTCGGGTCTCGGTTGTCGGTTGTCGGTTCTTCGGTGTCTGTCGGTTGTGGGTTGTCGGTTGTCGGTTGTCGTTTGGGGTGCTCGGTTTGTCGGTTGTTCGTGGTTGTCGGTTCTCGTGGTTTGTTCGTATTTTAAGCAAATTTTTTAGTAATGTTGCAAATGATTCTAACGGTGATAAACGCGAAGCAGAAAACCCTGACACCTGGTCCGCTACTCCAAAAGTGCACAGGGCCGTGCCGGGAACAGCTTTTAGCAGACAACGCGAAGGAGACACCATGACAACCTGTCCGCCGTGGGAACAGGCGAGAGACATTGCCAAGGAAGAAACACCTGTTCCGCGTGGGGAACTTACCCACTCGCTTCTCCACAATATATATTGCCTTCTTTTTCTGCTTTCGAGGTTTTCCGACATAGAGCCCGGACGCATCCCCATACAGTACCAGCTCTCTAAGCTCGCGCGCATAGTTGGAAATAATCGAAAACTTGCTAGCTGCGAACATAATTTACCTTGGAAAAATACGTGATCAGCGTGGTAAATGGCAAATAAAAACAGATAAGGCGACCAAAAGCCCAATTTTTACTGTAGCCGGATCGTTGTCGCTGTAGGCCGCATAATATTCCAAGCCAAATTAAACAAGCGCTTGAAGTTGTAGCTCTTCTCTTTCTAATTGGCTGCTGGGCTACGTCTGTGTGGTCTGTTTGAATCCCACCAGCGAACATCGTCGGGGAAAAATCACGGATTTACTCTTCACGGATGGCCGATGATTTTTGAATGACTTTTTTATGTAAATGCCAAATTTTGCGATGGTTCATTTGATGTGATCGGTCACCAAGCTTAATGTTTCGGTAGAAAAAGCTTTGAAGAAAGTCGCTTTGAAAACGTCTTGCACAGATTGGCTCTTCTAGCCAACGACCTTCAAATCTTCTTGAGCTTATGAAAAAGTGCAGGAATTCTCTCTGTTCTTCCTGTAGACACAGTCAGGACTACCACCCAATCACCCTTGGCTGCATCCCAAGCCTGCATTGATGGCGGTAAGTGCTGCCCAAATTGCCGGGAAGTTTAGTCCTTTGATTCGTGGGTTAGTGGCGGAGTTGTTCGATAACCTTCCAGATTTCATCGCGGGGCCAGCATGCTTCGACCCCAGGATAATTTCATTATAGGTTAATGGAACTGTCAGCGGCTCTTTCCTTTCTGATAGTTCGGGGAGGCAGCTTTTCTTGCATTGTAGACTGGGGATACGATGGAGAGCTTTAGTGTCAAGTAGTGGTGTTTGGACTGGATATGCAATGCTATCAGGTGTGTGTGCGAACGGTTTCTCTGTTGGTTGTCAGGGGGTTGTCGAGGATTCAGGGTTGTCTTGGTTTCTCTTGGTTGTCAGGGGTTGTCGAGGATTTCAGGGTTGTTTGGTTCTTGGTTCTTCTTTGGTTTGTAGGGTTGGTTCGTAATGAAGCCAAATTACTTTGTAAAAAAGTTTGAAACGCTGTGTCTAGACATCCGAAGCATTACAAGGGTCGCGCAGCAAGGGACAACGCGAAGCAGACAACCATGACAAACAGCGCAGCAACATACGAAGGCAGCTTAAACGCGGAGCGGACAACACTAAGTAGACACCGAAGTAGACAACACCGAAGTAGACAACAATGAAACAGCGTCTTAGCGGACACGCCGAAGGCATTGCAACTTAACCCCCCCCTTTTTTTTCCATATTCTTCCTCTACATACTCAATAAGTTGCTATTTTTGATTCCTAGTGATTCGTAATTTTTTATGGCCAATCGATCAATTATTTTCTCCTAAGGTCTGGATATTAAAAACTATCGTTTACGAAGGTGATTTAACGTTGTTCAGATTGCTTTCGCTGAGAGCTACCAAAAACTTTGATATAAATCATTTTTATATTCCTTCTTCCAGGGCTTCGGAGGGAAAAATATTGATTGAATTTGGCCAAAAAATACGATCACTAGGAATCAAAATAGCAAATTTATTGAGTATGTAGAGAGAATTGGAGGTTTAAGTTGATGCCTTCGCGTTGTCGCTGCGCTGTTTTTCATTGTTGTTACTTCGTGTTGTCTACTTCGTGTTGTCTATTCGTGAGATGTTGTCCGCTTCGCGTTATTCCGCCTTTCGTGATGTTTTTGTGCGCTGTTGTCCATGTTGTCTTCTGCTTCGCGGTTGTCTGCTGCGCAGTGTCTGCTTCGGATGTCGACTACAGCGTTCAAATTTTTTACAAAGTAATTTGCTTCATTCGAACCCAACTGACAACCAAGAGAAACCAGAGAACAAGAAACCTGATCTCGACAACCCTGAAACAGGAACAAGAAACCTGGAATCCTTCGACAACCTGAACAGAGACCGTTGACAACCTTGATAGCATTGCATCTATCCAGTCAACCACAACTAACTTGCAACTTAAGCTCTCCATCGTATTCCCCAGTCTATAATGCAGAAAAGCTGCTCCCCGACTTTTCAGAAGGATAGGTCCGCTGTAAGTTTCCATTACAATGATTATGAAATTATCCTGGTCGAAGAGCTAGGCCGGATGATCTTGGGAGGTTATCGAACACTTTGCCCCACTAACCCACGAACAAAGGACTTAAAGCTTCCCGCAATTTTGCGGCAGCACTAGCCATACTGGGCAGGCTTGGATCAGCCAAGGGTGATTGGGTGTAGTATTGGACTGGATCTAAGGATAGACAGAGGGAAATTTCCTGCACTTTTTCTAAAGCCAGAAGGATTTGAGTCGTTTGGCTAGAGAGGCCATCGCAGACGGCTTTTTCAAGCGACTTTCTTCAAGCTTTTCTACCGACATTTAGCTTGGTTGACGGATCACATCAGATGAGACCATCGCACTTTTTGGCTTTTACAGTAAAAAAGTCATTCAGGAAATCATCGGGCATCGTGAGGGAGTATCGTTAGTTTCCGGGACGATGGTTCGTCTGGCGGGGTTGGGAGTTCAACAGACCACATGAGACGTATAGCCTGAGCAATGAGGAAAGGAAGTAGCTTACACTTCAAGCGCTTGTTTATTTGGGCTTTGTGGATTATGCTGGCCTACAGCGAACCAGCCGATCGGCTGACAGTAAAATTGGGGCTTTTGGGTCGCCTTATGCTGGGTTTTTATTTTTCATTTACACGCTGATCAGGTATTCCAGGTGAAATTTATTGTCGCGGGCTATGCAGTTTGATTATTTCACTTTGGCTCCTGGACCGGGATTTATTCGGGGGTTGACTTGGGGATGTCGGGCTCTATGTCGGAACCTTCGAGGAGGTAAAAGAGGCCAATAAAATATATTGTGGAGAGCGAGTGGGGTAAGTTCGCACGGCGGACAGGTGTTTCTCCTTTGGATTTGTCTGCTTCGTGTCGCCACGGCGAAGGGTTCATGTTGTCTGCCTTCGGCGTTGTCTGTTAGCTGTTCCGCCGCTGTGCACCTTTGGAGTAGCGGACAGGTTGTCAGGGTTTTCTGGCTTTTCGCGTTATCACGTATCATTTGCATTTACTAAAATTTGCTTTCATCGAACACACGAGAACGACAACCGACAACCGAAACGAGAACCCACAAACGACAAACGACACCGACAACCCAAACCGATAACGAGAACGAAACGACAACGAGAACGACAACCGCACCGACACTGTCCGCCGTGGCGACGACACCCGACAACCCCAAGCCACCTTTGATCCTCCATTCTTTTGACTCACTCTTGGCTACCCTGTAGGAAAATGTGAAAAATAGGTGATTCCTGGAATGAAATGAGTTTATGGTAGTGCTGAGACCTTTCTTGCTTTCATTACCTTTTTTCAGAATTTTAAGTTCAGGATCAAATTCAATGGTGGACCAAAACTTCATCTTTAGAAGAGCTTATTTCTACAATACGAATCCTGTTTTTTACTATGAAAAAGGAATTGGAACTCAAGCTTTAAGAATTAGCCTTCCAAGTGGTATTTATTTCCCGCTTCAAAAACAATGAAATAGATTGGTCATCAGATTCGAAAAGCTGTATTCACTTTGGTTCAAGGGCATGAGCATTGATGAGATCTTGACGGATTCGGGATTATGCATGGCATGATTCACGCTGCTTCGAAAATGAATGCTTTCTATGGCTTATTTGCAGTTTCGGAGAGTCCAGGGAAAGGGACTTGGGCAGTTGATTAAGGCCGCGGAAACAAAAAACGTTTAATCGCTGGACAAAAATACTCACTTCCCACAAGCCCGCCATGTGCCAGAGTGTTGGTTATATAGAAACTGGATATAAGCTTGTAGATTACTGTTTTGTGTTTCTTTTGGATGGGAAATTGAATTGAAAATTTGAAGATTGAATATTAGAGAATGCTTTTTACGTGATGCTAAGTGTTCCGCCAGGCGGGCAGGTGTCAGGGTTGTCCGCTAAAGCTGTTCGCACGCCTGTGCACCTTTTGGATAGCGGCAGGCTTCTGCCTCGGCGTTGTCGCTGCGCGTTTTCCGCTTCGCGTTGTCAGCGTTAGCGATTTAACCATGGACTCTTTGCTTCCTTTCTATACCAACCCTCCGGAAACTCGACAACAATGAAACATGAACCCAGGACACCCAATTAACTAAACCATAACTCTAGCACTTACAGCACGTCTTAAAATTGGCCACGGCCTCGACAACTGACAATGACACCTGTCCGGCCGTGGCGGGACCGACAACCGACAACGACAACACACTGAAAACCTTAAATCCCCTTAACAAACCCTACTCCGGCACGACTGAAATCATTCAGCAAGCGGTGGTTGGGCAAAATTCGGTATGGTGAATTTACCAGCGATGCCACATTTCTTGAGCACGCTACGGTTTATAAGTGCTTCTTGCCAGCTCCTGTTCTGCCTTGGAATGCGCGATTATCTTAGTATTTCAACCCGGGCGCGAAGTGAGGCTTACCGGCTATACTTTGTGTTCCATGACAATGCTTCGTGCTCGGGGTGCAAAAATCGTATTTTCGATAGCAAGCTGTCATCCGAATATGTGGTAAGCCTGGCTAGGCAGCCTGTCAGTCAAAACCAAGGGCATCGTCCCTGTTGCACTATGGAGGTGTCCGTGTTAGATGGATTTGTTCATGGAGATCGTATTCGAACGGACTTTGTGTGGAAGACGTGCGCAAGGGATTGATAGTTCTATCAGGGGAAAAAGCTGGGGAGGAATCGGGCATCTGGAACCTATAGCTTCATTAACTAAAGATCCAGGGGGGAAGGGGATTTGTGATCATTAATGAGCCAAACCTGGTCAAACGAGCGGAAGTAATCTGGGAAGGAACAACGAGAGCTTTCTTTAGGGAGAATGCGATAATACGCTGGTGTAGATTGTGGATCAGTTTTCTCCGTCGGAAGTCATGCTGCTTTTTTGGGCACAAACTGGAACTTAGACCAGATTCAAGAGAGAAAGCCCATTTGGAGAATTCTGTTATTTGGAAACAAAGTCTAGATTTTATAGGGAGGATTGATGGAGCAATTGTTAGGAAGTTTAGTTTAAAATGGAAAATGTTCGATCTGACTTTTAAATTTTCTTTCAATTTTACTTATAATTATGGCAAATTGCCACTCTTTTACCTCCTTTTCGAGGTAGCGAGTCGACAGCATTCGCCAATATTTAAATTGACAATGGATCTGAGCGGTTTTTCTTCCAAGCCTACACCGCTCGTCGCTCAAAGCATTTCCAGCCCTTAAGGGGGGGGGGTGGGGGGGGGTTTTTTTTTTCCCGTGGGATTTTTTTTAAAAAAACTACTTCGTGTTTTTTTCGATTGCCTGCTTCGATTGCCAATGTTTTATTGAATTCCGGAGTGGGTTCCGCACGGCGGACAGGTGACGGAGTCTTTGCTAAGCTGTTCGGCACGGCGGAACAGGTGTCTTGCCTTACGGCGTTGACCGCTCGCGGTTGTCTGGCTTCGGCGTTTCGCTTCGCTGTTCCGCCGGCGGACAGGTGTTGCTTCGCTGTTGTAGAGAGAGTGTTAATATTAATAAGTAATTTGCTTCATAGAACACACGACACTTTCCGCCGTGGCGGAACCCGATACCGATAACCGAGACGAAAAACGAGAACGAGAAAGACCGAACCTGTCGCGTGCGGAAGCAACCCTGTTCCGCGTACTCCAAAGGGCATAGGGTGGAGAAGCGAACCAGTCCGCGATCCAAGGCGCACGGCGAGGCGAATCACTACCTATTTCAAACCAGGATCCAACATGTTTTATCAAAACAACTCAAAGCATAGTCTATCGATTGTGGTCCATTATTGGATCTTTTCATGACTTGAGGCGAGAGTTAACCTTTCTTTGAGGTTAGATTTATCAAACTAATCCCAGGCTACCATCAAACATCATTTCGACGTCGCCAGACGGGATGGAGGTATTTACTTCCGATGATTTGGATTTGGGGATACTGGCCTGTTTTTCTCAGGTGTGGATGTAGAAGTCGCGATTTGAATTACAGCTCGGCGGAGCGCGGAATGGAAGTCTTTTCCTTGCGACTATTCTGTGGGGAAACGGAAGTATGCCATCCTCACTTTCATTTCAGAAAAATTAATTGGGGCAATGGATTCATGGCTTCTATTATGAGCATGGATCGGATGGGGTTGCCGTTCACTTCCCAAAATGATTATCTGCCGATATGCTTCAGTGGATGTGGAGGGTTTTGGAGTATTGAAACGATCTTTTCGATGAGTCAACACTCCAATCGTTTCGCATTCATAGTCATTGAGTTTTCGCTTCGACGAATTCTTCGGAAAACGTTTTTTCTAATATTCCGCCGGTTTTTGACCAAGCTCTGATCTATTCACCAATCGTGCTATTCATCCCATTAACATTAAAGCCAGTCACGATTTAAAGGAATAGATCTCTCCCCTATCTGGAGTTTACTCGTGAGACGGAAGCGTAAAAGCGAAGTCTTCATCAGCAGGGAGCAGCTCAGGTGGATTTCAGGATTTAACGTTACATGGAAAAGGTCGAATTATCAAAGGGTTTGGTTTGGTAGGTACTGGTATTATACAATTGAATATGGGTGTTCGGAAGGATGCCAGTAGCCTTATTTTTTTTGTTATTGAGACGAAGATGTCTGCCTGCAGCGTTGTCCGCTAAAATCTTGTCTCCGAAGCTGTGCGCCTTTTGGATAGCGGACAGGTGTCAGGGTTCCGCCGGCGGACAGGTGTCTGCATTTGGGTTGTCTGCCTTCGGCGTGTCCGCTACGGCGTTTGTCTGCTTTCGGTTTCGGAAATAGATGTTAACACCTTACTAAGTAATTTCTTCATACGAACCAGCAACGACACAAAGAACACCACGCAACGAACTGTCCGGCCGGCGGAACCGAGAACGACAAACGATAACGAGAAACCCACAAACCGACACTTGTTCCGCTACTCCCCAAAGGCGACACAGCGATGGCGGACGACACCCGAGACCGCAACCGGACAACGAGACGAACTGGTCTTAAGCAGGAAGCAGGAGAGGCCACGCCCTCCGAAGTATTATTGATTATCCTAACGACACAGGGGGAAAGCTGGAACAGCTTGAGTATTTTTGTCAAGATCTAGCACAAAGAAGTTCTTTAATTCAATTCATTTCCGTCATTCATCCAGCCCGACTTGTTGGAAAAGTTGCCGAAGTTTTGAATTGGAGAATTTGGGGACTCCAGTGGTGTTTAAGGAAAAATATTTATAAAGAAACTACTGAACAGCATCATTGGGGAGCAAAAACGCTTTCAGCCCCTCACGAGGAACTAATTCAGTTATTAGCCCATCAGGCCCCAAAAACACTCATCAAGTTGGACTGTAATTTTCACAAACTGCTTTTTGTTGGACCGGATAAAAAAACCTCAGCTTAGGGCATCGGATCATTTGGCCAATTAAGGTCAAATTCAGGCGCCTAGGGTTTGCATTACATGAAGCTCAAAAAGAGGGGGGAAAAACTTCACCGTTTCAATCAAATTCCCCCGGCGGGGGCATTTTTTCTGCTCGGTTTATTTGCAGTTTTTGCCAAAAAGTAAGGGGGCGGGGGGAAAAATTCCTCCCTTTCCACGTCTCACCCCCCCCCCGCCCGGTGCCCTTTTTTTTATTCATGGCAA
>Ga0163217_1081215_pt1 | contig 12581 bp, 5 predicted proteins | sample SynspAceP_FD_185933 | JGI IMG/M metagenome (GOLD analysis project Ga0163217, IMG submission 185933) | Saline lake microbial communities from Ace Lake in Antarctica - Synechococcus sp. Ace-P (PacBio error correction) | ecosystem: Environmental > Aquatic > Non-marine Saline and Alkaline > Saline ... | reverse complement strand
TTTAATGTTAGAATAGCAAATGAAATCGCAACAAGCACTGGTGTTTAATGTGATTTATAACCGAAGAAACTTTTAGGAATGAAAATCGCTTCATCACTGAAAAATTTTTTGTAAAATTTAAGAAGCGCAACCCATTTAAAACGGAAAAAGATATTTAAAATTATATACCTAAGATTCTTATTACATAAGGAAAATTATGTATATTAGCTCAAAATAAAAAATGCTTTTAGCTAATTTAATTGATTATTTATGCAGATTGTTTTAATGTTTGGTCGTTTTTGCTTTCATTTCTTTTGTTCGCCAAAAGAAACGAAAAAAGAAAAAGGCGCCTTATCCGATGAATTTTTTCGACTACAAGGTTCGGAAAATCTGACAAACTTCGCGTCGCTCCGTGCCTCCCGCTCCTGTATTGCGAGCTTTTAATCATTATCTGCAGATAAGGTTACAAAATTTTTAAAAATAGTTGCGATTAAGCAGTTAACCAATAATAAACCTCTCTGATTTAGGTGGATAAGAAATAAAAATGGGCAAATTCAAAAACGTATATAAGGGCAGTTTAAAACACCATTATTTTGAAGCGTTTTTAAAGAGCCAAGGCCAAAATGTATGGCTAGTGAAATAACCCAAAAAGTAAAAAACCTATTCAAAAGGAGAATTAAAATATACGAAGGGGCCGTTGTATCCTGCGCCTTCAAAATAGAGCCGAAGGTTTGCTAGACGTTTGAGGTTGAAAAAGTAGATAACTCGCTTCGTAAATACTATAAGCTCACTGAAAAGGAGAAAAAGAACCGTCAACGCTGAGCTTGAATTAGAAGACTTTATCCGAAGCATGCAAAATTTCTGTGTGAATCCTAATGGAGTATTGGAATAACAACGGACATTGATGAAAACTAGTTAAACAAGACCTACAAAAAATTAGACCACTGCGTTAGAAAAAAGGGGAATAAAGTATCTAGGACGTTCGTTTACGAGTTGATGGATCGATTTAATCAATGAATATGAAAGCCTAGACAACTAACCCTGATTTTAAATAGCTTTTTAAAAGAGCGTTCTGCCTTGGTGCAAAAAAGTGGCAAAAAGAGAAGCAAAAATCAATACATTGGCTATCAGAAAGAAGTTTGGAAACAATTTTTTAAACTTATTTCTAAGTATAAAAACCTTAGTTCTATTTCCTTTGCCATACTGGGCTACTATGTGCTCTATCTATTTTTTGAAGAAGAATTAACTTATAGAAGGAATCTTTAATCGCTCCTTGGTTTGCTGTATTTCGCTTTCGAGTTTTTATAACAATGATATTTTTGGTGGTAAGCTTAAAAAAGAAAACATTATTATCTATATTCATTTGTGCAGGTATTTTCTTTTTCCTAATTTATTCGTTTACTGTGTTGGGATTTTTACAGTTGGATGCCTTCGATAATTTATATTTTTTTAATGATATAGGGAATAGCGATTCTTTCAACATTTGCAGCATTAATTGCCTTTGAAAAAGGCCAGAAAAGCTATTTTAAAAGAATACAAGTTTTTAAAAGTTGTATTTGGCATGAAATTGAACGAACTCAACTACAAGCCATAGAACACCTATCTAAAAAAATTCAGAAATCGAGTTTGTAGATGTGCGATGGAAATGCTAGATCATGTAGCTCCAGCATTAGAAACATAACATGAAAAAGCAAAAAGCTAGATTTTTATAGCGCTTTTAAAAAACTATATGGTTGTGCATAAAAGCAAATTGCAAAAAGGTCAAACAAAACAGTTTACTAAAACAACCGATATAAAAGTATTGAAGGCCATTGGTACTTATATAATGAAAACCCATAGCTATTTACTTTTGTCATTTTGGTTTTTATTTTTAAAAATGGCCTACAAATTATATAGAATTTGCTCCGTATTTAAGGTTTGCCCTATTTGCTTTTATCATAACAATTGTTTATTTTATTTTTCATGGTTTTTAGATTCGGCAAAAGAAAGACGGTATTCTGGGTATAGAACGTATGGACCCTTGTCTTATCTTGTCACTTCAAATTTAAATGCCATTTTTTAAATCCGTGGTATGTAATAACAGTCTGGAGACGCATTGAGAACATAAACCTACTTTTTTTTTGTAGCATTTCTGCTCATTCTAGGAAATGGCTCTATGTGGCCAACACTTCTCCAAAACTCAAAAAGAATACACCGAAATGTTTACCACGAATTTAAATTGGCATGAAGCTAACACAGAACACATAGAAGAGCTCTACCAAATTTCACCAGAGCAACATTTTGAGATACTCATTTTGATTTACAAACAGAATTGGTCGATCATTTAGCCTACGGAATAGAGGCCCAAATTGCTAAAAACCCCTCAATATAAACATGCAAGAGCACTTAGATTAAAGAATTTAAAAAGTTTGGTGTCTTCGGTTTTCAAGATGTGATTGGGGGAGCGACAAAAAGCACTTTTCTAAAGGTATTGGAAAATTATTCTTAGATTTTATAAGAGTATTTTACTTTTGCCTAAAAATAGTACTACCCTATTTTTAAGTGTAGTCTTATTACGGTGTTAAAAAATATTTCTAATCGGCTATCAGGAATTATATTATTGATCGTAATTTTCTTGCTATTTTTTAATACCATCAACAATTAAATGTTAACTATAATTCGCCATTTTAAAGAAGAAAGAGCGCAAATGGTTTTAGAGGAAATGTTTACTGGTCAAAGGGATCTTTCACTGGTTTTTTCAACTTCCTATAATTTATTGTAATATTCGTTTTAAATTGAAAAAACTCGTAATCTTGGGCCGTTAGTAGCATTTTTTACGGTTCATTACTACTATTATTTTATGTAATGTTTTTGTAATCCCACCAAAGCCGAAGAAATTATTTAGCAAAAACCTATCCGAATACAAAATTGATGCATAGTTGTAACGAAAACTATTATAGCATAATAGTACAAATAACCGCTAGTAGTCAAGCATTTTTAAAACCTACAATGAAATCATTTTTTAGGCGGCCTCTTTGAAAGTAATATCGCCATTTAAAATTAGTCAGGGCTTTTTGCCTATATATGGCTGTCGTTTATAAGGGACTCGGCGTTGCAGTATTACTTTATTATAGAAGACCGCTAATATGGGCGACCCCTTTGATGTGGTGAATACCTAGCCTCATTATTTATATTGCCTTCGATTTGCTTTCCGCTATATGTTGCAAAAAAATGCCTGTTCACCAATCATCAAGCCTTTATTAGACTTAACCGAACCTAAAAGTCAGGTGGTACATTCTTTTAGGGAAAAAACGATACTGTCTTTTTTTCAATTGTCGCATGCCTTCTGTTTTTATTCCGTTTTCCGATTGTTTTACTCTATACGAAGGTTACAATCCCTTAGGGGTTATCGGGTGGCATGTAGCCCTTATTGGGCATCAGTTTAGGTAGTAACAATTTTATCAATATTTTTAGTCAATAATAAAGATAGGGTATTTTTTTATCCTGTACTTTCTGTTGTAGGCTCGTTTGTGAGGAATAAGCCAATATTTTGATCTCTTTGATATTACCCAATTCACAGCTCCTTATGGCGCCCTAATTACGATGCCTGTTGTCCCTATTTGTTTAATTGTTTTAGCCTTGTTTTATATTACGCTGTCTTTTTCGATATTTTAAAAGAACTTGTATCTAGATGCTGGTTAACAAAAGCAAACTGGTCGCTAAAAACGAAGGATTTAAGCTGGTTTAAACCGCTTTTGGAAACTTAGTAACTTTTTTTAAAGAATGACATCAAATGTTAAGCGGAATAAACGCTCCAAAATGGCCGTTGATCACAAGTTTCATGTTTATTTTTTTACGGGTTTTTTATTCTTTACTAGGAGCTATTGAGGCCTATGATGCCGTCCAGTTTGGAAGATTTTTGCAGGTATTATTTATCCTCAGGGCGGATTTTTATTATTTTGGGCAGTTTGTACCTAGTTGGATAGCGGCCTATTTATCCGCTTATGATGTCACAAAACATTAAAAACAAAGAATATTTTAGACTCAAATGTATTTGATCGTCATTGCTACTATTTTAAGTACCATCATAAGCATCATTTTATCTGTATTTTGGTTGGGATGCTTATTAGCGATTTTAGTAGAGAGCCGTTTATAATATTGGCGTTAATTCGTATATGGTTTTATTGGTGGTGCATTATACTAGAACTCCCGATCGATTGACGTTCCTCAAAAAAGCCTTTGGCGATAGCCAGTCTTTGTAATCTAAAAACCATGGGCTTTCCTTGCCCAAATTAGCATTACCCTACTTCATTTATGGGATAGGACATCTACCTCATAAGCCCAACAGCTGGCTATATTTTTTGTGTGCTTCGGCAGAGTTATAGGCTTTGGCATTTAAAGGGTTTTGTATTTTAAAAAAATTGAAGGGATTTTATAAAAAGGAAAAAATACAAAACAATATTAGCGATATAAGCAAAGTGAGTTTGAGGTAGTAACATGTTAAAAAGTTTAAACGGGTTAAGGAGTAATAAATGAATTAGGCCTTGGATGACTAAATGCTCTAACAAATTGAACGTAAATAATATTTTTAGGGCATGAAATATCTGTCAACTAACAACGAACGAACTTGAACTTTTACTACTACCTTGTATTGAAGGCCATTTCCTATCTTCAAAACTTTTAATTCTGATGCAAACCAGCCATGAAAATTGTTTAACTATCCTAATTACAATTTTATCAATATTCCTTAAGGCGCACAAGCTGCAGCCCACAATGTTAAGATATCCCGCTATATCTCTCTGATGGGTTACTATGCTTTCACCTATAAAGCGATATTTACAGTGTTCCCTCAAGCGGAGGTTTAGCCCCAACAATTACATTTCATACTGCCCATGATTATGCGCTGTTTGGAGCTTAAGATGGTAAAACCATAGCCTTCGCTTCCAACCGCTTCGGTTAATTTTTGATGTTTTTACTCCCTAGTACTCGCAAGCGACAAGAGCTGTTGAGCGCAGAACTCCCGCAACGCCTTTCTTATGGCTAAATGATGTTATTAACTCTCCCTCCTGCTCTACAAATACCTAGCTCTTCCTTCTGCAGAGTAGATTAACCAAGCAGTTTTATTTTTGGTGCGCGGACAGATGCGGTTACGCATAGGCAAATATTCCTATTGAGCAGGCAAACCAGGATTGATATAGTGCTGCCGATTGTGGGTGGTAGAATTAAATCAGGATTTTAACGTACCCGCTGAAGATGTACAAATAAGCGCCGATGGCAAAAGAAAGCTTATCACCGAATAAAAAAAAGCTTGAAGACAGCTTTAGAAAGCACCATGTATCCGCAATTACTAGAGATGTTTGAAAATACAATACAACTCAGGAGAAAAACCACACCATGCTTACTCCTTTAAAGGAGAGACAGAAATCCGGTATACGCCCAAGGGTTCAAAAAATATGTATTACCTAAGCGAATCGAAGCGGTACGTACAATATTCATAAACTTAATTAGATATCCACGCGCAATCAGCACAACTTACTTACCTTTTAAAACCACCCTGTTCGTTCTCTTAGATTGGAAACGAACACCATGGCTTTTAGCTACGATGGCGAATTATGATACTTTTTAAAGAAGGTGGTAGCGAACCACAAAAAATTACTTATTCCTACGCACGCCAAAACACAGAGAATACTGTGGAGTATTGTAACCTGTAAAACGGTGGGTGGTTAGAGAAAATGGAATATTGCTCCCAACGGCAAGGAAATAGCTTTTTCAGCAGAGGCGAGGTGTTTGTTACCTCCGTTGATGGTTCGCTCCACCAAACGCCTGACCAATACGCCAGAAAACAGAAGGTTTTGTAAAGTTCATTGCCCGATGGTGCATCAGTGGCTTATGCCAGTGAACGCGGCAGGGTTTAAAATGAGTATTTTTCAGCGAAAAAAAAAAAACCAGAAAAGAAGAGCCTTATTTCTTTGAGCTACTTTTAATTAAAGAGATACTTATTAACGGCTAAAACCGATGGTGTATTCTCCTGAATTTTTTCGCCAGATGCTGGAACAAAGCCTATATAGAAAGGGCGTAAGAACTCTGAAGTTAAGAACCTAAAAACAAAACAGAAGAAACTACACTATTAACTCCAGATGACCTTCTATCATTTTTCAGATGGAGACCCAGGTATTTTTCAATGGAGGCCAGATAGCAAATGGCTGTTGGTGGATTGGGGCGTAAGGCTAAGTAATAATGAAGTTTCTACTGATTTTCTCCGATGGGGAAACCCGGCATGAATTTTAAAACAGAAAAGTGGCTATACAGACATTTCTCCAAAATGGGTAAACGAAGGAAAACAAAATTGATATTGGCTATGCCAATAAAGAGGGATTTAAAAAGTTATGCAACCAGCGCAGTCTGAAATTTGACGTATATAGTATGTTCTTGACTAAAGATGGTTGGGACAAGTTTAATATGTCTAAAGCGAATACAATGTAATGAAGCTTATTGAAGAGGGGCGATAGAAGACGAGGATAAACCAATGAAAAATCTAATAAAAAGAAAAACGAATAAAGCGATGAAGAAAAGTCCAAAATAATAGTGCCTTTTAAAGTTCGATTTGGATAACGTGCGCGCACCGTAAAGGGCTTAAGACTAACCTTCATTCTTCTAAAATTGGCCCGATGCTGTTACTTTCTTAAGATGGAGAGAAATTATATTATTTAACTCGTTTGAAGAAGCCTTGAATTTATGGGAGACGGAAATAAGAACCAAAAGCACCAACAAACTAGTAGCATTAGGCGCTAAATCGGGGGAGTTTGTATTTGGGATAAAAAAACAAGAGAATTATTTTATTGGCCGATGGTAAAATATCTTAAAATAGATGTGAAGGCTGCAAAAACAGAGCCTGATAAAACTTGATGCAGAAATGGTTCTCTCGACTGCGATGCAGGAGAGGCAATACATGTTTGATCATGGTTGGTTGGCACCAACGGCATATTTTATTCGTTCTATTTTCATGTTATCGATTGGAAGCAATGCGTAGCGAATATTCAAAGAATACTTACGCATATTGCGCAATTCATACGAATTTGAGAAATGCTTTCGAAATGTTGGTTTGAACTAATGTTTCCCATGCAGGAGGAAGGTTCAGTGATACATGGAGAACGGAGATGGAAACTGCTTGCACTAGGCATTTATGGATTATAACCATTAAGGGCAACGGTATTAAAATCGCAGGAAAACAATTAAAGATGGACCTTTAGACAAGGCAGGTTTCGAATTTAAAAAGGTGGGAATGATTATCGAAAAAATAAAAGGAGAAACCATACTACTTTCAAAAGATATTGCTTAGTTTACTTAAATCGGAAAGCCAGGGCAGTTTATTGCTTTTGGATATTTCTCGCGAAAAAGCTAACCGTAAGCAGATTACCGTGAAGCCTATAGTCAAAAGAGAAGAAGGAGAACTTTTAATAAGCGTTGGGTACTAACAAAACGGAAAAGGAAGTTGCTGAAAAAAGTAAAGGCAACACTGGCTATGTACTATTTCCCGGAATGAGTGATGGCCCTTAATCGGGACTATTTTATTGACAGGAATGATGGGGCAAATTTGCCGATAAGAAGGCAGTCATTATAGACACCGCTTCTAACGGTGGCGGAGATCTTGTGGCAAGAATTTATGCGATGTTTTTCAACAGGTATACCGTTTGCTATCCTATGAAACAGAAGAGCCAGAAAAATTAGGAGAGAACCCCCTCAAGATGGACAAAACCTACTTAGCCGTGTTCAATGAATCCCATGTACAGCGATGGCTCATGGTTTTTGCTAGTGGGGTATGTAGATCTTAAAATAGGGAAATCAGTAGGAATGCCCGTGTACCAGGGGTACTTGTAGTTTTTGCAGGCTGGAACGTTACCAACGAATTCGTTTGGGTGTAGTACCGGCAAGTGCAAAAGAATAAGGTGGGGAATGGATGGAAAACAACGAGACCAATCCCAGAACATTGTAGTTAAAAAACCAACAGCAATCATCGCCCAAAGGTCGCGACGAGCAATTAGAACGTTCCATTGAGGCTGCTTTTAAAAGAAGTGGATAAATTAGTAGTTAGTAAGTTAGTGCGTTAGTGAGTTAGTGAGTTAGTGAGTTAGTGAGTTAGTTTAAGTGGCATAATTAAATTGCAAAGTGACTTTTTTGTAATTTCAAACGTATAATGATACTTTTTTTTACCACGAACAACGAATGAACTTGAATTTGAACTCTTGCATGAGCGCAATCGAAGTGTGAACTTGAACTTGAAATATGATAACATCAGAAAACCTAACAAAAAGGCTTATAACAAAAACACCGTTTTAAACATTTCCATTTTCTTGCAAATACCAAAAGGGCAAGAGTTTTGCTTGGTTGGAAATAACGGAGCTGAAAAACAACCTTTTTAGCTTATTGCTCGATTTAATTCAGCCTAGCACAGGGCATTATAAATAACCAACGGTGTACAAGTAAACACCCAGTGAAGACTGGGAAACCCTTTACATTCTGCGTTTATTGATGAAACTTTTTTAATTGGTATTTAACCGCTGTAAGAGTATTTTACTTTATTGGTGAGTTAAGAGGACAAAATATAGGCAGATGTAAATGCCACTAGGTAGGCCATTTTAATAGATGGTTTTCCATGGAGAAATCTTAGGTTCAGCCCGAAATATTTACGAGATTTATCAAAAAGGAAATTCAGAAAAAAGGCAGTATTGTGGCTTCCTTATTGGCAATCCCGAAGTTATTATTTAGTGAACCCTTTGCCAATTTGGACCCCACCACACAAATTGCGTCTAAAACAAATTATAAGAGATTTGCTGCCCAGCAAAACGTGACTGTTTAGTTCTAGCCACGATTTAATTCATGTTACCGAAGTTCTGCGAACGTATTGTGGTATTAAACAAAGGAGAACTTTGTAAAAGACATTAAAACTTCGGCAGAAACCTTGGAAAAGAATTGGAAGTATTTTTTTTGGGAGGTTAACCAATTATATCTGACCTATTTGCTTGCCGTTAAAAAGACAAAAGTGCAATTCAATTTGAAGCTTGGCTTTCTATTTAACCTTACATTTTTTATAAGTGCTAAAAATCTAAATACCAACTACAAAAGTCTGCTTCTTAGATTACCCCACGAATAAAAAGTGTTCTTCTCTTTTGGTTCTATGAATCGAATTTCTCGACAAATACGAACAGGCTTTAAGGCCTTTAAAAAATTGATATGGAAACAGTAAACCAACCCTATAGTCGGTTAAAAAGTTCGTTTAAAAAAAACCCAGCCGTTCCTTTGGTAAAATTAATGTACCTTATTTTATCGGTAAAACTACAATTAATCAAGCGTTTTTTAGTTAGGTAAAGTAGCATAAACATAAAAAATTGAACCTCCGTCGTTAAAACTTATTTAGTTATTACTCCTCAGTGGACTGCTATTTTTAGCATGTTCCACTAAAAAAGACGCACTTGTAAACGCCAATTGGCATGTCCTTAAACACAAAAATACAATGTACTTTATAATGGAAATATTGCCTTTTGAAGAAGGGAGAGAGGAGTTAAATGCCAACTATCAAGAAATTACTGGGAAAGTATTTGCCATAGAGAGACTAGCTATTCGAGGAAGAAATATTTTAGGATCTGAAAACCAAAAAATCCTAAATTCGAAATTGCCGAAGAAAGAAGCAGCGAAAGCCATACAGAAACACAGTATGGATGTTTATTAAGATGAGAACGAAATCCGCAGGACAGGACGAGTCCTTTTTTACTTCTCGGAAAGAAAGACCGCTATTTTTGAACAACGCTTTTTACCCTGCACTAGAAGCTTTCAATTATATTCTACAAAAGTATCCAAAAGAGTGATAAGCTAAATGAAGCGGCAATTTTGTGCGCGGAAAAAAGTAAATATTCGATTTAGAAAACGATGAGCTTGCAATAAAAAAAAATCTTAAACGGCTTTTTAAATATGAAGTATTAAAAGATCAAGGAATTTGCCCGATGCCCGCGGCAATGATGGCCACAAGCATACATCAACCTAACAAAAAATTGATACTGGCGGTGCAGCAATTAAAAATTGCCAAGCCTTACACAAAAGAAAATACCAAAAAGGGACGTTACCTATTTATTTATCGGACAATATACAATCAATTGGGCCATAAGGCACAGTGGCAAAAACTATGCCTTTACAAGGTGATAGACTTGAACAGAAAGTCGCCAGGCGTGAACTAATGATTCAATGCCCATTTACAGAAAATTCAAAATACTGCTCTAACTTCAGAAAATGAAAATAGAAGTTTTTCGAGTTACTTTAACTGCTTTAGAAGAAGATAGGGAGAATAGACCTTTTTAGACAAAATATTCAGACAGGTGGCCGAATATCAACTTGTGGAATGAAAAGGACAGCCTTGGCATTAGCTCTTTAATAAGTCTATAAGAGTTACGGCAAAACCAAGCCGCAATTTAAACGCTTTAAATTATGAAAATTTAGGAGAGTATAATTTTGACAAAAAGCGCGTATAAAAATAGCTGGGCTGATGCTTATTATGACAGCACCACTTTCAAATTACCGGAGAATACCAAAAAATACCGTTGCGATAAAAAAGAAGTTCGACAATCTGAAGATGTGATCAACTATGAAAAAATTGTGAGTTTACACCGATAGTGTCCTTACCGTTGTTATTAGCATGCCTTAAAGGAAAACAAAATCGCTTATTTTGACCTATATTGCAAAACTTAAGGCAGCAGGATCACTGGCCGCAAAAAAAAAGAAATAGCACGACAAATAAAGGGATTTGATGCTTTTTAGCGCACCAAAGGAGGAAAAACAAATAAAGGGAAATTCTATTTTATAACATTCAGAGTTTAGGCTATGGTATAACAGAATTTAAAACGCGTTGGGGAGATCGCGTTTTAGAGGATAATTGGCGCTGGGGCCAATTAAATCGAAAAGTACTATGGGTACAGAGCGATGCTACTACAGAAAAATACAAACAAGTAGCGCTACGAAGATCGGAAGATCAAAAATATTCAATAGCTTTTTACCTTGATCAAGTTCCGACAGATGTCTCCGGTTATTGAATAGTTTAAAAAAACCAGAAAAGAAACTAGCTAATAATCCATTGGGATTGATTATAAAGAAAAATTAAAGAAATTTAATAGCTGCTGGCAAAATTAGGAATCCGTTTTATAGAGCATCCCGAAGAGCGCCTCATATTGCCTTCGAAATACAATCTCTATAAATCATGAAAGTGATCTGGAAGTCCATTAACTGCAAGTGATGAAGAAGATATTATAACTTAATCATCCATTTCTAGGTATGCCGCTAAATTTATAAATCCTGAGGCAGGTTTTAGGAAGGACGCGGATGGCCTGATGTCTAAATATGCCGCAACTCTATAAAAACAAATTTTACAATCAAGAGTTCTTGAATGTAAAACCAATGCCGGAAGGAAAAATATTCAATAAGTTATACAGGAGATCCCATAGTCCAAAATTTGAAACTCGTTTGAAGGCTAACGCCCGATTGGTAGAATTCAAGGTTTACTGCTTTGAAGAGGCCTTGAAACTATGTTGCCCTGAATTACCAAATAATTCCTGAGGCAAAAGCGAAAGAAATACTTGCAGAATTCAATTTACCAAAAAATTAGCAGTTAAAGAATTTGCCGAGGCAGACTTGGCCAAAAAATCAGAGCAAGGAAATAGTATTTCATTTAAAAAATGAACTGAGATCAAAAAATAAGTGCCCCTAAAACAAGTTATAGAAAAAGCTATAAAGATTTAAAGTATAGAATACGGCCATTATTGATGTTTATTAATTTAGATAAATCAGTTTTCTGGTCATTCACGGGTTTAGGAAGTGAAGATTATGCTTTGGGTTTTGCGCACTTGCCCTAAAAAACAACAAAGGAATACCAAGTTAAACAAAGAGAATTTCGTAATTTTTATCCGCTAATTACAAGATGTATACAAAGTTCACAAAAATTTTAACAAGCGTATAAAATCGGCGTACCGCAAAACCGTAGCGTTTAGCTAGGAACATGTTTCAGATAACAAAAAAACCTAAGATCAATGGCAAAGAACTAGGAGGGCAACCCAACCGTATTGAAAAGAAACCACAAAATAAAGTGATATCATTTCAGAATGCCAGACTTCAGAATTGATGGAAAACTAGATGGTATGTAAAAAACCTCTGGTAAAGTACGTCATCGGTAAAGAGCTATATCCATGGAAAGTTGAATGTGTTAATGCAGATATTGAGGGTAGCTTTAAGTGGCGAACTCTTAGTCTTCTGAATTTATTATCCTTAAAATCATCAGCAATAATTAAGGTGCTCTGCTTGATCGTCGCAAAATTGTCAGTAGAACCAGGAGCAAACCTTTAATTGCTGCCTGTACCATTGGGTGGTGGCAAATAAATCTGCGACAGCGGAGTCAGAAGAACTAATGGAACCACAAAAGCCTCCTAAAAAAGGAATTCAGGATTACAAACAGCTGTAAAACTTTCTGGAATTAGGACTCAAAATGGGTATTACCATATTACTTGGGGTAATATTTTAGGCTCTGCTTGATGAAAAAATACGCCACAAAATTTTTAGAATATTTCTATAACGCTTTTGGCTATTTT
>Ga0163217_1075124_pt1 | contig 12581 bp, 16 predicted proteins | sample SynspAceP_FD_185933 | JGI IMG/M metagenome (GOLD analysis project Ga0163217, IMG submission 185933) | Saline lake microbial communities from Ace Lake in Antarctica - Synechococcus sp. Ace-P (PacBio error correction) | ecosystem: Environmental > Aquatic > Non-marine Saline and Alkaline > Saline ... | reverse complement strand
GTACGTGCTCCGCGTTTTTGGGACGAGCAGCAGAATTATGAGAAATCGCTAGGCCCGCCGTGCCGACGCGCCCACGTTCGTGTCTTCGAAGGACCACCGAACGGGCCAACGGCGATGCGCACCCAGGCATATGCCTGACCCGGGCGAATCAAGGACGTCTTCCCCCGTTTACAAAACCATGCGTGGGTTCCGGTGCGAACGCAAAGCGGATGGGACACGCACGGGTTGCCCCGTCGAAGTCGAAGTCGGCAAGGAACTCGCGTATCCACAGCCAAAGTAGGAAATCGAAGCCTTACGGGGATCGAACCGTTCATCAAAAATGCCAACAAAGCGTTTCCGATACATGCGCGAGTGGGAAACCCTGACGCGCCGACTCGGGTTTTGGTCGATCTGAAACAAGCCTACGTGACGTACCCACCAATGTATGCGAGAGCGTGTGGTGGGAGCCTGAAAAACCTGTTCGATCGCGGGCTGCTGTACCAAGCCACAAGATCGTGTGGTTGGTGGGCCCAGGCGGGCACGGCCGTTGTCGGCAGGCGAAGTCGGACCAGGGCTACGTGAGGTCGCCGGACCCGAGTGTGTACGTGTTGTTCCCCTTGGTGGTAGTTGATGATAAATCAACGCCGAAACGATCGCTCGTTGTCTGGACAACGACGCCGGGACGCTGCCCAGCAACATGTAAACCGCGGCCGTCAAAGCGAGTGGAACTTACGCCGTCGTCGAGGATAGCGAAACGGAGAGCAACTCGTGCCTCGCCGCCGCCCCTCGTCGATACCGCTCGCGACAAGATCAAAACGCGAACTCAAACTCATCGAAACCATCTCCGGTGCCTCGCTCGTCGGCCAACGTTACGAGCCGCCGTTTTGCCGATTACCGCGAGACGATTGTCCGACCGACCGGTCAATTGAAATCCGGCGAGTCGAACTCGTTGTTACTGGGCGAGTCGTTCCACGGCCGATTTCGTCACCACGATTCCGGCAGCGGCTCGTTTTCACTCGCACCGGCGTCGGCGAAGTCGATTACGAAGTCCTCGCGGCGGACGATTGGCGTTTCATCGAAACCGATCAAAACGGGTACTCCTGTGCGCCCGTCGGACCGGACGGGCAAATTCCACCATGAGTTTCCCCTCGCTCAAAGGCGAGTGGTTCAAGTCGACGACAAAACGTTTGGACGGCGAGAACTTCGCGACAGCGCAAACTGTTTGCACCAGGAACCGAATACCTGCAAGATTACCCGTTCTTGCTTGGGGCCGATGACGACCCGTTGAATCCAGTATCCCCGTTGAGAGCTGGGTTCATTCGCACGACCCAGTTTTCGCGAAATTGATGTTAAAAAAACACCGCAAATCGGATGGCAGCCCGAGCACATTCGCGACGGACGTCGGTAACTCCTCGACTCGAACGTCGACTGGGGCGTTGTCGCGAAGCGTTATTGGGCACCGCCGCTGCCGATCTGGGTTTCTGCGAATCGACCGGTCGTGCGAAGCGGTTTCCAGTACGACGAGGCGTCTTGGCCAAACCCGACGTGCAGGCACCGAAGTGTGCGGGCCGATGCGAAAGCCGCCACCCCGAACTCGCCGGACGATTTGCGTGTTCATAAACCTTACATCGACGCGGTCACTATGCGTCGCCGTTCGCCGACGGTTGGCCCGGATGAAACGTGTCACCTGAGGTCATCGATTGCTGGTACGACAGCGGCGCGAATTGCCGTTCGCCCAATGGGATGGCCGCACCAAAACGCGAGCAATTCGGCCGAACAGTTTCCAGCCGATATTTCCATCAGCGAAAGCGATCGATTTCAAACCCCGAGGTTACAGCCCAGCTCCGCGTATCAGCACATGTTGTTCGGCGAAGGAGCGTCGATCGACTGTCTCCGATTCAGCGGCGGAGTCGAATGAATCCAAGTCGAATGAATCAAAGTTCGAAATGAATCCAAGTCGAAATGAATCCAAGGTCGATGAAATCCAAGTCGAATGAATCACAGCCAACGCGAATCCAAAGGCAACCGCATCGAAGCCAACCACAGCGATCGCACGCTCGGCGCGAGGGGCAGGATACCCCCACCCGTACCGCAACTGCATCGATGCTGCGGTGGATGTTGTCGCAGCTTGGTACCGAGGCCATGCCGCGCTGACGGCGGCCGAAAGTGATCGCATTGACCGAAGAGGAAACGCCGATCATCCCGGTTTGTCGTTCACGAAGAAGACCGGCAAGATGTTTCCAAAACAACTGCGGAAACATCGCAGCCCCTCGGAGATCTTTGATCGCACGGCGGCCGACGCGATGGCGTTGGTTTTTCTTTGCAACCAAGCCCCCTGGAATTCGATCATCTACCGCCGGACAGTGCGATTCGTGATTCGATCCCGCGAAGTTCCTGTTTACGACTTTGAACCACGTTCAGTTTCTTCACCATCTACGCGAGACGACGGGTTCGATCCGACGAAAGCGCGAGCGGCGCCGACGAGCAGCTTTCACCAGAGAGTCTGGCATCCTCACCGACGTATCGACCGATCGAACAACCCAGCGAAATCGATCGTTGGTTTTGTCGGAACTCAATTTGGCGATCGAGGACGATCGTCGCGGCTGGATGATAAAACTCGACAATACAACGCTTGCCAAGCGATTCACGTCGGCTGCTCGATGGGTTGAGCAATTGGTTCGTCCGTCGCAGCCGAGATCGGTTTGGGGCCAAGGACACGAACTCTCCCGACAAACCCAGCGACGGCGTACTGGGACGTTGTACGAATCGTTGTTGCAAATTGAACCAAAGTATCGCCCCGTTCGTCCCGTCTCTCCGGAAAAAAATTGTGGCAGGAATTGACACGCCCGTTCGGTGGACAAAGTTGTTGGCCGAGTGTTTCATCTCGCGATACCGGACCGCCGATGCGTCGCGGATCGATGCGGATTTGTCGCGTCGATGAAGGAGTATGCGTTGAGATCGCGTCGCTCGGACGCGGGCCCGCTCGGCGGATGCGAAATTGAAAGTGCGATTGCCCCTTTCCGCCGTCGAGGTTGATCCTGACGGATGATGCGCAGATCGCTTGGCTTGCAATCGCACGGATTCGCCGTTCCGCGAAGAACTCAATGTCAAATCGGTGGCGTTACACGACCGAAGGCGGCGATTACGTTCAGACTCGGTCGTGCCGAATTTCCAAACGGCTCGGCCGAAGTCGGCAAAACAATTCCGGCGGTGAAAGGAAACGCTCACGAAGCGACGGCAAACGAGTTGCTCGGTCAAACTGCATCGACCGCAAGGTCGCACTGACAGTGCCCGATGGCAATGGTTGCTCGAACTCCGACAAAACGAGGACATCGAGGTCTGCGATTGAAAAGCACGCGAGGGATGGGCGCCGCGCAAGGTCGTCTTTTGCGTTCGTCGTGGCTCAATACCGAGTCACGACGAGCTTGCCGACGTGAAGGCATCGCGAAGGATTATCCGGGCGATCCAAAAGTCAGGCAAGGAAATCGATTGCGATTACACCGGACCGGATCGCGTCGGTTATTCATGACCGAGGACGCGGAGACGCAAGCCGCGATTGAAACGCCATCGCGAAGATGATTTTGCGCGAAACGCTCGCCGTCGAGTACTCGACGAAGCGTTGCCGAGGGATGACGCCGGTGGAAATCGAGAACGGCGAGCTTGTTCGTTATCTAAGGTGAACGCGTGCATGTCAAAATCCGAATCGCTACCGATCGCGATTTTCCTCAGCGGCAGTGACGAACGCTGCGGCCAACACCTGATTCGAACATCGCGACAATCACGGTTTGCCGATCGACATTCGGCTCGTTCTCAGCAGCCGGCTTGGTGTTCGTGGCTTGGAAATCGCGAACCGAGGCGGGGATTGCGACGCGAGTGATTTCGCGAACGGGATTATCGGACGAACGGCTTACAGCGCGGCGGATGTTTGCGCCGCTCGCCGGAGCACGCGAGTGCTGGTATGTCGTGATGGCGGGTTTTTTGAAACACGTTTTGATCCCCGACGCGTTCGGAGAACCGGGGATCAACCATTCACCCCTCGTTGTTGCCGGAGCGTTGTCGGGGCCAAGGCATTGTACGGGAATCATGTTCATGATAGGGGCCGTGATCGGCCTCGCGGCTGAAGATCACCGGATGCACGGTTCATTTCGTCGACAACGAGTACGGACAACGGACGATTTTCCGATCAACGATCCTGCCCTGGTGTTTGGCGCGGCGACACACCTGATTCACTCGCCGCGCGAGTGTTCGAGCTAAGGAGTTTGCCTCGCGTTCCCCGAAGCGATCGGATGCTGGCGGAGTCGGCGTTTGAATTTGATAGAGGCGGGGTTGCCTGATTCTTAAGGTTTCAAGTGTTGAGTAACGCGCCACGGTCCCACAACCGCTCCACCATTGGGTTCTGAGATTGTCGTTCGGCTCTCTAGCCGAAAAAAAACGCTCTCCCACCACTTCGTCACGCTTTCGGTTTGGAAAAAACCGAGCGGACGATCCCCGCAGCCGAAAACGTTCACGAGTTGAGGAGAACGCGCACGATCATTTCCGAACAAATCCAGCCTCACCAACGCATCGATCTCCCTCATGGACGTTCGGTGGCAAAACCGAAATCCTTGCGATGCGGCCAAGTACGACGCGTCCTGCTCGAGCAGCGGATCGAAGTCGGACGCGGCCAGGCGTTCGAAATCGGCGACCACCGAGGGAAACCGGGATCTGTCACAGCTACACTCCCGACGGACGGTGTATCTCGCTGCTGAAAGTTTTGCTGACCGAATTACTGTCCTGTACGATTGCCGTACTGCGTCAAACCGTGATTTCCAGCCGGACACGCCCGTGCCCGCTCACCGTCGAGGGAGTCGTGACTGACGATTGGATTTCTATCGATCGCAACTACATCGAAGGAGGTTGTTTTTGAGTTCAGGAATCATCCAAAACTCGGACTACACGATCGACAGCAATTAACGAGCGTGGCCAAAAAAAGCTCCGCACGAGCAATCAGTACGTGCGGTTACATCCAGTGTGAAAACGATTCCCCAACGCGTCGCAGGGGTTGATTGGATGAAAGCGGGCCAAATGGGGCGGACCGTTTGAGTGGAACATTCGAGTTGCCGACCGAAGCGGATTTGTACCAACTCGCGCGCCGAGAAGGAAGGCGCCGCAAGATCGTCGAGGCGATTGAGCGGGATTCGCGAAAAGATTGAGGAATCGAAACAGGAGATCAATCCGGTTCAAAGCCCCCAAAATTCGCACCGGGGGCCAAGCACGCAAGATGATGTCGGGCGACGGCGAACGCCGGATTTGGAGGTATTGAAGGACCGCCTCGTCGCTTTTACCGGGAACAACGACTACGGCGGGTTTTACTTACACCGCCGTACAGTCCGATCCGCACGCGGAGGCTCGGCTGCCCGGTTCAATCGCCGCCGTTGATTCGCGAGCACCGTTTGTACCAAGCCGATTGGTTTGCTTGCCGTTTATGGTTGGTCGACGCCAAGTGAGATGCGTGATGCGAACCAAATCTGATCTCGAACACGATTCCCAAACTCGGCTCTGGGCGATCGCGAATCGGCATTTTTCCCCGTCGATGTGAATCGAGCCAGTCGTGAGGAACTGTTGCGGATTCCCGCATCGGTGTGCGCGAACGTCGATCGGATCCTCGGACTGCGCCGGCATTCCATGCCGGTCACGATCGCTTGATTTTGAAAAAAACTACGTGTGGGCGTGGAAACGCGACCAAGGTGTTTGTGATCCACGAGCGGACCATTAATCCAGGACTCGCCGACCTCGATAAAACTCGATTGGGAAAAAACGTTGAAAAACCGAAGGGACGAGCAATTGATGTTGTTCGACGCCTCTTTCGTCGGCGGTCAGTGGCAGGTTTGAAGTGACACTCCAATTCATCGACACCGTCGAAACGTTTGAGCAGTGGCGAGTCCATGCACGTCGATTGCTCGAGACGGAAGTGTCGCCGGCGAGGTGCAGTGGAATGTGGCGTCGGATCAAATGTCGTTGTTCGGAGAAAGCGAGGTCGATCCCGTGACGGCCAAAACAGACGCATCCCCAACTCGGCAACGTCAAACGCGACACGGGCAAACAAACCTCGCGTTCCCAAGGCGTTCATCGACTTGGCCTGAGGACGATCGCCTGCCACCGGATCCGTGCCGTTGGGACGTTTGCTCTATCAAACGTTTGTGGCGATTGGACGCCACGGCGAGCGAAACTGCTCGATGTGATCACCGATGAAGACGTCCACAATTGCATCAAATGCGGAATCGATCACGCGTGAATGCCAACAAGATGAAAGCGTTCGTGCGTTTCGTAAAACGATCGACGAATCGGGAAGAGGAGATGTTCATCGCGTGGCATCGCTGACCACCGGATCGTGCGGCAGGTCTCGCCGTTTTCTCTCGCGCCGATTTCGCGGCTGATGAATTGGCGATCTTGGACGCCCGATGAATCCCGTCGTGTGATCAAAAGGAAGCTGCAAATTACGAGACCCGGCGTGCCGCGTCGCAGGCCCCGGCCGATGACGAACTCGAAGACCTTTGGCGGACCTACTTACGCGTCGATTTTCAATCCCGCCCGTGTGAAGTGGCGACGATGAAGCGGTTGAGATGCCGGTTGCGGCATTGGGCGACGTTGCCGGAGGCGACGATCATTGACGATCTTGTTGCGAGAGGCTCCGCGCGGTCGATGCGATGATCAGACTCGAGTGGTTTTCGCACAAAACGCCGCAGCGTATGCCGAGTGCAACGCGATGTCGAATCGGTGCGAAATCGCGGCGTCGAAATGCCCAGGCCTGTTCGCTGCATTGCCGCCGGGCGACGCAGGACGGTTCGGGACGGCCCGGTGACCGCTCGCGTGATGATCGTTGGGGAGCAAGCGGGCGACAAGAGGATCTCCGCGGGGCAAACCGGTTCATCGGCCCGCCGTGGTGTGCTCGACCAGGCGTTGGCAGACGGTAGGCATCCGCCGCGACGAAATTTATCTGACCAAACGTGGGTCAAGCATTTCAAGTATCGTCGAATTCGGACCTCGGCGAACGAGGCAAACGCCGATTGCACCAGAAACCGAAAAACTCTCGCGAAATTTCGGCTTGCCGGCCTTGGCTCGAAGCGGAGATTTCAATCGGGATTGCAGCCGGGACGTGATTGCGTTTTGTTTGGGAGCGACGGCGGGCCTCGCGCATGCTCGGGCGAGATTTCCGGATCAACCAAAACAGCGTGGCCGGATTTTGAACCGAGTGGTGGGCGAGCGGACGGTGGCGTACGGTGGCATCCGGCGGCGATTTACGGATGATCGATCCGGGACGAAAAAACGCGAGATGACCAGTGAACAAACTCGCCGCCGATTTGCGGCTGGCGAAATCCTAACGGCACCCAAAATCCGCTCCTCACGTGATTTCGGGGAAATCGGTTGACCTTAAACCGTTTTTCCAAACGTAAACCTTGATTCGTTGACGTCGGTTTCGGACAAACGCGGATGATTTGCGAGGGATTGGGGCTTGAGGGAACTTGTTTGTAAACATGTCGTGAAAAACGATTAGAAACGTTAAAAAAATTCCCTCTGGCAACCACCCGCAATCGTTGCGAAAAGGCGGGGCGGACGCCTCCGATTCGAGATTGGCTCGGCGAACGTATCACCTTATTCATTCCGCCCCCTGAGAACCGTCACGCTTCTTTTCAGGGGACTATAGATCATGTGTCTCCAGGCACTCGCCGTTTCTCTCTGAACAGAACCCAGCTCATGTCGAATACACTCAGACCCTTCCCAAGGCAACCTCCAGCAAATCGACGGCCGTCGATAGTGGGCCACGTTGGGATGCTCGATATGGCGACCGACGTACGGGCGGCATTTGAACATCACGCTCGGGCACGCCGATGACGATTTAACGGTCGGAGAATGAATTCGATCAACGCTTACTGTATCGGCGCCTCGCGATCTCCGTCCGCGACCGATTAGTGCCGACTTGGCGACAAACCTGGCAGTCGGATTGAAACAGAGCGACGATCGCAAAGTTACTACCTGTCGTTGGAGTTCCTGATCGGTCGTTCGCTGACCAACGCGATTCCAAAACCTCGATCTCGATGAGGACGTTCGCAAGGCGTTGCCGAGTACGGGATTGGAACGGGAACAAAGTCAGCGCGAGCGCCGAACTTCGACGCCGGGTTGGCAACGGGGGTCTCGGACGCACTCGCCGCGTGTTTTCCTCGACAGTTTGGCGCGAAACTTGCAATTGCCCGTCATCGGATTACGGCATCCGTTACGGAATACGGCTGTTCCAATCCAACACATCGAAGCACGGTCGTCAAGTCGAGACCCCGATCACTGCTCCGTGACGGCAACCCGTGGAAATCGAACGCCCTGAAAGCACCGGCGCATTCGATTTCTACGGACGCATCGGGAAAATTTATTTTGATGACAAAGGCACCAAGCCGTGCAAGGACTCGTCGAAAACCCAGCGTGGACGCTGCTGCCGTTCCGGCTTCGACATGCGATCCCCGGGCTACCGCAACGAAACCGTCAACACCACTTCGCCTTTGGAAAGCCATCCACCACGGGACGTAATTCGATCTCGCCGAATTTAATCGGCAGTTACACCGAAGCCGTCGCGGCGAAGAACGATGCGGGAAACAGATCTCGATTGGTGTTGTACCCAACGGACGCCAGCGAAAAACGGAAAAGGAAACTCGTCTGAAACAACAGTACTTTCTTCGTCTCGGGCGTCGCTTGCAAGACGTGATCGAACGATGGGTGGAAAAGAACGGAAGAGGACTTCCACGATTTCGGTCAAAAGAAACTGGCTTCCAACTCAAAACGGGAACCCACCGGCTTGCGCCGTGCCCGAGTTATGCGGTTGTGATGGAACGAGCCACTCGATGGAGTGGACGAGGCGTGGGGAAAGTCGTCACACGTTGCATGGCGTACACAACCACCACGCTGCGGTGCCCCGAGGCGTTGGAGCGATGTCGGTGGATTGTTCAGCGATTGCTGCCGCGTTTGCTGGAAATTATTTACGAATCAACTACCGCTTCCTCAAAAATCGTCGAAAACAATGGCCTGGCGACATCGAGATGCGGCGAGAGATGTCGCTGATCGAAGAAGGCGACAACCCACATCCGCATGGCCTACCTCGCCATCCGTTGGGCCAGTTTCTCGGTCAAAACGGTGGTTGCCGGTTTTGCACACGCAGTTGCTCGAAGAAGCGGATTGTTCAACACTCAGCAAACTGTGGCCGCGAAAAGTTCAATACAAAACCAACGGTGTGACCCAGCGACGTTGGCTCGCCCACTGCAATCCGGGACTGCGTGGTTTACTCAACGAGGGACCATCGGCGAAGGATGGCAGGAGGATTCTGACGAAGATCGGTAACTGGCAAAAATGCCACCGATTCGTCGTTCCATGAGCGATTGGAAAACCATTCAAACTTCGACAACAAGAAAACGACTCGCTGATCTGGTTTCAATCAACAACGGGATCCGTTTGGGATACCGTCGTTTCATGGTGACGTGCAAGTCAAACGGCATTCACGAATACAAAACGTCAATTTTGCTCAACGTGCTGCACGTGATTTCACTTGTACGACCGGATCCAGCGCGGCGAAGATAGACCGGCAATGGTTCCCCCGCTGGCGTGTTGATCGGTGGCAAAGCGCACCGGGTTATCACGTGGCAATGATCGTTCAATTGATCAACGACCGTCGCTCGGTGATCAACTCGGATCCGAAGTGCAAAGGAACCTGTTGCAGGTGGTGTTTCTTCCCGAACTACCGCGTCTCATCGATGGAGATATATCTGTCCGGCGTCGGAATTGTCGAGCAAATTTCGACAGCCGGAAAAGAACCAGGTCGGGAACCGGTAAAACATTTGAAATTCATGATTGAACGGAGCGTTGACGATCGGGCACACTTGACGGAAGCCAACATTGAGATTCGCCGAGGAACGCCGGCGCGGAGAATTTCTTCTTGTTCGGACTCGATGCTCACGATCACCGAACCAAGAAAAAGACCGACCAACGAGATCATCACCGCACGATCCCGAAATCGCCAGTCTGATGAAAACCTGCTCGAAAGCGGACGGTTCAACCCAAAGCAACCCAGGGTTGTTCGATTTGCTAACCGGTGGGTTACGCAGCCCTTTCTATGATCGTGGCTCACAATCGCCGACCTGCGTAGTACCATGGACGCGCAAGCCGAAGGCGAAGGCGTATTCGACATTTCCGGTTACTGGAACGGATGAGCATTCGCAACACCGCGGCAGTGGTTGGTTCAGGCAGCGACCGCACCGACCAGGCAGTACGCTCAAGAAATCTGGGACGTGCGAGCGTTGCCGGCCGGTGAAGTAGAGTATCCACGACGGCTCCGCGTCGTTTGAGGAAGGTTGCGGGTCTCGACGCGGAGGCGGCGAGTACAAAGAGAGTATCACGACGCTCCGCGTCTGAGAGTTGCGGCGTGCTCGATCGCTTGAGCGGGCGAGGTACGAAGAGAGTATCGCGACGCTCCGCGTCGTGAAGGTGTCGGGGTGCTTTCGACGCGGAGCGGCGAGGTACCAAGAGAGTATCGCGACGCTTCCGGTTCGTGAGGAGTTGCGGGTGCTCGACGCGTGAGCGGCCGAGGTACGATAGAGTATCGCGACGCTCGCCGTCGTGAGGTGTTGCGGGTGCTCGAACGCGGAGCGGCGAGGTACAAAGAGAGTATCGCGACGTCCGGCGTCGTGGAGGAGATTGCGGGTGCCTCGACGGCGGAGCGGCGGAGGTACAAAGAAGAGAGTATCACGACGCTCCGCGTCGTGAGAGTTGCGGGTGCTCGACGCGGAGCGGCGAGGTACAAAAGAGAGTATCCACGACCGCTCCGCGTCGTGAGGAGTTGCGGTGTGCTCGACGCGGAGCGGCGAGTACAAAGAGAGTATCGGCGACGCTCCGCGTCGTGAGGAGTTGCGGGTGCTCGACGCGGAGCGGCGAGGTTACGAAGAGAGTATCACGACGCTCCGCGTAAAGCCGTGAGGAAGTTGCGTGTGCGCGACGCGAGCGGCGAGGGTACCAAAGAAAGAGTAGCCACGACGCTCCGCGGTCGTGAGGAGTTGCGGGTGCTCGAACGCGGAGCGGCGAGGTACCAAAGAGCAGCTAGACGACGCTCCGCGTCGTGAGGAGTTGCGTTTACTCGACGCGGCAGCGGGCGAGTACAAAGGCTACCCTCATCACTTGGCTGCCGGCCACCACGTCGCGGATGCTGTCTTGATCGAGAGATGCGAGACGACGATCTTTCGGCATAGTAGCAAAACGGCGCCGCGACGGCGAGTGTAATCGTCGATGTCGATCGTACAACACGTATAAGAAGTGCGTTGAGCACGACCGACACCCACCCCCGTCGCGACAAATTCACGAAGCGCCGCCACGGGCCTCGGGGGCTTCTTGCAAGTATCACCAAGGCAGCGTAGGGTTTTCGTTGGACAATCGCGATTCGGTCTCGATCAGAAATCGGCCAAGGTCAAAACCGGTCGCGTGCGTTCAAGCGCGCCGATGCGTGTGCGAACGCATTTGCTTTCAAGTGCATCGGGCCGCGATCGACGTCCGATCACGACCGTCGCAACCGATCGTTCTTACGCCAACATGGTGGCGACTCGCGGCCGCCCCGCGGACTTGGAAATGGTCCCATGCGGATGATCGCCCCGAACCCTTCGGTGCGGAATCCGGTCGGCCGCGTGCGTCCGTTTGTCGCCATCCCGAACGGTTTCACCAGCGTTTTGCAATGCCGTTCGCGGATCGAGGCAGCGCGTGATCGCCAGATCAGTCCGCATCGGCTCATGTCGTCGAGGTTCGTCGACAGTGCATGCCACGATCCACCGTCGCGCCGATCACCGAGGACGGTTTCATAGATTTCGTATGCAGGGTTCCCGTGCGAGCCGTCGCCCCCAGTGGGAAACACTCCTGAGCGGATTCGCCCGATCTTGCCATTGCCGAATGCCACGGATCCGTGTTCGGGTTCCGGCATCACATTTAGCGCGGATGCGAAATCTCGCCCCAATCGGACGCGCGATCGATCTCGTAGGTCGAGTCAATTCCACGGCGGGTAACACCGTGATGAACAGGGCGAGAACCCAATCGGTAGCGTCGGGGAACAGGCCACCGGTCGCCGGTTTCCAAACACCGTCGGGCCGATTTGATAGTAACCCCGCCGTCGGACAATGAACGCTGTAACCAGATGCCGGCGTCTCGCCCGGCCACAAACGCCATCCACCGGCGAGGCCGAGCTCGCGTCGACGGTGATCGGCGGATGCGCCGCTGAGCGACGCGGGCGTCGTTCAAACTGCGGTCGACTCGTCACTCGCCGTCCGCGGCAGCAGGTCCTTACACACACCACGCGATCGGCAGTTTGCCGGTGTTCGTGGGACCGCAACGCAAATCGGAACCCGCGAGCCCGATCCCGATTTTCGAGATCGCCTCCGGTCTCGGTCAAGTTTCACGCATCGGCCCACGACGCTCAGCGAACCCATTGCTGCGGACACCACGCGCCGAGCCCCACGACCCACGCGACGGGTGAACGCGGCCATTCATCCACAGAAACCCGGCCCCGGCGACCCATGCCGGTAGTACCATCACGCCGGCGCAAAACCATG
>Ga0163217_1065111_pt1 | contig 12582 bp, 16 predicted proteins | sample SynspAceP_FD_185933 | JGI IMG/M metagenome (GOLD analysis project Ga0163217, IMG submission 185933) | Saline lake microbial communities from Ace Lake in Antarctica - Synechococcus sp. Ace-P (PacBio error correction) | ecosystem: Environmental > Aquatic > Non-marine Saline and Alkaline > Saline ... | reverse complement strand
AGCATGCCGCCATTCTTTCAGATTCCGGTGCCCGGTCCGGCTTGAATGGCCCACCATGGGGACTAAGCGATGAACGAGGAGACGATCGAATCGGTGCTGCAGGAAGCCCGCGTCTTCAGCCGCCCGCAGCCTGGGCCGCGGGCGCCGACAATCCCAGCCTGGAGGCGTACGAGGCCCTGGTGGCCGAGGTGGAGGCTGACCCTGACGCCTTCTGGGACGCCAGGCCCCGTGAAGCTGCTGCAACATGGTTCGAAGCCTTCCAGACGGTGCTCGACTGGAGCAACCCGCCCTTTGCCCGCTGGTTTGAAGGGGGGCACCCACCAACCGGGCCTACAATGCCTCGATCGCCACCTGCAGGGCCCCAGGGCGAGAAGACGGCTCTGATCTAGGAAGGCGAACCCGGCGACCCACGCGCCGCTTCACCTACACCCGAGCTGCGATGCCAGGTCTGCCAAGGGCCCGCAATGGCCCCGGCTGGAGCTTGGGCATCGGGCAAGGAGATCTCTGGCCCTCTACATGCGATGGTGCCGGAGCCGCCATCGCCATGCTGGCCTGCTCGCCGCATACGGTGCGCCCATTCGGTGTAATTGGTGGCTTTCCCGCCGAAGCCCGCTTGGACCGTCTGATCGTTGGTGACGTGAAGGCGGGATCACCGCGATGGCGTTTCCCAAGGACAAAGGTCTTGGCGCTCAACGCCGGCCGTGATCAGGCCCTCGCCGCGACCGCCTCGCCCCACTGTGGCGACCATGTGCTGGTGTGCGCCGCCACCGAGCAGCCCACGCGATGACAGCAGGCCGCGACCACTGCGTGCACGAAGCGGTGGAGCCGCCAGCTCGAGCACACGGCCGAGCGAATGGCAGCGAAGACGGGCTGGTTGTGCTCTACACCCGGAATCCACCGTGTAAACCGAAGGGGGTGGTGCACACCAGCCGCGGCTACAACCTCTGGCCCAGCTCACCTTCGAGTGGATCTTCGACCGCGCGAAGACGAGTCCACTGGTGCACGGCGACGTGGCTGGATCACCGGCCCACAGCTACATCGTCTAGGCCGCTCCGCCGTGCGCCACCACCGTCATGACGAGGGCGCCCCACGGCCTCGAAACCGGTGGCGTCTGGGAGTGATCGAGAAGCACAAGGTGAGCCTGATTTTATACCGTTCCACGGCGATTCGTGCCTTCATGAAGAGCGCCGCGAGGTGCCCGATCACTACGACATGGGCAGTTGCGCCATTCCTGGGAACTCGTGGGGCGAACCGACAGACCCCGAAGCCTGGATCTTGGTATTCGGGAGGTGATCGGACATGGCGCGCTGCCCGATCATCTTACACCTGGTGGCAGACCGAAAGACCGGCGAGCGGTTATGATCAGCCCCTGGCCGCGGCCACCCACCAAGCCGGGGTCCCGACCTTGCCCCTGCCAGCATCGCCGCCGATGTGTCGACAGCGAGGCCGCAGCAGTCGGCGGGATGAAGGGGGGTACTGGGCGGTGCGTTTCCCCACCCCTGGCCGGAAATGATGCGCCACGTTCACGGTGATCCGAGCGCTTCGCAAGAGCTACTGGGAGACATCAGCGGCGCCGATGGATCGCCGTTGTATTTTGCCGGTGACCGGCGCCCGTTCGTGATGCCGAATGGCTACTGCTGGTAAGTGATGGCCGCGCGACGACGTTGATCAGCGTGTGCGGCGCCACGGCTGGGTTCGATGCAGATCGAATCGGCCCTGGTGAGCCATGCCGGCGTGGGCCGAAGCCGCCGTGGTGGGCCGCCCGACGATCTAAGGGAAGCATCGTCGCCTTTCGTGACCCTGCAGACCGGTCTCAGCGGCGATTGAGGCGCTGTGCCGAAACTGCGCCAGCACGTGGGGCGCCGAAATCGGCCCCGATTCCCGCCCCGAGAGATCCGCTTCAGCGATGCCCTGCCCAAGACCCGCAGCGAGCAAAATCATGCGCCGCATCCTCAGGTCTAGCCGCTGGCGAGAGTGAGCGGCGACACCAGCCCCTGGAAGACCGCTCCGTGCTCGATCCCCTGCGGGTGTAGGAGCGAAGCTGCTGGCCTGCTCAGCCGGGCAGCGAGGGCAGTATCAAACGATCCGGTGCTCGCCAGGGAGGAGTCAACCAGTACCTGGAAACTTGTGAGGGTTTGGGTACGTGCCCCACCAATCCAGCAGTTGATCGGCCAGCGGTCGATCTGCGCTGCCTGGCCGGCGTCATCGGCCCAGGCCCCAGCAGGTTCTGGCGAGGCCGGCGCTGCGCTGGGAGGTGTGTCCGCCGGGACGTTCGACCAGGATCGAGTGCGTCATCGGGGCGCTGCTGACCAGACGCCGATCAGCCGGCGGCTCTGGTCAAGGGCACGTTGCGAAGCGGCAGCAGCAGGTGCGCGGCTGGCGTAATGCACCACCAGCCGCCAGGGTTTCTGGTGAGGGACTGGAAACTCGGTGCGCACGCCCAGGCGTGGGGCCAGGATCAGCCAGCAGGGGAATGGAGCGGTCGGCGCGAGAATGTGAATCACATCGCCACAAACGCTGCAGCCGCGCCCCGTCGGGGGCAAGCAGAGCAGTTTGCAAACCCAGGGTGTGGCCCAGCCGCAACAGCGGTTGCTCGGCCGGTGAGGCCTGGGCGCCCCCGGCGCGAAGGCCGCCAGGGCTTCGGTGGCCTGGCTCTGTTTGGTGCGAAAACCGGGCACGTAACTCCAGCCCGGATCGCCCAGCCGCTACAGGCAGGGCTTCAGCAGGCGCCAGGTAGCTGATCTGTGGGCTGGTGGCCAGCAAGTGCCGCCGATGAACTCGACCGTTCCGATCGGCTCCACGGCTGCCCCGGCGGGAAGGCACCAGAGGCTTGCCCTGCTGCTTCACAGCGGTTTGATGGTGCGGCGCGAGCGGGGAGATGGGATTCAGCCGCAGGCAGCTGCAGGGCCGTGAAGGGCTTCAACCGGGCGCCATGGGCGGCCCCCGTCGAGCAGGTTGCTGAACAGTGTCGCACCACCCCCTGGCGTCGATCCACGTAGGGTGACGCGCCGCGGCAGGAACAGAAAGGGCGTTGGCCCCGAATGCCTGGCGCAAGGCGTTGCCCCGATCCACCAGCAGGGGATAGGCAAACTGGTGGCGTCAAGCGAAGCGGCCATGGCTGGCCGGCGTCGTCGCACGCTCACGCCCCACACCTGGGCACCGAGTGCTCGATGCGTCGTGGTCTATCGCGGAAGGCACAGGCTTCGCTGTGCAGGGCCGGGGGTGTCGTTCCTTGGGATAGAAAAAAAACCCACCAGGGCTGGCCCTGGAGCTTGGTCTGCTGGCGACGCTCGACACCGTTCTGATCGGCTCAGGGCAATCAGGGGAGCCCCGATCTCCCACCTGGATGGCGTGGTTGGCCACGCGGATTCCGCAAACGATGGATTCAGCCTAGGAAATTTGCCTGGGCCACGGCCCGTGCCCAGCTGGATCAGGGGGTCAGGTGATTGGGGTTGGCCATGGATGGAGCAAGAAACAGCTGGAACGGGCCAAGCTCTGCAGCAGACCAATCTGCTCAGCCTGGTGAACGCGGAGCCAACGCCTGTCGTCGCCGTTTGCCCCACTCGCTTGCATGAGAGCCCACGCAGCTCAGCCAGGTCCGTTAGCCGGCGCGAGTTCCGAACCGCCTGCTGATTCCTCGATACGGAAACCACCGGCCTGATCCAGCCCAGCCATCACTGCATCGAAGTGGGAGGCCGTGCTGTTCGACGTGCCATCGGGCGGTTGCTCAGCCAGGTCTCCTTTTTGCTGGCCTTGCGCTGAAGCAATTGGACGCCGGAGCCATCAATGGTATTCCGGCGGCTGTAGTCGGCTGGATCACCCTGGCGCCAGGCCCTCGACCTATTTCAAACAGCCTTTGTTGAAGCCGCGAAACTTGCTGGTGGCCCACAACGTTTCCTTCGATCGGCAGTGGTTCGGGCGCGGCCCCCTGCCGCCTTAGGCAAACCCTGGCTGTGCGCATGGGAAGACCTGCGCTGCCCGCCGAGCGCCAGCTGCGCGACCACCCCGTCCGGTGCGGGATCTGGCCCGGCCTAACGGGGTGCCGGTCTGGGCGGCCCACGCGGCCCTCACCGTTGCATCTATTCTTGCTTCAGGTGGTTCGAGCGCTGCGAGCGCCTTGAAGCCCTCTTCGCCCGCTGGCCTTGAACCCGCCAGGCTTTACCGGGCCCAGCTCTCTTACGCACGAGCGGCACCGGGCCCGGCCAGGTATGGCTTCCTGGAACGATCCGATTCCAAGGCCTGGAGCCGCGCTGAGTGAACGGGAAGCGGCGGTGTCGGCTTTCCGTTGGCGCCTGTGACGCGAAATGCGCCTGATGTCGCGCCATCCAAACCGCGCTCATTGGCGCCTTCAGAAGCAAGGTTCCAGGGACTGTGATCCGTCAGGCCTGACACGTCGCCCAGATAGCAGCAGAAAGCGATCAGGCCCGCTGAAATCAGGTGCCGCGTGTTCTTCCCCACCATACAAAAAGGCTGGTCGCTTGGCAACGCCGTTCCCAGGTCGTTGTTGCCTGTTGATCCAGGGCTCCTGCTGAGTGCTGCATTGGCCTCGAACGCGTCGGCAGCCGCCCGTCCCCCTATCCGGGCAGCGGCGCTATCGCTAGAAACGCCGTGGATGATCCGCACCCCGCCCGACTCCCTCAATCTCCCAGGCGACTGGAGGAGCGGCCGGGCCATCTGCCAAGTCAGCTGTTTGTTCCATGGCGGAGCGGGCCCCAACCCGGCTCTCGGTCCTGCGTTTTGAACCCGGGAGCATGGTTCAGAATCCAGCTGGAGCGGCACGCAACCAGCTCGCTCCCCCTGATCGCCAGCGGTGGATCGCTCTGGGTGCGCTCCAGGGACTGGCTGATCCGGCCCTGATTCCGCCAGATATTCCGGCAACTGGGGTACCGGCCCCAGCTGACAGGCCCCCCTGATTCGACACGCCCCAGCGCACCCGCGTCGATGCGCGGGCGATGCGGTCTGGTGGTGAATCCACCGGCTTGGTGGCCAAAACCCCCGCCCAGCTGAATCAGCGAAACAGGTGGGCCTTGCTGCTGTTGCCCAACCTCTTGATCAGGCCTGAGAGGTGCCAAGCAGGAATCCTTTCCCCAGCTCACCCGTTGGCTGGCCAACCTGACGCCGCCCCCGAGCCGGAGGATCTCGACGATGTTCTCCACTTTCTGATCATGAGATGCTCGATGAGCTCTTTCCGATCCTTGAGCAGTTCTCCGAGTCTGCTCGGATCGCTGGAGGAGGATGCCCTGGGCGCGATCCCAGCCGAAATTTTGCTGGCCCGCTCGTATCAGGCCCGGGTCAGTCTGCGCCGAATCCACCATCAGTCGTAGGCCCTGCGCCATCAGAATCCTGATCCTGACTGCAGCCATGAACCAGCGGTTACTTGGACCTGAGGCCCGCCGGGTTTGAGGATATGGAGCGCATGTGCGCTTGATTTTCGAGAAAAACACGAAGACTGCTCGCCCACCAGGTTTGCGATGCCGTTTCCGATGCCTACATCGCCAGCACCGGCAATCGCCATGAATCAGTGATGAAAAACGCTCCACGATTGTGTCACAGCCATTTTCGCCCCGCTCACCTTCATCGCCGGCATCTATGGGATGATTTACAAATGATGCCGGAAGCTGGATCTGCCATTCGGCTATTACTCTTGCCCTCGGCCTTGATGGCTTCATCGCCATGCTGCCAGGACCTACCGGCTCTGGCGCCGGGGTTGTTCGTGGATTGGGACGGCAACCACGCCGCTGATAGGCCTCAGGGAAGCGGATGCCGGCCTGCATCGCTTCGCCAGGGCTGGTATCGCAGACTTGGCCGGCTGGGCCTGTTGATGCGATGTTCTAATCGAGTGGTCCGCGAGGCCGGAATGCATCGCCGTCCGCGTAGGGTGCTGGGCCTCCAAAGAATCCAGCCGAGGCAGTAGCGGGCATCTGACGCCGCGCTGGACGGTGGTTGGCCGCCCCAGGGTGCCGCAGACCACTTCTGGGCCCGGGTGCTTGGCTTGGGGCTGGGCCTGACCCAGCCGCTTCAGGGCCCGTCCAGACCCCTTGACCCAGCACCAGATCAAGCCCGTAGCCCTCCGCAGCAGGGCGGGTGTGTTGCATAGCCCAGGCGACGGCCAGTCTGGGGGGCGTCGGCCAGCAACCTCCCAGCACCTCAGCGAGGGGGATAAGCCATCGCCCCACAGCCAACGACCGGCGCTCGCCAACCAAGTTCGCCCAGGCTTCTGGGAGCAGTTGCATCGCGCCATCGCGGTGATCGATGCGGACTCCTGCCCCCCAAGCTCCAGGGCAGCTTATGGCTGTTCTTCAGTAGTGGCCCAAGGACGAAGACCGGCGCTTCAAGACCGTGCCTGAACGAACCGGCCATTAAAGGCAACGAACCTCTGCCATCGCCTGGCCTCGAGGCATGGTAGGTGCTGGACTCGGTGGTTATTGGAGGAAGCCGGCTTCAAAGCGGGGCTCTTTGTCATTGCTTCACCTGCGCCCATGGCCTGATCCCAACCAGCAAGAGACCTATCCAGCACAGGATCCAACCAGCACCCAGACCCAACCAGCCCTGATTTCAGCAGCGTCGCGTATGCCGCGGCTTTGATCCAGCGGCCAGACCCGCAGGCTCGGACACCTGCGGCTGAGGCTGGCCGATCGGGACCCCGAAGCCCTGCACAGCTTGCGGGTTGACGCTGAGAGCGGACTGCTGCAGACGGCCCTGGGCCTGTTCGAGGCGGCGCTGGTTGTGCCGGCGCGGTGAGCGACCGCCGCATTGCCAAGGGGGCGCGCCGCACCGGGCTCAGCCGTGATTCTCGATTTGATGCGGGGGCCAAGTTGTGCCTCCACCTAGGGCTGCCCAGTTGCCCGGCAAGGAAACAGAAGACCCTCAAGCCGCTGCTTCAGGCAACTGAGCCGGACGCAAGCGGGCCTTTGAGGCCTGCCACACCCTTGCTCGGAAGCCCCCTATCTCGCGCTGCTCGCCAAGCTTGCAAATGGCAGCGCTCTCCCAGGTTCACGCCGATCGGAACGCTCCCCTTTGCGCTCCTGGTGTTTGAGTGGCAGACCTGGGGCCTCGCCGATCTGTTCCTGCAGGGCGGTTGGTTGCTATCGATCCCAGGCGGACGACGCCCTGCATGACCTTTGCCGCAAGGGCCTCAAGGGTCGCATTCCTCGAATACTCGGAACCGTTCTGGCCAGGCCGTCGCTCAGCGACTGGATCCGGACGACGCAAAGTCAGGATTGTTCGGTTGATCTCCTATGACCTGCAGGTGCTCGAGGCGGCACGGACGACTATCTGGGGCTTGACCGCCGCAGGTCCACTTGCCAGCCCTGCAGCAAGCTGATCGAAACTGCAGAAGCGCAGCGCGGGGGGCAGTGGCTGAGCCAGGCCGAATAACAACTCGCCGGTATGACAGCCGCGTGCCCTTGCAGGCAGACTGCTTGCTTCCCAGAGTCGCCTTGCCAGTGCTCCAAATGGCCGCAGACTTGTCCAGGCGCCCTCGGGCCATCCGTCCGGAGCGACTCTCACGATGAACTGCTGAGCCGCGCCTGAGCATGCGGCCCTGGTGGCGAGTGCCATGGCACTGGCGCTGGCGATTCAGTCTAGCCCCATGGGGCTACTGGATCATCGGCGGCCGCGGCTGGGCAGGCCCGGTGCTTGCCGTGGTCCAGCGCGAATCCAGACGATCCCGAGCCTGGCATCTTCGGGGTGCTGATCACCGTGCCGTTGGTGGGCGCCTGGGGCAAGGCCGCGATTCGATCGCCCTCACCTCTATGCCTGCTGCCCCTGGTGCGGGGGGTCCGTCACCGGCCTCACCCTGGTGCGCAGGGCTGAAGGAGGCGGCGGATGGCCCTTGGGCGCAAACCGCCGCCAGCGCCTCTGGCGTGTGAGGTGCCGCTCGCCCTGCCTGGTGCTGATGCCGGGGTGCGGTGCCATGGTGCTTCACGATCGCGGTGCGCGACGATCCGCCGCGGCGATCGGCTGCGGGCTTGGCGTTTTTCTGTTCCGTGGCATTGCCACGGTCACAACGCCTGATCTGCAGGCGCGTTTCCGCGGCGTGATGGCCTGCTGGCACTGGGCCCTCTCCAGCCGTCGGCGCGTGCTCCCGGCCTGGGGCTCCGCTGTTGCCCTGGCCCTGCAGCCGGGCCTCTGGCTGGCCAGGGCCTGCCGCACGCACCAGCCTTGCGATCGCTCGAAGGGCCTTCACCGAGCAGCTACTGCTGGGGGAAACTGCTGCCCAGCAGATCGAAAGCGCAGACCAACTTGCGCTGCGCCGGACTTCGCCCTGTGGCACCCAGAATTGCATGAGGCGGTGCGCTCTCGGCCAGATCGCCGCCACGTTGGAGTACACCGGCAACCGCCTGGGTCGGTGCTTGAAATCAGGCCCCCTGCCGGCCCAGCGGCTGGACCGGCCGAGCGTGTATAGCGGCCAGGACGCTCTACGGCACGCTTCGATCTCGAGGATGTTCCCTCCCTGGGCTTCCGAGAACAGCTTTTGACGCTCCTGATCCGTTGACGACCAAGCCAGCCCTGGACCTCAGCAAGCTCTCCCAGTTGGCTCCGCACACGCCGCAGTGGCGCGGCGGGTTTCGGTTTTGAGTTTCTCAGCCGCGCCTGTGGTTACCCGGCCTGGCCGGCTCTATGGCCTTGCGCTCAAAGAAGCGCCCTGGAGATGGACTGGCTCATCACCTACCGGGCCTGGCGAGGGCCGGTGGCTCTGATTGCCGGCGATTCCACCAAACGCCTGATTCGAAACCCTGGCCTTGCGCAAGCCTAACGCGATCGCCAGTACTTCCCCGTATCAAGCCACTTCGGTGTTCAATGCGGCCGCCCTGGCGGGCTGGCCCAGCTGCTGCCCGCGCTCAACGGTCTCGCCGGCCAGTTTTACAGCAAGCGGAGATGCGGCCGCATGAATGCCGCCGTTGATGGCGAGGGAGGAGAGGTGCTGCCTGTGGCTGCGGCGCTTCCGCCAGGGCAAGGGTGGACACCGCCGCCACAAAAAAAACCCCGCAGGGGGGCTGGGGGTGAAAAGAAAGCAGATCACCAAAAAAGTTGAACCCTGTGAATCCGGAGCGGGCGGATTTGAACCACGACCCCCATACGCCAATGGTTGCGCATACCAAGCTAGCGCATACGCCCCGCGTTTGAGCGACACTTTATCACAGCTCCTGGGCAGCCATTTCTCCCAGTGGCGACGGCGTTCAGCTGCTTGCAGGCATCCTGGTGGTGAAGCCGCCTCCCGCCCCAGCGCAATAGCCCCAGAAGCCAGTTGGCGCGTTGGCCAGCGCCCAACTGGACAGGCTCAGACGGCGAGGCGCAGCTCGGGCTGACGCCCCAGGCACTGGGCGGCCACGGGCATTGGCTTCGCCCTGCCGTGGCCTGGCCAACTCTTTCCAGGCAGCCCCTGCCATCCATCCGGCACCAGCACGAACAGCCGGCAAGCAGCCCAATAGAGCTCGACGAGACCCTTTGGCAAAGGGTGAAGGTGCGCTTGGCGTCTGACCTGGGGGGTAGATCCAAGACGGTTTCAGATTGGCAGGTGCCTTGCGGCTTGGGAGTCGTTGGGGGGGCCTCCAGGCGCCGGCGCTCCTTCCACAACAGGGGGTGGTTCAGCGGCCCGTTGCAAGCGGGATACCAGAAAGAACATGGCGAGACACCCAGGCCCAGGGGCGCGAGGCAGAAGAATTCACCGTGCGATCAGGAAGGGTGCCCTAGCGCTCCAGACCTGGTCGGTGCGCAGGGCACTGACATCCGCAATCGGCAGACGCTCCACAGTGAAGTCATCGCCCTGAGGATTCAGGCCGCACGGGAATCGTTGCCATAAGCGCACGACCGGGGGGCAGGGTGGAGGTTTCCCGGAAACAGGGTGGTGGGGACAGATCTCCCGGAGATCAGGGCCGCTGGGCGTCGTTTGCGCTCGACAATTCACCTTGCTTCTGGTTGCGAGCAGAGAAAACTTCGCGGCTGTCGTAGTTCTTCCCACCAAGGAGAGGCCCACGGCCAGTTGGCCGCCTGGGCGGGGCAGCCCGAGAAGCAACAGTGGCTTGCGATCAGGCGTGGAAAACCGGGGTTGACATCTACTCAGAGGCGGATTCGGGGTGTTAGAGCGCGCAGCCGCAGTTGCTTGCACCGACCATCGTACTGCTCCCGACTCTTTGGCGCCAGCAGGAAGGCACTTGGTCCTGGGAAAAGGCGTGTAGCCGCACTCCGCTGGCCGGGCGGAAGGCAATAGGGGCGCTGCAGGCCATCGCCAGGTATTGCTGGGGATGGGTTTCGGCAAAGAAGAGGGGCGATCCCGCCACGATCTCCGTTGGTGATTTCTCCAAAACCTGCGGCGTGAGCTGGCCCTGTAGTGGCGGGCGCTGGCTTGGGCGAAGGTTGAGCTGGTCGGCGTTGCGGTCACGATCGCGCGGTTTGGCTGCCGGTTCATGCCTGGCCATGCCGCTGGTGGGTCGTGCATTCCAGGAACAGCTGAGCAGATCGCTTAGCCACTGCGTCGGTGTTCCAGACACCCGCACCGCTTCGTAGGCCGTTCGGCCGGGAGCCAGACCTCGTCGTAGTGGGATTCGGCGTATGGCCGGACGGCAATAACCAACCGCCGTGCTCACCGAACACCGGGCAGGCGCCAGGAACCCTTCTCTTGCCCCCCAGAAAACAGCCGCCAGCCGAACAGGAACCTCCTGTTGATTGAGAGTTCCAGATCGCTTCAGGCCGACCCCAGCACCTGAGGGTGGTTTCCGTGGCACGGCTGGGCCGCCAGGCAGGGCTTCTTCGGCCGTGACATCCTCCTTTGGGGCTGCTTGGCCGTTTGATGTGAACAGTCCCGAAACAACCGACAAAATGCTGCTGCTTCCAACCCTAGCAGGGGTTTTCGACCTGTGCGCCGACTCCAGGAGGCAGGTCGCAGGAGGTGGTGGATGAAGGCGAACAGCAGAACGGCCAGCGAGAGCACCAGGATTCATGCCAACGCCCACCAGGGCAAAGATGGGTTTTGCTCGAAGGCCATCAGGCCAGCCCGCCGCCAGGCCTCACGAAGATCACCACCATCCAGATCACACCTGGCCGTAAGATGTCGCCGAAGGTCGATGGGTGCACCGCAATTGTAGGGCTTGGTGTCTCCTGGCGTGAACAACGGATCGATCCAGCTAAGCGCCGGTTGGAGCCTCTGATTCGCTCACGTCAAACAAACTCGTTTGGTTCGGCCCTATCGCGTTTGATCGCCGGAATCGGCTCGTCTTGGTGTGACAGGCCACCTGCAGCTGCTCTTCGGCCTTTCTTGCCGCTCCCAAAGAGGGCGGCGGTAGGTGCCGGTTCAAGCGAGCAGCTTCCTGGTGGCGCCCTGTGCACCAGGCGCCGTCGTCGAGCACCAGCAACCGATCACAGGCCGCACCGCGCGAGAGCTGGTGGCTGACCATCAGATTTCGTGCGGTTCGGCGTTGTTCACGGATCGAGGCTCAGTAATCCGCGGCGGCGGTGTTGTTGTCACCGCTTCGCAGGGCATCGTCGAGCACCAGCAGCGGGGCGTCCACCATCATGGCGCGGCCGAGGCGGCCCGTTTGCCGGCTGGCCGCCGCTGAGGTGACCCCGTTCGCCTCCAGAGTCTGATTAGCCGTCCGGGAAAGCCGCGGATGTCGCCTTCCATAGGCGCGCTTCCGCGCCACGTTCCACCCGCTTCCAGGTCGGCGTCTGGATCGCCGTCGTAACGCAGGTTCGTCGGCCAGGGAGCGTGAACAGAATAGCCCTCCTGGCACCAGGCGCACCAAGCGCGGAGGTCATGGAGCGCCAGGCGGTGGACGTCGACACCATCGATGAACAGCGCCCGTTGCGGCACCTCCACATGGCGCCCAGGCCGAGCGAGGTGGTCCTTAGCCGGATCCCGGGCCCGCACCACGGGCCAACAGCTTCGCCGGGATGCAGGCTGAGGCTCACATCACTGAGCCGCCTCGCGTGGGCGGCCGTCGTAGCGACGGGGGGGTTTTGGGGGGGGGGGAGGGGCCCCCCCCCCCCCCCCAAAAAAAAAAAAAAAAAAAAAAAAACGGGCTTTCGGATTGCCACCGCGCCCGCACCCGCAAGCCGGCACGGCTGATCCGGGAGAGACCACCGCGGGCTCGGTCCTTGAGAAGAGCAGCTCCTCCCCCGATCCAGGCCTTCAACCTGCCCGGTCTGGAAGGTGTCTTCAAGGTTGAAGCCAGCAGGGCGGTTGGGAAGACCAAACCGCCTCCACCAAACAGGATCAGGGCCACCCAGATTGCCGATGCTCAGGCGGCCGCGCTCGAAGCTGGCCGCTGCCGAAGGCGCAAGCGCAGGCAGCAGGGCTGATCGAGGAAATCGCTTCCAGCAGCGGAACAGGGTGCTTGCGGGTGGCGGGGCCAAGGGAGGGGGCCGGAATCCGCGGTAGTCGCGATTGCGCTCGGCGAAGGGGCTTCCTCTCGGTTGTTTCTCCTGAGGCCGTAAGATCTTGAATGGCCGGCTGATTCCAAGAAGAGAATCCTTCCCGAATCAAGATCGGGAAGAAGATGGGGCCAGCGATTCCTGCTTCGCGTTGCCTGCCGGCATCATTCGGCGCGACCGGAACCAGCGATCTCTCTTTTTCTTTTGGTG
>Ga0163217_1044752_pt1 | contig 12582 bp, 10 predicted proteins | sample SynspAceP_FD_185933 | JGI IMG/M metagenome (GOLD analysis project Ga0163217, IMG submission 185933) | Saline lake microbial communities from Ace Lake in Antarctica - Synechococcus sp. Ace-P (PacBio error correction) | ecosystem: Environmental > Aquatic > Non-marine Saline and Alkaline > Saline ... | reverse complement strand
GAAAGCAGCCATGGGATGAGAAACCTATTCCACACATGCTGCTGATTGAGAGGAATATTAAATTCTTAAGCTAAATTCGAGTGGATTGAGTCAAAAATCCGAGCCTTATTAAGCTTCTGCACTTGACTGTTTTTCATGGCATCTTATCTTTTGTGAGCGATCCGGGATGTCCAATGAAAGCCGAGCCAAAGAGAATACTATAAATCGAACACATTCAGCGACTACACTTGCAACTAAGTGACCTTCACCCTCTTCGCCTTACATATTTCCTATTCTGAATTTCGATTTGCATACTGACTTACGATACCTTGCTTAAACAGAGAGTGCTAAACCCTATATCTGCCCATGGTCCATAAGCACCACTGCAACTCAGTCTTACGTTAATAAGTACGACCTACGAGTTTCCACACTGTCAACCTGAGTCGTCAGCTTACCGACGCATTGCAGTTTTAGAGCATCCAGCATTCGTGGTACTGTCACCTTACATTAAGCGATTCAAATAATCTACTACAATGCAACTTTTCCCAAGATTTGTGCTCAACAATGAGACGATTGGAAGGTACGATACGCCGATAGTATAACACCTTAGCATTGCAGAACTCCACCTTGCCGCGGTAATCATTTGCATCTCAGATCCTGGTGTGCGGTAGCTTTGTAGGGGAGAGGCTCACTGGTTCTGACACTTGACCCTACCTCTCCCTACTCCACGCTCAGAATCGAGTTGGTTGCAAAGCGCACAGAGGTAAGGACCCTGTCCATATATATAGAGCATGATGAGTACAGCAAGTCATAGCTTCGGTTATTACACTCAGTAGCTTCAAAAACAGGTAGTCTACTCTGAGGTAATGGACTCGATTGATGCAAAGTTTCATATGGTCAGTCTACTTGTAGTTAGATGCTGTAAACGCGCCCATAGCTCTGGTATTAACAAAGAGTAGCTTACGCTTCTCATCATCACTCATGACGAAATACGGAATAACTTGATGAAAAGACAATCTTGTAGCCTTATATAGACGCGACCAGTCAAATGACTGCGTACTAATACATCGTGTCACTCAAGATATGGCATCCATCTCGTCTAAACTCTATAATGAGGTTAGTGCATGTGCATATGCATGTTCTCATGTGTCAGTTTGATTCATAAAAATTCAGTTTAAAAACCGCTGTATTTATGCCCTTGTATATACATTCCTGCGAGATAAATATTATATAATTGCGCCAACAGCGCCATGCGGAATTCTCAGCTGGGTTCCTCGCAGTCTCTCGCCAATACGGCATTCTGATGAGACTTTCTGCGCAGCTTATCAGCAGATTCCGCCGCTTTAACCCATGCGAGTTCGTGTCCGAGAATATATACTGACTTGTATGACAGCACAAATATGAACTAGCTGAGCGTTCGCATCAACATATCTAGAGGGCAACGAGGATACTAGAATAGTACGAGATCTATCATGCACTCTATACCGCCGTCCTAGGATTATTTCTTGTACTCACTAACCTAGGCAGTTACAGCTCATTCTCTATTGTCCATCTGCAGGTCTGCGTATATGATGTGCTAGTCTCTAAATTATGAGTACTGTCAGCGAATCACGTTTCGTCCGGTCGCGAGTGTTTTCATACAAATATGGAGAGTTCCGCGAAGCGGGCCTGGTGGCCTTCGTTAATGACAGTAGTGCGTGGCCCTCTGTGTCGGAAGAGTCGGAAGTTGTTTGGTTGTGTCGGAGAGAGAGTAATTTGCAGAGTGGAGTGAAGTGCGTGCGTGAAAGGCTGCGAAGAGGAAGAGGGAGAGAGAGTGTTTCGAGGGGGGCTGGAGGGCCGAGTAATTCGCGAGTGGGGCTATTGGCTATTCTAGGATTTGCCCGAAGACACGGTTGTCTTCAGGTACCAATAGCGGACTTTCAATGATTGGTTGCTTGGGGGACTAACAGGCTCGACTGCGATATGGCGATAACCAGTCTAATCCTCATACTGCACAAGATTCGCACCGTGTACATTAGTGAATCGGTAGACCTAGAAATAATCTTATCGATTAGAAAAGATATTACCATAGTGATAATAACTTAGGTCGGGCAACTCATGGTTAGAATCGGCCGCGAATTTATGGCTAAGCTCAATGTTATAGCGAAAATGCTGAAACGTGGTGCTCAATGGGCAAGCCTTTTAACTGAGCTGATTCAGACCGGTATACTTATCCGTTTTGACAGAATCCGATGCGAGTTTCGATCCTGGCAAGGCATTAGTTTGACAGTAACTTGCACTATGTAATGAAATGGCGATAAAACTAGTGACGCTGGTGTAAAAGCAGTGACAATGCCTATCGACCTGTTTCTGGATTTACCTGCATGCTAGGACAAGCCGCTCATCAAGATTGCATTTAATGCATGTTCGATATCTGAACTGTTGATGCCATTTGGAACATAAACCAAAGCTATGCCTTAGAGCATGGCGCGCTAAGCTTATTCGGATTCTGATTTGCAGGACCGCATCAGCTTTAGATCTAATATCTTGTAGGTCACTCCTTAATTAGGACCAATTGATATAGCATTACGAAATGTCGATAGATGCGATTAAGACAATCCTGCGGTTGTCGAAGGCTGCTTACCTCTGGGCGCATTTGCGCTAATTAGTGTCGATAAGTAGAAAGGCGGTGATACCAGGACCGATAGCAGGAGAATAGTAAAGCTTGTCTCGTATCGCTCCTGCCAATGCTATGGCTACACAAGCTTGTATCCATCGGCTCCCTTGTGTAAGATACAAGCATCATGGCGCATCTCGCGCCGCAGATAACTGAGCTGCGCGCGTCACTCTGCCCCACGCAGAAGAGTTTGCTCAAGCAAAGAAAACTTCACCACACAAACTCGCAGTGCTAACCGAATTACCATTGTACGGCATCTATTAAAGGTCGCCGAACTTGTGTATCTCCTTTCGAGCGCGATCGTTCATTACCACTACGACACAGTACGAAACCATACTTAAAACATTAGAGTTACTCAGTAATAATAGCTTGCGAGTACCAGAGCTCACTCCACTGAATTACTTTCTCTTTGTGCATACGACAGTCAACTAATCTCGACTTAAAAATTCAACAATGAGATTATAGCGAGACATAACTCTAAATTGCCTGCTCTACTAACCGCAATATTTGCTAGTGTACTGGAGCTACACACCATAGTAAAGGTCAAGAACGATGCAGCCTCTATCTTAATCAGCGATGCGTTTAGCTCCAGACACTAGCCCCCGACGTTGAAAGTAAAGTGTTAGCCCTGTTAGCTACTATAATCACACTGTCACTAGCCTCAACAAATTCGTGCCCGTATCTAACATCTTTATACATGATAGGGGAAGAAGCAGTGCGCTTCAATGGGTTGTAAGTGCTAAAGCATTGCTTGACGCAGTGCTGATCTGTATTTCTTGGGACTTATCGCTGCAGCTATCTGGATCATGCCTTTAGCGCGAGGCTTAAGATCCATGAATAAGGTAATGTGCAGTACATTTGGCAAAGGTTACATCGAGAGCATCTCAGAAGGCCAACGGCGTTTTCAATTGCATAAATACATTGATAATATTGAAAACCAGTTTTCATGGAGGCGCAATGCCATTGTTGCTGGCGCCTTACCTTTGACGTCTTATGATTTGTTTAGCTTTAGCAGACATATCAAGAAATGCAAGATAAAAATAAATGTTTGTGTGTTTATTTCTGAGATGAGGGACCATACTAGTGGTGCTCGAAGTTGAGTTTCATGAAAGTCTATAATTGGCCAAAAAACTTATAGAGACATAATATTCCTTCATTTTTATTTGATAGTGAGCTCCGGGGATCTTCAACAATGGTTCAGCAATTATTGCTGTATGGGGGCACGGCACTCGACTCATTTGCAGAGTACGTGAATTCCAACACTATTTTTCGTAAAGCGCAAAGTTACGGCATGAGCGGCGCCATGGCGGTCGACGGTATGTCAAATTGTTGTTGAACGTTGAATCTCGTGCGGCAAGCCAATACTGGTCAGAGTATCTTATGATAAATTGCGGCTGTTGGCCCCCGTTTATTGGAATCGTAAACACCTCTCATCGGTTTTCTTGTGTAGGCCACTGGATGTTTGATACGCAACTGTATCGTGATGCATAAGAGGAAGTGAGGAAATGGAAAAGTAAAGGGCCGATTAAAAGAAAATGTGAAGCGCTGGCTGAAGATGCTAATGGCAAGCTCACTTGCTGGATGAATTAATATGAAAAGGTTTGAAGACGAAAGTAGCGCTGACGAAATTAAATTCAAGCAAATCGTTTCATGCAGGAGGATTACTCCGTATTAGCAAGGCATATTCAATTGATCTTAACCACCCTGCTCTCGGTGTTTTATGAGCTTGTGAAGGAGTTTGAAGAAAATAGAATTATTATAATTTTCGATAGCCTGAGTGGAATTGATCAAACTCTGAGCTAATAAATACTTTATGCTATCGCATAAGCACATGGGATGCTCGTATGAACCGCGCTTGATTTTTTATTTTTGTGGCGAAGTGGATGCTCGGCAATTACTGTGGATTGTTCATTGCGATGGTTATCAGGCTTATCAGAAAATAGCCTTTGGGCCAAAATACGAATTATCGATACTCTTTAGTCTGAATACGGGTTTTGTCTGGCGCTGGAATCGAGAAGCATTCCAATAAGGTACGCTGAATCGCGCGGTTATCGATGTAATGTCACTAATACTTATTCAGTGAATTTTTTATTAGCACTGTACTCCCAAACTCTGTCTGAGAATAATGCGCAACAATATTGTCGAGATATCAGGTAACCAGCGTCAGTATTCACTTGGAGTCATTACGGGATGCGTATCAGGCGCCAGGGAAAAGCAACTTGCCGCCGCGCATTCATTCTACTAGTCTTGCAAAATTGGTACGCACATGTTCCTAGGTGGATTCAAGAGTGGTAGCACCTGCAATTTACTCGTGTGCTTGAATTGACGAGCGTTACATGCTTGGAGCACTCTGCTATTCCAATAAGCACCCTGAATTCACTGTCATATTTGTTTGAACACGTATGCATATATAACATAATCGGCCACTGTACTCTGAGGCCATAAGATTGGGCGGCTGATATAGTGCGTGCCCTAGTTACAGAGGCAAGTTGGGGACATGATATAAAGCGTAGTTTGATCTTTTACGTGGTGAGCTCCGTCTCCAAAGTGTATAGGATAGCTGCCCTTCATATTTAATAGGACCCAACAAGAAATAGTGTTGAAGTAATAGACCTTAAGGAGCTAAGACCGCTGGATACAGAAATAAACCGCTCTAACCAATCAAGGGTTGAAAAAACGCATCGTTTACTCGTAGTAGATAAGGGTTGAGCGCTTGCGAGCGTGGCAGTTTGAGCCGGCAGAATTAATGAGCGCGATTGGTGGCTGAAGCGTGTTTTGCGGTACTAGTATGCTCACACCATTAAGAGTGTGCAGCGTAAAGATAACCAGAGTACCATCCCCTACCCGATATATCTCACGGCAGTGGACCCACAAGATTGTCCCAAATTTTGATGTCTTGTGCTACGGATTTGCTAAAAATCTCAATGAAATTGTGTCATGAAATACCAGTTCAGAGCTGCCTCATTGTGTGTCGGAATATGGCAAACCGGAAATCTCTTGCGCCAATTGGCATGTATTAAAGCCGGCTAGAAGTGGCGGTGTCGTAGAGGGCGAGGAATTCATTGCCAGCAGAATTGACACCCATGAAAAGGCCTAATAGAGTATCGGAGGTACTTGACAACGGACGATAATAGATTCTACTGCTGGCTGTGATGAACGTGGTTGAAGAATCGAATTTAACAGCTAGAAGAGCGCGACTCCCATGCAGAAATGCTGCGTTATCGAGCGAAACGACGTAAGGGTAGTTATCTACCAAATAGATACAAAATAAGGAAAACGAATATATTCATTAAATATTGTGCTAGTAGTTGTTGATCCAGATGTTTGCTGCTGACACCACATCGAAAAAGTAAAAAGTAGCTCATCGCGATGGCTGGCAAGATGGTAAATGAGCAGCACTCCAAAAAGTTGAATGCGTCTGGACCAAGCTAACCGTAAACCAAAGCAAAAGTCACGGCAAGAAAATAAACACTTAGCTGGTATCTCTTCCAGGTGCAAGGCGTAAGCGAGCGATCGAGCTAAACCTCGATTGGCGTAAAATCAGCCATGGGACCTATGGTCCTGCAGTGCCATTATTTTACTAAAAGATTATTGATGCAGCACATGACATAAGCTGCCGAAAAGAGCCTTCAGCGGAAAAAGAGCCCTCGGCGGGAAAAGAGCTCTCGGCGGGAAAAGAGCCTTCAGCGGGGGAAAAGAGCCCTCGGCGGGAAAAGAGCCCTAACGGCGGGAAAAGAGCCCTCAGCGGAAAAGAGCCCTCAGCGGGAAAGAGCCTCAGTCTAGAACGACTTCAGTAACTAAAAAACCTATCACGCAGGCTAAACCTGCACCTCTGAAATGATTGCGCCAAGCTATTGCTGCTAATGTGAGGTCGTTCAAAAAACAAAGGAAATTCCCCACTATTATTTGCAACTTGATGTTGTTACTAAATAGGGCACTTGAGCTGCTTAAGGATTCACCAATGCCGATTTACCCCCAAGTCAGCGAATATTTAGGTTAACCCCTTAAGTCTATGCTGCTATTGCCCGAGCGCTAACCAGCTTTTCCCGCCTTTAACGGGTTTTATTAACGACGGTCAGTATCAAGATCAGAAAAATGTACATTTGGAAAATTTGCCATTAGTTTGCGTACCGGTGGACTCATCATCGCATTGGTATCCACAATGCACCAACGCTTAGGTGCAAGTGAGTTAAGTGTGACAAGATAGAGACCAGAGTGACTTAGAGCGCGAGAAGGTGGGCTAAGAATGTCCGAGGGGTTCAAAGATGCCACTGTGACTGTGTCTAACCTAGGGGATAGAGGTTTCAGACAGTATGTCAAAGTATTAATTTTTCCACCTCAAAGTGCCATTTTTTGGTGGTTGGCAGACCACGCAAAATGCCTTGGATTAATAGACGATGCGATTGGTTATCGCCACCATTGTTAACATAAGTTTAGCAGCATGATCATAGGATAGTTGAATGGTCATGCAGGTGCTCGCCTTACTAACAAAAATAAAATAAACTTCTACAAAAATCCAGAGGAAATTAATTTGAATACAAAACAAGCATTACAAGCAGTTTCTGGCCGCATTATTTTGGACATTGCACCCGATCTAATATCGAGTCACTTGACCCAATGAAGACTTTAGAGAAGAACTCGATTAGAACTCTATCGATTTCCTGAAGTTGTTGGAGCCATTTCTTTGGAACCGGTATTACGATATCAGAGAGGATTACGACAAGGGTACGGTCCGTATATTCAATGGTTGGACTAATGCAAGTAAGAAATAGCTGTTTATTTTTATTAAAAATTTTGTATTTGAAACGGGCCCCAATATGGCTAGACTAGATGCGTTGTAACACGAAACGAAAGTAATTTTCATTGCTTATTAATACACTTAAATAGGGAAATAATATGAGCGATATTATATGTTTGAGCGGCTTATTCAGCCTGCTCAAATAGCGACTCAAGGTTGACGATATCGGCGTTAAAAAAAGCAAAGCTACCATTGTTATCCTTGCTGATGTCGTGGATACTAGCTGGCGGCATTTTATTGGCATTGGCGGAATGTTATACGCTTTGGTGAAAATCTGATCCTAGCTTAAGTTTGCTACGCTCCAATAGTTCGGCGGGAATGCATTTTTCCCTTGCGTTTTATATTGGTTGTTGTGGCAGGAGCTGAGCTGTTTACCGGGAATAACTTAATCGTTGATTGGCATGGCGGATAAGAAAATCTCCTTATATGAGCTGTTAAGAAAATTTGGTTTGTCGTCTGGCCGCGCAAACCTATTGGCAATCATTATTGCGATTACTGTGTTTTCTTGTCGGGACACTTACTGATGAAATGAGGTGCAATAGCACAGCAGTATATGATTAGCGGACACTAAAAATCGGCGTTATCCAATACAGAAGTTTTTTCAGAGGCGTTTTATGCAATTGTTTTAGTTTCTGGCAGTTTTGGATGGCCTTGGCAGGAAAAACGGTCACAGACCCCAAAGTCATTGCTATCATCTTCCGATTACCGGATTTGTCGCTGCGGGGTTGAGCATAGCGTGAGCCAAATGTACTTCTATCCAGTGGCTTGTTAATTCAGTATTTTTTATTGTGGAAACGAGTGGGAACATTTGATCACATGCTTACGATTTTATGAGAAACCTTTTGTTTGTTATCTTCGGGTAATCTAGTCGGTGGAGTGTATTCGTTGGGGACTGGTATAATCACCTGATTTATCCGCGGAAATAAACACACCGACCTAAGTCATATTTTGTGTTGGGAAGTCATTTAGCTACAATCAGTTTTTTAGTTTATGTCTACTTGCTGCAGCATATGCCTTAAAGGTCTATATCGACAATTTAACTAAGCATCAAATTATGATAAGCGTTTCAATTTATTCCCGCCTATTTTTATTTTATAGGAGCTATTGATTATACGCAGGGCTGATATGGAGTAAAACTCAGGTTAATAGTATATGTTCCATTTTGCGGGTAGGCTGTGGTTATTGAGTACTGGTGGTTAATGAAGGCTGCAATAAAAATTGCTGTAAAACACTTAGTAAACATCATAAGCCAAGGGAAGTTATTGCTAAAGGTCTGGAATACGCCATTTGGATCAACAAGCACAATAGAATACCCAACTTTTAATGAAAAAGAAAAAGAATGGTGTGTTTGAAGCTGTTGGTTGGAAAAGAGCATTGACCTGCATCGCACAAAACCTCAAAAAAATTCTAAGTGAAAGTGGATCTCAAAGTGTCGGCGTGATTAGCAGCGCCAGAGCAACAAATGAAGATAACTATGCGGCGCAAAAATTTGCTAGGGCCGTGTTTAAAAACCAGATAACATAGATCATTGCGCACGAATTTGTCACAGCCCTTCGGTTGGGTTTGGAAACCGAAACCTTGGCTCAGGTTGCAATGACAAACAGCATTGATGATGTGGAGAAAGCTGACGTCATTTTAATAATTGGCGCAGGACTCTACCGAAAATCACGCGATTATTGGTGGGCATATCATGCAAGCGAAGCTTCGCGGTGGCGAGCTTATTGTTGTTGACCCTCGGCAAAACTCGTCTCGCGAAAATTGCCGACTTGCACCTCAAACTTAAATATTTGGGAGCAATATTGCGCTCTATTGAATGGTTTGCTAAAATATTATTTTTCAGCACAACTGGCAAAATGATCAATTTCTTGCGCGCCGCTGTGAAGGCGCAGAGGCGCTAAGAAACCACGTTGCTAGCTATCCACTGGAAAAGTCTAGAACTGACTGGGAACAAGTCAAAAATTAGTAGAGCGCGGCCAAATTATATAGCAAAGCCAATACTGCATTTCTGCTTACGGGAATGGGAATTACGACAATTCATTAGCGGCAACCAAATAGATGTTATCGCAGTATCTAATCTTGCGCTTGTGTGGGCCAAATTGGGCAGGGAAGCACTGGTATTAATCCATTTGCGTGGACAAAATAACGTGGCAAAGGGCGCTTGCGATATGGGTAGTTTACCTTAATGTGTATCCCGATTTCAAAGTGCAGCCGACCAAAAAGGTCCGTGGACAAAGTAGTCATGCTTGGAATACAAATGTTTGGCGCAAGCCCCAGGGTAACCTCGCTGGGAATGAGCAATCAGGCACGAAATGGTAAGTCAGAGGACTCATTATTTTTGGTGAAAACCCTATTGTGACCGACCCGGACCGCAATAAGGTTGAAGCGAGTGCGGGCGATGGACTTACTAGTAGTGTTGAGCTGTTTATGACAGAAACCCGCCAAAATGGCTTGAATATTGGTGCTACCTGCTGCGAGTTTTTGCTGAAAAAGACGGCACGTTTTTACAAACGTGAGCGCCGAGTTCAATTAATCCATTAAAGCGATGAAGCCACCGGTGAAAGCAAGGGCTGATTGGAAATTTACTCTGTGAAATAGCTACAGAATGGGCTTAGGTGGTTGATTGAACTGGCAGACAAGTGAGCAAATATTTGATAAATGGCTCAGTTAACTGGTAGCTCGTTTAGTTGGTATGACTTTTCTCTTTTAGCTAAGAAAAACGGATTACAAGTGGCCATGTAATGCTGAGCACCAAAGGGCAGCGTTGGCTACACACCACCAACGTTTCCCAATAGGGAAAAGTAAACTTATTTACCTGTTGATCATTTAACTAATGCAGCAAACCTGACGCTACTATCCTTTTGGTTCACAACACGCGACTTCCATTATCATTACGGGTGCGGCTCCATGACTCGCCAATCGCCTTTTACGCGAGAGAGAAACACAAATGGACTTCTGTTTATTCACCCTCAAGACGCCTTGGATCTGGGGCTTGAAGAATTATCAAAGCAGGGCCGTTTCACTAAGCGAGTTATCTCGAAACCGCATGTGCTGAGCAATGAGCTTGGTACCTGGTTTATTGAGTATGCCTTATCATTTTAAAGAAGCACTTCTAATATGCTAACCAATGATGCGAGGATCCTACCACTTGAAATGCCAGAAGCTAAAAGTTTGTTTGCTGTTCAATATGTACACTGCCCAAAAAATTCAATCACCCGTTCCCAACTTCTATATCGACTGATATTGAAGACTGGGTTAATTCAATAATAAAAGGAATTATACCATGTCACGATATCATTTACTCAAAGATTTAAGTATATTAAGCGCTCATTCTTGTAAGCATTATGCAGTTGTGCGACTCGGAAAGATACGATGGCGAGGTGTATTGGACTGAAAACAAGCTGGGGCAACAATGCGCCCTTTGTTTGGCCATGCTAATTGGGCCTATTTTACGTCTCCCTAAGGCCTTCTTTTTTCCAGAAACAAGGAATCGTTATATAAGTTTGATGGGAAAAAACCTTTGAAAACCCATTACATCCCAAAAGGTGAAACCAAATGTCTTTATTTGGCGTCAGGCTTGCGGATTTAACTGCAATTGCCGATACCAAGGACCAATTTTTAACAAGGACCCTTTTATCAGGCAAGGCGCGATAGTGTTTTGCGGTTGGCATTAGACTGCGAGGCACCTTGCAAAAACGGGCTTTTGTGCTTGAAGTTTTAATGCAGGGACCGCATGTTAATAGCCGCCAAACTGCAGATTTTGATTTTTAAGCCGCTTGAAAATGGATGATAGGACGAATACCTCTGAGTTGGCTTTCGTTGTATCAAGTGAAAAAGGGGCTAACAGCTTACCATCATTTGCACTTGAAAAAAGCAGATAAGCCACATCTCCAATTGAGACTTAAATAGGCGGATTGAAGTACGTTTCTCAGTTTGCTGATTTTTTAGTTACATTACAATTGCCAAATTGAGTATCTTAAATGACAGATTTCCATTCCCGCAACATTATGGGAAAACTGGATGTTAGGTGCTTGAGTTGTTACGGGATGGTACCAATCTGTTGTCCTACTTTCTCTTGTTATGACTACTTTTGAAGTGATTGACCTGATCCGATTAGGCAATACTTTGGAATGAAAACGGTAAGATGTTGGGATTCTTGCTTGTTTGAATCATTTCAGCGTGAAAGCTAGCGAGCACAACCCAAACTCATAAAGGCAGCTCAACGGAGTTCGACGATTTTGGTTTCACAAATGTTTCGGTGAATATCTTCCTGGTTAATCGACATGGTTTGCGTCGGCCTGTGGGCGCTGTGAACAGACTTGCCCAGGCACAATGGTGTTCATTCAAGTGATGAAAAGGATTGATGAAGTTTATGTTGCAATTAACCCCCAAAAAACAATACGGAATTTTAATCGACTTTTTATGACGGGACGGAGCCGATAACTCGTCATTTTACCTTTGAGCCAATAGGTTTTTCAACATCCGAGGTCCCATTAGCTATGGTCAATTTTTTATGTTGACGGTTTCCTAGTAAGTGGACTTGCCTCCATTTACTTACACATCACTTACCGGATGAAACAGGGAGCGTTTAAATGCCTCTTATTAGAAAGGTAGGTAAGTAAAAACCGATAAATTATTTTACCTGCCCAAAAAGGGAAGACCTTTATTGGGTTATAACGGACCTTATGGTAACGGGTTGGCCTGTGCTGAAATAAAAACAAAAAAGAAGTATAATTGTAGCTGGTGGGTGTGGTTTTAGCACCTGTTTACCAACGGCCCAATTGATTATCTTAATAGGGGAACCAAGGGCGGGCTAATTCCGGTCACACTTTTATATTGCGTCACGTGAGACCAAGGAGTCACAGGTAACTTAAAAAGCAGGGAAAAAGAGAGCGTTGGCCAATCACCCCAAAAATTAAGGTTATTGAAACAACTCGATATTCCAAGGTTGGGACAAAAAGGTCTTTCTGGAATTTACCCAACTGACATTTTCTTTTCTAAGGTTCTAAAAGAAAAAAACGGTCGATCCGTATTTCCCCGATTATTGTTACTCCCACGTGTGGGCCGAAAAAGCTTATGATTGAAGTCATATTGCCAAAAAAAAAATGTGCTTTTGGGGGACTTTTAAATCTCCCTCTTCCTTGTTTGGTTG
>Ga0163217_1041055_pt1 | contig 12582 bp, 6 predicted proteins | sample SynspAceP_FD_185933 | JGI IMG/M metagenome (GOLD analysis project Ga0163217, IMG submission 185933) | Saline lake microbial communities from Ace Lake in Antarctica - Synechococcus sp. Ace-P (PacBio error correction) | ecosystem: Environmental > Aquatic > Non-marine Saline and Alkaline > Saline ... | reverse complement strand
TAGATTTTTTCACTCTGATCTCTCTTCACATGCCGCCATTCTTCCACAGTTGAGTTCGAATAATCAGCGGCTGTTACTGGGAGTCTGTTTTCCATGTGCCAAAGCTGAAAAGACTAGAAACTAAAAAACGAAAGTGTTACTTAATTTTTTTACATGGTTAATTGATATTAAGGAAAGCGATCTTCCAATGTTTCGTTTTTCATTCTTCTTGTTCGGATTTCTCAAGTGTTGGGTCATCCAAGTGTCCTTAAAAAGAGGTCCATTCCCAATAAATCGCAGAGGATTAACGAAATTTCATTACGAAGGTTAGGTCCCCAAATCATAGCTTAAAACCAGGGGTTCCACCCACTTTCCCGGATGTGGAAACTGTCTTGTCATCTTAAAGGGTAACACAAAAGAATCAAAGTATAAATGCCGCAAAAAGCGAACAATGTTATTACAATGCACCGATCCTCGAGCGCGTTGTTGTGTAGATCGGTCAGAGTAGATTATACTGAGAATTAACAGTATGCGAAAATACATCAACAAACGCGATGGCAAGAGCATTTTGCTTTGGCGGTCACCGCTCCAATAAATCATCCCCAAGTGAAATTTCGCACCAAAGCATCTCAGTGTAATTCCCAAAAAAAACCCGAAAAGAATAGCGCTGGGCATTGGTGGAATTCGGATAGGCCAAATCATTTCACAAAGAGAGTGCTCAATATAGATTCATAAGGGTACCCCTTGATGTTATAATTAAATCCGCTAGCCAAAAGGCATCAGAAAAAATATCCCAAACCACCATGGTCACATGGAAGTTGCAAAGCTCGCGCAATTCGTGTTCTCATTAAGGATTGGGAAGTACGAGACGGCCAGGCACATCCCAGAGTAAACCCTTTGCCAATTTTAAAGTGTTTAAACAGGACGGCCAGGCAGTTGCGATCAGCTCTCCATTATTTCCACCAAGATTGGCGGCATAGGGTTCTTTTTTTGCTAATTCAAGTGCAAAATACGAGGGCTATAAAGTTCCTTCACGAAAGGGCCGTTTTTCTAAAGGTCTTTTTTTGAAAGAAGTTGAGGAAATAGAAATTTACCGTGATCCAAAGACGCTTCTGATGATGAATTACGATGACCGAAATACGAGGCATTGAGATACTATAGTCAATCCGTCATATGTTCAAAAATAAATACATTTCTCGAGAATTAAAAATCTTCCAATTTTCAAATTTCCCCCAATACCTACGAACGCCCACATAAAATAACTCGGATAATTTAACCAAACAATGACTCCCCCGTCACCGCTTACAAAGTCGGCATTGACGCTTGGCCAATGCTAAAAGTTTCATCAGAGACTGACACCTGCCAAATCCAAGCCGACAAGGCATTTTGGAAATTCGGTTCAAGCCATGGCCATAAAAAGGATTGGGATAATCACTGGAAAGCTTAACGATACGCCATCAGTGTGCATTATTTCCAGCTTTTAGAAAGCAATCCCACTGACCATGGGTCAAGCTTGCGGAAAAAGCCAATTGATCCTAAAATTCAGATTGGAGTAAAAAACAAGCCTTGATCCGAACGGGGTTTCCCAAAATTCACCGAAAAAACACCGTCCCCAACAAAAGCTAAAACCAAAAGTTAATTTCCATTGAAAATATTTTTGGAAAGAATAATGGCTTCCGGTTGAGGCAATCATGTAATAGTTAGAGTTGCCGACCTTGATGCCTCTTTAGGATAAAGCTTTTGGCTACTGCAATTCACAGCCGAAAAAAAGTATGATGATCCAATACAAGGGCATTCCAAGAATTTGATTGAAAGATTTCCGCGCTTGGCACCAACGGCTCAGGTAGTGAATTAAAAACCGGCCGAAACCACCATAAAGTAAAATTTCTCCATTCAGCGCATAATTTCTTGCCGCCATTTTCAATCGGAGTTCGTTTCTGTATGGTACGGCCTTCTTAAGCATCGCCAAAGATTAGGAATTTATGATTTTTATTTAATCAGATGTATTGATTTTAAATCCTTAACATCAAGCACATTTCTGAGATCATAAATCGGTTTCTGCCATTTGACACCAAAATTGATTTGGAAACAAACCCTTGGCAATTCGGTCTAGTACAAAAAATTGAATTATAAATCAAAACCAATCATAAAGCCATGCAGGAAAAAGTACCATGCGTCGGATTACATTACCGTAGATATTTTCCCGATTATCAAAGAATTCCCTTTACTCAGATAATGAGATTTTTTTCTTTCGGGACGCTCGTAAGCAAACGCCGTCGGATGCGACGCGAAAATTCAAAAGGACTTTGCAGACAATTTATAAGGGTCGTATACCGTGCGAGTGGAGTCACGTGGACATCCGGCTCGTCGAAGTGAGTCTTTGCACTCGGAGACCGAAGATTAAGATAACCATCACCATTCTCTGGACAAAGGCTGCGTTGTGAATGACTGGCCGAGGAGAATCAAGAAGTATCATCAGATCATCGGTTGGTATCACGTTCTCTGGAGCTGAAGGAGTGTAGAGAAATTCATAATCACAATATGATAAGTATGCTCAAATAGAGATCATCCGGTAAGTTTGGATTGTGGGGCTTCTATTCCGCCGTCTCCTATATGGTTGGCAGGACAAAAAAGTGGGAATTTCCATACGCTTTCTTTATCAAAGAAGGAGCTGGAAGCAGCCAAGGTGTGGACTTTGCTCGGTGGCCTCAAATAGCTTGAGATCTCCAAGAAAGCGTAAAAAACGTGTGGAGACGCAGATATTATCTTCCATGGTCACAAAGGACTCTGAAGAGTTTGTCGATTAAGTGGAAGGCTTCAGGAATCTTGGACAAATATTGCCAAATTCCTTCCTTGTGCCGATTCAGTTTGGAACGAAGTCAGATCTATTCGAGTGGTGTTTTTAGATGAAAGAAGGTAAGAAAAAGTGGAAGTCGGTAGGATGTAGATAACATCATCAATTACCACTGCTCCGATTGGGGACTAGTCGCCAAGCCGATTTGGACGGATGAGGATTTATCTTAAAATTTCTTACAGAGCTCTATCCGATTTGTCGGAAGATCCATTGTTCTGGGATTCACCTGAATGTGATTATCCGTTCAACTTGACTGGAGTTATTGTATTTCCTTAAAGTGTAAGAAATTTGAGGTTTGAGCTTACAGCGAAAAAACAAGAATCAAGTCTTATAGCCGTTCAGGTATTTTATCACCTGAGGTAAAGCGACATTCGTTTCCTTGAATTTGTGAGCGTACAGCGGGGTGATGCGAGTTCGCCGGGGATATTCCTTTGAACGTATCGAGAAAGCTTTCCTGCAGGCGGATTCAACAAAAAAATCGTAACTACTACATAAACTAAGAAAAGTAGCCAGATAAGTTTGGCCGGAACTCTACAAGAAAGACGCAAAGCTGTATGAGGGTCTAAAGGGGAACGATATTCGGTCTTTTCGTTGAAATCGGAATTTGATCTCCGAAGAGAAATTCTACGAAAAGAAAAGATTTCCCCGCTTTTTGAAAAATACCAGATGGCGAATTTTTTACCATCAAGGATAATCAAAGCAAAGTTAAAAAGCCAGTTGCAAAAACTTGACAAAAACGAGGGAGGGACTATCACGCTTATGCTAACGGATGTCAATAGCCAGGATGGCTTTATCCAAATTAGCAAAATCAAAAAAAGACTATGATGGTCTTGGTGATGATCCGCCCGATTGATAGTCACTTTATTTCAGAAATCTGGAAAAGCAAACTCGAGGAAAACTCAACTCAAGCGAGTTGGGATGCCGATGTAGCGGGAGGAAAGTTGATCCCAGAAAGGAAAGGACAAAGCTATGCGAATCTATTGGACTGTGGAGCAAAGGCCAAGGGCGGTCCAACAAAGAATTCTTCGAAAAAGCGATCCGACAACCAAAAAAAACCCTTTATTTCGGTGGAGAGTAGAGAGGTCTCAACCCAGAAGAGATTGCCGGTGGACGATTTACACCATGGAGGAATTTTTATTGCGCCGTGTGCATGATACGAAATGGCACCAAACTGCCGGAGGCATGGCTTCTACCGTTGTCTCGTTCTAGTGCGCGTAGAATGTTGGCGTAAATTGGGAAATCATCCGAATGGTCGATTTAAGATCCCAGGTACAGGAAAGCGAAGAAGAAAAGACCAGGTTGGCTTAAGCAATCCTTTCGACTGGCCGACATTTGGCTCAGGTGGCCTTACTTACCGGTAAGGTGACTTGACTGCATTTTTGGGTGCTGAAGCTGAAGTTGTGGTAGATGGCTTCCCCATGTTTATAAATAATATTAACCAAGCTCTCCAAGGTTCACCCGATTGCTGACTTCGCGGGCTAGAGAGGAGTATTAGGTTACCAAAAAAAATCCCGAATACTCTCAGTGGGATCTCCTAGTTTTGCGTTTCACGCCCTTGTCAAACTTGTACGGATTTCCGCTGTTTGTACTAGAAATTTTTAGGAATTTGTTAACCCAAATTTGATATAATGAAGGTTGTTAATTTTGTATTTATGTGAACTAAAAATAATAGTTCTTGATAATCAGTTTACTTAATTGACGTTTTTCGCCTAAAAAAATTTTAATTAAAAATTGGGATTTGGAAACCGGAGGCCCGCGCATCTTTAGTTCAAGGTCAAGGCGCCGGGACTTTTTTAAAAAAATAAATAATGCTACCCAATCTAAAAAAAAAAAAAATATTATTGATTTTGTGTATTTTAGCCTTCTGGTTATTTTTCACTTTCGTAATCCTACATGAATCTTATATCGCAGAGATAAAAAACATGCGTCACTATAAATAACCTCCATACTGATGAAGGAAACAAAAATGTGTGTTGTGGAAAACAGTGGAAGGGGTGGAAGTCGTTCCTGCTCTCTAAGGAACTTTTCTGTTTGTTAATCCTGATACTCCTGTGCTATTAGCTGTCCAGGCCCTTTCCCCTATTCTCTCAGGAGTGCTATCATGTTTTCCTTAGTGCTCCATAATTTATTTTTGAGAATATATTCAGTAATAATAGTGTTTTTGTTTCTTTAATTCTGTTCTTCAAAAAAATGAAAAAATGAAATAATTTATTTTGAGAAAATAGAAATGGCGGAAATTTCAATTTCCTCCATTTTTCTCATAAGTTGAATCAATAATATATACACCACGACACTAATTGGGAACACTATCAAAAAATTTTATTACTCAAAAGACAAAATTTTATTCTTGATAAAAGAAAAGCTAAATCAATCTTTATATTTGACTATAATGGCCAATTCTATAAAAAAATTGAGGAGGATTTAACCGCGACCAGAAACAGCTTAATTTTCCAGTAACATGGTTCTTTTAGAAGATAGGTTTGTTGTCTATGATTCGCGGACAAATAAAGATCATTGAATTTTTTAATCTCAGTGGTGAGCTAAGAGAATGAAGAATATTTGAAAGGCCTCTAATATTTTAATGCCTTGTAGTGTTAATTTCAAATAATTAATAAAGTCTTACTCCTCTCTCGACCTAATTTACTCCAAATCCTAAACCTTTTATTTATTCCGCTCGTTTAGTTTATCCAAAAGACTTTGTTTTAATCAACAAAGATAAATTTGGATTAATTCAGGTAGTCTTTCCAGGTAGGCGTCTTCCATTACTTATCTTTTTTACAATTTGAAGAAAGAAGTAAAGTTCAGGTGGCCAAATTACCTGGGGTCTGACTTGCTTTTTTTTAGAATTTGGACCTACCGTGGGTAATATGAATCGGGTTTGTTTTGATGTGTTGGGTACCAGACAAATCTTGAGCCTTTAGAAATTAGTCGAATTCAAGATTTTTATGATAAGGTAAGCAATAATGAAATAAGACTATTGAAGAGAGAGGTATTGGTTGATTTGGAGAAGTTTGGTTTTATTTTCTTACGCAAAAAGGGAAGAAAAAAATTTCATCTTAGTGGCATGGATAAAAATGAAATATATCATTTGATAAGTGGACCAATTGGCTTTAAACACGACTACTCAGTAACCTTTGTTCGCCGTCCCATATTTAGAGAATTATCCCTAACCTAGGGGTATAGTGTCATATCGGAAAGAGAGAAATTTCCTAATTGTCTTGTTTTATCCAGACGATTTTAAAAAAATTGATTATTGCTACTTCAGGCAAGCGCCCTAGAGGAGGACCGCTTATGGAGTTTTTTTAAATCTGAATTAACCATTTGATAGTCACAGATAAACCCATTCTTATTTTTCGATTAAGGGATAGTTAGGTCCAATTCTGATTTATGACCGAATGCATTTGTAGGTTCAATGCACAATTCCTCATTTTTCATATGGGATTCGAGTACTTGTCATTAGTAATAGTTCAGTCTTATAGACGCGCGGGACCGCAAAAATTCCGGACTATGCCGGGGATTTTTTTTGTTTTCCAGCATTTCAAACCTTAGGATTTTACGTTGTTAATACCTTAATTTTTGGAGGAGTTCTGCTTAACCAATAAAAAAATCAAGTTACCGAAAAATTGTAGCCTTTCCTTCAAAACTTAAAATAATGGTTTGAACTTCAATGCAGTTAACTAAGTTTCCCCTAAGATAATTATCAACTTAAAAATTATAGGATTTTTTGAAAACCTGGGGGCATTCTTTAGTTCCAAGTTCCAATGCGCTCGGCCCGAGCTTTTTAATTAATCTTTTAAACTTAGTTATTTAAAAAATCTAAAAAAGTACAAGAATTGCTTTGGTTAATCCTGACTCTCATTTGCTTTGGATTGGCTTCATTACAATGCCCAATCGGAAGTTTAAAGGCGAAGTTTACCAACCTTATCCAAAGAAGATGGAAGGCTGACAATTTAGGTATATGGGGACTTTACAGGTGAAGATGGGGTTGAAAAAAGCCAGGGTATGCGCAAATTACGATTAAGGTTTGAGCGGGTTCCTTTGGAAATTGATCTATTGGAGTCTTGAAAAAATGCTCTTGGGCTTTCTCTAACCTGCGATAATAGTAAGGTTGGTTATAGCCTTTTTTGACTTTTTTTTAAGGCGGGTCTTACTCACCCGGCTCTTTTATATCCATTCAGCTTGCTCCAGTGACTGAGTGTATCCACAATCTTTTTCTAGTTTACAAATTCATTCAAATGAAAAAACCTTTTATTTTTTTTTTATTTATTCCTTAATGGCGTTGCGGAGGAGGAAAACTCATTCAAAGGGGCCTATGATTTACGCTTCCAAGAGGGAAAATATTTCTTAATTAATATAGATGATCTCACGATTTTTCAAAAACAATGGTTATTGATTCGTATTCTAAGGATTATCAAAAAATTGTTTAAAGTTAGAATCGAATGCAGATTCTTTTATTGGATCCTATTTGATAAGGATTTTGATCGAGGAGGGACCGTATTTTATTATGGATTCAAGTTTTACTTTCCAATTTTCGTTTTTGATTTTGCTGGGTAAATTCCTTTTTTAAAATTTTCCTCTTTTGGAGAAAGGCCTAATGATATCGCGAATTAAGGACGATTTCACTTTGTCATCTATTCCAACACCATCCGATGTCGTGTAGATTTTGAGGCAGGGGACCAACCAATACATTGCGTTTATAATAAACAGAACGGTGGAATCTCCTACGGGCTTGGAAAGCGAATTGAAAAACAAATTATATTCCGCTTCAATTAGAAATAAGTTAGGATGGAATTACTGTTTTGCAAGTCATTTGCAAATAAACTTGTGGAGTTCTAGAGGATCTGTTTCAAATTCTATCGTTCTGAATGTTGATTGGATGGTTGGAATCCAAGTCATCTGGGAAATGCCAATAAAATTCTCTTAAAAGTTGTATGATATTTAAGGGTGTGGATCCCTCAGTTTTCGGAGAAATAGTGATCGAGTTTTTTTTCAGGGGACGACTTTTTAACTGATTACGATATATTGGAAGTTCGAACTAGAAGTCCAAGACGCTCAAGAGCCCCCTGCAATTTCGAATTAGATTTTGTGGGAAGCTATAAAGTTGTTGTTTTGTCCACCCGAGTTGATAATATTAAATGATGGTTCTTCGATGAAAAAACCTTCAAATTGTTAACATGACTAGTTTTGACTCTTCAAGAGGCTTTATTCATTCTATTCCGCCACCAGAATTAATAAATTTCCACCACTTGCAGTATAAAGGATTTTTTTTGTGTTCAGAGGACCTATTTTTTATTTTAGGTTATGTTGAGTATGATTCAGCCCATTAACCTGTGGTAACCAGAAGTACGGAGATGGTAATTATTGACTTTGAATACCCATGGAAAAATGGTTATCATTCCAATCGGATACATTACCTTTCCAACTTCCTTGACACTGGAACGAGTCTTGTTGCCGTATTTCAATAAATCAGTTATAGTTTCAAAGGTTGCAAGTTCTGAGACAGACAAAAATTAATTCATTCCGCCCGGTAGAAGAATTATTATGACATCCCAAAAGGATTCTTTGGAAGGGAGAGAGGACCCAGTTATAGTGCGTTCTTTATACTTATATGGTAAAAACGATATTGATCCCGTGAACCCCTTTTTAAAAATCCAAGTGGATATACTAACATTTTTGACTCTCTGTGATTTTTGATTTAGTTTCTCAAAGTGGTGATTTAAATAATTTATAATTAATAAGGCTTGATTTGGTGAAGTTAAAAAAAATGGAAAAAGTAAGAAAGTCGTCCCAGATCTAAGGTCAATTCTTATACTGGCGCTTATTTCATAGATGGTCTTCTTTACCAATTGCAGCCAGTTGTGAAACCTAGAGCAAGGAACTGATGGACCTATATCCAATACAACACAGATTCCATATCTAGTGGTTTTTCCCTACCAGACTCTGTAAAAAATTACAGGAAACTGTGAGGCGAGATGCCTTAATATTTGTATACTTGAGTTGGACCCCAAACTAACAATGTAAACACCTTGGCAAGTTAAGATATCTTTGTTCCAGAATAACGGGAGAATTCAAATCCAGCTGGGTAGTTACCCTCGAAGGTTTGATTCAAGGATATTTAAGGGCTTGATGCCTTTTTAAGAGAAGCGATATAAGCTGTGCGCACAACAAAATTTTGAAGTTATATTAGCTCCAGGGGATCAGAAAAAAACCAAACTTGGGAATCCTTTTATATTCCCAACTGGACGGAAAAAACCATAAAAGCTCTGGGGTACATACTGCGATGATGACAAACAGATTGGCAAAAGGCGACATGGCCAAGATATTCTTTTCAAAACTTAACAGTAGGAAAATCCCGATTCCCCAACTCCCGCACTAGGCTATTCCGGATCAATTGGTTTCATTTTTTGACTATCTTTTCCAAAAAAGACTAATGTACGCCCCTACATGCACTTCCACCTACCTAGGCTAAGCATCGGGGATGAGGGAACCTGTTTCCTGTATCCACTAGATTTTACAATTCGAAGCGCCTGGTAAAGAGCATGGGGATTGCACCATTAAGCACGTAATTCTGGTAGAATTATCCCCATGGAACTGACAGAACTCACAAGAAAAGCTGGCTTGTTTGGGAAGTAAAAAATGTACCTATGGTCAAGGTGGGCTATTTTACTTTGATCAAGAACGCCTTTCCAAGGGATATTCCCCTTTGCGAAAGTAATTCGCTTCTTGATAGGACCCATTTCCAATGCTTCCATGTTGTGAAGCTAGAACTTATTACAAACCCTGCTCGACGAATTGTACAAATGCTCCCGAGACCACCTTGTGGATTCAAAATAAAGTTATGATCAGGTTTCGAAGACCTTCGGAAAGACACGTTCAAAATACTGGAAAACAAGGACCTAATAGCATGATGATTTAATTTGAATAAATTTTTACCTATAACCCTATAAATAACGATAGTGGATTGTATCTACTAATTTCCTGATGCTCCAACTCGTATCCAATCGTTATGATAATAAATTGCAAACTCCATTTCAAAAAGGGTTTTGTTCCCCAGGCAACACTGGCGAAGGAACAGCATTTTCAAAAGCATTCCTGGAAAGGGTCACATTCTCCTGGCGAAAATGGTTCAGGCACCATTGATACGATGGTGATTTCATTTCGTTACCAGGTCAGTGAAAAATGGCCTTTCTTATCGGTTCCAATCGAAGGTTGGTCACTAAAGTTGCCCTCTATTTATTTTTCATGAAAGCGTTGGCCTGGGAAAAGCACAAAATTCTTTAATCCGTGAAAGAGAATTTTGCAGAAATCGAAAAAAATTCGTTTGAAACCTATTGCCACAGCATTAGGGGCGCTGAAGCTTATTTTTCCGATAATATTCCTAAGGGAAAAGTAACCTTTTCGAACTCTTAGGTCAAGAGGATCACCGATGGCACGTGATTCACGCAAGTTTGATTTGCTTTTCGCAACAACTTTGCCCGCCATTCAGATTTTCTTCCTTGGATACTGGAAAGGCTTCTTCCAGAAGGACATTGGATACTTAGCTTATCAAGGACCCGAAGCCCAACCACAAAACTCGAATTAAGGTTTACGATCGGTGATAAACCGACTCTGTTGAAAAAATCTAGGTTTTCTGAGAAAGCAGGAATTGCCAAGTTCTATGAATTCTGTGAAAACAGAAAAATGCCCTGTTGCTGACGTTCGCGAAAGTTGAGACCATTAAAGCGTAGGCGCTTTGGCCGGAACATGAGGTATTGCGAGTAACGGGTCTTACGAGCGCCGAGCTTTAATCAGCGAAAATAGATCTGGAAATGCAAAGGCGCATCGAATGGGATTGATTGCTAACCAGATCCATGAAATTACATCCACTGTTGGGAGTTGGACTTTTAGACAAAATGATGAATACAATTCAAGGCAAATAAATCCCTACAATCACGCTGCACTTGACAAAGGTTTTATCAGATATCGGTTGCGCACCATGATACCCGCCGCAATTTTCATCGGAGAGAAGATTTCCTCGTGCGGCGATGTGGTGGGAAGAATCGGAAGAAGGAGTGTGGTGCATAGTAATGTTGACCGATAGTTGGAGTCGGATGCCGATGAAGGCTTCGATTATTCGATCTTGCAAATATTCATTATTGAAAAACTAGAAACATTGAAAGATTCACAAAAAAATTGAATTGAAACCTTTTCAATTATAAGTAACTAATAAATGAAAATAAGATTTTATATGCTTTCATAAGTTTCGTAAATCTTTCCTCGGTAATCGTTAATTTATATGCAAAACCTATTACTACCATAACCCAAAGAAGCAGAATCGATCCATATCCTTCGGGAAAAGTGGCGGGCGCAGTCTTGAGCGTCCGGCGTTTGCTTTTTTCTGGGGGAAAAGAACTTCCAATTCACTTGGGTTGGAGAATTGGCTCAAAAGGCTTTCATCCTGCCAAAATTCCGTTTTCCGCTCTTACATTGTGGACACGAGGAGACATTTAATTCCTGAGACCATCGCATTTCGAGATAAGGCTGGTAGGCGAATTGGGATTGGAAAAGCTGATTTGTGCGAATGTCCCAAACGATATACCAAATCGATCAAGGCAAAGTATCGGGAGAGAGACGGGGGACGCTTTCACAGGATCGAAACTCTCTTCAGACGGACCACACTTTTGCCTTCAGATTTCAGCGTGATGCGAAGGATTCAAATTTGATGAATTTGTATGGCAGGAAGCGAACGGGATGGAAGAGAAAGGCGCGGCTAGAGCGGGTTAATTCCTCAGTAAAAGAGAATGACTTTGAGGCAGTGGGGACAGGAAAAACAAAGGACCTGGAGCTTGTCGGACATGTTAAATGGCAAAAATCACTTAGGCAAAAACGTACGGGTTTTTCCAATTTCTAATTGGGAATCCGAAACTCGATGTTTGGGAAGTATATCGCGCCGCAGGGCCGGATAATTAGAAGATTTCGCCGAGTATCTTACTCCTTTGCCCAATCAGCCGGCAGTGGTCTTTTGTTTCGAGGATGGCATGATCTGGGGAGGACTGTCCCAACATGACATAAACTCTAGTCGTGTCTCGTAGATGTCCTCCGTAATGAAAGTGTCAGTTAACTCAGAGAGGCACATGCAGGTGGGTTCGCTTTCCCGGGGACTGTTGGTGACAATGACGTGTTACGCCCGCTGTGCTTTCGGAGGCAAGATTGTGCCTTTTCACTCTAAGATGATGTAGTGAGATTGAAATTCGTTGATTCGAACGATTTCTGAGCGAGGAGCAAGATATAGACGGACAAAACGCGAATCCGAAAGCGGCTATGGAGTGCGGGAAGTAGAATTAAGTGGCATAACTTTTAGAAAAATGTCTCGAAGAGCTAAAAGTGAGGAAGGAAAGCTAAAAAATTTTGAAACTCCCTCCCGAGCATCAGTAGTGACCTGTATTACTTCTATAGGAAAAGCGTCTAAACCACAGGAAAAAATTGTATTTTAGTAAAACCGGCTCTTGGACTTTCTGGTCTTCGCTGACCGTTGACAAAAGAAATTTGAGCATTGGAAATACTAACGGAAGAAGGAAAATTGATAAAAAATCGCCACTGCGGGTGTCGGTCGATGATAAGGCAAAGTTTAACCCTGAGTTCGGGCGTGCTGTACCGATTTACGAATTCTTTTGACTTACGGATAAGGATTTGATCTGGCGAAAATTGAAGCGAAGTTCGAGCAACGTGGCTACCGATTACTTGGATTTTTTCCTTGGCACCATTAACGA
>Ga0163217_1031389_pt1 | contig 12583 bp, 13 predicted proteins | sample SynspAceP_FD_185933 | JGI IMG/M metagenome (GOLD analysis project Ga0163217, IMG submission 185933) | Saline lake microbial communities from Ace Lake in Antarctica - Synechococcus sp. Ace-P (PacBio error correction) | ecosystem: Environmental > Aquatic > Non-marine Saline and Alkaline > Saline ... | reverse complement strand
ACTTCAAATGCTGCCTGTGGTTTTTTCTTAAAGAATCCCTGATTCAAGGATGAAAAAAGCACTTTTCCAAATCCGCTTCACAGACAGACAAGGAGTTCCGCGTTAAAAATTAGATCCAGCCGATTTGCCGCCGATGCAATGCAACCGGATCCAATAATAGAAACAAATTTCGTGCTTGCCCTTCCGGGCTCTGGAAGGAAAAATCCTTCTTCATGAAATGCACTGATCGAGCAATATTGTATGATTCGGAACAAAAAAAGCCTGATCCTAAATGGCTGATTTGATGTGGTTAATCTAGAAACTGACATTCCTATTCGGGGATTTTATGCCAATATTACAGATGGTAAAACAAACCTATACAGAGGAAAATTCCCATAACGACCAATCCTTTTCGTATCACGGAAGAGATATAACATTCGAGAAGAAAGAACTACCCCCCTTACCCTGTTTCTTTCCCTACGTTGGAAAACAGCTTGAAGGTTCAGTTTCGCAAGTAGAGGCAAACGTGATTGCTAATACCGATCTGCGGATATATTCCTCCTTTTTTTTCTAACAGACGGAGAGTAGTATAGAAAGGCTTTCTGCTCAATAGCTTTATTGAATTCGCTCTGAAAAGATTCCCGGACATCATAGCGCATTGAAGAAAATCGGTATTTGAACTGGATGAATTTCGATTTGTACTCAAAAATGGCTATTAGGGGGGCGGGGAGGGGAATTTGAAAACCTTCTCGTTTAACGAGGCCGTTTGATCAATCGCCTGTTACCGAATTCCTTTGTGGGTCTTTGAAATTGATAGCAATCAATGGGAGCATAAGTGCTTTTCCCGATGTAACACTCATAATCATGGAATGTATTCATCCAAAAAATGAGTGTTTCGAACCAAAATACCGGAAGCACCTGATCATCGAAGGAAGCGTGGAAAGCTAGCAATGCCTCAGCCACTCATGGCAGAGATTATATACTTATCTCTAACAAGACGGTTTCGAAAATGTTGGGGAGAGGGCTATCTAGTGACTCAGGAGCTTTGGGATATTATTCGGGAAATGCTGTGGTTAAGGATAGTATAATCAAACAATTCCGATACGATTTGCCTGTTGGATCAGGACCAAAATTCAAAGGACAATTATTACAGAATAGCTTCTCTGCTATTCCATCCAATGAGACGAGCCGGAGAAGATTTTTACTATTAACCAACTCGATTAATCATGACGGTAGGGAAGGTTCAAAGAAGTCTATATTTAAGACGTGGAATCTACAGGGAGAAGTCTATGGAGTGGAAGTGTCCCTACACCAATACCTCACCTATACTACAGAAAAGGCCTGATAAAAATTCAGCTATAGAAATTGTATACCCAAGCCTTTGGACGCGGACATCAGAAAGGACGGATGCTTTTGCGAGGATTTTAAGTCCTCCAATCTTTCTCTACACGGCTTTTTTGAGAGGTAAACAAAACACGAGAGCCCCTTAAGAGAAACACTGATTTCCACTTAGATAAGCCTACGCTATTATGAAATGCTTCCTATTACTCTTATACTTACCCTGTCGGGATCGTCCTTGGGACAGGCCCACTATATGTGGACGTTGCCGTTTCAGGTGCCACACCGCCCACTCTGCCTTATTCAATTCCCAGCTGAGGGCGAACCAATGAAAGGTGACCTGATCGAACGGGTCAGTGGCGATAACGGGAAACCAACCATGTCAATACGATGCAGGACAAAATTTCTTATAAAAGGACTTTCGGAAGTAAAGCTCCATTCTGACCAAACCTTTCTAACGGCAGGAAATAGCAAGAATGGCAACGGCCCATTCGGGGAGATCTAAACGAGCGGTTACGGACTTAGCGGGAAACCCAGCATTGCTTCTGTTTCCGAAAAGAAATGCCACCAGTTTCAGCAACGGGGGGGGGGCTTTACTTTTTCCTTTTGGTGGCTTTTGGGGGGATGGTCAGCTTCTGTTTGTTTGAAGGAGGAGAACGAACCTCATGGACGCAGGAGGAAAGTGTCCAAGTTGATCAAACCAATTTTGACTGAAATGGTTGGTGATTCTGAGATCCTCATACCTATGGAATGTTATCGCTCCAGTATTTGCTCAGATGAAAGGTTTATCAAGGCTTTGGAATTCCCTTCAGGGTTACATTCAACGAGATATTCACGCTTGCGCCAGGATTATCACTAGAAAAGCCAAAACGCTATACATCATGAAAGCATTTTATAAAGCCTTTCATTATCATTTTCGCAAACATAGGGGGTTTTGCCGAATCGCATTTTAGCATTTGCACAGGTTAATGTGATTCCTACACCAGCTAGTCGAAGAATCTAAAGATCGAACTACCAACCTTCAAAAGAGGCAAAAGCAAGTCGCAGGCCAGATAGAATCTATCAATGAAGAGTAAAAATAATAGCCTGGTCAATCAGGTCAAGAAAAAAAATACCGAACTTACAGGATAGCGATTTCTGCAAAACTATGCCATCTGTCATAGAGCCATCCGCATTGGAAGCTCAAAGCACAAGACCCTTACCGTCTTAATTCAATTCATAGTAGGAAAAACCCAACAAGCAGATTTCTTATTTCTTACTGCAGACAAAGCCATCCGACCACACACTTCTGCTTTCGCAATTGGAAACCAGAAAAAAGATTTTTTCGTCGAGGAATCTTATTCACTTTTGACAGTATTCTCATTGTTTATCGACGCAAGTCATACGGCCCGTAGGTTAAATCAAATTGAAGGTATCGGAAAGAAGCCGATTCTCTTTCCAAGCACATTGTCATTGAACGAGCTCTTGACGAGAAATTCAACGACTTTCCTACTACCACATCCAAATCGCTTACAACATCATCCTTGAAATGAAGTTAGGTTGTCAATCCTTATTACTCAATTCATGTGACTAACTGATAATCCTTTAGAGGGAATGAAATCATTCAAAAATGCACAAAACCCTCACGCAATGAAATCGAGCATTACTTCCAAAGTCACACACTCGCATTGTTATAATGCATCAGCGATATCACCAATCAAACAACGCTCCAACCGACTCCTCATACCATCACAACACCTCACTGCCCAATATCAGACGCATCAGCCGTACATATATCGAGACAACATCTCAACACCTCATCAATGCGGAAAACATACAAACATCATCTCAGCTCTTTATCTGCTAGCTGCTTTTCATCTACTCATCAGCCTCACCCAGACCAATCCGATTTGACCAAAACCAACCCATTATCGACCCGCCCATTCAAACAATGGCAAAGCCCTATTTGAAATGTCAGCGAAATAGGTTATCACCAAACGCTGGATGTTCAAATCAACAGAACACCCGGATAACATCATTGTCAATTCATCTAGCCTGGCAAGTGTTGCAGACGATGATCGTCAACTCTCTGACCTCAAAGTGAATGAAGAATTTAAAGATGCAGTCAATAGCTTCCATGATGCTGAAACTGTCCCAGACATCAGTCGATTTCATCTGAATGCATTAAATTGGCGCGACAATCCAGTCCTTTTTCTCTTTACTGAAGAATTATACCACACAGGCTAAAACCAGAAGCATTAAGCTTGTCACTGAAGTATCGAGCCTGATCCTTAAAGAAGGCGATTAACCTGTTGATCAATTACAAGTCAGGCGAACTCTTCAATACGATTCAGAAAAGGAATTACAGGTAATCCTCGCCTTGTATTATCAGCTAGAAACAGGCATCTATTGGCAAAGACCAATGATAAATTAGAATCTCTTAACCTTACCAATCCTATGTCAATAAGGATTTAGGATTATGATCAACGAAATAGTCATCAAAACAGGGAAATCCTACTCATGAAGCTCCTCACTAGGCATTTCCAATCCTTTTTTCATTAGTATTTCTCTAGAAGGCAAACGCTTATTAGATGATAAGGCAATTGTAGCCCAACAGGAAAGAATGCGTTTTTAAAAAAATGGATGAGGATAAATTCTATCCAGACCAAAAGAATCTCGGGATTCCGACTAATCCTATTTTGTATTCAAACCTGGGCATTGGCAAACAGAATTGGATAGAAACCCTTGTCTATCCTAGAGGAGAACAGACCCAAAGGTGGTTTGGCGCCGCGATGCAGATTCTTCGCAACTATTATTAAACAGCATTCAGATACAGTTAAGAAATTTGGCAAAAATGCGGAAATAGCTCGGATTTCGGGGAGCACTTGCTGCAACAGATCCGCTTTATCAGCCTCTATTATAAAAGGGAGCTCCAAACTTTGGAAGACCCTGCTTCAAGATGTGTCAGGGAAATTTCACCAAGAGGTAAGTTTCCTACATGACCGGACCCCCCCCCCAATTTTTGTTTTTTTTTCAATTTTTATTTTTTTTCCCAATGGTATCTAAGACAACATGCTTCACTTTCTGAGCCGGTTACACTTTGCGAAAGCCTTAGACAGGAAAGGGGGCAAAGCGAATTCTAATGTATCACAGGATATTGCTACGAAATTGGGATTTGCTTAGAAAAATGGCAATACAAGCTGGATTTATCTTCCAATATGCTTGCCTTCCGAAAGCTTGATATCAGCGAAAAACAAATGGAGGGAATTGTTTTTTCCAAACACAACTGATGAAGAGATAGAGCGAAGAGAATGCCTAACAGAAACTCAGGTTCTCAAATGAAATCGAGGCATAACTCTCACCACACACCCTGGTATGATTAAACCGTAGGCGAGATTCTCCCGAAGAAAAATCGGGACAGGCTATGGGCCTTTAAAAGACAAAATTATAAGCAACATGAAAAAAAGCTAATTACAATACTATCTGTTTTCCTTGGATGCCTTTTCGCTGGATTTGTACAATCGTGTTAACCATGACGAATTACAAAGAGACCAATCAAGCCTATTTGCAGGAAAAACAGCCATTTACGAACAGAGGCGTAATGGACCTTTTTTGAGGAAATGAAGAGATTATGGTTTTGTCATTGCTGAATCCTCTTTATCAGAGGACGCGCAGACCTTGCATGTATTTCATGCTGATTTTTTTCGTCTGAAAATGTTACCGGAGATGATGGCAGTGAAAGAAACTTGAGAATCATGCCTCTATTAACCTTTCGGGTTGGTTATTTCTGCCTCATGTGGGGCCTATTTCTGCCAGATCATCGCTTTCCTACGGATTTGGTTGCGGCCAAAGAACAGAAGCGCTTTTTGAACGTCAGAAACGACACAAACAATGCCTAAGGTTAGATCGTGCTGCTATATTGGTTAGAAATGGCCGATCACTGTGGAATACCAAGCAGTCAACTGAAATGGCATCAGACAAGCCAAGGACGCAGATTGAAATTTGGCGGACTGTGATTGGGACGGGGTGAAGCGGGTTTCTTTTCAGATCAAGTCCTTGCGTCCAAGTCATGCAAATGCGAATCAAGGAATGCAAAACTAGTATTACAATTGCTTGCCCACCCAGATCATAGAATTGTTGGCAATACTGGATTCTTAGGGTTTGTGGTCTATGTCATTTTTCATGATCCAGATTAAAACTATTCTACAGTTTTGGTAATACTTGGGCCCATTCTCCGTCGCGCGAGTATTCTCCCCGCTTTCGGGATGCTTTAACCACATGGATTGCCGCATCGTGTCGCGTCAAAATCTATATGTGGAGTTGCTTATCTGATTCTTTATATCACCGGAAGGTCAGCAATACCGCTCTGAAGGGAAATTGACAAATACGAATTCTACTTTCTACAGGAGGAGGAGTGGACAGACTGGAAAAGATGCATGTAGCCTCAAATGGATCCTGAGTTTCGGGCTGGTAATCCGTGGCATTTTTTGTCAGCGCAATGCCATTCATGACTGTGCCTTCCTATCCCTTGGATCATATCTACATCGGGTATTTCATCAGCAGGCAACTACTGCAGGAAGAATGAGTTCTTCTGCATCCAAGTCATTATCCAGAGCTAAACTTAATCTAACTATGATCATCAAAAAAACATCGCAATCGAAAATCAGGTGGCAAACCGTTCTTTCCTTAGCAGTTCGACTTCCATCATTATTGTGATTTGTTTCCAAAGCCTATGCTTATCAACAGGTAACAAGGCGAACAGTCCATTCTATATTACTGGACAATTGACATTCCCATTTTTGGCGAAAACAAACCAATATGGCAAATGGAAATAGGCCAGCCGAATACCAGCGGTTGTGGATTTGTTTCATAGCCTCTTTTTCAACCTTACTCCAGACGATAAACATATTGAACTATCAGATGGTCGAAGGCCATGTATTTTTGTAGATGGGAAAACAGGGGTGCGGGCAGTACAACAACCTGAAGGAAAAGGGGTTTTCAATTCCATTCTTTCGTCAAGCTCAGTGCTGAGCATCAAAACGGATTCCATTGAATGACCAAAACAGATTCCGCTATTACGCGGAAACAAAGGATTGACCGCAAAGTGCTACTCACAAGGTCGATCATTACTGAAGGGAATGATCGATATCCCAAAGAAGTGAACAACAGCCATTGGTATGATCACCAATGGGGGAAAACCAATAGAAAATAAAGACCATTCTAAATGCTTCAAAAACACATCTACGAAGAAAGAATACTACCGTATTCCGCAAAACTCAAAAAGAGTTCTCCCCTTACGTCGAGATAGCTAATAATAAGGCCAAAGTCTTTATGGATTGGCCATGACTAAAATCATTTTGCATCATGAGCCTACTTATCGTAGTCTCTTATTCCTGACGTTTTTGTGTTTCCAAACCGGGCTTTAGCAATCAACTGAAAACTTCAAAAAAACTTATTGCTATCCGGGAAGGGATTAGGCGCGTGAAATTTACAGCCTTACAGAACCTATCATCATAAACGGTTAATAATGTCGAGCTAAAAAGCAGAATCGAAAGGATCTTATCCGCAATTCCATTCAGAGGAAGATCCACATTACCTAGAAAAACAATCGAGCAATTGCCAATACTTTCAATAACAAACCTAAAGAGATGAAATCGAACATGCTCAAGCTCACCGCAAGAGATGATTTAAAAAACACATGTGAGATCCTCCCAATAGCTATCGGATTACAATTAAAATCAAAATTATTATACATTGATGAAAAATTGACTTCAAAACAGCCCGAAATATGTTCTGCCTATTATAAGCTTCCCTTTTTGTGCTTGCTGTTTACGGCCTATAAATCAGATCAAGCAAGGATGGCCCAACGGAATCCAGAGAGGGACCTTAGGGTTACCAATCGCAGTAGAAAGGTTCTGCAACGACCAGAATAAAAAGATCGATCCAAAATGGCATGCTTCTAGGGAAACCTACAGGCGAGCAAATGATGGCTATACACGATCAGGGAATTTGAATAGATTTGAGGAGTCCAGCCAAGATCAAAGTCTTTACAAACGAGGAGGAAAAAAGGCTGTTGGACTCTACGACAATGCCCTGAAAAAACTCAGGTTTTTATCAGGATCATCGAACTCACCCAGTCCGATTCCGCTTGACCCAAGCCACTCCTAGACAACATAAGCTATTCTAAGGAGGATGAAGAGTGTAAAGCGATCAATCAATTGAGGGGAATAAAAACGCAAACACCATCCCAATAAATATTTGAAGATCCGATGGATTGTTTCAAGCGCAAATGGCCGTCATAGGACTCCATATCAAAGCGAATGACCCAGCCTATCGAGAGGAGCTACACAAAGAAAAAGAAGTTGGTACGTAAGACAAAACACAAAAAGCGGAGTTTACCGAGTCAAAATCCGACGGAGCGGCTACTATGTTCCAATACGGTCCACCAGAGAGAAAAAGGAAAAGTTCATCCGAGGCAATCAATGAGATCAGGATATCAAAAACGGGACATTGGAGCTAGATTGAGAATACGCCTTTGGATATATACTAATCGGAAATCCAATATCAGTTTAATAAAGGCACCTATCTCTATGCCCTGATTCTGATATGAATCCCAGCGAGTAAAACTGACCCATTTCTTTCCGTGATGCTGGATGACAAGAATAGTCCAATCGGCTTTCAATCTATGATGTGGATGCGCATGAAGGACTTATGTACCTGCCAGCGCCCTTTAGAGAATTTCCAAAGAACTCGGGGGAAAGATGCTACGGGTGGGATGAATCGACCATGCAGCAAAAATCGGATGCAATGAGCCAGCTGTATATTGTCGGCACTTCAAAAAATGTTTACCTCAACCTCCCAAGCACGTTTCCAAAAAACTATCAAAAAAGAACAAGGCCCCAAATCCAAATATGAACTTCTGTTTATTAATAGATGCCCAAACGAGTTGCAGGAAAACGGAAAAAATTGATCCCAAAAACCAAAAATGATAAACATGGAAATATCTAACCATATATTCCTCTCTGGTCGTTTTCCATTCGGCCAATGCCCAACAAAATGGAACACTGTTTGAAAAGTCAGCTTCCTAAGATCTTACATAGGACGAAGATATTTCCCTCCATTTCCTTTCTCCAGGAGGAACCTATCCAGGTATGAGATATTTTCTACCAATAATATGATTGGGGAATATCCCATGGATTAATGTTTTCGTTTGAACCGGTCGGCGATAGTGTCACAACTTGAACGGATTTAACCAAATCATTGAGTTGGAACCATCATAGGACAAAAAAATTTAATTAGCCAGTATGATCTTATGGTATTGCGCATGGGACGAACCCAGCTAAAAACCCAGATTGATAAATATTTGCCAATCAATACCAGTCCACTGGAGGTTGGAAAAAATCCCCAATGAGCGATCAGAACTTCGCCTATTTTTCGATTGAGGCATTCAAAGCGAAAAGCAGAACATCGTTCGAAACACAGAATACGGAGTCACAGCTTTCTAGGTTTATAACATTTATACAGTTGAGATTAATATTTTCAGACATTATCATACAAAACAAGACAAACCTAAAGTTTTGATTTAGACCAGCTCAGGTTCAAGATTGAGGAATAAGAGAATAAACCGAAAGGCTACCAATGTACAATCATCAAAATAAGAGCCTGAAACCAACTTTTCACTCCCGAAAGCCTTGAGAAGAAATACCTAAATAATCTATTGTGTTCAAAAAATTCACTTTCCCCAATTCTAAGTCGGTTACCATCGAATTGGGCGGAATCTCAGATTAGTGGAAGGACACTCACCTTAGAGTCAAATATTCGGATCTTTTAATGCAGATTACATTGTGAAAGGGATGTTGATTTTTCTATTGCTTTCCTGTCGGTTTATTCTGTACAAGCCCAAAACAGAATCTTTTTTTGAGTTCAAAGGAGATATTGGAGTCAACAAAAAGCCTATTGGGATTCTCGTTTGACTATAACACCAAGCACATATACGCAGCATGAGATTATTTTTGCTGATTTCCAAAGTCAAACAATGAGAATCACTATCACAATGCATAGTTGGGTTGGTCAAGCCCATTGCGGGTTTAAATCCCGCTTAATTACAGCCTTACGGCTATTTTCGAGCAGCATAGGTTTTGATTTGAAAAGATCATTGCCGCACCTCAGGCCGGGTTTGAAACTTTCACAGGCGTTAAAAAAAGAAGTATTGACCTTTTTATCGGGGAAAAACAAAAATTTCAAGTTTGCTAGTGCAAACCTTCATACCAGAGGATGGAGGTCATGGCATTTGGAGAGTAAGAATTTCCACTCAAGTAAGCTTTAGCCGATGAATGAGAAAAGAGAATTAAAGATCTTCACGGAACATCCAATTCATCGTTTACCTGATGGTTTTCATGGGGCATTCTTAATGTTTGTTTAATGACCCCACAGCTGATGGAGTTTGGGAAGGAGCGGGAAAGCATTCTTGCGCCTCTTTTCAATAAATTTCTTAAGTTGAGTATTTACAACAATGTGTTGGCTGGAGAAAATGCCATTTTGATAGCAGATAGCACTTCGGCCATAGTACAGCTTCCAGAAAGAAAACTTGGATCTAAACGCAAAAACATCAATCATTTTTCCCTTAGCCGTCGGTCTTATCCTGTTCTTCGGCTCAGTTTATATCTACACTTTAGAAAATTCCTTACAAGTGACGATTATTACTTCCATTGAAAATTTGGGCTATATGCTGAAGTACATTTCTGCGCTGTATTGATCCATACCCTCCTTGGATAATGTGTCTAAAATGATCAAATTCAGGTTTGGGAAAGATGAATGGAATTATTGAGGGAGTCTTTCATTGCAGGTAGAAAAAATTGGAGAATCCCTATTCGCGTTCAATTATTCCTATGAAATTCTTATTACAATTGGAAATTCGAAAATGTTGATCAACTTAGTCTGAATCCTTTCAGCAGGACTTTGTAATCGGAACCCCAGGTTCCGCAAGTCATTCGGAGTGATCAATCCCTTTAATCCGTCAGATGATCGGCAGGTTTCACCATGTGCCGTATATGATTTCAAATTCCCAGATGGCGCAATTGCCCTATTTCCATTATCTCAAAGTTCAGACAAAAAGAAGAAGCCCAATTCAAAATTCCATGTCATTAATCTGGACGAGGTGGAGTATTCCAGAAAAAGAATCAATCCACCAATAGGAATACCTGAAAAAAACGGTCGCCAATGCCTTCTGAAAACGCGGCTGAGGCCATATCAAGTCCTTTCAAAAAATCAGATTCATCGGGAGGCGCAGACAAGTTTTCGAACATATCAGCAATCAACTTTCTTTCGCTTGTATCTCTTTGGTTGTCCAGTATAAGGAGGGAATATTCCACCTTGCCCATGCTACTTGATTTCTGAACAGAGGACTATGAGGATATTTTAACGTTTGACGAAATATCCAGAACTCAGATCAATGTTCTCCATTCCGAAAGCGCCTATGAAAAGAAGGTTTAATAGCAGGCTGAAGCAGCGTCGGACGTTTGAAAATTTTCCCTTTCCAGACTTAACACCGAAAGGACAGCAGGGGTGTTCAGGGAGATGATGTTTGACCCTCAAAATCTCAGACCCCCCAATTCACCATCCTCAAGGTGCTAGCTAATAGCACGGAAACTCAAAGCATCACTGGAACCTGTTATTCGGTGATTATTAATCGGCTGACAAAATTGATCAATATAAGGGGAATCTGCCAACAGCACTGATTGGCAGATGAAGCCACCAACTTTACATACATTAGAAATAGAAAACCGATTCCACCGCTCGAAGCAATAAAGTAAGCAGTGGTGTTGGGCTTCAGGAGCTCCCCAATTAATTCAATTGCAGGGAAAAGAAACGGGCTCTTACCATGACTTCAGTAATAGGGAACGTTCTCTCTGTGCAGTCCGTTCAGTAGGACACTTTATTTCATGGTTGGAAAATGAGTTGGCAAGCGAAAAACAGCTGCGGGCCAAAGCGTGTCCATTGACGAAGATAAACTTCGATTTCGTACAGTGCAGAGATATGAGCCGCTTATTCCTGCCGGAAAAATAAGCCGCTATTGCATTACAGGAAGAGATTTGCCGGGATCATCGCTACAGAAGGAAACAGAATTCGACGGAAAATATTTAAAACATTCCAATGTCCATTGTCGGCAACCTGACATGAAGCAAATCGAGCCAGGAAAGAAAGCTCATATCGTGCTACTCCGAAATTTCTTACGAGTTCAAAGGGAAAAAAAGGAAGAGATCCTTAACCAAGCACCTTTGAGAAAAATCCATCAACAGGGTCACCAGAGATTGATTGAAAAGCACGAGAAATGGCGCCAGTAGATTAAAATAACACTTCATCATGAAAAGGGCTTTATCCTTTATTCTTTTTCTTTTTTGTACTCACGGCAGCATTCCCGCAATTCAATCCATGTAATTTCAGAAGGACGCCATTGGTTCACGCTGATCCAGCGAACAGCCTCCCAGTCAAAATTACGGAACGGTTCAGAATTAAGACTTCTGACCCATTTTGATACAACCAGCCAAAAAAGGAGAGGGAAGTTTTACTTACTGCACCCTCCTTTTAGACGATTTTTTCTTGACTTTCAAATTACGGATAAACCGTTTTCAAGGATTCCATTTATCCAATGAACACACATTGTTCCATCGAGGAATCGATGTGAGGACTAATCGCTTCAGAAAGAGGAAAGGTCTTCTCGATGTGCACGGGAAAGTCATTAAAGGTTGGGTATGAAATCCGCTTTTGGGAAATTTCGTCAAAAATCAAAAAACATGGGGGAATTACGAGTTCCATTTACGGGACCACTTTCGCATATCTCAGTAGATGAAGCAGGATAAAGTTTTTGCCCCAGGGTCGGGTCCTTGGAATTCTGGAAGTACCGGGGGAAATGCCCCATCGGAAGATCACTTCATCTGGACTATCAAAAGAAGGGCGGGAATTACATTTCAATCCAAACCCTTGTTCATTTCAGGATGGATATTCCAAGCTGTTCTACCATAGGAAGAGGTTAATTACTTTATTTATCAAAAAAACCATTAAATCCAACAAAACCCAAACATGCAAAAAAAAACCGGGAAAAACGGAATTACCCATTGAAGGATCTTGGGAGGATTTTTTTGGGAAGTAAGGTTTTTTTTTAAAAAAAAGGAAATGGGAAAAAAAAAAATTTTAACCCCCAAATTTCCAAAAGGGGGGGGAAAAAAAAAAAAAAAGAAAAGGGTTAGTTGCCTCCAAAAAAATGGGAAAAATTTAATCTCTCTCCCCC
>Ga0163217_1011848_pt1 | contig 12583 bp, 18 predicted proteins | sample SynspAceP_FD_185933 | JGI IMG/M metagenome (GOLD analysis project Ga0163217, IMG submission 185933) | Saline lake microbial communities from Ace Lake in Antarctica - Synechococcus sp. Ace-P (PacBio error correction) | ecosystem: Environmental > Aquatic > Non-marine Saline and Alkaline > Saline ... | reverse complement strand
GAAGACTCCCGTCTTTCAGTTCACAGCCACGGATGCAGGAATTTTATGTTTTGAAGTTCAGGGCGCGCTTGACCTCTATACGGTCCAAGCTGTCTGTCCGTCGGTGGACGGCCTCGCAAACAGACATATTGATTGCCCGAGAGGCCAAACAAGGACTGGGCCGAATCTGCCGCGGTATTCCGCCCGCTTTCAAAATATTGACCGGACCAGCGCGCAACAGGCAGGCTCTGACGCTGCGCGCAGAAGTGGATTGGCGCAGAGGTGGGCCAAGCAACCGCGATTCGTCCTTTGAGCGTTCAACATGAAGGCTACACGCTGGTAACCTGTTCACATCCTATATTCGATAATGACGTTCCAGCCTTCTCGCTCGGCGTCAAACAATCTTCTCGATCAGGACGCACGTCACATACGTCTTCCTGAAAGACAACGTTGTCCGCTGCCGCGTCGGAACCTCAGATTACAGGGTCGACAAAACTCTAAACCGTAATCGATTGTTCAGGCGTGTTGGTCGTTCCCGGCCACGCCCGAAGGACACGCCTGGATCTGATCATGATGCGATCACCTTTGTGTGAGACCGACATCGCGGCGAGGCCTGCGGACATGGCTCAAGGGCATATGCTCGAAAAATTTTCCGGGTCTTCTGTGACGACCCGATGGGTGGCCCCAGACCAGCGCCAACCGGAGGCGGTGGCACTGTTGGGAGGTCAGGGCCGATGAGCGGCGGAGGCGTTCGCGAAGCGATACCGCTTTACCGTACAGATCCGTGAGCGCGTATAGCCAAAACACGCATTTCGCATCGAGGGGTGCGGGCATAGGTCTCAAATCGAGCGGGAAATGGCCGTCCTCCGCGCTGGATTCATGCGGCAAAGTTGTCTGTTCCGAATATTCCCACAAAATCGGTCGCCTTCCGGCCGCCGTGATAATCCGGTCATGATCGCAACGGCTGTGCGATGGGCGGGCGACGGCGGTTCTCAGCCGACAGCATAACGCAGTCGCGCCTTGATAGATCCGCTTGTGCCACATCGGACGCTTCGGGCGCGTGTTCGGGCTCGCGCGTCGATCATGGACTCCCGCATGTGCGTGGGCAAGATAACTGGTTGCCCAGCTCCCGTCCCTGGGAATATCTTGCGGCTGGACAACCGGGACCTGTTCGAGGGTAGTTCCGACGCCCAGAGATCAACGCGCGCCGACCATAGCGGCATCGGGCAATTGGGCCAAAATACGTCCAGATCTTCGACAGCAGAAGGGTTTTTCGATTTTGACGATGATCCCGCTTTGTCACCGACAATTTTTCGCGCCGTCGATGACGTCTTGCGCATTTGCACGAAGATAGAAGCGATCCAGTCGCCCCCCAGTTCAAAGAGCGAACGCCATATCTTCACGGTCCTTATCGTCATTGCTGACATCGCAGCACAGCGTTGACGACATTGAGCCCCTTTGCGAGAAAATTTCAGCAGTCTGGCACATCCACGCCGCGCCTCGGTTTCGCTATCGATGGTTGGCCTGTAGCTTGCCATTCGTCAAATTTTTTAAAACCAGGGCCGGACTTGAGAAATTTTCTCCAGGCTCTGGGTGGGGTGAAACAATCGCGCCTCAGACGCTTCATTGAACGAAACACAGCGACAGTGTCGCCATAGCGGAGCTCGAGCCCCTCACCCATTTCTCCCACACGGAGTTTCGGACCCTGCATATCGGCGACGATGGCAATTGGACGACGACCTGCTCGGAAATTGATCGATGGTTTGATATTGGCGAGATGGTTCTTCATGACTGCCGTGACTGAAATTCAGGCCGGAACGCATCCACACCGACTCTCATGGCAAGAGCCGCATTGGTGTCTGGCCCGCGAGGCCGGACCGAGAGTTTCTGCAAGGGAGTTTTGCAAAACGTTTAGCAGCTCTCGCCTAGCGAGGACAGCCGCTTGTCATGCACCCTAAAAGTTTGGGCTTTATGGCCGAATGGCTAGCAAGCGAGTGCAGGCAGATGAGGCGTCTGAACCAATACGATACCGAAATCCGACATGAATGCCGTTGGCCGTCATGATCTCAGAGATTGCGTACAATAAACGTGTGACAAGTGAGTAAACGTGTCGCCGGGCTGGGACCGTGTAATTCCACGCCGTCGGCACGTTGGCCGCGTGCTAGGCCTTTGCGTCGTTCGTCCGTCACGATATGTTTTGCGCATAATCATAAGCAATCGGCTTTGGTCCGGTGGACAGAGTAAGATGAGGTGTGGGAGTCGCTGGTGGGCTGCGCATCTTCGGCCTTGAAGATTCGCATAGCCGGGCGTCCCCTCCATAGCGTCGGCATTATAAGCCTGTTCCGTCGGAGACGTGCGGTGGCCCCGTCATGGAGTCGCGGACCAATTGTGGTACCTGCGTGACAGGCGCGATTGTGGCCTTTCGCGTAAGTCGGGCTCTATCGTTGTCTGACTGGCCAACTTGAACTTGGGGCGCTGTCTCTGGGCGCGCCATATTTGAGAGTATTGGTAGTTCGGGGTTCCTGAACGCGGTCGAGCAGGCTCCAACAAAAGAGCGGCTCCAAGGGTAAGAATGCGGGCGGACATGACTGTCTCCATTAAATTCCAGCGAAAGCTGCGCGAATAGAGTCAATTTTTCGGTTAAGGCGGGCTTTCGATTGTCGCGGAAGACAGGCATCCGCGCGCGATTTAACGAGGACTTCCATGACAATTTCGACCCAAACATTCGAATATGCGGACGGCGGACACAAGATGTGTATCGGCTATCTGGCGTGGACGAAAGCATGTTTCGCCGCCCAAACCGGGCCGTACTATCAACCATGCTTGGTCGGGTCGGGACGGACTTTTGCTGAGGGCGTCGCCGTTACAGATGGCCGCCAAATGGCTATGTCGGGGATCGCACTTGACAATTACTGTGATGGGCGGCGCGCCCCGAAACCTGTCGATGACAAAATGGCGCTGATGGGTCCCGCTCAGGAAACCGGGCGGCTCTGCTCAAACGCCTCACGGCCGGTTATAAAGCGGCGGCCGCTTTGGATATGGTTGACGAGACGGCCATGGCGGCGATTGCTTTTGTTTGGCGACTTTGCACCCCTTCGACATGGCCGCGCGGGGTCTCGATCTTAAAGCAGCGGTCCTTATCAGGGGCCTTGCGCACGCGCCGGACCTAAGGGATGGCAAAGATCGTCGCGACCATCCTCCGCCTGTCATGCTTGGGTACGAACCGATGGCCCCGCCCTGACATGTGATTCACTTTTCGGCGAGGAAAATGGGTTCGCGGCGGGGTTGCGACTGGACCTTGATGGCCTTGGCAAAACCCAAACGCATTCATGGTCCCGGACACCAATGATGCGGTTCTGGTTTGAAATATAAATAGACCGCGGGCAGGCTCAGAGCTGGGCCGCCACATACGATCTGCTGCGCAAACATTTCGAGCTGCACGGCGTCGATGCGCAGAGGCACAGCAAACCGATCCAGTCGTATTACCGTATTTTGTGACACGGGGATGCGCTTGCGCCAATTCTGCGAGGATGCCCGCGAGCATGACTTTGGTCTTGCGTTGATACGGAGATTCTGCGGGGAAACCACATTCTACTCCATCTATGCCTGATCCAACTGCCACGCCCGGACGACGAAGTCATTGTCGACCGATGGCCGAAAATCGACATTGTTCACCTTTTTGTCGACTTGTTGATGGATGATACGGGTCGTGAAGTCATGCATTGCCGCGCGGCAGGACATGGAGATCTTCTATGAGATGTGCGACGGCACTGTCCCGGTCCAATCTTCGATACGCAGGTCGCTGCCATGGCGCCGGTTTCGCGACAGTGTCGGCTTATAGCGGGCCTCGTCAAGGCCGGCTTGGCATCAGCATCGACAAAGTGCGCGCTTTTACCGATGGTCACGCCGTCCACTGTCGACAAGCAACCTCTCCTACGCGGCTGCCGATGTGACGCATTTGCGGGATCTGTTCCCGCCATGGTCGAATGAAGTTGGAAGAAGCGGCCGTCTGTTCTTGGGTGATGGAAGAAATGACCCCCGCAGATGGAGAGAGCCTCTACACGTTCGATCCCTGGAAAGAAGCGTGGACGAACTAAAAGTCCGCAATCCGCGCAAACCTTATCTTGCCGCCTTTGCGGGCCGCCGCCGCTTGGCGCGAAAGGAAGGCCATTGATCGCGAACGTCCCGCGCCGCCGGGCTGAAGGATGAGCGATCTATGATTTAGCGGGGGGGACGCAAAAACCGACCGAACGCTGGACGCGCTCGGTAAATTGCGCGGATTCCACGCGGATTCGAGCGGCTCTTAAAGGCCGCCCAAATCGCTCATCGAAAAAATAGTTGAGGCCCCGACAATGCTGACGATTACGCCCCGATCGTGACCGAAACCCCACTCGCCATGCCGCCAATCTGGGCCCTCGTGTTGAAATGTTGAAAACCCTGCTTGCGACTGGCGCACCGAAGTGAGGGCATTGCCCCGCGTCTGGTGGCGAGGGCGCGCGACATCGCATTCACTCGCCCGCTTTTTTGGCGAAAACGCGACATTCAGGCCCTCCCAAAGGATTGCGGCGTAAGTCTTCGCGAGAAGACGCGCTGCGCGCTGCTGCGCGGGCGAGATCGGCTTGGCGACTCGACGCGATTGATGTGGTCGCAGAGCGGCTATGATCCCTGTCCTCTATGAGGACTGACGAGTCTCTGTTTATCGACAAACCCGCTGCTTTTGAGCGTACCCGGCAAGACCGAACGGATTGCGTCGAAGCCCGATTAAAGGCGCGTTATCCCGAACACTGACCGTGCACCGCATTGGATATGCGACCAGCGGCCGTCATGGTCTTCGCGCGCATAAAGGGGGGGGGCCCCCCCCCCCCGCTCGCGCCATTTATCGGCTTGCAGTTTGAGCCGACGGCATTGTAAAGAAGGCGCATATATCGCCGTCGTGGGACGGCATGTAGCAGCGGAGACGGCCAATATCGACTGGGGGGGGGGGGGCCCCCTGCGCGCCCCGACTGGCCATCGCCCTTACAGTCGCTGGTTTGTAGTGAGGGAGGCCGCCGCGAGCAGACAGATTGGCGGCGTCTGGAGCGCGCGAGGACGGACACGGTTGAACTGCGCCCTTAAAACCGGGCCGCAGCCATCAGCTTTACGCGTCCACCTTCAAAAGCCATCGCCACCGTTATTTTAGGCGATGAGTTTTAGCCAGCGGAGCCCCGTGGCCGCCAGTGACCGGCTTTTACTTCACCGACCGAGACTTTGAGCCTGTTCAAAACCATCGGGCGGGAGACTGGCTTAGTTGTGGAGCGCGCCCGTTTCCGTTCTGAGGAGACCCAAAAATGAAAACGCTTTGTCCTCATTGCTGCCTTCTGGCTATTTTGCGGATTGCACACCCGCCGCTAACACAAATGCCCCAGCAAGCTGCCCCGCCTCCGGCAAGACCCTGCAGAGCGTAGAACCGGACTGCGTCTATCGGGGCACTATATGATTGTGCAGGGCAATGGATATATGCGCCGGAATCTTTGGGCCCCTACGCCGCCGCTTTGCCGCGATCTACGCGAAATATTGGCGGGCGTATATTGTCGCGGTTTGAAAACGACATTGATGTTGCGGAAGGTGACAGCGATTATCAGCGATATTGTCAGCGCATGGGGGCCCCATTTTTTTCCCCAAAAAAAGGGGGAAAAAACCTCGGGGGGGCAGGGGGGGGAGGGGGCCTTTTTTTTTTCCTTTGGGGGGGGAAAAAACAAAAAAAAAAACTCCACCGAATATGCCGAAAGCCATCAAACTGCTCGTAAGGGATTGGCGAGTTGGGACGTGGTGAATCGTTTGGCGCCGGCTGCAGCAGGCTAGAGCGTAATTCCTCGGCATGCGAGGTTGGAGGCGGCTAATCACCTGCCAGCCCGATCACAACGCATCGCGTTACTGTACCACTCCATGCCGTCAAAAAGATTGCGGTAGACATGTTGAGGCGGCTATTGCCGCGCAACTTGCTTTCATTGCGCGCCATATAAGTGCCAATAGAGCGAATTAAAAGACAGCTATCCTCGCCGACGCGCGGCCTTCACCTATGTTAGCGGCAATCGCCGCAATTAATCGCTCATCTTGTTAATGTAATTACCGCTCGACGCGTAGGTTTAGACCCGAGCAAGCCTCCATCGCCAAAACTGGGGCTTCATTCCCCAGCGTATTGGGCAGTTCCACCCATTCAACGCGTCGCAAGACGGCCCAGATACCATTCATGCACGCGAACCGGATCAATGCCCGTCAGCAGGGCGAAATTTCCTGTAATCATTTCAGGCGCTGAATGTGATGCGCGTAAGCATGTCAACCGTCTGATCGATGCTCTGCTCAGGCAGTTCAATATTCGGTTCCCCGGTCCAGTAGAAATTCGGGGAGCGTGCGCCGATGCCCAAGAAATTCTCGTCCTTGTAGTCCGGCATTTTCGGAAAATAGATGCCGCGCACATATTCGCTCCCAGCCAATGATCTGTCGAATAAGCCTTCGACCCATTGAGCGGCGGCGTCATCATCGGCATAGGCCTGCGCAAACCGCCTCGCAACCTCCACGGGACGTCGGTAAACAGACCGCAAGTTCAAATACAGCCCCAATCAGCGAATGAAACAGGAAGGCTCACCGCCGACCCATCGCGTCCTGATAATGGCCGAAACCGTTTCGGCGATGCGACCACAAATGCCTGCATGACGGGCGAGCGCGTCGTCGCGCGTCACCCCCCATTGAAAGCCTTTCCATTCGTGCCGAACCGGGTCGGAAACTCTGTCGCGACCATATCGATGACGGAGCGCGTCAGACTATCTGTTGGAAACTGCGGGCGCTTCGGGTTAGTCCCATGCCAGACTTTGGGTGGTTTTCGGTTTCTTGATCATAGTTCCAACGCGCCGCCTTTCCGGCTTATCGCCTGTCCCATCAGCAATCCCGTTTTAGCCGCATATCGCGTAGAAATACTCCATCCGCAAAATTGCTTGCGCCCCTCCGCCCATTGTTCAAACTCCTCAGGGAGCAGATAAACGGTCATCGACAAGGGTCGTGACCACGCAGGTCGAAACATCCCTCCCAGCTTTTCACGGCTCCTGCACCCGCCAGTTTCCTGGCTGAACAGACGAAAATTTTCTGCGATGGTATGACGCGTCCAACGCTCGTTTCCACCTCATTCCGTAAAGCTGTGCTGCTGTTCTGCGGATCGGTCAGCGCGATGTAATCGACGCTCCATCCACCTTCTCGCAATCTTGCGCGAAATGGCCGCATCGCGAAAAAGAAGATCAGTTTTTTCGGTACGGGGACTGTCTCGGTCTCGCCCGCACTTCAACCATTAAGACGCGCGCAATGCGCCTTGTTCGTATATTGCATCGCAGACAAATCATGCGACAATTGATCGGCAATATCGGGATAAGCGTGGTCATAGGGTGATACGCAGTGGTGCCCCAACCGTTTCAGCATTCCGCCCGTAATCAGTCCGTTGCAGCACCGGGAATAAAGAGCCTATCTTCCGAGCAAGGACTGCGTGGGCACCGCGGGCGACCCTTTAGTTGGCGCAAGAAGTGGGAGCGGTGCTGGACGAGGTGAAATATTGCTCCGCCGCTGCCGGAAAGAACAAAGCCCCAATGCCTAAGATTAGCTTCGAGAACCCCTATTCGAGGCCTGCATTTGTCGAGCAACAGGCGGCATTGGCGCGGCGCTGGTTGATGCCGCTGACCGACAGCGGAGCCAAGTCGAAAGCCGTCTATTGCCTTATCCCGGACAGGCGCGGCGCATCCCTCCCCTAAGGTTCACAGCCGACTTGATTCCTCGATGAAAAACGTCCATCGTTGGCGGCGGCAGAAACGCCCGTGAAGTGGCGCGTTCGACCTATCATCGTCGCGACCGGATTATTGCAAGCGACGGAGTCGCACCTGAGAAGAATTATGCGGCGCTCGATCTCGACGCCATGCGCCAAAGAGTTTTTGAAAGTCAACACATTTGGACCGGCCCTGACCGCCAAAACATTTTCTGCCCCTGCTCCCGGCCGTGACACTAAATCCGTGTTCGGGCCACCATGTCTGCGCGGGTCGGATCCATTCTGACCATCGGTCTGGGCGGTTGGTACGCTACCGCGCGTTAAAAGCCGCCGCTTCAACATGATGCTCAAAAACACTCTCAATCGAGGTCGCGCGGCGCCTTCAAAAAATCAAATCATTATTGGAATGGCATCCAGGCACGGTCGATTACGGACTTATTCGAAACCGTTTCAAAAGCTCAGGTTGCCCGACGGGAAGCTCTTCACCCCCGACTTTTCAGCGGCGAAACTTTCTGTTCTGTTGTGGATGCAGGTCAGCGCGAAGCGACACGGGCAACTTCTTCGCCTGGGAACGGCGAAATAATCCCCTTCTAATCGAACAGAAGCTGTCATCCTCCGGCTTGACCGGGGGACCCCATTAGGTCAAGTTCGGCTATGGCTCGTTGGCTATGTTTTACATCTAGCATCGCAGAAAATGGGGACGCTCACATTGGTGTGACTTAACCAATCCTATTGCTCGATTGAAGAACATCGGGCAAACCAAAAGAAACATCTTCACATCAAAATATTCCGTATTCAGGACTCGTCTATTTCGAAAACCTTCGACGCATTCAACGACGCGATTCATCGGGAAAGCGCTTGAAGAATTGGAACCGCCATGGAGATGATTAATTGAGCCGGATAATCCCCGGATGGCGCGAGATCGCTTCTCAACTGGAGATGATTGAACCAACCAGCCTCAAACAATGGGCCCCCGGTTCAAAAGCCGGAGGATGACGGTTTTTAGTTGACGTTCTTTTAGTCGAACAGATCGCCGTTTCGCGTAGAACTTTCGCCGTGAAGCCTGTGGGTGACATCCCGCCTTTTGCGCTTGAGGCTGTCTCATCGGATCAGGCGAATTGTGGCCCGCAGCGCTGGGACGTTCCGATCCGTATATTCAGCAGGATAAATCAACAACATCGGTCGCACCTCACGGGCCACGGCGCTGCGAACAAAGGCGCTTGTTAATCGGGCGAAGGGACTGTTCATCGTCAGCTTCGTGCAATTGTCATTCACCGGCATCGCAGAGAGCCTAGAAGCGATAAGTCTGGCAGCTGACGCCCCATTCATCGCGGGGCACACGAGAGGCGAGCAAAAGCCAGGAAATATCGACACGCCAGCACGATGATAAGGCGAACAGATCGTCTTCCGTCCGCACATGCGCGTCGTCTAGAAAAAACGCCGTGAGTGTTTGAGCCATGGGTTCACCCAGATGGGTCTTCCCGTTCCTTTCCGGCCTAGAACATCATCGGCGGGCGCGGGCCAGGCCGGCCAAAAGCGCGCACAAAACCATTGAACCGCCCCCGTATTGGAGGGCGCTTCGATGAATGTCTCGAAAGGTGAAGTCCGCTCTGGTGCCAGAATTCAAACGGAATTTGGCGGATAGGCACCATAGATCCCTGACGGGCTACCGTTCGATAAACGAGACCCAATCTCGGGTCATCGATTTCACGGCGCACGGCCTTTTTGCGCCATTTCGCCGCCTAAGCGTCAAGGCTGCCATAAGTCAGGCTCATCAAGGCACCATCTTTTGACAAAGCATCAAGACGCGCATCGCGAACTTGCGCTGAATTATTTTGATTGGCCTGCTGTAGCTCCTGGCCATTCATCCATAGACCCATAAAGACAGTCACCGCAGACGTTTGGCACTGGCACTCGGCACGCGGCATCGGCTTTTCCAGTCCGCCTCCATGCGGCGCAACCAAAACCGGCCATCCCAGCCGCTGGCGTTTAAGGTGCGCCGCACGCCGCTTATCGAGTGATTAGATCGGTTTCGCCTGAAGATTGCCTCCGCCTTGGGCCGGAGATGATCAGGACTGATTGACGCCAATAGCGGGTCGCAGGTTACCAGCAAAGCGGGGCATTGGACGGTTCCCTCATGACAGAAAACGCCATATCTTCTTCGCTCGGCACTTTGATCGGTCGTGACGCGATGGCGTAGCGACCTGCAAGTAAAATCCGTCGCCAACGCACCTTCAAGGATCAACGCCGATGGGTTAAAGCCAGCCGTTCCACGGGCCTGACTCGGTGACCATGGTCAGGCCAGAACTGCGCAACCAGCGTCTGCCACAGCCGATGGATTGAAGGCAAATGGAAGACCATCGCCGAGATAACGGGCTTCGCTTGAGCGCCGTTATTGTCAATCGAGAGACCTTTATCAACGGTTCCCACCAACTTCAATTCGTCACTGGGCGGCAAAGGCGCGCGCCGCGTCGTTTCACTTTCCAGCGTCCAGCGGTCAAAAACCAACACGCCGGGCCGCGGCGATCTGGGACCATTCCCAATCGCTCGGGTTGCGCCTGTATGGCCGAGTCCGCCGGGCGTCGACCGGAAACCTTTGGCGACCGTGGAATGCATCAGCGCGAAGCGCGGCAGCCGCAAGAAGGCTTGGGCGACCAAGGGCGGTGAGGAATAATTTCATAGGGCGGCTTAAGCAGGCTTTGCGTTGTGGAAAAGGTCGCGCCCTCATGCTTTGCGATGCGGCGTTTTTGGCACACATCGCGAAACCCATGCCAAAAGCGACCAAACCTCTGTCCTATAAGGACGCCGGCGTTGACGATTGATGCGGCGAGACGCCCTCGTCGACCGTATCAAGGCCATGGTGAAAAGTACGCGGCCGCCCCGGGCGGGACGGAACGATCGGCGGCTTTGGGGCGTGTTCGACTTAAAAGCCGCCGGGATTTAACGATCCGCGTGCTCGTGCTCCGGCACAGACGCGGTCGGAACGAGCTTCAAGTCGCGATCGAAACGGGCAAGCTCGACACGGTTGGAAGCGATTGTGGTTGCCAGTGCGTCAATGATGTGCTGCACAGGGCGCGGAACCGCTCTTCTTCCTCGACTATTTTGCCACCGGAAAGGCTCGACGTGAGAGCGCAGCCGCTGTTGTCGTCGGGCATCGCGGAAGGCTGTCGGCAGGCTGGCGCCGCGCTGATCGGCGGCGAAACCGCCGAAATGCCGGGCATGTATGCCGACGGAGAGTTTTGACTGCCTTGGCTGGCTTTGTCGTCGGGGCGTCGAGCGTGACCGGATTCTGCCCTCTAATGGATGATATGGATATTGGCGATTGCCTGATCGGCTCGAATCATCCGGCCCGCATTCCAAACGGCTATTCGCTCATCGGCGGCTGTTGTGAGCGGTCAGGATTAGGCATTTTTCTGAGTCCTCACCTTTTGGCGACGGCACCCGGCGAAGGCCTCGCGCGCGACAACCATCTATGTGATGCCCGCCGGAAACCTGTGGCTCGGCGGGATTATTCTGGATTGGCCCATATTTACGGGCGCGGCCTGACCGATTAATGTTACCGCGCATGCGCCGGATCACCTGACGGCGGAGTTTCGACTTTAACGCGTGGGAGCGCCCGTCTGTTTCGCGGCTTGCAAGAGACAGGCGGCGTCGGGAAGCCGAAATGCGACGGCCGCGTTTAAGTTGCGGCATTGGGACTGGTTCTGTGCGTGAAAACCGAACAGGGTTGAGGAGTGTTTCTGTGTAAACGTCGACCGCATCCGGCCATAACCGCCATGTGATCGCGAGAATTGCGCGCGGCATGACGCCCTCTGTGCCACGACGAATTGCGCACGGCGGTCTCATATCGGGACGCGCTCCAACATGAATGGCACTGTACAGGCCGCGGGCAGCAATCCGACTATTTCCGCGGAGGTCGTTCGGTTTGTTTATCGAATAAGGCCCGAAGCCGAAGGGGCTTCGCGCGGGCCGATGCGGCGGGCCGTCACAGCCCAATCTCATACGATTCACAAAAAACTTCGAGGCCCGCGAAGCGTTCCGAACGCGAATTGGACGCAGCCCTAAAAACGAACAACAATATCGAATTTGTCGCCTGGGCGCAGGCTCATGCGATTTGCTGACCCAATTGGAATTTTGCCGCGCGTTGGGAAGGCCGCTTCATCCCAATATCCACCCCTCTCTGCTGCCCCAAATATAAAGGTCTGCAACGCTAGGGCCGCGCCTTAGAGGCGGTGACACGGTCGCCGGAGCCTCTGTCCATTTGGGGTTGTCGGCGAAGTGGATGGCGGTAGTGTGATCGAACCACGGGAACTGTTTTGAAATCCCACGTCGGAGGAACACCCGAGAAAGTTTGGTGGAGCGTGTTTTGGCGCGGCCGAATTCTCCTTATTTTCCGAGAAGCGCTGGGCCACTGCGGCCCAAAAGACGTGTTAGCGCGTAAGGCGATAGCCAAAGCCTATAACCTTTGTATTCGGCAACCGTCGCTGAAAATATAAGTTGTTCTAATTATTATTCGGCCATTGGACTGAAGATCTTTTTTTCTCATCTCAAAGGCTTGGGCACAAACCCCAAAGCCAAAACAATTTCCGCCTTTCGAGCGGGGTTTGTTCAGACAGATTTTTACCCGTGGAAAAGGAACCCCCCCACCCTCCACCGCCACCGACGCGGAAAACGGAAAAAAAAATTTTTCGGGCGGGAACCTCTTTGGGGGGAGGGACTGGGGGAAAAAAACGTCGGCCATTATTTTTGGACGTTTCCCCCAATTTTTGGGGCAATTTTGCCACCAAAAAGGCCCCATTTTTTTTGGGCCCATCTCTCTCT
>Ga0163217_1047223_pt1 | contig 12584 bp, 17 predicted proteins | sample SynspAceP_FD_185933 | JGI IMG/M metagenome (GOLD analysis project Ga0163217, IMG submission 185933) | Saline lake microbial communities from Ace Lake in Antarctica - Synechococcus sp. Ace-P (PacBio error correction) | ecosystem: Environmental > Aquatic > Non-marine Saline and Alkaline > Saline ... | reverse complement strand
ACCCGACCAGCGAACTCACCCGCCTACATCTGGGCTGAAGGGACTGAGTGGCTGCGCTGGTTCGTAGCTTGCTCCGTTCGCGGTTGCCCTCTGTTGAGGGCCCTCAGCTTGCCTAGGCGGCCTTTGAAGCCGCCACCTTGCCGCCACCCGCTCCCTTGGACACCTGCATCAGGTTCCGGCGATTTCGGCCAGGGTGCTGCGCTGGGCTCCATTGACCCGAGGGCGCATCTTCCAGCACCCTTTGCGCTCCTGCTCCGACAGATGGCCAAGCCAGGGGGCCTTCGAGTTGGTCAGGTGCATGGGCCCGCTTCCAGAGCTCCAGGGGCTCCTGGGCTGGCCGGGTTGGCCATCAGATCGCCAGGGAACTGCGACCCTTTCGTCGCCATGGATCGGCGCATCCAGGCTGGCTGGATGTGGTCAAGCGACTGACGCAGCCAACCGAATCAAGCTCCTCGATTTCGGGATCGCCCATGGCTTCGGCCAATCTCCGCTTGCGGCTGGGGCATGGGCCACCAGCTTTCTGGGGCCAGCTCCAGGCTCACGGCGCACGGCACTGAGCCGTTCTCCAAGATTGGACCGGCAAGCGGAATCGTGCCGCGAAGTGGCAGGCGATCCCCCGCGGGTCATGCTTCTGGGGCGGACACCAGAAGGCGTAGGTGGAGAATTGTAGCCGCGGGTGGGATCAAATTTTCCCACGGCCCGCTCCAGGCCCAGGGATCCTTCCTTGAACCAGGTCCAGCAGCTCCAGCCCGGCCCTTGGTACTTCTTGCGATTGCCTGACCACCAGCCGGCAGGGTTGGCCTTCATCATCTCCGGAGCGCCGGCCGATGCGCAACAAACTTCTTCTGACGCGGGGGATCGCTTGGAGAGGCGGGCTCACCGTTCTCCAAACAAAAGCGCATTCATCGTTTGGACCTGATTGCCCAGTTCGATCTCCTCGGTGGGTGAGCAGCGGTTCGCGCATCCGGATCGTGGCCAGGGTACCAGCTGACGCGGATCGTTGCTTACGCCTGGGACGACTTGCTTTCCCTGACTGAAGACTGGCGACTGGCTTGAATCCTGAAAAGTTGATCGCCAATCTCTTGGGAAATACCAATTCCTGGATGTTGATTTCAACAACTGTTCCAGGGCCTAAGTGCAAAAAACAACACAACAGATACTTTCACTTGGGCCTCTTCGCTTCGGCTTCGGCTATTCAGTGGTTGGCAGTGAAACTTCAGGGTTTTACTGATCTGGATGATCAGGGCTTGCTGACCTCCACTAGCCACCCGGCCAGCACGTCCGGCCAAACTGCCTGGGCAATCGCCTGGGGCGTCGCTGCGGCCCTCGCCCAGCTCCTTGCAGCACGCCAAGCCGGCCTGGGGGCATTGCTCCAGGGCCGCAAGCGGGCCAGCAGGGCCCCCGCCCTCGCCGCAAGCCCGCAGCGGCCCCCCGTTCCGGCGGGCATAGCCGGCCAGCACGTCTCCAGTCCGGCGCGGGCAGCGGCGCGCCGCCGCCGCCAGCAGAGCTGCCAGCGGCCGACCATCGGCGGAAGGCCACCACGCTGCTGAAAGCCCCCTTGGAACAACACCGAAACCTGGCAACGGCCCGCGGCGGCGGCGGCGGCCTCGAGGCGGGGGCCTGCGCGAGATCGGGAAAGAGGTCGGCAAATTCGCCGGCATGGGGGTCAGCCAGTCGGTCCCGGCGCTGCTGCAAACCAGGTGGTGGCCCGCGTCCCCGCCGCTCCGCCAGCGAGCGGTTTGAGCCCATCGGCATCGAGCACCAAACAAGCCCGGGAAAGTTCCTGCAGGGCCTTGCCAGGGGCAGGTTCGTCAGGCGCAAGCACGTCCCGCCGCCGATCCCCGATCCAAGGGCCGATTGCCCGGGCCGGAGCAAAAACAGGCATCGAGGCGGTCCAAAACCCCCGGTACAGCCAGCGGGAGCCAGGGCCAGGCACCCGGTGGGTTCTTTCCTCCAGCGGGCAGCCTCCATTCACCACCTGGTGCTGCACCGCCCCAGAGACCGGCCGCACTGGCAGCGGCAGCGCAGCCCGAAGGGCTGCCGCAGCCGCTTGGCGCTGGGCACCCAAAAGGCTGAGCAAAGCCGCACCCCCTGTAACGATCGCTACCTGCGGACCACCAGCCAGCCGGCCCCGGCCTATTTCGCGGGCCTTCAGGCGGCAGAACAGGCCTTTGGGGCGCCGTTTTCAGTCGGCAGCGCCCAGGGGCCCAGCGGCTGATTCGAGAGCAAGGTTCGCCAGCAGGGCGGCGGGCAGGGCCAGATCGCATCGCCTCCAGCTGGCCCACCAGGCCAGGGACGCTGCCTGCAACCAGGCCCTGCTTGAGCCAATCCCAGACAAAAGTCTGGCTGGCGCAGGGCCGCCACGCGCCCAAGAAACCCGGCCCCCATCGCGCAGAGGGGACCGAGTGGGCCACGTCGATTGGCCACCAAGCTGGCCGGCTCGGGCGGCCTGGCGCTCGGCGAAACAGCTGCTGGAGATCCTCAGCCGGCACGCGTGTTGGCCGATGCCGAACAGGGCCATCGATCCAAAGGGCCGCATCAACGGGGTCTGCGGAGCCGTCAGGGCGGGGATCCCAACCAGCAGGGCATGACGCCTGTGTTCTGCGGGCAGGGGTTTCTGTCGCTCGAAGGGCACAGATTCGCACGCGACCGCCCGCCAAGTGCAGTTTCCCGCGCCACCACCAGCCCGTCGCACCGTTGTGGGCCCGGGGACCCACCAGCACGAGCACGCCAGCGGCCAGCCGCGCGGGCTGGGCCAGCAGCCGGCGGCTTGGATCTGCAGGGCCGCCTTTTCCATAGGGCCGCCACCGGCAGACCACTGGCGAACAGGGCAGCTTCCAGGCCGCCATTCTGCTTCGGAGCGCACCAGCAGGTGGGCACGGCATCCGGAGCGGGGCCATTAGGAAACACGGCGGCATCGGCGCGGGCTGGGTCCCATGATTTGGGAGCAGCGCCTAGTTCTGCTCCGTTTCAGCGTTGGGTCGGGCCGGTTTGACCCAGCAGGCTCTTCCTCCCCCCACCCAGGCAAACAGCGAGGCGATCGAAGCGCCTGCGCGCCCTGGCCGGGTGGAACAGCGCGTTGGCGGTTTGGGGGGTCTCTCCGGCGGCCGTCGACCAAGCTCTTGAGCGCGGCCTTGCTGGTGGCAGGCCGCGTGGCAGGTGGAAGGACTCACCCTCTGGCTGATTGAGCGCAAGGGCAGCTGCTGCGCGAGGGCCTTCGTCGATGCCGCCCGGCATTTCTGCGAAACAGTTGGCTCGGTGCCCCTCACGTAGTTTGATTCGCGCGAACGCTTTCAAGCCGAAATCATCGATTTCTTTGTGAGGGCTTACGCGGCAGGGCGTGACCCGCTTCCCTGCTCGCGCTGCAACCGGGAAGTGAAATTCACGCCCATGCTCGACGTGGGGCGCCGAGCAGCGGTGGGATTTGGCCGGATCGCCACCGGTTCACTACGCCCGGCTGCTGCGGCGGAGCTGAAGCCCCAGCGGTGCGCACCCAGTCCTGCGCTGGCCTCGATGGCCAGAAAGACCAGAAGCTATTTCCTCTACGACCTGCGCAGGTCCGTGCTTGAGCGGCTGCGTCTTTCCCCTCGGCGAGATCAGCCAAAGCGACACCCGGGCTGGAAGCCGAACGGCTCGGGGCTGCGCACCGCCTTCCAAGCCAAGAAAGCCAGGACCTCTGCTTAAGCCGACCATCACGGCTCGATTGAAGGCGTTCCTCGATGCCTACCTTGCCCGGCCCCGTCAGGCCGAATCTTGCCTGGCGATGCACGGTTCTCGGCAGCCATGGACGGCATCGAGCACTCACCATCGGCCAACGCAAAGCTTGGGCGTGCCATGCGCGAGCCGCTGCATGTTGCTGCGCATCGATTGCGGCCATGAACCGCGGTGGTGGTAGCGCCGCGCTCTGAGGGCGGCCCGGGGCGGTTGCCTGGTCGGGGGCGGTCAACTGGGTTGTTCGATCGCGACCCACCCAAGCGGCCGCTGGAGGCTGGATGGTCAGGCTGGCGTTACCGCCAGCGCGGCCCGGTGCAGGCCCTGCTGACGGGCCGCTGGAGCCGAGGCCTCGCCGATGCGCCGCAGGGACCGGCCGGCCCGCTGGCCAGCTGCAGTTTCAAGGAGGAACAGTTCTCGAATCACCCCGGGGCCAGGCGGCGGTCTTCTACGACGGTTGCCCGTTGCTTGCTGGGCGGTGGGCTTGATTCAGCCGGAACCTGCCACGGCGGCCTCTCCACCAGTAGGGATCGCTGGCGCAGAGACACCGCCAGGGCACCGGCTGCGGGCCGGAGGCACGCTGCTGATGCAGGCGCGTACCACACGCCCATTGACCTCGATTTCGCAGGCCCCGCAGCTTCCCCCCAGACAACCGGATTGGGGAATCAACAGACCTGCAGCCGCCGCCCGCTGCCAGCCAGTCACGGGCCGCTGGGTCGAGCGGTAGTGCGGCCATCGGGGCACAGGTTTGATCCTGACCAGGGAAAGGGGTTCACGGCAAACAGGGGCGAACGAGCGGCAGGGCCATCTGGGTGGCAGATCGCGTTTGGGCCGTCTGGGCAAGCCAGCAAGCGGCTCCAGGTTCACGTGGGCCTCGAAGGCATCAGGCGAGGACGACTCGAGGCAGGGCCTTCGCGCTGGCAGCTGTGGTGGGGCTGCGTCTTCGCTTGAGGGCGGGCAAGGGTCCCGTTGCCTTCCGCAGTTGATTCAGCCAGCGGCGACGCCAGGGGGCCACTTTCAAAACACCCCATGCAGGTTAGGTGCCTCGGCCACCACCCCACCGCCGGCGCTGGGCTCCACCAGCCCAGATCGGCCGCACTGGCCAGAGGGCCGGCAGCCATGGCCTTGCTTCCAGGCCGTTCTTCCATTCTCGGGCTCCCAAGACCTGGCTGAGGCCCCGGTTTGCAACTCGAAACCACGCCAAGCTCAGATCAGCCGGAGCGGGCCAGAGGGCCTGGGCCCTGGCACTGGGCGCAAGGGCCTTGGCGGCGGCGAAGCCGGCGTGAGCAGCGGCAAATTAGCCGAGGCCCGCCACAGTTGCCTCCACCCCCGCGGCACCCGCCGCCAACCCTCCAGCCCCTCGGGATCCTCCAGGGCCTTTTTCCCAGCATCTGCAGGCCACCGGCAGAGTCCGAAACAGGGGCCACCCCAGCACGAAGCGCTCCAGCTCCGCCGCCAGGGGCTGGCTTTGAGGGCTGCCAGGGTCGCGCCGCAGTGTTCTGCTTCGCTTTGCCGGGGAATTCAGCACGGCATCGGGGCGCCCGAGGCCTCGGCCGGGGCGCAGCCAGGCGCAGCCTCACGCTCGGTTCGGCTTCGAAGCGGATTCGAGAACGGAGAAATTGCTGATCGACGGCAGCCGGATCACGGCGATCTCCAAAGCTCCGCGTCGGGTTTACGTTGCGCGCCGTTCAAGCAGATCGAGGGAGTCTTCGGGGGGAAGGAGTTCATCGGAGGCCAGGGGCATCACCCCAGCACCGGAATCCCGGTTTCTCCGCTCAGGCCGCGGCGGCCTTTTCATCGAAAGGGAGCGCCGGTCCGCGGAACCGGTTGAATCAGGATGCCGCCGATTCAAGGGCGTCCTCAACGGGCCGCAAAAAAAAAAGGGGGGCCCCAGGGCCAGGGTGCCGATGATTCTGGGCAAACACGCCCACCCCTTTCGATAGTCGGCCACCAGCAGGCAGCGGGCCCCCAGGAACTGGCCCAGGCGCAGATTGGGTGAGGTCGCGGTGCTGCGGTTTCACTCCACCGGGTGCCGGCTCCCCTTCCAGCACCAGCCGTCCCGCCGGGGAGGGAGTCCTTGAAGGCTGGCCAGGCCCTGGCGGGATCGCCTGCCAGGCCGGGCGGAAACCAGTCGCAGTAGTAGTGCTCCGCCTGGGCGACCCCCACCGACTGACCCAGGTGAATCAGCTCGCTGCGGGCTATCGCCCTGGGGCTTGAGCAGCACCGGATCATGCGGCCACCTCCGGCTCCAGGGCCCGCCGCCCAGGCCTGCAGGCTTGCTGTTAGGGCCATCTCGCCGCATCGCGGTCGACCCAGGCATTGAGGCTCATTGTTCTGCCCTTGGAAGGGCAGGGGACTGCTCACCGCGCGTACGCAGCACCGGCAAGAGCGGCCGCTGTCAATTCAGTGATTTTCCAGCGCCACTTGCTTGGTGCCAGCACCATAGGGGCGTGGATGCCCCAGCTGGCGGGCCGCTCATTAGCCGGGGGCCGGTGACGGGCGCAGGTTCTGGTGGATCCGCTTCCGCCAGAGCGGCCCGGGGAATCTCACCGGCCAGCCGGCCACCAGCTCACGGCCCCATCGGCGTCAGCCGCACGCGCTCAGTCAGGCCCTGGCCATCCAACCTACACGGCGGAGCACACGGCTGATCAGCCAGAGGAAAATTGCTCCTCGACCCGGTCGGGACCCATCGAGACGAAAACAGACTGCGCCAATCGGAGCGTTTGCAAAGCGCCTCGCTGCTGATCGCCTCGCCCTGCACCAGCGGCATAGAACGCCCCGCGAGAAGGGGCAGACAATCGCAGACCGGCTGGCCCGGCACGGCTGAGCGAGCGGGCTTCACTGATAAGTGCAGGGACTGCTTGGGGAATCGCTTCTCCATTCACGATTCTCTTGGATAACCGTCAGCGACGGTCGAGGATGACAGCCACCGTCTGGCTGCCCACGATCTGGCCGATGCAGGCTCTTCTGCTCGCTTCCGCCTCCGCCGGCGCGCCGGCGCCTGCTGGAGCAGGCCGCCATTCCACACCGGCTTACGCCGTCATGGACGTGACGAAGACCGCGATTGCGTCCGGGGCGCCTCAGCTGGCAGCAGAGCTACTGGTGCAAAAACGGACTGGCCAGTGCGAAAGCCGAAGCGCTGGCGGAGCCGGGAGTCGGAGTGGGAGGAGCTGTGCTGGGTTTGCGATTCCGTGCTGGTCTTTGACAGACGACGGTGTTTGCAAGGCCCCGTTCGATGGCTCGCCGATGCGAGGCCGGCGCTGGCGAAGTGATGGCGGGCCAGTGGGCGGAAGCTCCAACAACCGGCCACTGCCTGCGCCGCGGGCCGCCGTATTGCAACCACTGCAGCTGACCCAGTGAACCACCAGGGTTCAATTCGCGGCCTCAGCGACGCCGAATTGACCAGCTAATGTGGCTACAGGCGAACCATTTGCACTGCGCCGGTTGGGGTTTGCGCTGAATGGCCGCGGTGGCCTACTGGGTTGGAGCAGATTGGAAGGCTGCTCAGGCAACGTGATCGGCCTGAGGGCCTGCCGCTGTTGCGGCCTGGTTGCAAGGAAGATTCAGCCCGTCAACGAACAGGTGCTTGAAGACGTCCTGAGAAGTGCTGGTTGGGTTGAATCGCTGCTGCTCCCTGCGGCCCCTGGTTTTCCCAGCTTGGATTCGGCGTTGACAGTTGCAGTCTCCCAGCGGGAAGGGCCACGGCCCCGTTGCGGTTGCCTGTCGATCTGGGCGGGCCTTGAGGGACATTGTTGGCGTCCGCATCACCAGCCGTCCATCCCGTTGAAGAAGCTGTATCGCCCGTTCCCCATTCACTGAGTCCACGTTGTAGGCGGTCCCATTTGGACGTTCGCGCCGATTGAGCTTGGCAGGAGCCTCGAAAAGGCCACGGTTTGCCCCGGGCGAACTCACAGGAGCGGTTGGCCTTGGGCGGATTGCTGCGAGCCGTTTTCCCAGGGCTTCCGTTGCTGCCGAACAGGTTGGCCTGCTGAGCGCGTTTGCTGACGTTCTTTGACCTCCCCGCCGTCATCCAGCAGGTTTGCTGCGCAAGATCGCAGACATCTCCATCGCTCAACTTGAACTGATTCGAAGCGCCTGTTTGCCCGACTGAGTGGAAACTCAGTTCACGCTCGGCGTAGCTGCCGAAAAATTTCGCGGGTGAGCGCCAAAGAAAACACCTTGGGCGGTTTGTAGCACCTTTCCTGGCATGCAGATCGCCAGACCACGCTTGGCGGGGAAAATCGATCGTGCTGGCTCTAAGAGCCAACAGGCAGAAGGCCAAGGGGACAGGCCGCATAGGCGAAAGGACGCGGCCGGTGAATGGATTGGAGAGGCACGGAGACACAGCGTTGATCTTCAACGTAGGAACGATCGATCGACAAAACCTGTCCCAACTGTTTTCTCTCAAGGCGAGGTGATGACAAAGGCTGGTTCTGGTTCTGCCTGGACCTCTGGTCTGTTCTTTGCCCATTTGAAAAAACCCCCGCAAATGCGGGGGTAAGGGGGTGAATGGAACCGCTGAACGGAGATGGAAACCGGAAGCGTTGGGATGGTCTGCGAGATCAGTCGAGAATCAGGCATTGGCCAGGGTGGGCTCGGCCCTTGCGGTCGATCCCTTTCTCGAAACGGCCGCTGCGGCGCGGGCTCGGCCGCAAGCCAGAGGTGACCGACCAGAAAGAAGAAGGCCAGGAATTGAAACTGGGTGGCAAGAGAGGCCACTGACGCACGGTTCACGAAGTTCACCGAGTTGGGCTCGGTGATGATGCCGCCCACGGAAGTTGAGGGAGGGCGTTCGGAGCGTGGGTCAGTATTCAGCCGCCGGCGCACTTTGCCAGGCTGAAATGTCGTTCTGGAGCTTGTCGAGGCTGAGGCATTCGGGCCACGCAGAGGCTCGAGCCGAGGGGGCCGCGGAAGTCCCAGAACGCATGGTTTCACCACGAAGATGATTTCACCGGTGGGGAGCGCATCAGGTACTTACCCGGCCGGTGGGGCCCATGCCGAACCGATGTGGGCACGAGGCGTTGGTTCACGCAACCAGGAAGGTGAAGCTCTGGGCCTGCGAAGACTCGGCATGGTGGGCCGTAGAACTCGGTAGGGATAGGCGGTTGTTGTGAACCAGATGAGTGGAAGCGATGAAGCTCATTCAGGCTCAAGGCGCGAGGCTGTAGCTCAGGTAGGCCTCGCCCGTTCCAGATGAAGGCACGACGCACCAGCCGAAGGGCTTGTTGATCACATGCCTGATGCCACCGAAGAGGGGAAGATGCAGATCAGGCCGGAACCAGATGTGGCCACCGATGATGTCTTCCATTGAATTTGACACCGATGATCCAGCCCTCGCCACAAACGGAGCGGCGGTGAGATAGCGAAGATCACGGCAGGGCTCAGGTGGGGTTTGGTGATTTCTTGCGCACGTCACCACCACCCGGGTGCCCAAGGTGTTCGTAGGACACCGCCGGAGAACATGGCCTTGAAGACCAGTCAGCAAGGCGCCGACGCCCAGCAGGATCAGGGTGATAACCAATTGATTTGTTGGTCATCTGGTTCTTGTCACCGCCAGTCCTGGGAGAAGAGGGAGGAATGTTTCTCCAAACACTTCAGGGCCACGCAGGGCGTGATTTTAAAAAAAAAAAGGGGGGGGCGGGCCCGAAAGGGGGGCCCCAAGGGGCAAAAAACGGGGGGGGGCGCGGGGAAAGGGGGGCTGATCAAGGTGCAGAACACCGACCACAAAGAAGGGATAGAGGCTGGTGGACTCGCCGCCGGGGGCCGGACGCCGTAGCCAAGGGTGGCGGACGTTGCTGGTGACAGGATCAAGGCCTGCTCGCATACATCGCTTATCGAGGCTGTAGTGGACTCACCTCGCAAACAGCATCATCGCCCTGCCCAGAACACCATCAGGCCGGCGTGGGCCACCGTGGGCACCCAGCAGTCGGCCGGAGAGTGATCAGGCGGGCATTTGCCTGCCCACCAGGCGTAGGCCGGTGGAGTCAAGGATCCTGGTGCGCCAACGGCAACAAGGGAAAGGATTAGGAGAGCGTTACCACCGGTGGAGGAACCTCTTCAGGGAAGGACGAAGTTTTCCATGGGGCTGGTCTGCCGGTGCCATCCAGGCACGCAGGCTTCATTCAAGAAGAATGTTTCTTCGTGTAGAAGGTCTCGAAATTCCGGGTCTTCAGCCGCCCGGATTCTTCCTGGCTCCAAAGTTTCATTTACGCACGCAGGTTCAGCGGCCAGGCCAATGATGCCGATTTGCTTTGCTGGTCCACAGGGCCCAATCACAGGCACGAATCAACATGAAGGAAGTGCAGGCAGCGCTTGTTGGGAGAACCGAATCCCGAAGATCTGGTCCAGAACGGTTGGCCGTCACCATCGAGTAGTCTTCCTCTTCCTGCGGTCGGCTCAAACGCCTGAAGGTGTTCGACTGATCGGATCTCAAAACAGCGGTGTTCTCCACGTGGCGCCGGGCGATGGCGCACAAGCAGCGCACCGCCCAGAATCCCTGCCACGCGCCCATTCATGTTGGGAAGGGTTCAGGGTCCAGTTGTGGAAGCCCTGCAGGAACAGCAGGAAACGGAGGATCGCCGCCACAACCGAAGCTCGGGCGCGAAGACCAAGCTTGCTCTGACCCAGTGGGTGATAGGAAGACGCTCACGAAACACCGCGATCGGGGCCGGAGAAGGGCATTCCGCGTTGTTAGGGGCGGATGCCCACCAGGGCGAGCAATCTCGAAACTGACGCAGGCAATGAGGGCCCCGATCAGCGAGAAAGCGCCGTGCGCGCCACGAATGGCCCAGAGGCCACCCAGCTGCACCAGCGCACAAAAATCGCCCTGGGTTCCGGGCCCCGGAGCAGCAACCAGGGCTTTGTGGCCCATCGCATCGGCCGGGGGTGCTCACCGCTGCGGTGAGAAATTGCAGCCTTCCAGGTAGCTGCTGGCGATCCCGGTGGCGGTACCACGAGGTTCGCGAAGGTTGGTGCCGGTCAGCCAGCCGCCCAGGGCCAGGTAGGCCGTGGGAAACAAGCAAGGCAGGCCGGACCCAGGCCCACCAAAAACGGAAACGGTCGCGCTTGAGCCAGTCATCGAGACGTCAAAACCATCCCGGGCTGCTGGCGCGCGCCCTAGAGCAATCGTCATGTGGTGCATAGGCAGGTCGGAAAACCGCTGTCGATGAAATTACCGGCGATGGTTTAACAATCTGGGGAGGTGGTAGCGCGGGGACCTTGCAACGGCCTGACATCGCGCCTGCAAGCCAGGGTTTTAGGTATTTCTTCCCATTCAGGCGCCCGATCCGCTGCGGCCCCGCCCCGCAGGGCTGCGGCCGGGAAGGCGAGATGCAGGCTCCGCCCTGCTGGCGTTCCCCCAGGCTTCGGTCTCCTTCCTCGGCCAGCCTCGCCGCCCGGCCCACCGGCTGGCCAATTCCTTCCCAGGTTGCTCGATCGCGGTGCTGGGCTCCCGGCGGCCCTCGAATTGTTGTCGCCCTGGCTGTGTACAGGCCGGCGAGCGGTTTCCTGCTCGCCAGCCTCTCCAGCAAGCTGGGGATCGACCTTGATGCCGATCGGCCACCCCGCTGCCTCGTTCTGGGTTCCCCAAGCGGCTTAGTGATGGGGGGCCTACGGGATGCGGGCGCTGTTTGCTCTCCACTACCTCTGGGGTGTGATCGTATCGATTCGGCCCGGCAGGCAACGTTTCGATCAGACCAAAGTGGCACCGCCACCATTCAGTCGGCCGGGGCTTTCGCCAGTGGATTCGCTTCGACCTGCCCCTGCGCGACATCCAGGCGGTCAAGGTGGATTGGTGCGCGGATGGGGATCAATTCCCCTACCGCCGGCCTGGCTCTGCGCTTTGCAGGGCCGCCGCGATCTACCCCGTGACCCGGATCGGCGAACCCCTTTCCCCTGGCCGGAAAACTCGAGCAGAGCCGGTGCTGAGCTGGCTCGTTTTCCTTCAAAAGGTGCGCCCCTGGAGGGGCGTCTGAAATCCAATGGCGATCTCTTTTTCCCCGCGTTTCTTGCTCGTCGGCTTGCTGCTGTTCTCGCCCTTGGGGCTCACGGCCTGCGCAGGCCGATCCGGTCAAAGGCTTCCCATCGGCTGCGAAGCCGGCAACCAGCCCCTGCCTGAGCGGGCCAGGGGCCCTGGTGGCTCTGCAGACCAGCGCGGCGAGGTGCAGGTTCACTCGACGGTTGAGGCGGCGCCGCTGACAAGCAGGCAAACTTCGTTGATCTGGTGCGACGGGGCACCTACCAAAACCAACACCGTGTTTCACCGGGTGGTGGCGCGAACCTTCCGCCCTTTCGTTGGTGCCAGGGCGGCGATTCCCAGAGTGCCGATTGCCAAAGGTGCCGGCCAACCTGTTACCGGAAACCGGCCAGTTTTTTGAATTCCCACCAGGCGGCCAGGGCCCGCTTCGTTGCCGCTTGGAGATCGACACTCAAAGGCCGAGGCGGAAAACCCCGCTACGGCCAGGAGCTGACCAATCCCGCTTGGGAGCTGGGCAGCTTGCGGCCTGCAACATGAACGCGGGAGCGATCGCCATGTGGCCCGCTCGGCTGATCCAATTCGGGCCAGCCGCCCAGTTTCTATATCGCGCCCTCCAAACCCTGGTGGAAGCTCGATTTGGCCCGCTTATGGCCGGTGTTCGGCCCGTGTTGGTCAGGGCCTGGAGGTTGGTGGGGAACAAAGATTTCCCGCCCAGGGGGCGGGGGACCAAAGCTGGTCAAAGGCCCACCGTTTTTTGGCTGGGGAGGGCGGGCGAAGCTGGTGGGGGGGAGCGGGGGGCAAAAAAAAAGGGGCCCCCCTTTTTTGGAGGGGGGAAAGGGGAAAAAAAAAAAGGGGCGGGGAAGCCCCTTCAAGGCCCGGGCACCCGCTTATCTCCCTT
>Ga0163217_1040915_pt1 | contig 12584 bp, 14 predicted proteins | sample SynspAceP_FD_185933 | JGI IMG/M metagenome (GOLD analysis project Ga0163217, IMG submission 185933) | Saline lake microbial communities from Ace Lake in Antarctica - Synechococcus sp. Ace-P (PacBio error correction) | ecosystem: Environmental > Aquatic > Non-marine Saline and Alkaline > Saline ... | reverse complement strand
CATGCTTTCCCCTTCGATGGTATAGCGGGTAATTGCAACATTATAAATTACAGGTTTTATGGTACAATTTGATTGGGTAATAACAAAAAATTGCTCAAATCCAGCCCCATCGCTTACTGAGGCGTGAAAAGAGTCCCCGTGTAGAAAAGCCCAAAGGGTCCTTCTCCTCAAAATAGCTCGTAGACCAAAGACATCCTCATGATAGGTAGGATATCGGTCCTAGCCTTATAGGTTAATTCCGTTATAATCTGCAGCAAAATACCGCTCTTCCAATACCTTTTTTTAATCAAAATAAGGTTTATCTGAATTTTCAATCCAATCATAACTTTGCTTACGTACCATTTCGCATAGGGTTCCAATCCCATGGGGCCAAGTGGTAAAATCCCCGCCCTTTTTCAGTATCATGCTGAAATTCCGCTGCTTCTTGTTTGCCTTTGGCCGTGGCAACAGGGAATAAAGATCCACATAAATAATTATCACATCATCTGGCTTTGGCCATGGTATTTTAGCAGACTCATCAGCACATAATTTGGCAATCCCAATAACGCTTCCTTTTTACGACGTATTCCCGCAATTTCGTAATAATGGCCTTGTATCATGAGCGGAAACCATCCGTCCTGTACCAGCCGCATTAAATAACTTCTCCCTAATCACTCTTTTTTCCAACGCTGTAACAACAATGTGTTGGGTTAGATTCTGAAAGGGTATTTTCCAACCCTTCATCTTCTCCCATTTTTAAGGATTTGCAGCTCAGATCCGAAATCCCGGCTAGCCTCCAATTTATTCATAAACAATAAGGCTCCGGCATTTATTGCCTCCAAAGAGCGGGTTTTATTGAAGTATGCTCAGTGTAGCCAAGCGAGAATAAAGCTTTTTAAAATTCCTTGCATCTGCCCAATAAGTGCTCCAGCAATGTTTCGGAAATCTTCAAAAAAATAGTTTTCCAATAATTTCAAGGATTCGCATCCAAGTCTAATTAAACTTTTTTTTACTGTGTAAGGTTCTTACCGCTGAAAACAATTTTTAGTAGATAAATGGCATCACTAAGTTCCGAGAATTAGCCATTTCTTCTTGTACGGCCCTTGCTGCAAGGTATCATTGGTATGTGCACCTGTAAAGAGCAGAAAAAACGTTTTGAACCCGCTCTAATAAAAAACTGCCACTTTTTTCCCAAAGCCAGTATGGTATTTCAAAAGTAGGCCGCTTCGGTCTCATTGCAATGTTTTCAAGGCTTTACTCTTTTTCTTCCATTCCTTGCATTAATGGCATCTTGGAAATGACCGTTTTAATTTTGTAAAATCGGCACACCAATTATGGTAAATTACTTTCAGGCAAGCAAGGGATTATTAATGTAATCATAGCGTTTTGAGATGTTGAAATTATTATTTATTGGGAATCCTACAGCGCGGAAAATATAATTATTTAATAAGTATAATGAACAAACATTTTTCATATATCGGCAAATTTATTTGTGATGCAAAAGAATCAAACTTGGCAGAATTTTATTTCCTTGCACTCCAATAAATTCTATTTTCGAACAAAGCCTTCATAACTCTAAACCATACTCGCAATTAAACTGAAGAAGTTACGAATATGCATAAAAAAACCGTATCAGAATAAGTTATTAACAAATTGATCAAGTTTTTAAGAATTATTCATCAAAGTTCAATATCATTTTCTCTTGTTTCCCGTCTGCAAGGGTTTACGTTTTATTACTGTTTTTTGGTAAATTGCCTCAGAAATATACATAATAACCGGTTCTTTTCAATTTTCCATCCATCATTGCCTTCAAATACCATTTTCCTTACTGGCATTAGGTAGTATAATATTATCAAAATCTTCAAATGCTTTAACAATGAACCTTCAGGAGTGTAAGAGGCTATTTAATTCCCCATTACTTGCTTTGAAAATAACTTCGAAAGTACTAATGGACTCTTTATCATATTTAGATAATGAGGCCTTACATCAAAGTTCTGCAACTCTATATTGCAATTCCTGAACCACTTCCGAGTCTGTCCATCTGTTACCTTTCTCAGATAATCAGATTAGCAGATGAACTTTAAATAGCATTCCAAGGATACAGCTGTAATTCCGTCACTCTTCCTGTGCAAAAGGCCATGCTGGCAAGTCCCAAAAAAATCAATAGTTACAAAAATGTTTCATGATAGGTGGTTTTAAACTGTATAATTCGTTGAAACCCTAAAGAGATATAATTACGTTGTAATCAATTACATAAACAATATATAACACTTTCCTTACCAACTATTATTTGAATACTTTAAATGAATGTGTAAAAACCCTTACAGCTATGTTATTTAAAAGGAACAATAGATCACTAAATCGCAATTGGCCTTAATCGGAACAGTAAGTGGTGTACTGGGAAACTGTCATTTTTTTTATACAAATTCAAAAATATCTGGTATCCTGTCTATATGGTCCAACAATGGTTCGGCCTCCACGTAACCAAGTCATTTCCACTTCGTTGGTTTTTATAAGATTTTTGAAGCCAATTGAATATGCCTTCCTATTTTTGCACTTATGGACAGTAATAAAGTGAACATTAAAACCAGGCAGGACTACCGACCGAACCTTCCCTGTTACTGTTTTTGCAAGTGCGGAGGCTTTCTTGAAAACACCCTGTCTATTATTGGCCATTTCACAATTGTAAACGCCATTAAGCCCATACGTAACAATAGGCGGACGGTCTGTAAAAATTATCATCAATTGCTCCAGCTTTCTTTAGAGGAATCGTTTATGCTCCAAAATAATAATAACCATTGCGCCTCCCTTAAATAGACATATCTTTCCAGGAATAAAGATCGTATTGCTTTGAGTTCCTTCTTCAGCTTTCTCCTCCGATTACAAGCAAAAATATACTGAAGCCCTAATGCAAATAGCATCCATAGGAGGACTTCCAGAATAAGCCTATTTAATCTGATAAGGCATTACGCATATTTACCATTCTTAAGGTAATAAATCAACAAATAATATTCTCGATCAATTATCGCACCAAGACTAGAAATTATTGTCTGCTACGTATTGCCTCAACGGCCTCAAAGTCCCATTCAAAAATAGAATTTTCCAAACATACAATTGAATCTGACAATCCGAGATTGTCATCATCAATTTTTGAAGCTTTTCCAAAAAATTATTTGGCATTTCACGCTTCCTGCTCACCATACAATGCCCCAAACACTCCACCAGTAACATAAATATCGGCGAGCCGAGGTAGGTTCTATGAAGGTTGACATCCAAGTTCCAAGCCTTCTTCATATAAACGAAAATAGGCATTTTTAAATGATGTCTGATTAGTATTTGTGTTTTGATATTGGCCAAGAGATAATAAATTATAGGCTTCTTTCATTTTGTGTTGGGTTAAGCCCTTGAAGCATCATTAATCCTGGATCCGTAAGTTTACAAAATCATTATGTTGCAACATTTCCGCAACCTTAGATTGGAATTTCGAATATTTCATCGCTTTCATTCACCAGAATAAGAAAACCGACATAGTAGTTTATTTAAAGTCCATCGTTTAATGAAGATTTATTTAAAATTGATTACCCTGTTTGAAGTTTCCTTCCAAGAATGTAAATACACCATTAAGGTTTTCCAATTCGCATACTTTTTTCACTGTTCTGAATTGGAGGGACTGGAAGTAAAAGAACTACTCTATCCATTCCTTTAATTCTGAAAAATTCTGCTAATCACAAGCATTCGTCATCCCATCGCTTATGTATTTCCAATTTGGGCGTCTCCACTCCAATTTAGGGGGGTAAAAAAAAAAAAAATTTTTAAAAAAACCCCCAATTTTTTTTTTAAATTTTTGAAAAAAACCCCCTTTTGTATGTGGTGGATGGTAAGGAAGAAATTGCTAGAAGTATTATTGAGAATTTGTCCAAATACTATTATACTGAAATAGCTAATTAGAATTATTAGAAAGAAAATCCCGAAAGCTACGTAAGCATTCATTTTTTGTTACCAGTTTTTAACCCTTGGGCGTACTTGCTCCAAGTGCTCGGCAATTTTACTTCGCCGGGCGTAAGCCAGAAATACTCCCTTAAAACAAGTATTAAAATAAGTGGAGACTGTGGAAAAACCTACAGAAAAGCGATTTCCGAAAACTGTGCCAAAATCTTTTTTGGGAGGCAACTCGATTGACCTTTTCAAGCTTAATTGACGAATAAAACTGCTTACGATTTACGTTTTACCATTCTTTAAACGTCTGTGCAAATGCGGAGCGACTCACTCCCAAAGATACGGGCGCTCCTTAACTCCAAATTGTTCGTTATCCAAATTATTATAAATAATTTCAGTCAATTTAGAAAGAAAACTACATTGCTCCGTACTTCTGCATTACCCATTAAAAGATTAAATTAAAAATCTGGGGAGGGAGTTAATGGCACCTTTAAAGTATACAAAAAAATAATCACTATAAAATGAACCATACTATTTCAAGTTCTCTCAATAAAATAATCCAACTCCGAAAGTGAAAAAATCGCCTGCCGTCAAAAAATTCACTAACTTTTTTATGAATCTAACCATATGTCCTATATGGACAATTTATTATTTTAAGGCCAAACAAATATTTTTGCTAGTTTTCAAAACGGCGCTATCCACCTTTAATCGTTTAGTTGGGTATTGAAAAGAAAAAAAACTTTAAAGCTATGCCGTCATGGGGAACTTTTGGTTACCAAAAATAACGGCTGCTGCCTCGATATTATAGAAATGGTGTTTACGAACTCCTTGGCCCAATAAAGATATACAAACTATAGCCAATTATTTTGTCTCCAAAGCTTAAAATCCATCATTCTTTAGTTACCCGTTTTTGATGTTTTGATTTACCTTAAACAAATTATTGGGATCATACTGTTTTTTAATTCGCGCCAAACGCTTGTAGTTATTCTTATAACATTGCCAGACCGAATCTTGTCCCTCATCCATCATAAAATTAGGAATAGCACCTCCAGAGAATGGGATGCAGTGCATTATAATAATCCTTGCCACCAATTGTTGAGTTTTAGTCAGCAGTTGGCAGGATTTCGAGGATCTACCCCTACAATAACACCTTGCGTATGGCTTAGCCTATAGGCCCAGTGCGTTAGTCGGTGATGTCCCAACGCCTGTACGTCGGCACCACTGAATGGTATAAAGCAGGCGGAAAGCGGCGTTCGGAATTTGAAACCATAGTTTCCCAAAGGGCCCGCCCTTAACTTCCGTTCCGAAGGGAGTCAAAAAAGCGGCCTCCAAGACCATGGCCAGTCCAGGCATTTAAACATTCAAACAGGGGGGGATGTGAGGATATGCAGTGCCACCCACCAATGGTGAAACAAGGGGGGGTGTCGAGGAACGGGCGAAAGAATTGCGGCAAAAGGGGTCCGGCGATGGGCCAGGAACACCAGACAAGTTCCACAATTGCTGAGTGCAACATGGCGGAAAGGTGGCCCGAAGAACCAGGGTGTGCAAGAACCCAGTGAAATCGGCCGTGGATTTAGGAATGAAATGCAGTCAGTACCAAGCCAGTAGTGGCCTCAGTGTCGAGGGGCCAAAGGCTAGGGCCTCCCAACGGTGACAGGGGGAAGGGGGCGGGAAAAGGGAAAAGAGGTACCAAGACCAAAAAGGACCGCCCCCGCCCCGAAGGGCCAAAAAAAGCAGGAGGCGGGGGCAGGCACGGTTGGCAAAGGAACCCAGCGGCCAATACCAGAGTCGGCCTCAAATTAGATGGGCGAGGTAAGGGCCGAGGTCCGAGGGAATAAAACCGACGCCCCACCCAGGCGGGAGGCCCGCCGACACCGGGGAAAAGCAGACACGAAGGCCCAATTCCAAAGCAGGGAGCGGAGCAACTAGCAGAGACGGAGCCGAGAGGACGTGTGGTAGAATCAGCAGTAGACCGTAAGGAGAGATTGGAAAAAAATGCGGTGATAGATCCAAGTCGGAGTTATATTGGCTGGAGTTTTGTGGATTGGAAGGTTATTGGGAAAATGCCAGCTTTGAAGATTGCATCGAGAACGCGTCAGGGACAGATGTTTACTGATTAGCGGGGTGTAGGTAAACCTTGAATCTAGATTGCTGGAAAAAATAAGGAGCGGGTAACCTTTTCGATGAATTGAATGTACACGCCGTCCATGTTATACAACTGAAGACTAGGAAAGGCAGCACGACATGTTGTAAATCGATGTAGCCCGAATTGTTGGAGCGAGGGAAGTGTTTGAGAATCTACGGGTTGAAGTACTACGCGACTTTATGGATTGGGTTACCGTAGGAGAAAGCTTAAAGTACGCATGGAGAATGCAAGGAATCGGAAAGGCGTGGATTGTAACGTGATACTGGTTAGTTAGGTTAAGAAGATTGCCGAGAGCCGAAATGACCAGTTGAAGGCAACAAATTAGATTAGTTTAGGTTTGGTGTGGTACCCAGGAGAATAGCGCCCAAGGAGGGGTAGGGGGATTAGTGTTGTTGGACCGAGATTAGTAATATACCCGTTTACGGAACCTCTGGTTCAGATTTACTTGGAGGAGTGGGAGAATTGGGTGTTTGGCATATACTGGAGGGTGGGAGGCGACACTGGTATTTAAAACAGGGATATGGATTGTGGGCGAGCGTATTTGTTGCCGATGCCAACGGCAGTGTGCACAGTTAAGGGATGCTGGCTTAAAGGATCGTGGAGTTCGGTGGGTTAAGAAAAAGTTTATGCCGGCTTGGGATGCCGAGGTATTCAGGCCGGACTGAAGGCTTTGAAGAGATGCCTTGCCGATGTTGGTTGGACGGTGCTGGTCAGATGTCATTGAACGGCAGAGTATTTTGGGGAAGAGGTGATCCACACAGATCGGCGCAATGGCGGGAATTTAGCCAGTCACCAGGCTGAATGTCCCGAGTATTTGGTATATTTGAATTGGCCGAAGGTAAGAGTGTAGGTAGTGTTGTTAATAAATTTAGAAGTATTAAAATTAGTTGGATGTTGAATCTATGAGAAGTTTCGCCCGAGGCCTGGCCCTGCGGTGGTAGCGTAATGTTGGTATGTTTGTGGGTATGTTGAGCGAACAGTATTTCATGAAAGCCATAGAAAAAGCTGTGCGTTTTGTATTCAGTTTTTGGGTTTGTGCGCTATCAGAAGATATAGGGAGAAGAGGTGCGTTGCCTGATGAAGTTACTATACGTTCAAGGAAATTCTGTCTTGGAATAGGGAGGGAACGTTACGAGAGGGTTCAGTGTTTTGAAATCGGCGCGGGTGATGTCGACCACGGGTTCGATTTTGCTGATCGAGAAGCGGTTCGCGACGGAGGCGCTCGCTAGAAAGGGATAATGCGGAGCGAGTCAGAGAGCGATTACCAGGCAGAGAGGAAAGTGTTCAGGGCTCCACCCGAAGTGAAGAAGATTGCTTTGGGAGTAGCATTGTTGGAGGACAAGGTGGTATTATTGGGAATAGCGGTTGGGGTCAGTATTGCGAGATGAAGAGGGTAATTTAAGAAATACCTGCCAAGAACCAGGGAAATCTCATATAGCGTGGATTACATAGACTCATTACGTTCTCTTTTCTGATTACCTCGATGGCAGTGCTGCTCGAGTAGTCCATTTTAGTAAGTGCGAGTGAAGTGACAGTTACAAATCAGACGCCTGTGGGCCGTCGTTTTTGGCCGTGTGTAAATGGCAGTCTGATGGAATTTTTTTAAAGTGCCTTGTAGGGCCTTTGCCTCCGCCATCGGTATAGGAACGATTGGTAGTGTACCCGCGTCAAAAAATAAAGTTGGCCATGACGCGCTCGCATTTGAAGGTGTGATGGGTTATATGGCGGGCCTGGGTCAAGTTTCGACCGCTTAGTTGGTTCTGCCCTTAATAGGACGGATTAAGCCTGTTTTGAGGGCTGCGATGTTGCGGGCATAACCCTGGTGTTCTCCGTTAAGGAGAGAGGAGTCGGGTCCAAATGGCCCTGAGCGGATATGTAGAAAGGCATGAGGCAGTGTGCTCCACTGGGAAAGCCATTGAAGATGGTGTATGGGTTTCAGTCCACGCCGTTCCGTGGTAAATTGTGTACGAAGGGAGTCGGTTTTGGGTGTTCTGGTCCGTGTACCAAAGGTAGGTTTTCAGCCCGAGGCAGGTTAGTTAGTGCGGGCTCCATTGTAAGGTAGAATAATACCCGAATATCCGGATGCATAGCGACGCGCCCAGCGGGCAGTTTTTGTTCAACTGCGCCGATGTGGGTGGGGTCACGATGTGTAAGTCCGGATATCGTTGAAAAGGACTTGAGGGCTTTCCAAATGTCGCGCGTGGCCTTGCGCAGGTTCGAGAGTGCACTGCCCATGTTGTCGGGTCGATAGATTGGGCATGGCGGATAAGCCACCGAATAATTGTTTACGTTGGGCAGGTTTCGAGGCATCTACCATTTCTTGAGCCCTCGGTTGGGGCGAGTTGATGACCAGAGGCTTTTTTCACGAAGAAGTGTACCATGGTTGTTTGCCCGTCGGTTGGGGCTGACGCCGTTATCCAGCCTATGCTTTGTGCAAGTCGGCGGTTGTGGGAGATGGACGGATAAAACGGCAGTCGATATCGGGGTTGTTCTGTGATGTTGGGTCGAAAATGGTATCAGTAATTATAGACGAATTCGTTTTGCGGGGAATGTTGCGGATAGCTGGCACGGCCAAGGCGAGCCACTGTGGAGTGGGGTAGCCAGCGTGGTAGGTTAACGCAAGCGGAACTTGCTCTGCTGTACAGATGGTCCAGTGGCTTTAGCGGCGAGCTCGTGAACCGTAACTGTCCGGGACGCCATTTATGCAACCCTTAAGAAGTAGGTCCGTTCATGAGGGTTGCGCTGAGAGCGTGCAAAAAGCTGTTTTGTGTGGACGTATATAAAATTGGTAAAGACGTAATAGCTTGAAACGAGTCCCAATGTGTTCCCAAAAATCTCTTCTAGAAGCCGCATTAGTAATCGCGTGATTTGGTGTGTCTAGGAAAATGAGTAAAATGAGAGGTATGCGTGGCCGAGAGTGTAACTATAGTGTTTTGGTTCAGTAATGATCGAGATAACAGGAGAATCGGTGTTCAAGTAATATGGGAGGGATTAGTCGTTAAGCCTGGGGTTCGCAGTAACAGCTGTTAACCGGTTATAGTTCACCTTGAGGCGTTTTTGATTGTTTTTGATTTGGGCTGTAAAGGTGAGAGAAGTTCCCATAGGAAACCTGTAATACTGAAGAACATTGGGCTAGCAAAAGCAGCGTGTGAGGTTTATTGCGAGTACAGGGCATTACGGCGTTAAGGAGCGCTATATTCGGTCGATTGATGTTTTTTTTAACTCGCGGGTATGGAGGTGCCTGATACGGTGTTTAAAGAGTTTGATAGATGGCCTAAGCATCTGTAGAGAAGCCTGGAATTCATCTCGGGCAATTTCGGTGCAGGGTGAAATCCGATCTGATGAGCGGAGCATTTCACCGGAATTTTAATTTTGCTGGTGAATGATGTATTCGGCGCAAGGGCATATTCACTTGCTGGTGAAATGATTCGCTTTGGACATAGGAGGTAACGATCATGAAAACAGTCGGCGCAGATTGTCGACGCTTAAGAAAGCTCCGGTTTTTATCAAGTGATCTGCAGGTTTATATAGGTGAGCATCTTTGGTGAATTCTGTTCGCAAAGTTTGTGTGTGGAGAGTAGAGTCAAATAGGCTAGTTTTGTGTAGATGTTCGCTGTTTTATGCAGTAGTTCCAGAAAAGCTGGCAGTTGAAAGACTGGGCTGATCAAGGTTAACGAGAGCCGTTGTCCATGGATCCTGGATTCCTGCAAAATCAGGTGGATATGTAAAGGCGGTATCGCAGTATGGCCGGTGCTGAGTCGCAAAGTCGGTTGCTGTAATTATTATGCCCCAGGGGCGCGAGATTGAGTTGTTAGATTGGAAGAGGAGTAAGGGAAAGGGCTGTCTTGTGAGAACCATTCGGGTTCCGTTGCAGTGGAGAAAAAAACGGCATTTGCATATGTCTTTAGAAGAAATGGAATCAGGTAAACTTTAAAGAAGAGGACAAAGACTTGTGGGGGTTTAATGCTAGAAAGAGATGGACAGAACTGTTGGAGAGGGAGGTAACAAGAAAGATGGCTACCGTTAGAAGGAAGGTAGGCAGACTGTCATGATAGTTGAGATACACTGACTAAGCCTTTGACCTTCATGTTATTAAAGACCCAATTCCAAGAAGAAGTTGTGTTTTTGAACCGGGCGTTGTTTCATTTCTGATATTCCCAGGTTGTTCTGCTGTAGTTTGCAAGAAGGTTTAGTTAATCTCTGAGTACTTGGCATTTGTAGGCTAAGTTGTTTAAGGGTTAAAAGACTAGGTAAAATACCCGATGTAACACATCAGATTATTTGGCCCATTAAGTTAAGCCTTTAAAAGAGTACATAAAGGACCCATTGTTTTGATACGCACAGAGAATAAGCGGGTGGACACGCAATGAACTTTGCACGCAGAATTTAATCTGGAAACAAAAGAATATAAAAATGTGAGCACCGAAATATCAAAAAGAAAGTTATTCAACGCTTTGTCCAATAGGAAGCATGCTAGCCAAGGAATTCGGGATGCCACTAAAAAGAGTGATCGGATGCCGGATGATGAATGTTCATTTGGAAACGGGCACATTTATCCGCGAGCTCGTTAGTGGTTGGTGTGAAGACAGTGGCGGATTTTATAGAGGGTGCGGATAAGGAGAGTTAGGCAAGCCTTAACCTGTGCTTGTGGGGCGCACGGGTAAAATTGGAGTACGCGAGGTCCATTTGTGTACTGGAGTTGAGGTATGAAGGCGTCCGATGACGCAAGATGGATTCGCCGTATATGTATGTCCATGATGGGAAAGATGGTAAAGCAATTGCCTGCGGATGTGAATAGAGAAGTGTTGTCGCAAGATTGTTAGTGGAATTACGAGAGCAGCGGTTTGGTAATGCTGGACAGATGAGTAGAGTGTTCGAGTTGGGCCTGCGAAGGCGAGAGGCGCGTGATATGCGCTTTTGGGGAGAGGTATGATGGACGCGTCAGGCGGCTGTTGATTGTAGTAGACAGTATGGTCGTATTGGAGAGTTGTTTCGATCAGAAAAGAGGGCGGAAGCGCTGATTGCAGAAAAGATTCGGAGTAGATTACGGAAGAATACGGCTGTGATGGCTATATGGCGGCATTTGGTTACGAGAAAGGGAGAGGAAGCCCGCTTGTTGCCAGAGGATCGAGAGGAACAGAAGAGATGATAGTTACTTGGTGTGTAGTACATAAGACAAATGAAAGAAAAAATTTGGAAGGCAAGTAGGATATTGAAGAGAGAACCGTTCCGCGATCGAGGGATGTGAAAAATCACGTAGCAAGACGTAGAATAGCATACGGCGAAAGCAATTGGGTAAAGACATTGTAGGTAGGAGATAGAAGCCCAATTCTGGGTAAACGCACAGCAGGGATTATGAAAGTACGAGCCGGAGATGCCTGGAAGGGCGATGATGTGGAGAAAATAGTGGTTGGGATGTACGAAGGGATTGTAAAGAAGTTGGAGAAGATGTTGACGCTGTTGTGAAGGTTGGGGACGAAGTTGGTATGCGGTGGCGATTTACGAAGGACAAGGAGTGTATGGCGACCAGTAGGTCAAGATGGTGGTAGAGTGAGCGTATTGCGGGCAAGAAAAAGACCGTTCTGAGGGTTGCTGTAGCAGGAAGCGAGCGTGCTTAGCCATTGACCTCACTGTACTGCTGAAATGTTGTTTGATAGTTAGGGAATGGTGCTAAAAATGGATGCCAGTGAAATCAGATTCTAGTGAATTGGTGCAGGCAGGGGTTGGTGGTTGGGTTGCTATTTTAGTTAGCGACGTAGGCAAGGAAACTTAGCGCAAAGATTGGAAGCGGTTATTGGAAGCGGCTTCTCGTTGAAGAAAGAACTAGCAGAGATTGGTTAAGGAAGTTTTGGGTGCGGGAGTGCAGTAATTAATTCACAGGAAACAGAAGCGTGAGTGGGAGGATTGTGAGAAAGTAAATCTACTGCGGTCCTGAATATGATAGTTGGAGGTTTGAAGCTACCGGAGCAAATGGCGGAGGGAGAGTTGTTAAAGTGATGAAAACCACGAAGGTAAATGTTCGGTTGTTCATTGGATGATCCGAGAGAGTCGTGGTTAATGTGGATGCCCTTTAAAAGTGTAAAAGCTGGTGGGTTCGTCACGTACGAGATTTATGGTTTAACAGCGCTCTGATGTTCCAGACGGGATGATGAATGAAGTCGCAGCACAACATCTTAAGATGAGGGTTTCTGGAAGAATTGGGATTAGACAAGCGGAACAATTGAAACCACTGTTGGAAAACTTGGAACCATTAAGAGCGCAGAGAAGTGAGTGGGTTAGAAAGCGCCGGCATGCTTTTTTGAAAACAGAGGAAAGCTAGAAGGGTGGTTAAAAATTGGTGGTTTGGGAAGGATTTTTAGAGGCTCAAAATGAGGTCGGAAAATTTTAAGTTTATAAAGAAAAGGAAAGAAATACACTTAATATTGGGCTTGATGAGAGCAGCGAATATATACTGTGAGCGTTACGGCTAATGCACGAGGTAGAATACCGGAATTTGGTGATTGCTGTTGAGGCTACCTCCCGA
>Ga0163217_1043473_pt1 | contig 12585 bp, 17 predicted proteins | sample SynspAceP_FD_185933 | JGI IMG/M metagenome (GOLD analysis project Ga0163217, IMG submission 185933) | Saline lake microbial communities from Ace Lake in Antarctica - Synechococcus sp. Ace-P (PacBio error correction) | ecosystem: Environmental > Aquatic > Non-marine Saline and Alkaline > Saline ... | reverse complement strand
AGGATGCGCCACGTCGCTCCGTCCGCGCCGCGGTCATCGAGCGGAACCGGAAACCACAGGCCGCCGTCCGGAAGGCTGGATTCCCATCGTCCGGTGATGGCCGCACACCCTGGTGGAGCTGGTCCCGAGCCGCCCAGCAAGACCTGCGCTGCAGGTCATCGGTCTCCATTTGCCGGCACCTTGCCCCGCGACCGGTCGGCGACGCCCTGCGCTACTGCTGCTTGCGCTCCGGCCTACACCCTTTGCGCAGCCGACCCCGACGCCGCAAGCACTCCAATTCACCTGCCGTGCCGGCGCCACTGCGGCTGGACGCTGTTTCTGCGCGACGCCCCTGCTGACGGCCTGGCCGGACCGGCCTGGGAGCTTCAGGTCGATGACGTGGCGCGACGGGTCTGCTTCACCAGCAAACCGAGCCGCTGCCATGACGCTGCCTCCATTTCCATACCGACCTCCGCACCCGCCTGCTGAGAAGTCGCCGCAGCGACCTGGCTGCTGCTGGTTCAGCGCGGCCTGGTCTGTCAATCACGGTCGCCTGTCCCGCTTGCGAGGACGTGGCCGCCATGGGCCGCCGGCCATCGAGGTCGCGTTGCTCGATTGGCCGCCTTCACCGAACGGGAGCTGCGACGGACCAGCCCACCGGGCACCGCCCGAAGCGCTGACCCAGGCCAGGCCTCATCTGATTCGCCAGGCCCTGAGGAACCGGTTTGCCCGTCTCGAACAACGGACACGCGCCGGCGCCGCGACATCGTGAACTGCAAAGCGCCTGGCATCAGTATCGAAGCCGCGCCTGCAACGGAAGCCCGGCCGCACCCGGCACCGCCACCGCACGGCACGTTCGCCGCCGCCGGCCCCAGCCCCCCCGTCCCCACGACCGTCGAACCACCCTTCGGCTGCTGGACATCGAGCTGCGCGCGGTGAAGCGCTTCCTGTCGATTGCACCCGGCCGACTCCGTCGCTCGCGTCGGGTCCGGCGTGCTGCGTCCCGCGAAACCGAGGGTGGCTGGCAAGCCTCGAATCCCTCGACGGGCGACGCGACCTTGTCTTGTTTCAACGGGCCAGGAGCGGCTTTGAGCGTTGCATGGCCGTAGGAGGTCTTCGTAAGCCGGGGTTCGTTCGTTTCTTTTCTGCCTCGCCGTGGCGTCGATGGCGTCGCGGTCCGCCGTTCGCACAGAACGCGCCGGCCGCCGATTCCGCATCGTCCAGGAGCCGCGACAGGGCGGCATCGACGCCGATCTCGACGAAGCCTGGCGCGGATTGGGACTGCAAAACCGAAGAGTGGGCACGCTACCGGCCAGTTGAGGCAGGGACGCTGGCGTGTACTCGCCCGGCCTCGATCCCCTTCACGCCCTGGGCAAATCGAAGCGCGCACGGACGAGAGCGCCGCCGCTACGCGGGAACTTCAGGTTGCAGGCCGAAAGCCCGCCGCGTCGAGAAATTGCTTGCGTACCAAAGCGCCTACGACGACGCCTGGAAGCGGCGTCCACCCCGCGCTTCAGCCCCGTCTTCCTGACCGATGGCCGGCGCCGGCTCCCGCCCACGTCCCGCGGCCCCGGCCAGGCTGCGGTCTCGTTCAAGACGAAACTGCCCGCCCTGCGAGCAGCGCGTGAAGGCAGTTAGCAGCGCGGAACGGCCGTTCGATCATCTACATGGTCGGCAGCCCGCCAGGACGATGCCGCATCCAGGCAGTGGCGGCCAGGGCGGGCATTCGAGCCGGCCAAGTGTGCGCGCACGACCATCACCCTGAATCACGGACGCCGGCCGGTGGCTGTCGGATCGGGCGTGCCGGGCGAGCTGCCCACCGTCGTGCGCGAGTCAACGGGCAATTGGCAACGCCAATAAGGCCTGTAGCCGCGCAGCGCCGTGTGCTGCTTCTGGCTTGCGGTCCTCGGTCGGCCGCCCCGCCCAGCGTCGCGAGATTTCCGCCGCCGGCCTATTCAACTGCCGCCGCCGACGCCGGCATCTCCCTCGACCGTGCTGCTACGCCGTGGCCTTTGCCAGGAAAGCGGCATCAACGCTGCGCGGCCGGCGAACCCCTGGCGTGGACCTTGAATGTCGCCGGCAGCCACGCCCGTTCCAGACCCGCGAGGCCGCGCTGCCGCGAACCTGCGCCGGCGCGCTGCGGGAGGTGCCGGCACGGCATCGACGTTGGTCTGGGCAGATTCAAACAGCGGCACCAGGACACGTTTCGTATCACCCCTGCGGAACTTGGCTGGACCCGTACCGAATCTCGCGGTCGCCCCGCAATCCCTGCGCGAACCACCACCAGCCCGGCGATGACTGGCTGCTTGCCATCGGCCGCTACCACGCCCCGCCGTGGTGCTCCGGCAGCCCGCTACCGCCACAGCGTGGTCAAAAAACATTCTGCGCGCGTGCAGGCAGCCCGGTTCCGTCCATCGGCATCGAGGGAGTCATCGACCATGAACATCCGCCTGTTTTGTGGTACTGCCGCTTGCCTGGGTCTGCTGGCCCTCAACCCCCATGCCGCCGACCAGACCCTGTTCGTCGTCGAGATTCGGGTGGCGCGTCATGCCTTGCGCCCTACTACCAGGCGCTGAAACCTCAGCCCCGAAACCCTCGCAGGGGCACTACCGCCACCGCATATCGACGTGCCCCCAGCCGGCGGGAACGCCAACGGCGAGGCCGGACATCTGCAGTGCGTTCGACGCTGCTACGCCGGCACAGAGGAGCGTCGGTGATCGAGGCGCCGGGGCGCGCCCGCTGTTCCTCGTCGGCGATGACAACGCTCACGCGCTGCTGCGTCAGCTGTGGAAGTCTTGCGCGAACTCGGCCGGTCGGCCTCGTGGTCAAAACGCCGAGTCCCCCAGGCCCGCGCTGGATGGCCCTGCGACGCTTGCGCCGGACCTGGATCCTGTTCCCCGGTCTCCGCCGACGACCTGGCCCCGACGGCTCCGGGCATCCGCCACACCCCGTGCTCATCACCGCCACGGGGATCGAGGCAGTGACCATGGCCCAGCTCGCATTCGTTGGAAGTCCTGCTGCGCCGGCGGTCGAGCTTTACACCGTCGCGTCTCCTCGGCGCCGCCGTTCTCTCCTCGCCGGCGCCCTGGTCGCTGGCACTGAAGGCCCGCTGGTGGGCCCTGCCGGTGCCTGGCCTTTCTGACCCTTTCGGCACCATCCGCTTCTACGAAGCCTGGCGATCCTGCCGCTATCGCCGCAACATCCGCCGACTTCCGCGCTACGTGATGGCCAGCCGCGACATTGCCGGTGAGCCAGCAATCGCCTGTTCGTGGCCGGCGTTCGCTGGGATCAGCGCCCACACCCACAGGCCTGAGCAAGCCACCGGCCGGAGTTTCGCCGCACCGTCGAGCCGAACCGCTCTACGATCCGTGCGCCGGCTGGAGAGAGCGATTGAGTTTCGCGCCTCGCCCGCTGCCCTTGCTGGCCCGCGTGACTGCGCTGGGAACAACCCGTTGAAACCCGGCCGCGGCCGCTGCCGCCGGTCGGCGGCCCTCCACGGTGCCCACGGCCATCGAACCGCACGAGCGTCGATGTGTCACTGCCGCTGCGCGAGCGTGTCGCACCACCGTTTTGGTTGTGGTTGCTCGGCACCACCCGTGTCGCAAAACCCCGGCTGGCCGAACGGCTTCATCACCCAGGACATCCGCCGCAAGCGTCAATGGCGAGCACGAGTCGTGATCGTCTTCGATCCGAAATGTGATGCGGACCTGGTTGAAAAAGCATGTACGTGGGAGCCCAGCGCCGGACGCGCAGGAGTTCTATGCTTTCATCTCGCTGGCCGGACATCTCCGCGCGCTACCAACGCGGTGGGGCCGCTTCGGGCGGATTTCGGAGTCGCCACGCGCATCGCCGCGCCAGCCTCATCCGGCGAAGCAACAGCGCAGCGTTTTCGCGGGAAATTGCCTGGCGTTCGCTGAACATCATCGCGCGTTGCCCTGGTGGAATTGGACGACGGCCGCGACTACCGCTGATCCAGCCGCCATCGTCGTCAACATCGATGCGTTGTTCAATCGATACGCGCAGCACTTTTTCGCCAAGCCAACCGAAGCCTGGAGGATTTCATCTCCAGCTGCGAAGGCAGCCTGAACGACAAAGAACATTCCCCGTCACCATGATCGGGCGGAAAAGCGGCGTGTGGCCATCGAGCAGTATCTGGTCGCAGGTGCGCATCTACGACCCGGTGCCCGACGGCCTGCGCTCGGCGGTTGCGTACGACAGGACATACTTCGACAAGATCTCGCCTCGCTGCTGCCGCTGCTGGAAAAGCTCACCACCCGGCAAGATCGCGCAACTGCTGGCGCCGAAACTATTGCCGATCTCGATGAGCCCGACCGATCTTTGATGGTGCAGATTCATCCGCAAAAAAACGCGCGCGTGTCTACGTCGTCTGGATGCGCTGTCGGACGGCCGAGTCCGGCCGCCGTGGCAACTCGGATGTTCAGCGATTTGGTTTCGCGTCGTGACACATCTACAAGTTCGCACGACGACGCCTTGCCGGCGCCTCGACCGGCGCCAAGGTGCCGATCAAACGTCTGCATGCCGATTGAGTCAACATTGATGCGCGATGAATCATCCCCATGGTGAACCAAGGCCGGCGCCGCGCGGTATTCAGGTCACGCGTACACGCAAACACTCAATCGACATCGAGGCGCGGCATCGGCAACCGCCGCCAAGCCGGCCAGTGTCTCGGCAACTTCAACAACCTCTTCATGTTGCGCGTTGCGGAGACGATCACCGCCGGAACTGCTGACCCGGCAGTGCCCAAGGTCGAGTGTACACCACCTCATCGTCAGTGGCGCGACGGATACCTATTCCGATCCCCAGGGCCACACGCGTTCACGTCCAACACGCAGGACCGCCATCACCACCACCAGCGTGCGCTGATCGAACCGCGGCCACTGTGGTCAATCTGGCCGAAGGCAGGCCTTCGACGCTGCTCGAAGGCGGCAACCTTGTGGAAGATCCGCCATGCCGCTGCCCGCGCCGACGCGGGACGAGCCCATGCCCAAGGACTTGGCAGGAAACTGGCCGGCTATATGCGCCAGCACTACCGTCGAGCCGCGACTGGTGGAAGCCAGGCCTACCGGCGCTGCAGCACGAAGCGCTGCCGGCATACCTGCTCGACGACTTCAAGCAAATGCCTTCGCGATCCTGCCGAGGATGGCAAGGCATGAGCGATCCGGCGCGTCGCCGGCGCAACGCCAACAGGTACGCCAGGAGAGGTTTTCGCGCCAGCCTTGTCACCTTGCCGTTTCCTTCTTCGGCGTGCTGTGCGGGTCGCGCTGCTTGCATCCTGATCGAATGGACGGCATTGCACCTGTTCTTGCCGGAAAACAGGCGGGTGGCGCCACGCGCAAGACATGTGGCCTTACGAGCGGACCCAGCATTCGACCTACTCACCCGCAGCGTGGTGGTGGCAGAAACCGGGCGCACCGCATCGGATTGTCGAGTGGGCTATGAATGGGTCTGCCTCAAGACCGGGGCTTGCTGGAGTGGTGCAGGAACGCCTCCGCGCAGCCAGCCGCCGGCAGCCACGTCAGACCAGGGATTTCCGGTTACTACCTGAGCCAAGTTTACGTCCACCTGGAAAGCTATCTGATCCGGCGGCGTTACACGTGCTGGTGTCCTGTGCGCCTGCTCGTGCTGTTGCCGATGCTGCCACTGTCCTCATGCGGCTTTCACGGCCTCCTGTGACGGCCTGGTACGCTCGTGGACATCCGGCCGCTTCGGCGCGGGGCGCGGAATTCCTGGCTTCGTCTATCACCGCGGCCAAGGCGGCCTTGAGCCCCGGGTACTCGTGGCGGGTCTCTACCTCGCGTTGCCGATCACGTGAGTCCAATCCGATCCTGCTGCCCAGCGCCGCTCCTTGCTGGCGCGGCCGTGCGACGCCGCCGGGAGCTTCAAGAAGTACCTCTAGCGTCGGCCCCCAAGGAAAATGCGTGCCACCGCGCCTTCTTTATGATGCGGAAACGCATCCTTCTCCCGCAGCATCACGCCATCCATACAACTTCGGATCGCGCGATCGGGCACGACGGCCAACCACAAATTCGTCCGGTGGCGCGCACTGGCTCCAGGCCCTGGCCTGCCTGCTGCTGGTCCACGCCAAAGCGCGTTCGCCACTGAACCGCTTCGAGCTTATGCGCAGCTCGCGGCGCTCGTCCTCAGCTCGACATGCTCGACCGGCTGCCGAGCACACGAAGCGCCTGGCCGAAGCAGACCACCTCCCCGCTATCACTTCGACTACGCGCGCTGCGCGAGGACACGAGCCCGTTGGTCCGCAAGCGGCATCCGCGACTACCTGACGCCGCAACGCGCAAAGCCCGCGCGACCCCAACGCTGATCGGCGATTACCGCCAAGAGCGAGACGCGCCAGTTGACGAAACGATCAAGCCGCCGCCTTCAGGCCAACAGCTGCTTCGGCCCCTGCGATGTTTCCGTCGTCCTGGTCGGCGACGTGTCTCGGCTGTGCGTGGGGCTATGGGCACTTCGCACGGCCTACGTCCGGCTGGGCCGAAGACAGGCATCTCCAGCGCCAGCTCCTCGGCGTCGCGTGCTATTCGTCGCGATTGACGTCGTGCTGACGTTTTTCCTTCTCTCTTGACGCAAAAGAGGATTCCGCCTATGACGTTTCCGTTTCATCTTCACTCGCTTCGCCCGCTGGCCGGCCTCCCGCCGTTCGCCGTGATCCTTCCCGCGAAAGCCTGTTCGCCCGATCCGTTGCAGGCCCCAGGCCTGCGACCATCGAAGACCCGTCGCGGGCACCGGCAGCGGCATCATGAGACGTGCGCAATTACGGTTACACATCGTATGCTGGTCGCGCTCGCCTCGTGGTCGCCTCATGTTCGTTGCCCGTCTGCTTACCACGCCTACAGCACCTGATTCGAATTCAACACCGGGCGCAAACCTGTCAGTTACCGGTTTGACGTTCGCGATCGGCGCGCGATTCCTGCTGGTCGTGGGCATCTGGCTGGCTCACCGAAGCCACGCGTCCTGTAAGGAGCGGGCGATGTCGGAGCCAGGACCAGCCTGCACGACGCACGTGACATTCCTTCCGCATCGTCTGAACCGCCAACCCGTGGTGTTGCGCGGTGCGATGACGGCCGACGAGGCTGTGGGTCTGCGTGGGGCTCTCCGCCACGGCGGCCTAGCGGCTTGCATTTCCGCTGCGTGCTGGCGTCCCACGCTCGCGATGGTTGCGACCCTGATCGTTGGCGGCTATCGGCATCTGGGCGTGTTCGTTGGCGCGGCGCGTTTGCGACGCACAAGGCGGGGGCCGTCCCGATACCTGGCGTTACGGCACCTCAGGGGTGGATCCGCGCTGCGCCATCCGCGCCCTCGCGCCCGTACACGGGCGGCAGGTCGCTGGTCACGCGGTCGGGCTACTGGACGGGCGCGCAGGAGTGCCCATGAGCCGCGTTCAAAGAACGAGATCACCGCCACCTTGCAGGCGCACATCAAGACCTTGCGCCTGGGAGCCGGCGCGCTGTTCGTCGTCGCCTTTGGTGCTGGGCTTCGGCTGGTGGAGTGCGCCTCGCGATCTGACCATCCACGTGCCAACCGACCTGCGTTGGGCATCGTGCCGCAAGTGGGGGAAGTGCCCCGGAGTCGGTCACGCCTTCACCTTCGAGTCTTCCAGCAGCTTCAACCGCTTGGGCCGACGACGGCGAGGGACGACTAGCGCGCAAACATCCACGCGCTGTCGGCCTACCTGACCACCTCGGCTTCAGATATTCCTGCGGCGCCCGGACTACGAAGGCAAGCGCCGCAGGCACCGGGCGAACTGCCGTCAGCGCGTGCGGGCATCTACGAGATCCGGGTCGCGGCTTCGGGCGACGACCCGACGGCGCGCGTCCGCGTGGTGGTCGACCCGCGGACTGGATCGCACACTGGACGTGACGGCGACGAGTACACGGCGCCGAACAGGTCAAGCGCGCGCTTGGTTGCGCTATCCCACTGAAGTTGGTGCGTGCTGGACATCGACCCGGAGCGCAATCCTTCGGGCCTGGCGCTGGACTTTAACAGCAGCACCCGCAACGCATCGCGGCCGCAGGGGCAGCCGCCTCCGCCGTCGAGGTCCCGGAGTCCGTAGGGAGTCCCGTCATGATAAACTTCTTGTTGCTTAACATTCCTTGGCAACCGCCACCTTACCCTGCCCTTTATCCCGAGCGCTCTTGCGCTGGAAATTCTGCGCTGGAGCGTTGCCGCTGGCCGTGCCTCCTCGTGTCGCACGAGCGTTGATCTTCATCGACCGCAATGGCGTGTCGCGTGCCCGCCTCGCTGGGCGACCGCCCTGCGCGGCAAAACGCGCCGGTTGCGCCCTCTACCTGCTTTGCCAGCGACCGGATTGAGCCGACCCGCCTGCCAATTGCAGGATGCACACGGGCATTCCTGATCCTGCTCGACATTGCCGCCCGAAACCCATGCGAGGCGCCGGGCCTGAACCCGTGCGGCATCGTCGAAGGCGAACGCACGCAAGCGCTACGGCGACACCGGCAAGCCACAGCCCGCGACACCGCGCGGGCTCCCCCGCGGAACGCCGGTTCCCGTGGTTGCTGACGCGTACGCCGCGCAGAGCCTGACGCGCCGTGCGCACGGTTGACCGGGAACGGCTGGTGCGGTGACCCTGCGCCGCACCTGACGCTCGACACATTGCTGCAACGCTGGCCTGCGCGCCAGGGCGCTGGCCCATGGCGGCTAGGAAAGACAGTGGGTGACCGCGATCGGCTGACCAACACCGTCCGGCCGGTGGGATCGATCTGGACCCGCCGCGCTTGCAGGGCGATTTCTCACCGCGACGTTCCAGCACCCCGACCTGCGGACCGGCGGGGCGATTCGCGCGACACCAGCGTGTGTACCTGTGACCGCGCGCCGCGGCCCTGCGCAATCGCTGCTGCGGCCATCAGTCCCATCGAAACGCTGCGCACAAACTTGCCAAGCCTCCGCGCGCCGGCAGCGCGGAAGAGCCGGCGATGCGCAGTAACGGCTGCTCAATGGTTTGATTGCTGCCGATTTGCGCTGTTGCTTGGGTTTCATCGGCATTCAAGGCTGTTTTCCGCGGACCGTGCGCATCGCCGTCCCCGCGATGCCGGCGGTCCAACTGACGGCGGGGGGGGGCGTGGCGGGGGGCGCGGCGGGGGGGCGGGGTGCCGCGGTGCGCCGGGGCGGGGGCGGGCGCGCACGAGATTGCGGGCGCTCGGCCAATCGAAGGCGACACGCCGCCAACCGATTGACGGTCGCCACCTGGTGCCCAGTGCGGCAGTTTGCGCACCGAATTGCAACCGCGCTGTCCGATAAACCGGCAACCAGGCGGGCGGAGAACGACGCCTTGCGTCAGCGCGAAGCGCGATCGAGCAACGCTATCCAGAATGTCCTGGACACCGAAACGCGCCCAACTGCGTCAGGATTCGCGAACAGCGGTCAGCGGAACGCAAGCAGGCCAGGGTTGTTGCAGACTTGCAACGCCAGTTTGAAGGTCTGGGAGCAGGCGACCACAACCGACCTGCCGATCGTCTCGGCGGAAGAAGCGATGGCCAGCACTTCGGCCGCGGACGGCGTGCGCGGATCAAAGCCGGAACGACGCCAGGCCCGCCGAAGCCGCAGCGGCAGTCGCGACGGCTTCAACTTCCCCAAACGACTTCAGCCCGGCGGGAAACCTGGACGCCGCATCCGAACCCTCGGCCGCGCCACCGGCGGCGCCGTCGGCAACGTCGTCGCTTGAGGCGGTCTACACCGTGCGTCGAACTCGACCCTGATGATCGATCCGAGGACGCCCTGATCGGGCGCGTTCCGTTGCCCATCGACGCACGGTAACGATCCCTATCCGTTTCAGGTCGTGATCGTCCCCGACAACCTCACGGCCAACGCATCGAACATCCTATGTGCAGCCGGCGCCTGGTCAGCGGCCACGGCCTCGGGGACTGACGCTTCCTGCGGCCGGGCAAATCGCCTCCATCACCTTTGTGTTCGAGGACGGCACCATCCGCCACGCTGCCGGAGAGTCCGTCGCAACAACAGAAACCGGAGCGACACCGTACCCAAGGAGGCCTCGGCGGATCAGCATCCCCACGTCATCCTGTGTCAGCGTGTAACGGCGCCGCAGCAACCGCCCAGCAGTATCTCGGCAACCAGGCCTGATCACGGCGCCGGCGCGGCGCAGCTTCGCGATTCGACTCGGACATCTGGCCGGGTGTCCACTCGCAGCGACGGCTCGATTCGGACGGTCGGGATCACCGCCAACGAGGGCGATGGCCGCATTCTGGCTGGCGGTGCAGAGATGTCGCAGTTTGGTGAACAAGCTTCACGGCCAGGCCTTCGCCGCCGTCTACGTCGAGCCGGGCTCCAAGTCGCCGTGCAATCGAAGCAGCCACTCACCATCGACTACGACCCAAGGGCGCCGGTCGATCACACGTCTCGGAGTTCCATGTCCCGGATCTGATTTAACGCTCGCCGTCGTGCTCATGTTCACACACTGGCCGGCTGCCGACCAGCAAGGAGTAAGCTGCTGACCACGGCGACCAGACCATGCTCGACATCTGAATCCAGTGAAAACGGGCGACCAGCGGGCGGCGGCCGCGCACTCCAGCGCGAGCTGCTGGACGCCCGGCAAAACCCTTGCGGCGGCGCTCACCCGACACGGACGTGCAGCCGCGCCCGTGTGCAGGCGCCGCTACACCCGGCACGGCACAGAACGAGATTTACGGCAGTTCCACCGGCCTCCCCAAACCCGGACCTGTCATGTACCGGTTCCCGCACCTGGCCGGCACCATCCGGTGGCTCAGGTGCCCGGCTACAGCACGGTCCCGTTTATCAGCGCGTGCAGTACCCTGCCGGCGAGCGCGTTGGAGGATATTGAATGGACATGGTCGGTGGCCGTTGGCCGCGCAAAACCGTGCCGGCATCCGAGAATCCGAGGCACAGCAGGCCGAATCGCCCTGGGAAACGCAGTGGCCGACCTGAAGGCGCCATGCCATTCCCGAGCCCGGCACCCCGCCTCGATCGAACACCGGCCCGCCATCAGCGACGAACCAGACCCTCAACGACTGGCGCCGTCCTTGTGACCTGTTGCCGTGTGTGGAATATCTGGCCGGACGCCAAGGCCTGTTGCTGGAGGACGGTGAATCGGTGGCGGCGTTTTTCACTGACACCACGCACCGAAGGACGCGAAAGCGATTGGCTGTGGCAGGCCCGAGACGCGCTTGGAGAATGCCCTGACAGGACAGGGCTTGCGAACGAACTCGACGAAGCACCCTGGGTGGGCAGCTCTATGCCCAGGACGAAGCCGACTGGACGGGCTATCTGAACGTCTTGCGGGACTACATCCAGCCGCGCGCGCAGGCCAGCGCAGTTCAGCACTCTAACCTCGTTCTTCGCGCATCAAAACTCGGGCCATCACCAAGCCGGGCGGCCGGTTCGCGACACACCGTGACCCGCCTGCCCGTGGCGCGGCCAGACGCCGCGCGTGCGCATGGTGTCTATCTCGCGCCGCCGGCGCTTCACATCGTCGCGGCCAATCGCCCGAACAAGCCCTGGCAAACGTTGTGCGACCGGCTGGCCGGCGGTCTCGCCAATGCCGGGCTCAAGGGCCAGGCGCCTGGGCGCGGCGGACATTCCACTCCTGGTTTGCTGCGCTGGGTTCAACCCCGAACCCTGACCTTTGCTGGGGCGCGAACGGCTGCCGATCGTGAGCGCTTCTACCAGTTGGCCGCCTAACCCCTAAGGGAAACGAACGAAGGCACGTCGAACTCGCCAGCGGCACGGACTTCTCGCACGGCTGTTCTTCGGCCAGCCACGCTCCGACGTGGCGAAACGGCAATCTGGTTTTTTCGACGACATGCCGTCAATCGGGTCATGGTGCCTCGACGGCTGCGCACGCCCCGGCAACCTGACATCTGACCGGGGAAACGCGCAAAGCGGCGATGCGCAACGCGGCTGTTCGACCAGATTGCCCGAGGGGAACACGGTGAGTGTCTCACCCTCGTCGCCACGCCGCAGGACAGGCATGGAAGCGGCCATCTGAAAACTACCTGGGCAAGAAAGCGGTCCGGCGAAAACGCTGGCGTCCGAGCAGGCTCTGCAGACGTGGCAGCAGCAACGTCGCTAAATCGGCAGTTCGCACAAGGCTCTTATCGCGGCGCGCTGGCCTTTCTACCTTGCGCGGGCGCGGGAACATGCCGAAACTCATTGCGCGCGGCCTGCAACCGCCAAATGTCTATTGCTCAACGCCGCCTTCCTGCCTGGCGCGAGGAGGATGAGGTTCCGCGCCACTTTCAAAAAACCAGTTACCTGCGCTGGCTTCCCTGCCTCTATGACCCGGCCAGGAATCGACGCCCAGTGGTACCCAGCTCATGTTGCCGCAGGGCACGCAGCGAGGAATTCTCGCGCCCGTTGTGGGGGCGCAATTCAGGGCACCGGCATCCCCGGGGCATTTTTTCACCTTTCTTTTCAAATCCGGTGGCGGGCACCGGTCGCCCTGTCGACCCGCTTTTCCAAAAGAACCGGCCGCGGGACCGCAGGATTTTGGAAAATGGCCAATCTGTTGTTCTGTTTTCGGGGCCCCCCCCGAAAACCCCCCCGGCCCTCGGGGCAAAATCGCCACGCTATCCTCTC